>Ga0164293_10000561_pt1 | contig 29710 bp, 28 predicted proteins | sample GEODES118metaG_FD_111487 | JGI IMG/M metagenome (GOLD analysis project Ga0164293, IMG submission 111487) | Eutrophic lake water microbial communities from Lake Mendota, Wisconsin, USA - GEODES118 metaG | ecosystem: Environmental > Aquatic > Freshwater > Lake | place: USA: Lake Mendota...
CGATGTCGGGTCGACCTCGGTTTCGTACAGCCAGTTGACCTTGGGGTCCTTCAATGTCGTCGCATAGCCTATGGGGATATGGATCATCGGGCTGCTGTCCTTGCCGCCCGCTTCCAACAACAGCACGCTGTGCTTGCCATCAGCCGTCAGCCGATTGGCGAGGACGCACCCCGCGCTGCCGGCGCCGACGATGATAAAATCAAATTCGCGCATCACCCATTCCCCCATCCATCACTGGACCGCCAAGTTCATGCCTGTCCACCTCATGCCTGTCCACCAGTGTCGCTGGTTAGGCCGGTTTCCTAGCGAAAGCAGTTTGGCTCGGTCGGTTCCCGTCCGGGGACCGGCTCAAACTGGGTCAGAAACAGCCATGATGGCGGTTAGCCGGGCTGCGGCAGCTAACTTTGATCGCCACTGCGCAAGCTGCCTGTCCGTCACCGGCCGAAAACCAGCTGTTCGGCAACGTCGCTTGGCCACACGCCCTAATATCGGCTTATATCGAAAGCTGACATTCGGCGAGCCCGTGAGAAATGGCTGCAATCGACCCAGAGCCTGTCGTTCGAGCTCATCTCATTGAGCGTCTGGTTAAGCCAGAAGCGGCCAATGCGTAGTCGGGGCACGTCCTGTTGATCGCAAACGGGTCGAAGTCGAATGGCTCTTTCCCGTTCCGTCGTGCCTCTGCGATGTTACACGGTGACATGACGATTTCTCTGAGCTAAAGGCGCGTACGCAATGTCCAGCCTTCGCGCCTTTAGCCACAGATATGTCCAGCTCACGCTGGTGCTCGTGGTGCTTGCCATGGCGGTGAAGGCGCTGGTGCCAGCAGGCTACATGATCTCGCCCGCAGGCGAGCGTTTCCTGACGGTGACGATCTGCGCCGATGCCAGCGGCACGCCGAAGCAGATGCGGATTGCCATTCCGGACAAGAATGAAACGGGCGGCGAACATTCCGAGGCGGCAGACAAGTCTCAGTCCTGCGCCTTTTCGGGGCTTGGCCATTCCGCGCTCGCCGGGGCCGATCCAGTTCTGCTGGCCGCCGCGCTGGTGTTTATCCTGCTGGTCGGTTTTACGCCGCTCCGGGCACCGCCTGCCCGTGACAATGCTTTTCTACGCCCGCCGCCGCGCGGTCCGCCGTCCCTTTCCGTCTGATCGTCAGGCTGTGCACGCGGGGGGCTGACCCCGGCGCGTGGAGCTACCTCGCTCACTAACCCGCCAAGGCGGGGTCGATGGCGCGGCGCCGCATCACAGGCGCGCGCCGACGGAAATTGGGATACCTCATGCAAATCAATACTGCGAAGAGCGCTCTGCTGCGCGCAACCATGCTTGCGGCTGCGGCAGGCGCTTTCAACACCCCTGTTTACGCGCAGGGTATCGGCCAGCGGCAAGACGAGATCATTGTCACTGCTAACCGTCAGGGTTCCCCGACCGCGCTGACGCCCGATGCTGCCCGCAAGCAACTGGAACGCGTTCCTGGTGCGACAGGCCTTGTCGAAGACGAGGGTTTTACCGACATTTTTGCGCAGTCTATCGGCGACGTGCTGGAACTGACCCCGGGCGTTTTCGCCGACACCAGCGCTCAGCGTGAAAGCCGCATTTCGATCCGCGGATCGGGTCTCAATTCCAGCTTTGAACGGCGCGGCCTTACCGTGTTGCGCGACGGGGTGCCGATCAGCCGCGCATCGGGGGCGACCGAGTTTCAGGAAGTTGACCCGCTCACCATCCGCTACATGGAGGTGTTCAAGGGCGCCAACGGCCTGCGCTTCGGGGCGGCATCGCTAGGCGGGGCGGTCAATATCGTCAGCCCCACCGGGCATACGGCCCGCGCGCCGATTGCCCTGCGCGCGGAAGGTGGCAGCTTCTCGACCTTCCGCGGCAATGCCTCGCTGTCGGGCAAGAGCGGCGATGTCGACTATTGGGGCGGGATTACCGGCCTCACAAGCGACGGCTATCGCGAACACAGCGAGGTGCGCAGCATCTATGGCCACGGCAACCTCGGCTGGCGTGTGTCGGACACTATCGAGACGCGCTTCTACGTCACCGCGCTGTCGGACAATTTCGAGCTGGCAGGCAGCTTGCGCCTCGCCGACGCGCTCGCCAATCCGCGCGCAGCAGGCCGTCCGGTGACGATCGGACCGTTCTTCCCCGGCGGGCCGGTGACCGTGCTCGACCCCGGCCCGGTGGGGGATGATTGGGACCGCAATCTCGATGTGTATCGCGTGTCGAACCTGACCGTGATCGACTTGGGCAGCACCAATCTCGAACTTGGGGCATGGTATGCTCGCCGTAGCCTTGACCACGCGATCACCCGCTTTGCCGGGATCATAGTGCAGGGCGAGGATGAGGTCGGGGTTTCGACGCGTCTCTCGGGCAGCCTCCCATTCTTCGCCGATCAGAGCCGCTGGCAGGTAGGGGCAATCTATGCCTTCTCCAGCAATGACGCCCGGACTTTCGCCAATGAATCGGGCGCGCGAGGGGCGCTGCGGACCCGGTCGGATCAGGATTCGGACACACTGACCATCTACGGCCAGGCCGATCTCGGGCTGACTGACGCCGTCACGCTGATCGCGGGCGGGCAGTATGCCCGCGCCACCCGCGATGTCACCGCGATCCTCAATGCAGTGACGGGCCGGGGTGAGTACGACCAGTTCAACCCGCGCATCGGCCTGCTGGTGGATGCGACTAAAAACATCCAATTCTTCGGCAACATCAGCCGCAGTTTTGAAGCGCCGAGCCTTGCCGATCTTACCAGCGGCGGGGCGTTTCCCTTTGCGCCGCTCGATCCACAGCGTGCGACCGTGTTCGAAGTCGGCACGCGCGGCCAGGCGGGGATCGTCTCGTGGGATATCGCGCTCTATAGGGCGGAGCTTGAGAACGAGTTCCTCGACCTCGCCGTTCCGGGCGCACGCGGGCTGGTGACGGTGACCACCAACGGGGATCGCACTATCCATCAGGGCCTGGAATTGGGGCTCGACCTGCGGCCCTTTAAGGCGGCACTGGAGAAGAATGGGCAGGCCCTGCGGCTGAGCGCAGCATATACCTTCAACGACTTCACCTTCGATGGTGACGTAGTCTATGGCGACAACCAGCTCGCTGGCGTCCCACGCCATGTGCTAATCGCCGAAGCGCGCTTCGATCAGGTGGACAAGTTCTACCTCTCCACCACCCTGCGCTGGATCCCCGATGGCCCATGGGCGGACTATGCCAACACCGAGCGTGCGCCGGGCTATGCAACCGTCCAGATCACCGCCGGGGTGACGCTGACCGACGGCATAGAGCTGTTCGGATCGGTCGAGAACCTGTTCGACGAGCGGTTCATTTCCAACGTCACCACCAACGCCAACCAACGCCTGACCAACGAGGCGATCTACACCCCTGGGCAAGGACGCGCCGTGTTCGGCGGTCTGCGCGCGCGGTTCTGAGGGAGGTGGCGATGAGTTTAAAGACCAAGACTGCACGCTGGTCATACTCCAAGCACCAGTGGCTGGGATTGATTGGTGGGATCAGCCTATTGGTGTGGGGTCTCTCCGGCCTTACCCATATCGCCATGGTGCTGTTTGGCCCGCAGCAGGCGCAGTTCATGCCGCCTGCTGCGAGTGTAACGCTCGAAGGAGCGCGGCCGATCGCCAAGACGCTCGCAGAGCAAAGCATTGGCGAAGCGGTCGCGGTGAAGACCGTCCCGGCCCCCGGCGGCGGTGTTCTGTGGCAGGTGACAGGCGAGAATGGTACCGAGCGCCGCTACTTCCGACCCAACGATGGCAACGAGGTAAAGGGCGGTGACCGAGCGCAGGCGGAGTTCCTCGCACGGCACTATCTCGCCACCGATCGGGTAATCACCACATCGACACTCCAGACCGAGTTCGATGCAGATTACCCCTGGGTCAACCGCCTGCTGCCGGTGTGGAAACTGGAGTTTGCTGGTGACGACGGCCTCACCGCCTATGTCCACACTGAAACCTCCAGCCTTGCGGCGGTGAACAACACCACCAAGAACCGCCTGCAATCGGTGTTCCGCGCGCTGCATACCTGGGAATGGGTGCCGCCGGGAATGGATTGGCTCAGGGTGGCGGTGATCGCCCTGATGGTCGGGAGCCTGTTGGCGCTGGGACTGACCGGCATCGCTATGCTGGTGACCGTGCGGCGCAAGCAGCGCTTGCCGGGTGCGCATGGATGGCACCGGATCGCGGGCTATGTGCTGGCCTTGCCGCTTATCATGTTCTCGGCATCGGGCATCTATCACCTGATCCAGTCAGTGCTGGTGCCACCGGTGAGCCAACTCACAATGGGCCGGCCCGTCAGTGTCGCGAGCGGCAAGTGGCCGGTCGAGGCCGACTGGGCTCTGATTGCCAAGGGGCGCGAAATCTCTTCGGTTGCGCTGGTCGAGGGGGACGACGGGCGGCCACTCTACCGCATCGGCCTCGCCCTGCCCAAAGGCGCGATGGGCGGGGGCGAGCATGATCATGGTCCTGCCAAGACGGCAACGGCCGATCATGGCATGGCGGGCCACGATCACGCCGCGATGATGGCGGCGCAGGCGAAGACCCCTTCGACCAATGCCGAAATCCGCGAAGCACGCTTTGCCGGGATCAAGCCCGATGGTCCGGCCATCTACCTTGATGCCGCCACCGGGAATGTCGTGACATCAGGCGACAAGGACGTCGCCCGCGCCATCGCCCGCCGCTTCACTGGCGCGCCCGACAGTGCGGTGACGGGAGTGGAACTGATCACCCGCTTCAGCCACGAATACGACTTCAGGAACAAGCGTCTGCCGGTGTGGCGGGTCGATTATGCCGCGCCCGTCAACGCCAGCCTGTTCGTCGATACTGGCACCGGCGTGTTGGTTGACCGGGTGGCGGATGCGGAGAAGCCCGAACGCCTCGTGTTCAGCTTCATCCACAAATGGAACTTCCTGTTCCCGGTCGGACGGCTTGCGCAGAATGTGATCGTCGGCGTGCTCGCCATTGCCCTCATCGGCTTCATGGCGGTGTTGGGCCTCAGGATGGACGTGATCCGTCGCCTCCGGGCGCGGCGTTACGGTCAGAGGCGGAACGAGGACGTTCGCGCAACGTGAGCGAATAGAGCGGTTTCCGACCATTGCGATCATGGTGGTGTCTGCTCCTCGTCGTCAGCGAGGAGCAGGCCGATCATATCTCGGTGTTTTCGGCGAGTGCGAGCGCATCTTCGACGTCTAGTCCGAGATAGCGAACCGTGTTCTCAATCTTGCTGTGACCGAGAAGAATTTGGACGGCACGCAGATTGCCGGTCGCCCTGTAGATGATTGACGCCTTGGTTCGCCTAAGGGAGTGGGTGCCATATTCGCTTCGCATCAGGCCGATCCCGGTCACCCATTCATCGACAAGCCGGGCATATTGCCGGGTGCTGAGGTGCCCGTTGCGATCAACACGGCTTGGAAAGACATAATCGTCCACCGTCCCACCTCGGCGCTCAAGCCACGTTAAAAGACTGGCCCGGGCATCTGGCAGCAACTCAAACTGGACAGGGCGGCTTGTCTTCTGTTGTATGACAATGGCGCGCGTTCGGATTTGCCCGCCACTCACGATATCGCCGATCTTCATTCGAACTAGGTCGCAACCGCGAAGTTTGCTGTCGATGGCAAGGTCAAACAGTGCTCGATCACGCAAACGGCGGCGTTCGTTGAGATAAAATCGGATCTGCCAAATCTGCTTCGGCTTTAGTGCGCGCTTCGCTCCAACACTCCTCCCCGCATTCCAGACGGGGCGCTGGGTGGCGGTCGTTACATTTTCAGACATCTCCATGATCGTTCTCCTGTGACCAAAATGGCCACCGGAAGGATGTCTGCTGGCCTGCAGATTGAGAACGCGGTGCTGCTCACGATCAGCTACATGCTATGCCAACGCCGCCATCGCCGCTCATCGAACCGCCGGTTTTGGTGAGATCGGACGTTCCGGTAGCCGGTGCCGATTGGCAGCAATGTCCCAAAATCGGTCGGCCGCTGTCGACCCACTTCAAGCCGTTCCCTGCTCGGTGCGTAAACGGCAGTTTTTGCTGGAACCGGCCATCCGTCTGTCGTCCAGCGGCCTGGCACCTAAGCGCCCCAATTTCGGACATTGCCTCGACTGACCAACAGACCTGAAAGCTGCCTTCGGGTTTGACCTTTCCGTGCGCGTTCTTGTCACTACTTTGCCGGCGGTTGCGACACGTCGACCACAACCATGTCGACCTTCCCGCGCCGCGCTTCGCCTAGCCGCGCGAGCAAGGTTTTGCGCAGTTCGTCGGGCGTCGTCGGCGCGGCGGCGCCGTCCGGCGGAGCCGGCACCCCGTTTGCGCATCGATGCCGAATCAGAAGATCACCAGGGTGCAGTGGCCGTACACACGCGGCGAAACCTGACAACCAGCGCTCACCGGGCGCAGCGTGAATTGCCCCCGCCTTGCAACCCGTCACCACGTCTGGCAAATGATACAGAATAACATGTGATTCCATGAGGTCGTGATGCTGGATGCTGAAGACACGCGATTGCCGGTAACGGTGCTCTCCGGCTTTCTGGGTGCCGGCAAAACGACGCTGCTGAACCACATCCTGGCCAACCGCGAGGGCCGGCGGGTGGCGGTGATCGTCAACGACATGTCGGAGGTGAACATCGACGCCGATCTGGTCCGCGGCGGCGAGGCGGCGCTGGCGCAGACGCAGGAAACGCTGGTCGAGATGACCAACGGCTGCATCTGCTGCACGCTGCGCGAGGATCTGTTGAACGAGGTCCGCAAACTAGCCGAAGCCGGGCGGTTCGATGCGCTGGTGATTGAATCGACCGGTATTTCCGAACCGCTGCCCGTGGCCGCCACCTTCAGCTTCGAGGACGAGGCGGGTGACAGCCTGTCGGATGTGGCGCGGCTGGATTGCATGGTGACAGTTGTCGATGCCGCCAACCTGTTGAAGGATTATTCCAGCAGCGACTTTCTGGCCGATCGCGGCGAGACGACCGGTGAGGGCGACAATCGCAGCCTGGTTGGCCTGCTGGTCGAACAGATCGAATTTGCCGATGTCATCATCCTCAACAAGATCAGCGAGGCGCCCGATCCCGACACGGTGCGCAAGCTGGTGCGGGCGCTGAACCCCGAAGCAAAACTCGTGGAGGCCGATCACAGCCATGTGCCGTTATCGGCCGTGATTGACACCGGCTTGTTCGAGGAAGGCAAGGCCGAGCAGCACCCGCTGTGGGCCAAGGAACTCTATGGTTTTGCGGACCACGCGCCGGAAAGCGAAACCTATGGCATCGAAAGCTTTGTCTATCGCGCCCGCCGGCCGTTCCATCCGGCCAGGTTCCGCGCCTTCCTGAACGAGGAATGGCCCGGCGTTGTGCGCGCCAAGGGGCATTTCTGGCTGGCCACCCGCCCCGATTGGGTGGGGGAGATGAGCCAGGCCGGCAGTCAGGTCGCCAGCCAGGCACTGGGCCGCTGGTGGTCTGCCATCCCCAGGGCGCGCTGGCCGCAGGACAATCCGTCATTTGAAAGTCTGCTGAACCAGCACTGGGATGAGACCTGGGGAGATCGCCGGCAAGAGCTTGTATTCATTGGCATTGGTATGGACGAGGCGGCACTGCGCCGACGACTGGATGCCTGCCTGGTGCCGGAAGTGCGCTTTCAGCCCAAGATCTGGGCGAAACTGCCCGATCCCTTCCCGGTCTGGGGTGAGAGGCAGGCGGCATGAGCGCGTTGGCCCGTCTGCCGGATGCGCTGTTTCCGCCGGCGCCGCATGTGGTGATGGATGAAGCCCCCGCCGGGTTTGCGGCCATTGCTGATCCGGCCATCAATCTCGCGGTCTGGCAGCGACGTCTGGCGCCGGCGCTGACGATGGCGGCCGGGCAATTGGTGGAACGGGAGGGCGGCGATGTCCGTCTTGCAGCGCCTGCAACGGATGTTGCACGCGCGCTTGCAGACGCGCTGATGGCCGCCAGCTGGCCAACGGTGCCCGCTCTGGTGGCCGATGTAGCCGACTTGGCCAGATTGGCGGCCCCGCTGATGAAAACCCATGCGGTTGATCTGCGGCTGGAGGTGATAAGCGGCGATGCCTGCCGCAAGTTCCACGCCGATTATGTGCCCCTGCGCCTGATCACCAGCTATGCCGGGCCGGGCAGCCAGTGGCTGTCCAATGACGATGCAGCCGCGCTGGCTGGGGGCGTTGCGGCCGAACAACTGGAGGTGAGGCAACTGCTGGCCGGCGAGGTCGCGCTGTTCAAGGGCCGCCTGCTGACCGACAGCCCCATCATCCATCGCTCCCCACCCATTGCCGGCACCGGGCAGCGCCGACTGGTGCTGGTGATCAACCCTGCACAGGAAGGCTGCTGCTGATGACGGCCGTGCTGGAGGCCCGCGGCCTCATCAAACGTTATGGCGATGCGCTGGCCCTTGATGGCCTGAACCTGAAGGTGGCCGCCGGCGAGATTGTCTGCCTGCTCGGCGCCAATGGCGCCGGCAAGACCACCACGCTCAACTTGTTCCTGGGCTTCACGGCGCCCACGGCTGGTGCTGCACTGGTGGAAGGCAAAGTGGTGGCCGATGATCCCGCTGCCGCCCGCGCCCGACTTGGCTATGTGGCCGAAGTGGTGAGCCTCTACCCGACACTCTCGGGTGCGGAGAATCTGGACTTTTTCTGCAGCCTGGCGGGCGTGACGGCCGATCCGGCACAGCGCGATGCCATCCTGGCGCGGCTGCGCTTTCCGGCAGGCGCCATCGATCGCTCGGCGGGCACCTATTCCAAGGGCATGCGGCAGAAGCTGGGGCTGGCCATCGCCCTGATGAAGGGCGCGCGCGCCATATTGCTGGATGAACCGCTCTCGGGCCTTGATCCGGCGGCCGCCAATGATCTGGTGACGGTGCTGCGCGAGACGGCGGCCGAGGGCGCGGCGCTGCTAGTTTCGACCCACGACATCTTCCGCGCCAAGGAAGTGGCGACCCGTATCGGCATCATGCGCCACGGCAAGCTGGTGGACATGATCGAGCCGGCGGCGCTGTCTGCCACCGAACTGGAACAGCTGTATCTCACCCACATGGCGGAGCGAGCGGCATGAGCACGGCTTCAATCTTCGCACCGGTGGCGGCCAAGGACTGGCTGGAGTTTCGCCGGGATCGCCGCCTTCTGCTGATGGCCGTGCTGGTGACGCTGCTGGCGCTGGCCGCCGTGGCCACCGCGTGGGTGCAGATCACCGCATACGAGGCTGACCGCCGCGCCGTGGCCGCGCAGGACCGGCAGACGTGGGACGGGCAAGGCGTGCGCAATCCGCATTCGGCGGCGCACTTCGGCTTCTGGGCGATGCGCCCGCTGGGGCCGATGGCGCTGCTGGATCCCGGCATCACGCCGCATGCCGGTGCGATGGTGTGGATGGAGGCGCACAACCGCAACCCGGCGCAGGCGCGGCCTGTCGATGATCTCGCCACCGGGCTCGATCTGGGCAGTTTCAGCGCTGCCTGGGTGCTGCAACTGCTGATGCCGCTGCTGATCTTCGTGATCGGGGCCGGCATGGTGGCGCGCGAACGGGAGGCCGGCACGCTCAGGCTGATGCTGGCCAGCGGGGCCGCATTGCCGCGCCTGCTGCCGGCCAAGGCCGGCGCGCTGGGCCGCATCGCCCTTCTGCTGGCAGTGCCGCTGCTGGCGGCCGCGGCCGCGGCGGTGCTGCTGGCCGGCGTACCCGATCTGGCCGCGCTGGGCCTGTGGCTGTTGGTGCATGGCCTGTGGTTCGCGCTGCTGGTGATGGTGACGGTGATCGTTTCAGCCCTGTGCCGCACAGCGGCGCAGGCGCGGCTGCTGCTGGTGGGGCTGTGGCTGGTGGCGGCGCTGCTGGTGCCGCGCGCTGGCGCAGGGCTGGCCGGCGTGCTGGCCCCGGCGCCCGATCCGGTGGCCTTTGCGCAGGGCATCGAAGCGCAGATGAAATCCGGCCATGATGCCTTTGGCAAGGATGCCAAGGCCTTCGAGGCCGAAGTGATGGCCCGCTACAAGGTCAGCCGGCTGGAGGATCTGCCGGTCAATATCGATGGCCTGCGGCTTGAAGCGGCTGAGCAACACGGCAATGCCGTGTTTGACAGGGCTTGGGGTGAACTGGCCGCCACCTATGATCGCCAGCGCCAGATCATGCGGCTGGCCGGGCTGATATCGCCGCTGGTGCCGCTGCAGAATGTCTCGATGGCGCTGGCCGGCACCGAAGGCGGGCAGCAGCTGGATTTCCAGGCCGGTGCCGAAGCCCACCGCCGCAGCATCATCAGCACGCTCAACATGGACATGGCCAGGAAAGCCGGCGCGGCGGGGTTTGACTACAAGGCCGATCCGGCGTTGTGGCGGGCGATCCCGGATTTTGCCTGGCAACCGCAGCCCTTGGCGCAGCGGCTGGCAGGCGTTGGGGCCGATCTGGCCTTGCTGGTGCTGTGGACGCTGCTGGCGCTCGCTGGCCTGCGCTGTGCCGGCCGCCGGCTGGCCGCCCAGGCGGTTTGAGGCAGCGGCCATGCTGAAGCTTCTCGCCATCGAAACCCGGCAGCTGCTCACCAGCCGTGCGGCGCAGGCGGCCCTGCTGGTGCTGATCCTGATGCTGGGCATCGCCATGGCCAACGGCCGCAGCCTGCTGGCCGCCCAGATCGCGACCCGGGCCGCCGCCACGGCCGAGGCCAGCGAAGCCCGCGCGAAGCTGGCCGAACAGGTGGCCAAGGACCTGCCCGCTGCCGAGGCGGTGCTGCTGCCGGTCAGGGTCCGTGATGCGGCGGTTTCGGCAGTGCCGCCGCTGGCCGATGTGGTGGCCGGGCGCGCCGTCACCGATCCGATGGCCGCCAGCATCAGCCTGAGGTCGCGCGCCGACAATCTGTTCCGCCGGCCCAGCCTGGAAAATCCGGAGCGGCTGATGCGCGGCAGCCTTGATCTGGCGTTCGTGGCCATTGTGGTGGCGCCGCTGTTGCTGATCGCGCTTGGCCATGGCCTGTTCAGCGCCGATCGCGATTCCGGGGCGGCGCGTCTGGTCCTGGCCCAGGCCGGTGGGCTGGGGCCGCTGCTTCTGGCGCGGTCGCTTCCGCGCCTGGCGCTGGTGGCCGGCCCCATATTGTTGGCGCTGGCACTGCTGCTCGCCACCGGGCCCGATCTGCCGGGCCGGGGTGCGGCCGCCCTGAACTGGTCTGCAGTGGCGCTGGCGCTGCTGGCGGCCTGGTGGGGCGCGATCCTGTGGGTGAACAGCTGCCGGGTGAGCGCCGATGGCGCCGCACTGGCGCTGGTCAGCCTGTGGGCCTTGTTCACGCTCGTGCTGCCAGTGCTGGTGGCGGCCAATGTGCAACTGCTGCACCCGTCGCCGTCGCGGCTGGCGGAAATGGCCGCAGTGCGCGCCGCTGAAATCGCCGCCTCCACCGAATGGGAGAACGATCACCCCGAAGTTGCCGCCAGCGAGGCGGAGGCCCGCCGGGCATCGGTGGCCCGTGCCGCCGGGGTGAGCGCCCGGGTGGAGGCCGCCGTCGCGCCGGTGAGCGCCCGCTTTGCCGATGCGCTGGCGGCGCAGCAACAGGCCAGCGCCGCGCTGGCCTGGGCGGTGCCGCCCTTGTTGGCATCACAGGCGATGGCCGATGCCGGCGGCACCGGGCTGGCTGGTGCCATCGGTTTCCGCAGCGAGGCGGCCGCGCATCTGGCCCGCCTGAAGGCCGCGCTGGGCCAGGTGCTGGCCGACGATGGCCTTCTTACCCCGCAGCGGCTGGCCGCGCTGCCGCGCTTCATCCCGCCGCCGCCCACCCGCAGCACCTTGCCCGCGCTGATCTGGCTTGCTCTGATCGCCGCGCTTCTCAGCGGCCTTGCCGCGCGCAATTTCGCCCGCATCGAACTGGCGGCCTGATCATGGCCGGTCTGGTGCGCTGCCTGGCCGCGCTGCTGGCCTGTGCGCCATGTGCAACCGCGGCGCAAACAGTGGATGACACCACTGCCGCCACGGGCGCGCGGGCAGCGGAAAATGCCGTGCGCAGCGCCGGCGATGCCTTTGGCACCTCGATCGGGCGGGAGACCATCGGGCTCTACAATGCCGATAACGTGCGCGGCTTCTCGCCGACAGTGGCCGGGAATGTACGCGTCGATGGCCTGTACTTCGATCAGGTTTGGGGACTGAACCCGCGCCTGCGCCGTGCCACCACCATCCGCGTTGGCCTGTCCGCGCTGGGCAGCCCGTTTCCGGCGCCCACCGGCATCGTCGATTATGCCTTCCGAAAGCCCGGAGACGATGCAGCGCTCAGCGTGCTGGGTGCGCTCAATCAATGGGGCAATGCGGCGCTGGAAGTGGATGCCAATCTGCCGGTGGCCAAGGGATTGAGTATGGCGGCCGGTGGTGCGCTGTTCGATGATCGCTTCTACAACGCCACCCGCGCCAGCTTCTGGCAGTTCTCGCTCGCCGCCCGCTATGCACCTAGCGACGCCATCGAGATCGTGCCGTTCGTTGCCCGCTCGGAAGGCTTTGATGAGACCGGGCCGATCTTCCTGCCGGCGGGGGAAGGCCTGCCGCCGCGCCTGCCGCGCCGCTTCTTCAAGGGGCCGGATTGGGCGCGCTATCGCGGTGTGGCATTCAACACCGGCGTGCTCAGCACTTGGCGGCCGGGGCCAGGCTGGGAGCTGCGGGCCGGGCTGTTCCGTTCGCTGTTTGATGATACGCGCGGCTTTGCCAATCTCGTTACGGATATGGATCAGGCTGGAAACGGGCAGCAGTTGGTGATCGCCGACCCACCGGTGAAGTTTGCCAGCACAAGCGGTGAGTTGCGGCTGACGCGCACCATCACGGACGGCCCGCGCACCCACCGCATTCACGCCAGCGTGCGGGCGCGGGCGGGGGACCGGCGCTTTGACGGATCGGATTTCATCGACCTGGGCCCCACCAGCATCTTCGCGCCCACCTCGGCGCCGGCACCCGTCTTCAATTTTGGCGAGCAGCAGAAGGACCGGGTGCGCCAGAGCATCGCCGGCATTGCCTGGGAAGCGCGCTGGCCGGGCGTTGGCGAACTGAGCCTGGGCGTGCAGGGCACGCGCTATTCCAAGCGCATCGGCCTGCCCAGCCTGCCGCCGGTGGCCACTGACGCCTCGCCCCTGCTCTACAACGCCACGGTGGCCGTCGAGATCACGCCAACATTGGTGGCCTATGCTGGAACGGTCACGGGCCTCGAGGAAAGCGGCATCGCGCCGGGCAATGCCGCCAACCGCAACGAGGCACTCCCTGCCATCCGCACAAGCCAGCGCGATGCTGGCCTGCGCTGGGCGACCAGCGATGATGTGCGGCTGGCTGCCGGCGTGTTCGATGTGCGCAAGCCCTATTTCAACCTGGATGCGAACGGCCGATTTGATGCGCTGGGCGAAGTGATCAACCGCGGTGTCGAGCTTTCGGTGTCCGGCCCGATCACCAGCCGCTTCAGCATCGTGGCGGGCAGCGTGCTACTGTGGCCGCGCGTAACCGGCGAAGGCGTGGCGCTGGGCCGGGTGGGCAGTCGCCCGGTGGGGGCGATCAGCCGCCGGCTGGAACTGAACCTCGATTGGCGCCCGCCGGTGCTGGACGGGCTGGGCGTCGATCTGGCCATCAGCCATCGCAGCCCTGAAACGGCCACTGTCAGTGCGCAGACGGCGATCCCGGCGCGCACGCTGGTTGATCTTGGGGCGCGCTACAGTTTCAAGCTGGCGGGCCAGTCGGTGCTGCTGCGGTTGCAGGTGGAAAATCTCACCGATCTGCAGGGGTTTGAACTGCAGGGTGCCGGGGCCTATGACCTCATTCCCGGGCGACGTTTTGGCGGTTATCTCACGATTGATTTCTAGCGCAGTCTGAATCTGAGCGCATAATTCTCCTTTAGGCCTTCGATCGCCACATCCTGATCAAGCCGGAATCCGCCAGCCTCGATCAGCTTGATCACCGCCGCCTTGTCGCGGCCGGTCATGGTGCGGCGTTCGACACTGGTGTCGGGCTTCAGGTCGAAATCCACCAGCAACAGCGTGCCGCCGGGTTTCAGGGCGCGGGCCATGTGGGCGATCATGGCATCGGGCGCTTCGAAATGGTGGAAGGTGTTGATGGTGATGATCGCATCAAGCGCACCAGCCGGCAGGGTGGGGTTGTCGCCGCGGCCGAGCACCGCCGAAACATTGCCAAGGCCCTCGCGCGCCGCCCGCTGGCTCATGTGCATGACAAAACCCGGCGAAATGTCCACCGCCAGCACATGGCCTTGCGGCCCGACAGCGGCCGACAGTGCGGCGAGATAGGCGCCGGTGCCCGCGCCGACATCGGCGACCCGCTCGCCCTGTTTCAGATCGGCGGCCGCCACGATGGCAGCACGGTTGGCGATCACATCGCGGGCCGGGTTTTCAAACTGCTGTTCCCAGCGCGCCACGTCCAGCGTCGGGGCCGTCCACACTGCATTCATCTCGGCAGCGTGGTTGCTGCCATGGCCTTCCCGGTGATGTTGCGCGCTGGCCGGGCCGGCGGTTGCCATCAAGACAGCCGCGATCCAGGCTCCCACCAAAGCTGTCTTCATTACTTGTTCTCCATCGCGCGGGCAAAGCGCCGGTTGACCTCGGGCCAGTTCACCACCTGCCACCAGGCTTCCAAATAGTCGGCGCGGCGGTTCTGATACTTCAGATAATAGGCATGTTCCCAGACATCGACGGCGAGGATCGGGACGCCTTTCAGTTCAACACCGTCCATCAGCGGATTGTCCTGATTGGGCGTCGAGCCGACGGCCAGCTTGCCGTCGCGCACGATCAGCCAGGCCCAGCCCGAACCGAATCGGTTGGTGGCGGCCCGGTTGAACGCGGTCTTGAAGCTGTCCAGCGAACCGAAATCCCGGGTTATTGCGGTCGATAGTTCCGGTGAGGGCGCTCCGCCAGTGCCGGGCGGTGCCATCAGTTGCCAGAACAGGCTGTGGTTCCAATGCCCGCCGGCATTGTTGCGCAAGGCTGGTGCAGCGCGACCGGCTGGCCCCTGCAGCATATCGATCGACAGGCCAGCCAGCGCCGGGTCACCAGCCAGGGCGGCATTCAGATTATCGACATATGCCTTGTGATGCCGTTCATGGTGAATGCGCATGGTCTCGGCATCGATAGCCGGATCCAGCGCTTCGGCGGCATAGGGCAGGGGTGGCAGCACATGCTGGGCGTTTGCCGAAGCAGCGGTGGCAACCACCGCAAGCAACATCAGGATGCAATTCAAAAGGGACAAGGCGCGGGCGCTTTCGACAGTAGGCGTCTGTAATGTTGTATCATCGGCCGCCAGTTCGCAAGCGCGACGCTCTTGCACGTGCCATCATTGCGTCTTATCGGGGCCGTGATGTCACGCATCCGCCTCGCTTTGCTGCGCGTGTTGCCCATCATGCTCTTGAGTATGATGGCCAGTCCGCTGGTGCCGCGCGGCTATATGCCGAGCATGACTGTAGACGGGTTTCGCATGGTGCTGTGCGCCGGCGTTGTCGATGCCGCGGCGATTGCTGCTGTAGCCGACGATCCAGCTGCCGCGGCCCTGGTCAATGCGCTGAAGCAGGCGCAGGATCAGCATGGCAGCGACGACGACGATGCGCCGACAGTTTGCCCGTTCGCTGCTGCGGCCATCGCGGATCTGCCGGCGCTGGCCTCGGTTTCGGCCCCGATCGTCCACCATGAAGCCGTACTGATGCTGGCGCTCGGCGAGATCATCCGGGCGCGCCACCACGCTGCAACACCGCCGGCAACAGGCCCACCGCACCTGATCTGAACACTTTCAGCCTCCCGGCAGTGCTCTGCCTGCCGTGGCCATTTCTTGTTCTGTTTCAGGATTGATTCCATGTCTGTTGCCACCGTTCGCGCTGCCGTGCTCGCTACGGCCGCCCTTGCCCTGTTCCCTACGTCTGCCAACGCGCAGGACACCACCACCCCGGCCTGGCGCACTCCGGAAATTGTCGTCACCGCCCAACGCCCGGGCTATGCCGCAAGCACTACCACCGCCCTTCGCAGCAATGTGCCGCTGATCGAAGTGCCGCAATCGGTGCAGGTGCTGAACGAAACGCTGATCCGCGAACAGGATCTGCGCACGCTGGCCGAAGCGCTGCGCAACGTGTCGGGCACGGTGCCATCGCAGCCCGGCGAAGCCGTGCTGGTGAACCCGGTCATCCGCGGATTTGGGGCCGATATCTTCATCGATGGCCTGCCGGCCTATGGCGCCACCGCGGTGATCGATCCGGCCAGCTTGGTGGCCTACAGCCGGATCGAAGTGGCCAAGGGGCCCACGGCGACACTGTTTGGCGGCGGGCTGGGCGCGCCGGTGGGCGGGCTGATCAACCTGGCCAGCAAGACGCCCACTGACGCCGCCAGCTATCGCGGCCAATCGCGCGGCGGCAGTTTCGACACGATCAGCGGTAATGTCGACATCAATCAGCCCATTTCCGGCCTCGGCGCGTTCCGGATTACCGCCGAGGTGCAGGACGAAGGCAGTTGGATCGCGTCGGTCAACGCCAACCGCATCGCCATCAATCCCAGCCTGCGGCTCGATCTTGGCGAGGACACCAGCCTGACCCTGATCGGCAGCTACAGCCTGGTGCGCCAGTTGGAATATTCTGGCCTGCCGCTGGCCGAGATCGACAATCCGGCCGTGAACCGCCGCCAGTTCGTGGGCGCGCCGGCCGGCCAGCCACGCACCAGGGTGCGCAACACGGTGGGCACCGCCAGCCTCGATCATCGCTTTTCCGATGTGATTTCGGCCAATATCCGCGTGCGCCATTTTGACAGCCGCTTTGATGAATTTGGCAGCACCTTCTTTGGCGGCTTCTTCCCGCCCTCCGGCACGCAATATCCGATCATCACCGCCGTGCTGCCCACGGACGTTTCGGAAACCACCGTTGATGCCAGCCTGACCGCCAAGCTGACGACCGGCGCTATCGATCATGTGCTGGTGGCCGGCGTGCAATATGACCACACGCGCTATGATGCCGGCATCGGTTTCAACTTCGTGCCGGTTGGGGTGCAGGATCTGGCCAATCCGGCCCAGCCGCCGCTGAATTTCGGCGCCTTGCCCACGCTCGGCCCGCGCCGGCAGACTGATCGCTATCGCACCACGGCGGGCTTTGTACAGGATCAGGCCAGCATTGGCCCGGTGACCCTGCTCGCCTCCCTGCGCTGGACGGAATTTGCCTTTGAAGACCGGGCCAATGGCGCGGCCGATGCGGTCTACCGCAAGCTGAACCCGCGGCTGGGCGCAACGCTGAAGCTGGCCGATGGCATGGCGCTGTTTGGCGGCTGGGCCACCGGCTTTCGCGGCACCACCAATTTCTTCGGCCTGCAGGCCGCGGTGCCCGAAACCTCGCGCAGCTTTGAAGCGGGCGTGAAGTTTGATGCCAAATCCATCGGGCTTTCCGGCAGCATCGCCGCCTATGATCTGAAGCGCAGCAACGTGCCGACCGCCGATCCGGCCAACCCCTTCTTGCAAATCCAGACCGGCGAACAGCTGGCCCAGGGTATCGAGGCTGATCTGATCTGGGAACCGTCGCCGGCTTGGTCGGTGATCGCCAATTATGGCTTCACCGATGCCCGGGTGACGCAAGACACCAACTTCATTGCCGGTGCCCGCCTGGCCCGCGCGCCGCGCCATGCCGGGCGGTTGGCGGTGCGCTATCGGGTGACCGATGGTACTCTGAAGGGCTTTGGCATCGGCGCTGGCCTCAGCGCCGCTTCGTCGGCGCCGGCGGCGCTGGGCGGTGCACCAGTGCCGGGCTGGGCCACGGTGGATGCGCAGGCCAGCAAGCATATCGGCCCGGTGACCGTGGGGCTGAATATCACCAACCTGTTCAACCGTCGTTATGTGCTGCCCTGGCAGTATCTGGCGCAGGATGTGGTGATGCCGGGCGCCCCACGCGCCGCCTTCGTCACGCTTGGCGTGGCGCTGTGAAAGGAAAAGACGCGATGACCAACCGACGCGACATACTGGCCGGCGGACTGACCACGGCAGCCCTGCTGGCGCCATTCCTGGCGCTAGAGCAGGCGATGGCGGCGCAGGCCGCTGCACCGGCCAATCCCAGTGCGGCCGAACAAAAGGCCATGGCCGACAATCACATGGGCGAGATGGAAAAAGTGCTGGGCCCTGGCCTGTGGGGCAAGGAAGAGGTCGGGATGATCCTCTACCCCGGCTTCACCGCGCTCGATCTGGTGGGGCCACATTATTTCTTTGCCTGCATGTTCGGCGCTAAGGTGCATTTGATCACGCCGGAAAAGACGCTGGCGCCAGTGGCCTCCGATCTGGGGCTGGCCATCCAGCCCACAGTCACGATGGCCGCTTCCCCGCGCGATCTGGATGTGATCTTCATCCCCGGCGGCACCGATGGCACGCTGAAGCTGATGGCCGATGCCGCTGCCATGGCCTTCATCCGCGATCGGGCGAGCCGCGCCAAGCACATTACCAGCGTCTGCACCGGCTCGATGGTGCTCGGCCGCGCCGGCCTGCTGAAAGGCCGGCGCGCCACCTCGCACTGGGCGGTGCGGCCGGTGCTGGCTGATTTTGGTGCGACTCCGGTGGATGAACGGGTGGTGCGCGACGGCAATGTGCTGACCGGGGCCGGGGTTACCGCTGGCATGGATTTCGCCATCGCGCTCGTCGCCCAGCTGCGCGGGGAAGCCTATGCCAAGGCGCTGATGCTGCAGGCCGAATATGCGCCAGTGCCACCCTACAATGCCGGCACCATGGCGACCGCACCAGCAGATGTGGGCGGCATGATGGGCACAATGTTTGCGCCGCTGGCGGTCAAGTTCCGGGCACTGGCAATGGCATGAGCCCTGTCCAATCCTCTTATTGAAAGGACGAACGATGCTTCGACCATCCATTGCTGCCATCACCCTCTTCCTGGCTGCCCCGCTTGCGGCCAGGGATATTGCGGCCGGTAACCTGATCATCAGTGATGCGGTTCTACGCGTGGCCACGCCACAGTCACGCACTGGTGCCGGTTTTATGCTGATCAACAACAAGGGCAAGCAGCCTGACAGGCTGCTTTCGGCTTCCAGCGACATCGCCGCCGTCACCGAACTGCACGCAACCATCCGCGAAGGCAACGTCATGCAGATGCGCGCGCAAACGGCAGGGGTGACCCTTCCGGCGGCCAGCCGCGTGGCGTTTGCGCCGGGGGGCTTGCATGTGATGTTCATTGGCCTCAAGGCGCCGCTCGCGCCGGGGCAAATGGTCAAGCTGAAGCTCAACTTCGAGAAGGCCGGCGCCGTTGACGTGGCTCTTGCTGTTCAAACTGCTGCAACCTCCCAAGCCCACTGAGAAAGGAAGTAGGAGCTATGAAGACGATAATCACCGCTGCTGTCCTGATGATTGGCGCTGCTGCCGCCGCCCCAGCGGCCGCCCAGGACGCCAAGGCCGGCGAAAAGGCCTTCGTGCAGTGCAAGACCTGCCACAGCAATGTCGCCGGGCAGAACCGCATCGGCCCGTCGCTGGCAGGCGTCGTTGGCCGCAAGTCGGGCACCTATGCCAAGTTCACTTATTCCGCTGCCATGAAGGGCAAGGGCGTGACCTGGACCGAGGCCAATCTCGACACCTATCTCACCAAGCCGGCTGCCTACGTGCCGGGCACCAAGATGGCCTTTGCCGGCATCGCCGATGCCAAGAAGCGCAAGGACGTGATCGCGTATCTGAAGACCCTGAAATAAAGGTTCAAGGATCGCTCAAGAATCGACACGCCGAAGCGCGATCAAAGCATGCCTGCCAGGATAGTCTCCCGCGGCCATTTCGGCCGCGGGAGACTATGTATGGGCAAGTCGCAGTTTGATCCTGCCGGGCACAAGTTGATCCCCTGGAACGCCGGCCGCATGGTTGGCGCAAAGCGTCCACTCAAGCAGCGCGACCTGTGGGCAATCTGCTTCTATCTTGATGAGCATTATCGGTGGCGTGATCGTGCGCTCTTCGATCTGGCCCTTGATTGCAAGCTGCCTGCGTGTGACCTCGTCAGGTTCATAACCGGCGACGTCGTCGCTGCCGGCAGCAACCGCAACCGGGCCAATGTCATCCAGCAGAAGGCGAGGAAGCCAGTACAATTTGAACTCGGAAAGGAGGTCCGGGAGAGCCTTCTGGCCTGGCTGACATGCCGCGGAGGCTCCATCGATGATTTCGCCTTTCCAAGCCGCATCGATCGCGCCGGCCACATGAGCACCCGCCAATATTCCCGCCTGGTTGACGAATGGGTTGGCGCCATAGGGCTCGATGTTCGCGACTATGGCACGCATTCGCTGCGCCGCACCAAGGCCGCGCTGATCTACAAGGCCACTGGCAATCTGAGGGCTGTGCAGATCCTGCTTGGCCACACCAAGATCGAGACGACGGTGCGGTATCTGGGCGTGGATATCGACGATGCCCTGACACTGTCGGAGCGAACTGAAATTTGATCAAGACGGCTCATCGCCACCCAGCTGTGAGCCGTCATTGCCATGATGATACCGGTAAATGGCAGCTTACGCGCCTTGAATGTCCCGCAAACAGCCAGTCCGCTAGCGGCCCATTCGGCGACATCGCACTGGCAAAAATCCGCACGTCAGGTCTTGCCAAAAGCCGACATCCAGTGGCCTCGCCGCAAATGGCTGCAATGTCCCAGAATCGGTCATTCAAATAAGAGCCATCCGCCTTCGGGCAATCAGGGAGCTGGCGCGAATAGCCAAGATCGGGGCGCAACGCGCAGCCCTCAAGCACAGCTCGAAAACGAAGGTGGGTGCAGGGGCTCAGCCCCTGCCCGCCGGAGGCACCGTTGGGCTTACCCCAGCGCCGCCTGCGCCGCTTCGAACATCCGGCGCCCATCGGTGCCGCCTTGGGCGTCTTCGATCAGCCGTTCCGGGTGGGGCATCATGCCGAGCACGTTGCCGGCGTCGTTGAGAATGCCGGCGATGGCGCGGGCCGAGCCGTTGACGGGTTCGGCGTAGCGAAAGGCGACGCGGCCTTCGCCTTCAAGGCGGTTCAGCGTGTCTTCGTCGGCGAAATAATTGCCGTCGTGGTGCGCGACGGGGATGGTCACCGTTTCGCCGGCGGCATAGCGGCTGGTGAAGATGGATTGGCTGTTGACCACTTCGAGCCGGACTTCGCGGCAAACGAAGTTGAGGCCGGCGTTGCGCATCAAGGCACCGGGCAGCAGGCCGGTTTCGGTGAGCACCTGGAAGCCGTTGCAGATGCCCAGCACCGTGCGACCTTCTCCGGCAGCGGCAACCACGGCCTGCATCACCGGTGAGCGCGCCGCCATGGCGCCGGAGCGCAGATAATCGCCATAGGAAAAGCCGCCGGGGATGCCGATGAAATCAAGGCCTTCGGGCAGGCTGGTTTCGGCGTGCCACACCATTTGGGGCGCGGTGCCGGTCACCTTGGTGATGGCATCGGCCAGATCCCGATCGCAGTTGGAACCGGGGAAGACGATGACCGCGGCCTTCACGGCATTTCGATCCGGAAATTCTCGATCACGGTGTTGGCGAGCAGCTGGCGGGCCATGGCTTCGACCGTTTCGCGGCTGGTGCCGTCGGCCAGTTCCAGCTCGATGATCTTGCCGGCGCGGACGTCGCCCACCCCTTCGAAACCCAGGCCCTTCAGGGCCGACTCGATGGCCCGGCCCTGCGGGTCGAGCACGCCATTTTTCAGGGTGACGGTGACGGTGGCTTTCATGGGCGCGGCCATAGGCTGAACGGGCGCGGGGTGCAAGCGGTGGAGGCTGATTTCAGCTCAGCAAAACAGCCGCAGCTGCGCCCAGCCCGGCCGCCAGCAGCAGCCAGGGCGTCGACCAGCCGCCGACGCTCTTCTCCGGCAGCGGCGGCAGTGGCGCTTGCGGCGGGGCGGCGCCGGGCATGGGATTTTCGGCGACCCACTGGCGGAATATGCGCGGCAACTGGCTGAGCGCGCGGGCGTTCAGCACAAGCCGGTCGGCGATCACCGCTTCCGGGCCCATCTCGTCGCGCACCCAGTTGCGAACATAAGGCTCCGCCACTTCCCACATGTTGACGTGCGGATCGATGGTGAGTGCGACGCCTTCCACCATCACCATGGTTTTCTGCAACAGCAGCAGGTGCGGCTGCACCGGCATGTCGAAACTGCGGGTGATGGAGAACAGGCCTTCGAGCAGATCGGTGATGGCGATGTCTTTCGCCTGGCGACCACGGATCGGTTCACCCACGGCGCGGAGCGCGGTGGCAAAGGCGGCGGGGTTGTGGTGCGGCGGCACATAGCCGGCTTCGAAATGAATCTCGGCGACGCGGGCATAATTGCCGGTGACAAGGCCGTGGAGGATTTCGGCCAGATACAGTCGCGCGCGGCGGTTGATCCGGCCCATGATGCCGAAATCGATGACGCCGATGCGGGCATGATCGATGCCCCCATCACGGCCAAAGCCGGGCGGGATGACGAACAGATTGCCCTGGTGCAGATCGGCGTGGAAGAAGCCCTTGGCGATGGCCTGGGCGAGGAAGCCGTTGACCAGCACCCGCGCCAGCGCCGGCCGATCGATATCGAGCGCGGCCAGCGCGGCCCGGTCCGACACCTTCACGCCGTCGATCCAGTCGATCACCAGCACGCGCCGGGTGGAACGTTGCCAGTCAACGCCCGGCACAACATAATCGGGCTCGCCGGCCAGGATCTCGCCCAGCTCCGACGCATTGGCGGCTTCGCGGCGCAGATCGAGCTCGGCTTCGATCCAGCCCTTGAAGGTGGCAATCACGGCGCGCGGTCGCAGGCGGGCAAATTCGCCGCCCAGCGTTTCAATATGGCCGGCGCCCCATTCATAGGTGGCTAGAGCGGAGGACACTTCAGCCTCGATGCCGGGGCGCAGCAGCTTGATGGCAACGGTGCGGCCATCCGACGTGACGCCCTTGTGGACCTGGGCGATGGAAGCAGCACCGACGGCTTCGGGTTCGATCGACTGGAACTGGGTTTTCCAGTCGCCGCCATAGATGGCGTTCAGGATCGGCTCGATCGTGCTGAACGGGGCAGGGGGCACGGCGTCCTGCAGGCGTGCCAGATCGGTGGCGGCTTCGAGGCCAATCAGATCGGGGCGGGTCGCAAGCGCTTGGCCCAATTTGATCGCGGCGGGGCCAACGGCGGCCAGGCCGGCGGCGAAATCGGGGGTGGTGGGGGCGCCAGTACCGAAGCGCGCGACTTTTGCCAGCAGCCGTACAGCAAACGGCAGCCGCCGGTCCTCAAAGGGACGTAGCCCGCCACTGCGCGCCAGCCGCCGGCCCCATTTCAACAGCCCCCACAGGTGGACGATGGCGATCAAATCAGACCTTCCATCCCGAATGGATGGCGACCGCGCCGCCGAGGATCGGCGTGTATTTGACCTGGGAGAAACCGGCCGCGCTGATCATCGCGGCGAATTCCGGCATCTTGGGAAAGCGCCGAATCGATTCGATCAGATAGCGGTAGCTCTCGCCATCCTTGGCCACCATTTCCCCAATGCGCGGCACCAGTTTTTCCGAATAGATATCATAGACTTCGGCGAAACCGGGCCAGGTCGTGCTGGAAAATTCCAGGCAGAAGAAGCGCCCGCCATAACGCAGCACGCGGTGCGCTTCCTTCAATGCAGCCGGGATGTCGGTGACGTTGCGGATGCCAAAGGCGATGGTGTAGGCATCAAAGCTAAGGCTCGGGAAACTCAGGGTTTCCGCATTTTCCTCGCGCCAGATTAGGCTGGTCAGGCCCTTTTCGGTGGCGCGCTCCATGCCCACTTCCAGCATTGCAGGGTTGATATCGGCCACCGTTACATTGGCGCCGGACTTTTCCATCCGGAACGCGATGTCCCCGGTCCCGCCAGCCATGTCGAGGATGTCCTCACCGGCGCGCGGGTTGACCCGGCGGACGAAATCATCCTTCCACACCCGGTGCATGCCGGCCGACATCAGATCATTCATGATGTCGTAACGCTTTGCCACAGAACGGAAAACGTCGCCCACGCGGCGGGTTTTCTCCTCCGGTGCAACCTCTTCATATCCAAAGCTGACGGTGTCTGTCATCGCCTGTCCTTTACGCATCGGCGGCTTAGCCGAGGCTTGGCGGCCATGCAAACGCCGCCTATGTCGCGGCTATGCCCGAACTTCCCGAAGTCGAAACCGTGATGCGCGGCCTGACCCCAGTGTGGGAAGGCCAACGCTTCACCCGTGTCATTGCCAATCGGCCCGATCTGCGCCGGCCGTTGCCGGAGGCGTTGGGCCAACGACTGACCGGGGCTATCGTTACCCGGCTGGACCGGCGCGCCAAATATGGCCTGGTGGAGACCGATCGCGGCGATACGCTGATTATCCATCTCGGCATGTCGGGCCGGATGCGGGTTGATCCGGAAACCCTTGAAAAACATGATCATGTCGTGTTCGAAACGGGCAATGGCCGGGTGGTGGCGTTCAATGATGCCCGGCGCTTTGGCAGCCTTGATCTGGTTGCGACCGGAGAGGCAACGGCGCATCCGCTGCTCGCCAATATTGGTCCGGAGCCGCTTGGGCCCGACTATGGCCTGCCGTTGCTCAAGCGCATCTTTGCCGACAGGCTTGCCCCAGCCAAGGCGATCCTGCTCGATCAGCGGCTGATCGCGGGCCTGGGCAACATTTATGTGTGCGAGGCGCTCTATCGTGCCGGTATTCATCCCGAAACACCCGGTGGCGTTGTATCGGCCGCGCAGCTCAAACTGTTGGCGCCTTCCATCCCGCAGGTATTGGCCGAGGCGATTGCGGCGGGCGGCTCCACCTTGCGCGATCATGCGGCGCCCGACGGCACGCTGGGCTATTTCCAGAAAGACTTTGCCGTCTATGGCCGCGAAGGGCAGGCTTGCGTTGCCTGTGCCACGCCGGTGGCCCGCATCGTGCAGTCCGGCCGCTCCAGCTTCCTCTGTCCGCAGTGCCAACCGCGCGACAAGACTTGACCGCAGGCCAGCCCTCGCTTAAGGCGCTCACCTTCCGGCGCAGCCCCTCAAAGGCTTGTGCATGCCCACCATTGAACAGACTTGCAGGAAAACATGGCCAACACGCCCCAGGCTGAAAAGCGCATCCGCCGCAACGACCGCCGCGCCGCGATTAACAAGGCGCGCGTCAGCCGAATCCGCACATTCGTGAAGAAGGTCGAATCGAGCCTTGCTGCCGGTGATGCCGCTGCCGCTGCTGAAGCGCTGAAGGCTGCCCAGCCGGAAATGATGCGCGGCGTCGCCAAGGGTGTGCTTCACAAGAACACCGTGTCGCGCAAGATCAGCCGCCTCGCGGCCCGCGTGAAGGGTCTGGCGACCGCCTGATTATCATCGGCGCCCATCGGGCCGGTCCGTCGTTTCAAAACGGGGTGTTGCCAAGTGGCGGCGCCCCGTTTTCGTGTCACAATCGTTGATCGCTGGTGTCTGCCTGCCTGGTAGTGATTCGCGGCCGATGTCGGCGATTCGCGACCGGAACAGCCGATTCGCGGTGTTTGACCGCCGGTATTGGTTCCGAAAGTGGACCAAGCTGTGATCTGTTGCGCCGCACAAGCGAATTGCTGCGATGCAACGCACCCTGCGACGCATCCTGCGGCGTCATCAAAGCGTCATTGGTTTGACACAAAAAATCCAAGCGCTTAGCCCTCATCGCTGCCTGATCGTGTCCACACGCGATAATGATTCGGCACGTAAATCCAAAGAGTTGCGGCGCTCTCCAAGGTAAGTCTCCGGATGGGCTGTCAACAGCTTTATTTGGCTGTGGATGGAAATTGGTCGCTTGCAGCACTGCGCCCGCCCTGCTTATTTGCGACATAGTTTGGGCCGGCCGGCGTGATGAACGCCAAACGACCCGATCACGCAACATGCGGTGCTGGCTGTGCCCTGCTTCAGGCGCAGTGGGGCAATTGTGTCTGGCTGAACACGCCTGGCTGGTATCGTGCGTTCTGGACGGAAGTGTGCCTCTGCTGAGGGGGCTTGTGTCAATTGCCGAGGTGCGGCGGAAGGAAGGGGTGCGTGTCGACGGCTGTTGCATCAGTTATGCCTTCTGGCTTTCAGCCAGTGCCGAAGGGTGGCTCGATCGACTTTTCCGTCAACGATCATGACGTGTGGACGCGTGTCCGCGCCGCCCTGAAAGCTGATGCCGGCGATCACAGCTATGAAGCCTGGTTGGCGCCTTTGGCGTTTATCGGCTGCGACGGTGAGACGCTGCGTCTGGCGGCGCCGTCGGCCTTTGCCGCTGATTGGGTCACCAGCAACTATGCCGATCTGCTGCGCCGCCATTGGTCACAGCACCAGCCGTCGCTCCGCCGAGTGGCCGTGCAGCAGGGCCAGGCCATGGTGGCGACACCGTCGACCACAAAAGCGGCAGCTCCGGCCGCCGCCCAGTCGCTCCCGGTCGATGCCCGCTACAGCTTTGACAATTTCATCGTCGGCAAGTCCAACGAATTGGCCTACAATGCCGCTCTGGCCATGGCCGAGCCGGGCGCGCCGGGCTTTAATCCGCTGTTCCTGCATGGCACCACCGGGTTGGGGAAGACCCACCTGATGCACGCTATCGGCAATTCCTATCTGGCGCACCACCCGAGCGCCCGCGTCGCCTATCTGTCGGCTGAGAAATTCATGGTCGAGTTCATGGCGGCCATGCGGGCCAAAGACACGATAAGCTTCAAGCAGCGGCTGCGCTCGGTCGATCTGTTGATGATCGACGACGTGCAGTTCATTGCCGGCAAGGAATCGACCCAGGAAGAATTTTTCCACACCATGAATGAGATCATCGGGGCCGGAAAACGCCTGGTGATCACCGCCGATCGCAGCCCACAGAATCTGGAAGGCATTCAGGAACGCATCCTGTCGCGTATGGCCTGGGGTCTTGTCGCCGATATCAATCCGGCCGACTACGAACTGCGGTTGAACATCCTGCATGCCAAGGTCGCCACGCTGGGCAACCGCTGCGCTGTGCCTCATGACGTGATCGAGTTCCTCGCCCGCAAGATCACCGCCAACGTGCGTGAACTGGAAGGCGCATTGAACCGCGTCACGGCCTTCGCCCTGTTGGTCAACAAGCCGGTAAGCCTTGAATTCACCCGTGAAACGCTGGCCGATCTGCTGCGCGCCCACGAGAAGAAACTGACCATTGACGAGATCCAGCGCAAGGTTGCCGATTATTACGGTCTCAAGGTTGCCGATCTCCTGTCCGAACGCCGGGCCCGAGAAGTCGCGCGGCCGCGCCAGATCGCTATGTATCTGGCCAAGAAAATGACGCCGCGCTCGCTGCCGGAGATCGGCCGCCGGTTCGGAAAGCGGGATCACACCACGGTGATGCACGCGGTCAAGCGCGTGGAACAATTGCGCGCTGACGATCGCGAAATCGATAGCGATGTCGCAACACTGACCCGGCTGCTGGACGGCTGAGGCTTCCCAGTCCGCAGCCAAGCGCCTAACTGCAATGTTGTGCAGCGCCTAAAAAGTTCCGGCCCGTTCTGGTTCATCCTCTCCTGCTTCGCCTTTGCGTCGATGTGGGTGATGATCCGCTTTGCCGCGCGCCACCTTCACAGTTTTGAGATTGTTTTTTTCCGTAATTTCATTGGTTTGCTCTTCCTGGTGCCGATGATGCTCGGCACGCCCGGCCTGATCCGGCGAGACCGGATGAAGGTGCACCTTGGCCGCGCCACGTCGGGCTTCATTGCCACGATGGGCACCTTCTATGCGGTGGCCAATGCGCCGCTCGCCACCACCCTGGCCATCAACTACACGGCGCCGCTGTTTGGTACGCTGGGGGCCGTGCTGGTGTTGGGTGAACGCATCCGCGCCCGGCGGATCGCGGCGCTTGCCGTGGGCTTTGTCGGCATGCTGCTGGTGCTGCGGCCCGGCCAACTGCCGCTGACGGCGGGAATCGTGGCCGGCATCGTGTCGGCAGTGTCCACCGGTTACTCAATCGTGGCCATGCGCAGCCTGGTGGGGGTGGATGATGCCCGCGCGGTGGCGGCATGGACCTTCATCCTGACGACCATCCCCAGCCTGGCGGTCGCACTGTTCGTCTGGCAAACGCCGCCGCTGGTGGTATGGCCGCTGCTGGCCGGCATTGGCGCGGCTGCGGCTATCGGCCAACTCACGCTCACCCGGGCCTTCTCGCTGGCCGAAGCCTCCGCCGTGCTGCCACTGGATTTCGTGCGGTTCGGCCTCATCACCGCGGCCGGCATCCTGCTGTTTGGCGAGACCTATGATGCGCTCACGCTTGCGGGCGGGGCATTGATCCTGTCCTCCACCATCTATCTGGCCTGGCGCGAAGCGCAGTTGAAGAAAGCGGGCTGATTGTTTGGAAAGGTTGCGGGCGGGGGCGGCGCTGCTCATAAGCTCAGCATCACATTTCAAACATGGGGAGGTTCACATGAATCTGGAAGGTTGTTCGGCGGTTGTTACCGGCGGTGCATCGGGCCTGGGCGCCGCCACGGCGCGGTTGCTGGCAAGCCAAGGCGTCAAGGTCGCCATTTTCGACATGAACGCCGAGAAGGGCGAAGCCATGGCGGCCGAAATCGGCTGCGTGTTCTGCAACGTCAACGTCACCAACGATGAATCTGTCGATGCCGGTTTTGCCAAGGCCCGTGCCGCCATCGGCCAGGAGCGTATCCTGATCAACTGCGCCGGCACCGGCAACGCCATCAAGACCGCCAGCCGTTCCAAGGAAGACGGCAGCATCAAGCATTTCCCGATCGATGCCTTTGATCGCATCATCCAGATCAACCTGGTTGGCACCTTCCGCTGCATCGCCAAGTCGGCCGCCGGCATGATGAGCCTGCCGCCGATGGAAAACGGTGAGCGCGGTGCCATCGTCAACACCGCTTCGGTCGCCGCCGAAGACGGCCAGATCGGGCAGGCGGCTTACTCCGCGTCGAAGGGCGGCGTTGTCGGCATGACCTTGCCGATTGCCCGCGACCTGTCGAGCGAAGGCATTCGCGTCAACACCATCCTGCCCGGCATCTTCAACACGCCCCTGCTGCAAGGTGCGCCGGACAATGTGAAGGCTGCGTTGGCGGCGACCGTGCTGTTCCCCAAGCGTTTGGGCGGCCCGGAGGAATATGCTTCGCTGGCGGTGGAGATGTGCCGGAACTCCTATTTCAACGGCGAAGACGTCCGTTTGGATGGCGGCATCCGGATGGCTCCGCGCTGATCGCAGCTGGGCGCGCAAATAGCGCAACTATTTGCTGGCTCCGGCAAGATCGGCCAACGACTGAAGAGGGCGGCTCTCCAGCCGCCCTTTTTTGTGTTGTCTGACGGCGCGGCTCCACCACGCCCTTTCTTCCTTCTTTCTTTAATCCTTCAGCGGACTCGGCGAATTCGCCGCCGGCCGCACTCGCATGTCTTCCATTCATCATCCCGCAACACACGGCGCGCCACTATCCTGCCTATGAAAGCCACGCTCCTCCTCGCTGCCCTGATCGCGGCGCCAGCCTTCGCGCAAACCCCGCCCGCCAGCATTGGCCAGCCGTTCATACCGGCGCCGTGGTGGATGAAGGATCCGGTCATCGCGGCGATGGGTCATGTCCGCACCGAAGTGCCGGCCAACCGCGCCAATATCGGGGCTCGCTTCAAGAAGGTTGAGAAGACCGCCGGCGAGGCCATGTCGGCCGTGGCTGCGCAAGTGCGGGCGCTGGACGCAGCGTTGCGGGCCTTGGGAGCCGGTGTTGTGCAGTTGGAAACCACGTTCGGTGTTACACCGCTTTATGATCAGTATCGCGACAAGGACGGCAACCTGATCGACAATGAACGTGAGGACCGGATACGCGGCTATTCCGGTTCGGCATCGGTGGCGATCGAGGTGCGGGAGATGGCAGCG
>Ga0164293_10000563_pt1 | contig 29673 bp, 23 predicted proteins | sample GEODES118metaG_FD_111487 | JGI IMG/M metagenome (GOLD analysis project Ga0164293, IMG submission 111487) | Eutrophic lake water microbial communities from Lake Mendota, Wisconsin, USA - GEODES118 metaG | ecosystem: Environmental > Aquatic > Freshwater > Lake | place: USA: Lake Mendota...
CGTAGTTATTTTTAAAACACCTAAGGTTTGTTTGGATGATGCGTTTGCACCTTTTAATGACGAGAGCACTATATCAGATGGAACAGGTGCATTTCTTACCAGAAAATGGACTTTTTTAGGAGGCTTACCTGCAACTAGTACTTCAAAGATGCCCTTAGTAAGGTATCCCGCACCAGGTCCATATATTGCAAGCTTGGAAGTAACAGCCACTTCTGGTTGTTCCATAAAAGTAGATAAACCATTCTTTGTAAATGGTGCAAACCCAAAGGCCGATTTTGAATTGGTAGGAACAAATCCATTTTGTCAACCAGCACCTATTCAAATTAAGAATAAATCTTCTGTAGATATTGGTGCTATAGCAAGAGTGGAAATTTATTGGGACTATTTAAATAATCCTTCTCAAAAAGATACAGATGATGATCCATTCCCCGATAAAATTTATGCTCACAAATATCCAGACCTTCAATTGCCGAATGCGCAATCTTACACAATTCGATTGGTGGCATATACCGGTGGAGGTTCTTGTGTGAACTTTATAGAGAAAACAATTTCAGTTTTTCCCCAACCCAAAGCAAAATATAGCCAATCGGCTTCGCAAATTTGCGCCAATCAATCAGTTAATTTTCAAGATTTAAGCAATGGGGTTTCTAGTTCGATTCAATCGTATTTTTGGAATTTTGGAACAGGTGGCAGGTCTTTATTAAAAAGCCCAAGGCAACAATTTTCTGATTCAGGTTTGGTAAATATCAGTATGTATTTTAACAACACTGATGGATGTAGAAGTGATACTGCTCAATCAACGCTAACTGTTTTCCCCAATCCAAAACTATTTTTACGCAATAGGCAGAACTTGTTTTTTGGAGAGCCCATTCCATTGATTCCGGATTCTTTATTTGGAAATAACCTCCGTTTTTTATGGACACCAGCAACTTATTTGGATAACCCAACCCTTGCTAATCCAATTTGTTCTGCCGCGGATGATATCACTTATACCTTGCAATTAACAGGGGAAGGGGGATGCATAGTTTCAAAAGATATTTTCATTTTAGTGTTAAAGCCACCCAAAGCCCCCAATGCATTTTCGCCCAATGGAGATGGAATTAATGATACTTGGAAGATTCAATATTTAGAAAGGTACCCCGAGGCAACTGTAGATGTTTTCGACCGTTATGGTCAACTTGTTTATCAAGTAATTAATTATACTACCCCATGGGATGGGTCTTTTAAAGGCAAGCCATTGCCTATTGGTACTTACTATTATATTATCAATCCAAAAAATGGAAAACCAACCATTAGTGGTTCAGTAACAATATTGAAATAATTTCTTATATATATTTACCAGGTTAAAAGCAACAATAACCGATTTTAACGCATTTTTTATGGGTTAATAGAGTGCTTTTCGTTATTTTTAATGGCTTATTGATTGTGTAACCCCTAGTAGCAATGAAGATTTGTAGACTGATTCTGATTATTTGGTTGAGCTTGCTTGCGGGGCAAATAGCTGCCCAGGATTTTTCTAATAAAGGAAAGGATTTTTGGTTGGTGTTCCCGCCTCATCAACCTTCAGGGTCAAGTTTAGCAACCCTATCTGTTTATTTAACATCCGACAAAAATTCTTCAGGAAAAATTGAATACAATGGAACTATTCAAACTTTTACAGTTTTAGCTAATCAAACAACAGAAGTAGTTTTAAATAGAGCTACTTCTTATATAAGTGGAGCGGAAGCTGCAACTTTTACTAATCCTTCTAGAATTGTAACCAACCGAGGAATTAGAGTTACAGTGGATGCTGGTCAACCTGCAGTTGTGGTATATGCACATATGTTTGCTGGGGCAAGATCAGCTGCAAGTTTAGTATTACCAACACCTGTGCTTGGAAAAACTTATTATGCCATTTCATGGACACAAACTTCTTCTGGAACCGCTTTAGGAGAAACCGCAAGGTCTCAATTTAGTATAGTTGCAACAGAAGATAATACCAGTCTTAGAATAAATTTAAAAAGAGATGGAGTAGCTGCAGCTTCACCTATTTTAGTTGATTTACCTAAAGCTGGTGATGTATATCAATTTCAAGATGCCCAAGATGTTTCAGGTACTTTAATTGAGTCAGTTGGAGTTGGTGCCAATTCATGTAAAAAAATAGCTGTTTTTTCTGGAAGTTCTTCATTGGGAATAAATACAACATTATCAGGCACAGGATCTTCAATTGATCCATTGTATCAGCAGTGTTACCCTATTAATTCATGGGGAAGAAAATATGGGATTACTCCTTTTAGGGGTAAGAATTTACTAAATTATAGAATTATCGCAAGTGAGGATAACACTACTATACTTACGAACGGAGCAAATCCTATCACTCTAAATAAAGGTGCCATTTATACTCAATTCTCAGATACGAGGGTAAGTAATGCCTTTAAGCCACCAATTATTATTGATGCTGATAAACCAATTTCAGTAGCTCAATATAGCTTAACGCAAAATCTTGATTTAGGATCAGGAGACCCTGATATGATCTTATTAAATCCGGTTGAGCAAAGCATTAGTGATATCACTGTTTTTTTATCACCCAAACAAGCAATCACTGACCAGAATATAAATGTGTTTATTAAAAATGCAGGAACATCGATTTCCTCTTTTAAAATCAATGGTGTAGTTGAACCAGCCGCTTCATTTATTCCAATCGGAACTACTGGATTTTCATATTTACAAAAACAATTTGTAATTGGATCTTCTAGCTCTTCTAGTATACGTTTAACTTCTGATAGTGGGTTTAATGCTATTTGCTATGGATTTGGAAGTGCAGAATCATATGGATATTCAGCTGGTACAAATGTGATTGACTTAAATCCACCAATTTCTATCTCCAATGAATTTTCTGCAAGTAATGTATCATATTCTGCAACTTGTGTTAATACACCTTTTAAAATAAATCTAGCACTTACTTATAAGCCTACAGAGATTATTGTAGATTTTGGAGGAGCAGCATCTTTGAGTTCGGGGACATCTCCATTTCTTTATACGATTCCAACTATTGGTAATGGATTCGATTCAACATATGTTTCAAATGGTAAAACATATTATTTATATCGAGTTCCGCAAACTTTTAGATTTAATGCAGCAGGAACATATCCTGTAAAAATCACTACCACCAGTACAGTTGTTCAACCTGATGGATGTAGTAATAATAATCAACAAGAAATTACAGACAATATAGTAGTTAATGCCCCGCCAATTGCCGATTTTAATATAGTATCCAATGGTTGTATCAACAATGCAATTGCCTTAACCGATTTATCAGATGGGGTAGGAAGAAATATTGTAAGATGGCTTTGGGAATTCAGTGATGGTACAACTTCCTCTGTACAAAATCCCACTAAAACATTTACAACACCAAATAATTATACGGCTAAGTTAACTAGTATAACTGATTTTGGTTGTATTGCACAAGTAACTAAACCAATCAATGTTTCTGCAAAGCCTTTGTCGCTATTTACTTTTCCTGCAATAAGATGTGAAAAAGGGGATATTGTATATACAGATGGGTCTACTATAACTCCAGGAACCGCAAACAACACCATTGTTCGATACACATGGAATCTAGATAATGGTTCTCCAACAGATACCTTAACAACATCTACTGCAAGAACAACTAATTATACTACTTGGGGAATTAAAAATGTTTTCTTAGTTACAGCATCTAACACAGGTTGTATCAGTGATACATTTAGAATTCCAGGCTTTAAAATTAATCCTTTGCCAGAAGTAGGGTTTGTTATTCCTGAAGTTTGTTTGGCTGATGCCAATGCACCTTTTCAGGATACCAGTAAAATTGCGGATGGCACCGAGGCTCAGTTTGTATATGCATGGAAATTAAATGATGGAACACCTGCAATAAGTCCAGGTCCAACATTTTCAACTAGCACTTTAAAAAACCCTGCACCCAAATACAATACGGTTGGAAATTATACTGTATCACTAACTGTAACTTCCAATAATAATTGTGTTGCTTCTTTAAGCAGTCCGTTTACGGTAAATGGAAGTATACCCAATGCATCGTTTTCTGTACAAATGGCCAATCCTTTATGCAGTAACGACTCTATTAGAATAATTAATACATCCACAGTTGATTTTGGTAGTATAACTCGTATGGATGTGTATTGGGATACAATTGGTTCTCCTACGATTTTTACGAGAGATGAAAATCCTATACCTAATAATCTGTACGCCAATTTATATACTGCATTTGCAAATCCAGCAACCAAAAAGGTAGGCATCAAAATCACCGCTTATTCTGGAAACTCTTCTGTTTGTAGAAAAAGTGTTCGTCAAGAAGTGATTCTGCTCAATGCCCCCAAGGCAACTTTCACTGACATCAGAGATATCTGTTATGATGCTGCGCCAAGGCAATTAATACAAGGCACATTTGTTTCTGCAGTTGCAGGAACAGCTACTTATTCTGGTAAAGGTATAACTGTAGCTGGGTTATTAAATCCAATCACAACCGGAGTAGGAAATGATACCATCAAATATTTTGTTCAGAACACGGCAGGTTGTAAAGACTCTGCTTATCAACCCTTAACGGTATGGCCTTCACCAGTTGCTAAATGGGGTGTTCAGTCTATTTTATGCGAAAAAAATGAGTTGAATTTTACAGATAGTTCTGTTGCCAATGTTAGCAATAGCAATATCGTTTCACGTAACTGGATCTTTGGTGATGGCAGCACCCTTTCTAACACAACAGCAGGGGTGTTTAACAAAAAATATTTAACTGCTCAAACTTATACGGCAAGTTTACAAGTAGTAACCGATAGTGGATGTATAAGTACGGTTAATCAACAAACAATTAAAGTAAATCCATTGCCTATTCCGGCATTTACCTTACCTAGTATTTGTTTACCTGATGGACGTGGTAGTTTTACCAATCAATCAACTATTGCAGATAACTCAGAGGCCCTGTTTAGTTATAGTTGGAATTTTGGTGACCCCAATGATCCAACAACATCTACATTAAGAGAGCCCACCCATAAGTACACTGCTTTGGGACCTGTAAATGTGCAATTAAAAATCACCTCTAAAGATGCTTGCGTAGATTCATTAACTAAATCATTAACTACTATTTATCCTTGGCCTAAAGCATCTTTCTCCGCAACTCCTTTAGAAGTATGTGTTGGAGACGCTATTCAATTTCGCGACCTGGGCGATTTAATTAACAGTGGAGCAACCGTTAGTTGGAACTGGGATTTAAGTGGAGGTACTAATTCAACTTTGCAAAATCCTACTAAAGTATTTACCGATTCTGGAACTTTTGCCATTAAATATTTCTTTTATAATATCAATGGTTGTGTGAGTGATACGGTTAGTAAAAACATAACCGTACATCCATATCCTAAATTAACGTTGGTTTCAAAAATCAATGTGCTCGAAGGCGGCACGCTAAAAATTGTTCCCAAATATGTATATGGAACCAATCTTTCTTATCTATGGGCCCCACCAACTTATTTAAACAATGATACCGATTCTACTCCTGTAACTACTCCATTGGGAGATATCCGATACAGATTGTTTTTAACAGGAATTGGAGGTTGTACGGTTTCTGATACAGTGTTTATTAAACTTTTATTGTCTCCGATTGTTCCTAATGCATTCTCACCTAATGGAGATGGAATCAATGATCGTTGGAGAATTCAATATTTAGAAAGCTATCCTGGAGCAACTGTGGATGTGTACAATCGATATGGTCAAGCAGTTTTCAGTAGTATAGGATATGATGTGGAATGGGATGGAACAGTAAATGGTAAAGCACTACCGATAGGAACTTATTATTATATAATTAATCCTAAGAATGGTAGAAAAATTATTACAGGATCAATAACCATTATTCGATAAGCAATGCGAAGTAAAATAATCATCATATTGTGCTGTTGTTTAAACATTGGTGTATTTGCGCAGCAAAGGCCATACTATACTCAATACATCATGAATAATTATATCATCAATCCTGCTGTTGCTGGTATCGAAAATTATTGGGACGTAAAATCCAGTCATCGGATGCAATGGGTAGGTTTGCAAGATGCACCAGTAACAACTTATTTATCAATACATGGGCCATTAAAAAAAAGCAATTACGACAGATCGTCGGCCACAACATTTAGAGCAAGAGGAGAGAACCCACGAGGGGAAGCTTATTGGAGAGATTATACGGCTGCAGACCCACATGCTGGAGTTGGATTTACTGTTATCAACGATAAAACAGGCCCATTAAATCGATTTGCTGCATACGGAACATTTGCCTATCATGTTGGGCTCTCTCCCAGAACCAATTTATCTGCAGGGGTTTCTGTTGGAATGACCAATGTAAGTTTAGATGCGTCCAAACTTGATTTTGGATCAATAACTGTTGATCCTGCTGTAGGAAGTAGTGGCATCATCAATCGACTAAAGCCCGATGTAAGTGCGGGGTTATGGTTGTATTCGAAAGATTATTTTGTTGGCTTATCAGCGCAACAGATTGTTCCGCAAAATGTATCTTTTTCGGATAATACAGTTTCGCTAACTGGAGGAAAACTAATTCCACATTTATTTTTAAGTGCTGGTTATAGAATGCAAATGTCTGATGATGTATCTTTTCTTCCTTCTATGTTAATCCGATACATTAGTCCATTACCAGTAGGATATGATATCAACGCAAAATTTCAATACCAAGATATTATGTGGCTCGGCGCTTCTTACCGATACAATGATGGTTTTGCTGCAATGTTGGGTGTTAACCTGAATCATTCAATTAACATTGGATACTCTTACGATCTACAAACCTCTAGACTCAATACAGTGAGTAGAGGTACTCACGAAATTTTAATAGGATTTTTATTGGGCAATAAATGGGGAGATTGGTGTCCTCGTAATTTGTGGTGATCAAATATTTTTGATCATCCAGATATCACATCCATTGTGCCCACTGTTTCCCATTGGGCCGCTTAAATAATCAAAGCCAAATTGTTCATATACAGCAACTGCCTTTTTTAATTCTGGCATCGTTTCTAGGTATACTTGATTAAGTCCTTTTGTTTTGGCAACAAATAAACAGTGATCAATCATTTTTCTGCCCAAGCCTATACCACGTGCTTCTTTAGAGAGATACATTTTTACGAGTTCGCAAGTAGTTGATGGCAATCCATCGGTAGGATAAATGCCAGCGCCACCAATTATTTTTCCATTGATTTCGCCAATAAAATAGGCACTTTTTGGCTCATTGCTAAACAGCTCAAAAAGATGATCGGTGCTATCATCATAAAATACTGTTCCGGGTTTATTGGCCCCAAATTCTGTTAACGCAGTTCTTATAATGTAGGCAATGATAGCATTGTCTTTCTGCTCAATAGGTCGAATAACTAATTCTTTCATAGATTAGTTATTTTTTGCTCATTTCTTTAAATGCATTGATCAAACCATTGGTAGAACTATCATGGTCTTTCACTTTATCATTGCTTAATAATTCTGGCAAAATTTTATTGGCCATTTGCTTTCCTAATTCTACACCCCATTGGTCAAAACTGAAAATATTCCAAATTACACCTTGAACAAATATCTTATGTTCATACAATGCAATGAGCATTCCCAGTGAATGGGGGTTGATTTCTTTTAATAAAAATGAGTTGGTTGGTTTATTGCCTGCAAAAACTTTAAAAGGAGCGAGGTTTCGAATCTCTTCGTCAGATTTATTGGCTTTCATTCCTTCCACTTTTACTTCGTTTTCCGATTTTCCATTCATCAAGGCTTCGGTTTGTGCAAAGAAGTTAGACATCAATTTTGCATGATGATCGCCAATGGGGTTATGACTGATGGCTGGTGCAATAAAATCACAAGGAATCAATAATGTTCCTTGGTGTATCAACTGGTAAAATGCATGTTGACCATTGGTGCCGGGTTCTCCCCAAATTACTGGGCCTGTTGCATAGTTAACGGGATTGCCTTTTCTATCTACACTTTTACCATTGCTTTCCATGTTTCCTTGCTGAAAATAAGCTGCAAAACGATGCATGTATTGATCGTATGGTAAAATCGCTTCACTTTGTGCACCAAAAAAATTGGTATACCAAATGCCAATTAAAGCCATTAATACAGGAATATTATCCGCAAATTTGGCTGATCTAAAATGGTCGTCGGCCAAAGAAGCGCCGCGGAGTAATTGTTCGAAATGATTGTATCCGATTGTTAATGCAATGGATAAACCAATTGCACTCCAGAGAGAATATCTTCCACCAACCCAATCCCAAAATTCAAACATATTGGCTTGGTCAATTCCAAATTCAGTAACCAGTTGTTCATTGGTACTTAGTGCAGCAAAATGTTTGGCAATATGTTTTTCTTCAATAGCAGATGCTAAAAACCAATCCCTTGCCGTATGCGCATTGGTCATGGTTTCTTGAGTAGTAAATGTTTTTGATGCAATTAAAAAAAGCGTTTCTTCTGGGTTTACTTTTTTCAATGTTTCCGCAATATGAGTTCCATCGATATTGCTAACAAAATAAGTGCTGATTCCTTCAATCCAATATGGTTTCAATGCTTCAGTTACCATTACAGGTCCAAGGTCGCTACCACCTATTCCAATATTAACGATATACTTGATTTTTTTGCCTGTATAACCTTTCCATTTTCCACTATGCACTTTATCACAGAACAATTTCATTTGCTCCAATACTTTATTGATTTTAGGCATGATGTCTTTGCCCTCAACCAAAATCGGCGTATCAGTAAAATTGCGTAAAGCTGTATGAAGCACAGGACGGTACTCAGTTTCATTGATTTTAATTCCTGCAAAAAGATCGTGAATGGCATCGCTTAATTTGCATTCTTCTGCTAATTGGAGTAATAGCTGTAAAGTTTTTTTATTGATGATGTTTTTAGAATAGTCAAATACCATTTGGTTCAAACAATGTGAGAAAGCATTGAACCTCTCAGGATCTGCAGCAAACAAATCCTTCATATGCTTACGACTCATTTCATCTTCAAAATGCTTCTTTAATAAAAACCAGGCTTGTGTATTCGTTGGGTTAATTCTAGGTAACATATATTGGATAAAACAGTTATTATTAGAAGATCGCAAAGTTATCTATAAGCTTTCAATTACCCTAATGGTTTCAGCTACCATTTCAGGAGTTATGTCTAAATGCACTACAATTCTAATTTGTGTAGATGTCATTGCAATAGTTTTGATGCCTTGATCAAGAAGCTTTTTTTCTAATTCTTTTGCGGTGAATCTTCCTTTAACTTCAAATAAAATAATATTGGTTTCCACAGGATTGATGGTTCCAACAAAGTCTTTTTGCTTCAAAGCTGAAAGAATCATTTGGGCATGATCATGATCTTCCTGTAAACGATCAACTTGATGTTGAACTGCATACAGCGCTCCGGAGGCAATAATACCAGCTTGCCTCATTCCGCCACCAAACACTTTTCGAATTCTTCTAGCTTTTTTGATAAAGTCTTTATTGCCTAATAAAACACTGCCTACAGGAGCCCCTAATCCCTTGCTTAAACAAACGGAAATAGAATCAAATACTTTACCATAATCTGCAGGCTTTTCTTTTTGAGCAATAATGGCGTTAAATAGCCGCGCTCCATCTAAATGAAGCTTCAAATTATTTTTTAAACAAACTTCTTTAATTAATTGAAATTCATTAAATTGATAACATGATCCTCCGCCTCGATTAGCTGTGTTTTCTAAAGAAACAAGGGATGTAATAGGCTTATGAACATCATCTGGGTTGATGGCATTTTCTACTTGTTGGGCATTGATTCTGCCAAAATTTCCTTCTAATAAACGTACAGAAGCCCCTGAGTTAAAGGCAATTCCGCCCCCTTCATATTGATATATATGAGAAAGATGGTCGCATATTACTTCATCCCCTGGCTGGGTATGACATTTTATGGCAATTTGATTGGTCATTGTTCCACTTGGGCAAAAAAGGGAGGCTTCCATCCCAAATAGGCTTGCGCTGTAGCTCTCTAATTCATTCACTGTGGGGTCTTCTCCAAAAACATCGTCTCCAACTTTTGCGCTATGCATTGCAGCTAACATACCTGCTGTTGGTTTGGTAAGGGTATCTGAGCGATAATCAATCATATCTTGCAAATCTGACTATTTTTTTCAATATAAACTGCAAAAATTCGGGTGAAAATGTGTAATTTTGCTCGCTTCCAATAGTTTGGAATAAATTTGTGCTCCTTTTACAGCATTTTTGAAACATTTGGAGTCTTATTCTCGTTATACACTTAAAGCAATAATACAACATGAGGCAACTCAAGATCGCTACACAGATTACCAACAGAGATTCACAGGCAGTAGAGAAATACTTACAGGAAATTTCTAAAATCCCAATGATCAACCCCGAAGAGGAAACTACTTTGGCGCAGAAGATCAAAATGGGCGACCAACGTGCATTGGATAAATTGGTGCAAGCCAATTTACGTTTTGTTGTGTCAGTAGCTAAGCAATACCAGCACCAAGGGCTGTCTTTAAGCGATTTGATTAATGAAGGAAATCTTGGATTGATCAAAGCAGCTCAGCGTTTCGATGAAACCAAAGGATTTAAATTCATTTCCTATGCTGTATGGTGGATTCGTCAATCTATATTACAGGCTTTAGCAGAACAAGGACGTTTGGTTCGTTTGCCACAGAATAAAATCGGAACTTATAATAAAGCCAATAAAGCCTATATGGCTTTTGAACAAGAGCATGAGCGCGAGCCTTCAACAGAAGAATTGGCTGAGATTTTAGAAATGAGCGAAACGGAAATCAACAATATTTTTCAAAGCAATACCCGTCATACTTCTTTAGATGCTCCTGTTCACGAAGCAGAAGATGTTGCAATGGGCGATTTATTAGAAGGCTCTGATGATACTGATGAGGATGTGATGAAAGATTCATTAAGAGAAGAGATTCGCAGGGTATTAAAATCGTTGAGCCCAAGAGAAGCAGAAATTGTGAATGCCTATTTTGGTTTAGATGGAGAAAATGGTGTAACCATCGAACAGATTGGTATGAAATACGATTTAACCAAAGAACGTATTCGCCAAATTAAAGAACGTGCAATTAAGCGTTTGCAAAAAGCAAGATACAGCAACGCATTAAAAGCATATTTAGGGTAATTCAATAAGCAGGGTAGAATTCCTGTTAAAAATATATTATTTTAACGCCTCTGTAAAACAGGGGCGTTTTTTTAATCTTTTTAGGTGAATCTTTGTTAGTACATCAATATGAGCCGGATCGTTCTACTTTTATTAATGATAATTACTACTGGCATAGTGGCTTGTGAGAAAGACATTACCATTACACCTCCAGATTTAGCGCCCAAATTGGTGGTGGATGCTCAAATTGAATCTGGTGCTCAGCCAATCGTAATTTTATCAACCTCGTTAAATTATTTTGCTACTATTGATACTGCCGATCTAAATAAGTCATTTGTTCGCAATGCAAAAGTTACCTTATCCGATGGTACTAAAACCAGTCTACTGAAATTGGTTGACGTAAACGTGCAAGGTTTTAAATTGGTATACTACACCAATGATCCAACCAATCCATCTGCCGCAATTATTGGCGCTTATGGTAAAAATTATCAATTAACCATTGAGTTAAATGGTCAAACTTATTCTAGCAGAACCACCATACCGTTATTAACAAAGACCATCGACTCATTGTGGTCTAAACCGGTCCCTAACAGACCTATTTCAGATAGTTTCAGGGTGATTTCGGCAAAAATTACAGATCCGCTTGGGTTGGGAAATTATATTCGATATTATACAAAAGTAAATAGAGCAGAGTTTTTGCCTGGATATAATAGTGTTTTTGATGATAATGTTATTGATGGAAAAGTATATTCTGTGGATATCCCCAAGGGGGTAGATAAAAATTTTCCACTGGAAAGAGAAAATTATGGCTTTTTTAAAAGGGGAGATACTGTAAGTATTAAATACAGCAATATCGATAAAGCAACCTATGATTTTTGGCGTACTTGGGAGTATACCTACCAATCTGTTGGTAATCCTTTTTCATCTCCTGGAGTTGTGATTGGCAATATCAATAATGGTGCATTGGGTGCATTTTGCGGATATGCTGTTTCATTTAAAAATATCATTATCCCCAAATAACAAACGGTTGTGTAAAAACTTCCTGCTGAATAAGCAAGTGAATGATACATTTGTTGGTGTAAAAAATCAATTATGGAACAAGAAGCAATAGAAAAAGTACATGTGTTAATAATCGGATCTGGTCCTGCAGGTTATACAGCGGCAATATATGCAGCCAGAGCCAACATGAAGCCCTTATTGTATCAAGGAATACAACCTGGAGGTCAATTAACCATAACAACGGAAGTAGAAAATTATCCTGGTTATCCTGATGGTATACAAGGGCCTGAAATGATGGTGCACTTTGAAAAACAAGCTGCTAGAATGGGTACAGATATTCGCTATGGATTAGCAACTAAAGTAGATTTTTCTGCTCAACCATTTAAAGTATGGATTGATGAAGAAAAAGAAATTCATGCTGATGCTGTAATCATTTGCACAGGAGCTTCTGCAAAATGGTTGGGTATCGAAAGTGAGCAACGATTGAATGGGTTTGGTGTAAGTGCATGTGCAGTATGTGATGGTTTTTTCTTTAAAGGCAAAGAAGTAGCCATTGTAGGTGCAGGAGATACAGCTGCAGAAGAAGCAATGTATCTGTCTAAATTGTGTACTACTGTTCATATGTTTATTCGTAAAGATAAAATGCGTGCAAGCAAAGTGATGCAGGATCGTGTTTTGAATACCCCCAATATTAAAGTGTATTGGAATACCGATACGGATGAAATTTTAGGGGAGAAAAAAGTTGAAGCGGTTAGAATTAAAAATAACCAAACTCAAGTGACACAAGAAATTGCTATTAGTGGATTTTTTGTTGCCATTGGTCACCAACCCAACAGCGATATTTTTAAAGGATATTTAGATATGGATGAAACAGGATATATTCTTACTCAGCCAGGTACTAGCAAAACCAATATCGAGGGCGTTTTTGCTGCCGGCGATGTACAGGATAAAAACTATCGTCAGGCTGTAACTGCAGCTGGTAGTGGTTGTATGGCTGCGCTTGATGCGGAGCGATATTTAACAGCCAAAGGCCTTTAGGAGATAAGAGATAAGAGATAAGAGATATTGGTTATTTCGGATTAAAATATAATAATTTGCTGCAGATTCATCTTAAAAATGTTCAATTTTTTGCTTACCATGGAATTTATTCCGAAGAAAGAAAACTAGGCAATTTTTTTGAGCTCAATATTGATATTTGGGTTCAGCCCGTAACATTGCCGGTGTTGCACATGAAAGAATCCATCGATTATGTATCAGTTTACGAGTTGGTTAAAAAACGGATGGAAATAGCTACCCCATTATTAGAAACAGTAGTAACCGAAATTGCTCAATCAATTTTGGCACAATTTTCTCTAGCTAATAAGGTTACAGTTTCGATTGATAAAGTTCGTCCACCTATTGTTCAATTTGAGGGTAGGGTGGGTGTATCGTTTACGCTTGAAAGAAAATAATATGAAATTGATTTTTCGTTGTATTACAACAGCAATGATGGTATTTTGCTTTTTACAAGTAAATGCACAAGACATTAATGTACAGCTTAAAGAGGCCGAGAATTTTGAAAAGCAGTTGAAAGAGATAGAGGCAATAGAAAAGTATAAACAAATATTATTAACCAACCCAAGCAATATAAAATCGTTAGTAAAAACTGCTGAATTAAACACTATTTTAGGAAGCAAAGAGAAAGATAAAAAAAATAAGCGACTGTTTTATGAATCTGCGCTGGCTTTTGCACAGAGGGCATTACAAGCCGATGCCAATAGTGCAGATGCCAATTATGCTATGGCCATGGCATCAGGGAAATTAACTGATGTAGAATCGGAAAATAAAAAAATTGTTGCTTTTGTAAAAGATGTAAAAGTATATGCCGATAAAGCAGTTGCTATCAACCCCAATCATGCAAAAGCCAATTATACATTGGGCAAATGGCATTTAGAAATGGTAACGCTTTCGGGAATAAAAAAAATGGCCGTAAAATTGTTTTATGGCGGATTGCCGGATGGCGATTTGGATAAAGCTATTTCTTTGATGGAAAAATGCAAATCAATAGAGCCCTATTTTGCCACTAATTATCTAGATCTTGGCAAAGCTTACCAAGAAGCACACCAACCCGCTAGAGCCATAGAAGTATTAAGCAAACTGATAAAATTACCAACAAGAACTAGCGAAGATATTGTTATTAAAGCAGAAGGGGCGAAGTTGCTTGAATCTTTACAATAAGGTTATTATAAACATAAAACATACCAAATGGAACTAGTAGAATTATTTCAACAAGCAGTAGCAAATAGCAAAACTTTATCTGAAAAACCAGATAATGAAACATTGTTAAAACTCTATTCTTTGTTTAAGCAAGGAACTGAAGGTGACAACAATGAAGCGGGTCCTACCAATGCATTTGATTTTGTTGCAAAATTTAAGCACGAAGCTTGGGCTAAATTAAAAGGCATTACAAAAGAAGAAGCCATGCAACAATACATTGATTTGGTAAATCATTTGAAAGCTTAGATTGTTATCGATTTCCATCGATTGCTTTTTATATACCAATAGGAGGGAATAAGCATAATGCCCCAATACAACCATTCACTCATCCAACCATAAGTGATGGGAAGGAAGTATTTTTCTAATACAATGTAAACGTACAGTACATAAAATACGATTGTAGCAATTTCTGTATACAAATTCATTTTAGAATTGCCTGTTCCGGTTACTGCATTTACCCAAACTACAGCAATAGACATTATTAACATGGCTATTGAAACAATGCGCATTACTGGAATAGCTGCTATAATAAAATCTTCGCCTTGTCCGTAAATACCTAGAAAGGTTCTTGGAGAAATATTCAAAATTAAAAATACGATTAAGGCAAAACCAAAACTCCATTTGAGAATCCTGTGGATTAATGGAATAACTTCTTCTTTTTTTCCTTGGCCAATTACATTGCTAACCATCGAATTGGTGGTAGCTGCAAATGCCCAGGTGAAACATCCAAAAAAGCCAAACATATTTCTCATTGTATTTGAAACTGCCAAGTCTTTGGATCCATGGTGTTCTATCAAAATATAAAAATACTCCCAACTTAAAATACTAATTGCATGTTGAAGAATTAATGGATAAGATTGAACTAGAATTAGGCGAATGTATTTTTGTTGGTATTTTACTTTTTCGAAAAGATGCAGTTGTTTGCTTATCCCAATCCACTTAATTACGGCAAATACAGCCAATAAACCTGCCAGCTCTGCAATAATGGAAGCATATGCTGCTCCATTAAATCCTAAGTTTGGAAGCCCCAGTTTCCCATAAATAAATCCATAATCCAATACTACATTCACAATCGCTTCTGTAGCTGTTCCTAAAATGAGGTATTTGCTTTGATTGGTTCCAACCAATAAAGCATTTCTCATTTGATAGATATATAAGATTGGTAAGCCCAATATTCGAACAGAAAGAAAACTGATGGCCATTTCTATACTTGTAGAATCATGCATAGACCAAGTAAGTACCATAGGAGCAATGAACCAAGTGCAAAGCATACCAAATAATGCAAAAACCATTGATATTCTAATCCCATGCCAAAATATAGTACCAATTTCATCTATTCTGTTTTCCCCTGCTCTTCTGGATATCAACGCTTGCAAACCATTATTTAACCCATTTCCAATAACAGCAAATAATAAATAATAAACCCCTGTAATTCCAGCTAAACCCAATTCTCTTTGCCCCAGTCCACTCAAAAAAATATTATTGGTAATGAAATTTATTTGCGGCACTAAAATAGAAGCCGAAATGGGGATGGCAATACGAAGGATTTGTCTATTTCCTGTATCTAATTGTAAGTTTAATGGGGTTTTAGAAAGGCTCATATGCTGTGTAAAGGTAGTAAATTGATGCCTGAACCAATCTGAATATTGAAGACTTGGATTTTTTATATATAATTGTAGTAATTTGTAAGAATGGCCAGAAAAAAAATAGGATTGTATAACGAAGAGCTCGTAAATGGCTCAACTCATCAATTGATTCTTGAAATTGCAGATGAAACCATTGTTTGTATCGCAAAATCCGATTTAACTGGAGAGATCAATGCTTTTGAATTGTTTAGTTTAGATATGTCTGAAAAAGACGATTGGAATGATGTTTTTTATGAAATCAAAACAAGCTCTTCAATATTCAATAATGGCTATAAAAAAGTAACCTGTTATTTTAATAATGTAGAAGCTATTATGGTTCCTGAAAAACTATTAACTGCAACTTCTGCAGAAGATTACCTGAATTTGGTTTTTGGAGAGAATATTCGTAACGAAGTAAAATACGAGAAACCAATTGCTACTCAATTATTTATCAATGCATACAGGGTTAAAAAAGCAATTATTGAGTTATTGGGTAGGCAATTTGTAATTTTTCAAACAGCGCATACTTATTCCAATTTATTGAATGATGTGATGCAAAGGCCCAGTATGGAGCAGCAGTTTATTAAGTTGCAATTTTACGCCCATCATTTTATTATAGCTGTTTGGAAAGATGAGCAATTTCAATTGATTCAGTCATATAGGTATGTTTCTTCAGAGGATGTTTTGTATTATTTGTTAAGAATTGTACAACAGTATCAGTTTGATTTATCGGATCTATCACTAGAAATCAGTGGAATGATTGAATTAGAATCTAACATTTATATTCAATTGGCAAAAATATTCTCAAGAATAAAAATGGATTCTTTGCCATCCATTGGGGTTTTTAAAAATGCTGAAAAAGATTACCCAGCGCATTATTTTAGTCCTTTTTATAAGTTGGCTTTATGAGAATTATTTCTGGTAAATGGGGTGGAAGAAAAATACAGCCACCAACAAATATGCCTTTTACACGGCCTACCACGGATATAGCCAAAGAGGGGCTTTTTAATATCCTACAAAATCGAATGAACTTTGAAGGTATCCGAACACTCGATTTATTCGGTGGTACTGGATGCATTAGTTACGAGTTGGGTTCTAGGGGTGCTGCAAATTTAACCATTGTTGAAAAGGATCCGATTATGTATGCTTTTATTGCAAAGAATGCAGCAATGTTAGGTATGCTGGATTTAACACTTCTAAAAATGGATGTATTTAGTTTTCTGGCATCTTGTACTAATTCTTATGATTTTATTTTTGCAGGACCACCGTATGCGCTTGGCACTATTGATGAGTTACCTAAAAAAATTATTGGGCAACAATTAATAGCTCCTGGAGGTTTTTTTGTGTTGGAACACACACCTCGTAATGCTTATGAAAAATTTGAAGGATTCTCTTTTGTAAGGAATTACGGAACCACTGTATTTTCCTTTTTTACAAATGAGAATTAATCAATTGAGCTTGGATGAAGTTCTCTTCCCGATTTAAATTCGTTTAAAGAAAACAATAGAACAGTTTGAAAGAAATTTTTACTTTGCTGTTTTCCCTGGCCAAAATTATCCCAACGATTCATAAAACCTGCTTGGAGTGTAAATTGTTTATTCATTTGATACCCGATGCCTCCATACATTCTATTTTGTTCAAAAATCATTCCATTGTTATTAAGAAAAATTTCATTATTAAAGCTCAAATACCATGTCTTTTCTTTAATTACTACATTATTGATGGGGTAGAGTGCATTTAAGCGATATCGAAATCTATTTCTATAGCCATCTTTCGTAAATCTTTGTTCAATTCTATAACGGTGTTCTATTTTTAATCGATTGATGTTGTTATTAAGTACAAATTGTTCCCAGATTCTAAATTCATTGCCTAATTGTGGTGATTTGAAATTTCCATCCGGTTGATAGGTAACATAATGACCCATTGCTAAAATGGCGCTGATTCTTTTTTGGAAATTATAACCAACCCCGCCTTTGTATTCGTGATAGTGGAAATTATTGTAAAAACTTTGCGACCTTAATTGTGTCTCAAAAAAAACATTCCAATGTATGCCAAAGGTATATTTACTAGAAACAACCGACCATGTGCCTAAGCCAGGTGTTTGTCCTTTCGCTTTTGCTATAAATAAAAAAGCCATCAGGAAGATGGCTTTTTTAAAATAAATTGTTAATCTATTTATCAAGCCTATTGCTATATATAATGAAACCATTGTTTGTTTACATCCCAGTTTTCAAATTCTTTGGCAACTGCTGTTAAAAAACTTGCTCCAATACTTCCATCTACAATGCGATGATCGTAACTAAGAGATAAATACATCATGTGGCGTATTCCAATCGAATCACCTTTTGAAGATTCAATTACAACAGCTCGTTTTTTTATAGCACCAACAGCTAGTATCGCAACCTGTGGTTGATTGATTATTGGAGTGCCCATTAAGCTTCCAAAAGTTCCAACATTTGTTAAGGTAAATGTACCTCCTGTTGTGTCTTCTGGTTTTAACCTTGCATTTCTTGCAGCATCTGCTAAATTGTTTACAGACTTACATAATCCAACAATATTCAATTGATTTGCACCTTTAATTACAGGAACAATTAGATTGCCAGATGGCAATGCTGTAGCCATTCCGATATTAATATCTTTTTTAATTACAATCTTATCTCCATCCAATGAACAATTAATCAATGGGAAGTTCTGCATTACCTTCACTATGCATTCAATAAACATTGGTGTGAAAGTAATTTTGGTTCCTTCTCTTTGTTCAAATTCTTTTTTTACTTTTTCTCTCCATATAACCATATTGGTTACATCTGCTTCAGCAAAACTCGTTACATGTGGGCTAGTATGCTTGCTATTTACCATGTGATTGGCAATTAGTTTGCGCATTCTATCCATTTCAATAATTTCAGTTGATCCTGTAAGAACTATACTTGATGGATCAGATGACTTACCTGATGAAGATATTGTATTCGAATAGGTAGATATTGCAGTGGATGGAGCCGAATAATTAGGCGCTATACTTGCATGAACAGGTTCAATTTTTTCTTCTACTGGTGCAGTAGTCATTGTTTGTGGAGCCTGAAATACTGTTTGAAGAGTTGATGCAGAATTTGTTTGTACATTTTGAAGTGTATCTGGAATTGCAGTAATTCTTCCAGCTTTTTTATCTGCAACATATTGTAGAATATCTTTTTTAGAAACTCTGCCATCATTTCCTGTTCCTGGTATTCTTTCTAATTCGCTTAAACCAACTCCTTCGCTATTGGCAATATTTAATACCAAAGGCGAGTAAAAACGATTTGCAGCTGGCTTAGGCAATTTTTCAATGGCTGTTGATTTAGGAGAATATGGTACTTCATTGGCAAGATCTGATTCTTGTTTATTCGGGGTAGCTGCCTCTTGAACTTTTTCGGTATTTTGAACTGGAGTAACAGCTTGGGTCGGAACAGTACTTGCTGTAGAAGCCGTTTCTATTTTTGCAATTGCTGTGCCGATCGGAACTACATCATTGATGTTGAATAAAATTTCGGTGATAACTCCTGCAACAGTTGAAGGAACTTCACTGTCTACTTTATCGGTAGCAATATCTAAAACAGTCTCATCTAGCTTCACATGGTCTCCTACTTTCTTGTGCCATTTAAGAATGGTTGCTTCCATTATACTTTCGCCTAATTTAGGCATAATTAAATCAGCTATAGGCATCGTCACTTCTGTTTTTAATGGGTAAAAAATACATCACCCTTTCGATATAGTGTAATTTTAAATGCGCAAAACACTACTGAATAGCAAATATAATAGTAAAGCCTATATATTTTCCCTACTATTATCCACAATTAAGGCTCTCAACATGTTTAATGCATTGCTTGTTGTTAATTCTATATTTCGTCTTCTGTCAAATCTAAAACCAAAGGATTTTGACACTACTTTATGGGCCGACGCAACTGCAATCCATACCAGTCCAACTGGTTTTTCGTTGGTAGCGCCCCCGGGTCCCATAATGCCACTTACTGCAATGGAATAATGGGTATTCATAGAATTTCTTACGGTTTTAGCCATTTGTATCACTGCTTCTTCACTAACAGCCCCTACAGTAGTGAGTGTTTTATGTGATACATCTAACATGGTTTCTTTTATAATATTGGCATAAGATATAATTGAACCAGTAAAAAAAGTAGAGGACCCAGGATGAATACTCAGCATATGCGCTATGAAACCACCTGTGCAGCTTTCGGCCGTTGACACGGTTTCATTTCTTGCTTTTAATAAATTACCAACAGCAACTTCAATGGGCAGATCTTCATCTATGATTAAATATTCATTTACCAATTCTTTTAAGCTATCAAAAAAGCTGCTTATTTCGTGGATGAGTATATTTTGATCAGACCCCCATCCAGATAATCTTAACCTTACCATTCCAAAATTGGGCAAATAAGCTAATTTAATATGAGCTGGTAATGCTTTTTCAAATGATTGAATCATTTCTGCTAAAAAAGATTCTCCAATCCCTGCAGTAAGCAATGTTCTGTGTTCAATAAATCCTGTTTCATATAACTGAGGAATCATGGGTAAAACATGGTTGGCCATGATCCATTTCATTTCAAAAGGTACGCCTGGTAATGACACAAATATTTTTCCATCTCTTTTAAAGAGCATTCCCGGTGCTGTGCCTTTTTCGTTTTTTAGTACAGTGCAATTGTTGGGTACTTCAGCTTGTTTTGCATTGCGCTCAATCATTGGCCTTTTAAGAATATTTTCAAAAATATGTTGAACATGTTCTAAAGTTGGTTGATGAACAACCATCTGCGCATCAAAATAGCTACATAGCAATGGCTTGGTAATATCATCTGCTGTTGGGCCCAATCCTCCTGTAATGATAATAATATCGGCCAATTTACTTTCTTCATCAAGGGCTTGCCAAATATCATCCCAAATATCACCAACAGCAACCCTGTGTTTCAAGGTAACACCAATTTTGCTTAATTCTTGGGCTATCCAACTACTGTTCGTATCTACAACTTGTCCGATCAATAGTTCATCGCCTATGGTTATAATTGATGCAAATATTTTATCCATTATTTCGCTTTTTCATTAATCTATTAACCCAATAACTATTTAAAGAAAGCCGACAAGGCTTTTTTTAAATCTTCCGGCATGGTAATCCATTTTCCTGTATGTATGTCAATAAAAAACAAACTCACTTTACCAGTAGTAAGTAATTTCTTTTTTTCGTTAAATACTTCGTGGTGAAAATGTATTTCGTGTTTTAATGGCAATTCTTTTAATGTGGTTTTGATGGTGATTAAATCGTCATAATGAGCTGGTCTTAAAAACCTTGCTTCCATTTGAACAACGGGCATTCTAACACCCATTTCCTCCATTTTCTTGTAAGTAAATCCTAGATCTCGAATGCACTCGGCTCTTCCAACTTCGAAATACTGGGCATAATTTCCATAATACACGATATCCATTTGGTCTGTTTCGGCATATCTAACCCTTAAAGAGGTGAAATGTTCATACATTTTAGCAATTTGTTGACAAACTTACAACCTTCGGCTGTTTTTCCACAAATTAAGGCTTAACAAAGTCTTACAAAAGTCTACCTATATCTTTATCAGGAAATACAACAGGGTTGTTCTATGATCAGAAAAGTCGTTTTACTATATTTTATATTGATGCATTTTTCATTGGTAATGTTTGCTCAATCAACACAGTTCTTGATTGAGCCAGACGCCAATTTCAAACAAGCAAAATTATTGTATCAACAACAACAATTTAGTTTGGCTTATCCTTTGTTTACATTGTTTTATAAAAATGGAATTAATAATAGTAGAATGCCTGGCTTAGTTATAAAAGAGGCTACATTTTACTATATTATCTGCGGTTTGCAATTAGATGACGAATCAGTATTACAGTTGGCGAAGTCTTTTTTAGAAACAGAATCCGATAGTGCCTACAAACAAATAGTAGGATATTATTTAGGAGAATTTTTTTATCGAAAAAAGGATTTTGGAATTGCACTTGAATTTTACAACCAATCCAATTTTGCCAATTTAAACAAAGAGCAAATTTCTGTCATGAAATTTCATCAAGGGTATTGTTATTTTGTTGCAAAAAAATTTGACAAAGCAAAACCTTTTTTTAATAGTATACGTCAAGATGCCAATGACCCCAATTATATTGACGCCAATTATTACTATGGTTTTATTTTGTTTAATGATAACCAGTACAATCAAGCTATACCTAGTTTATTGATAGTAGATAAAGATTCGGCATACAAGAGTGTGGTGCCCTTTTATCTTACTGAACTGTATTATTTCAATGGAGATATTGATAAGGCATTGAGCTATGGAGAAACTGCCAGCCGAGCGTCCAATCTATATTATGATGTTCAATTACAACAGTTGTTAGGTCATTTATGGTTTGAGAAAAGGCAATTCGAAAAAGCATTGCCCTATCTAGAAAAGTATCATGCGGCAACCGATAAAATTAGAAGAACTGATTTGTATGAACTTGCTTATTGCTATTATGAAGCAAAACTTTATTCTAAAGCTATTGATGGTTTTAAGAAAATAGGAGGTGCGGCAGATTCGTTGTCTCAAAATAGCATGTATTTGCTAGCAGATGCATATTTAAAAGTGAATGATTTGCAAAATGCTAGAAATGCATTTCAGTTTTGTGCAGCAAATAATAGTAATTCAACTCAAAAAGAAGTTTCCTCTTTTTATTATGCAAAACTTACCTATGATTTAAAATATTTTGGAGAGGCTGCAGCAAGTCTTCAAACTTTTATTTCAACTTATCCGAATACTAGTTATATCGATGAATCTAAAGAATTACTGATCAGTGCCTTGTCTAACACCAGTAATTATAAAGATGGATTAACTATTTATAATGAACTTCTCAATAAATCTGTTAATGCAGAAAAGATTTATCCATCATTATTGTATGGAAGAGCTGTTGAATTGATCAATGATCAAAATATCAAAGAGGCAGAAAAGTATTTAGACGCTATAGTAAATGCAAAATACAATACAGAGAAATTGTCATTGGTCAATTTCTGGAAAGGTGAATTGTCGTATCGGGCCGGTAGAATAGACTTGGCTATTGTTTTTTTACAGAATTATTTAAAAAACCCTGTGCGAAATGGGGAAGTAAATTCTACCAATGCAAGGTATAATTTAGCTTATTGTTTTCTGAAATCCGAAAACTATAAATTGGCCAAAGAACAATTTGAATTGGTGAATAGATCTTCTATTGGCGCGAATACAGATATCGAAAAAGATGCTTTTTTAAGAATAGGAGATTGTTATTTTATGGGTAAAAATTATCAATCGGCAATTTCTATTTATGATCAAGTAATACAGAATGGTTGGAAATCTGCAGATTATGCAACTTATCAAAAAGGAATTATTGCTGGTGCGTTAATTAAGCCAAAGGAAAAATTACAATTGCTTGAATTGCTTGAGAAACAGTATCCAAACTCATTGATGCTTCCTCAAGCACAGTTAGAAATAGCCAATACTTATTTGTCTGAAGAGGATTATAATAGTGCTTTAAATCCTTTGTATAAAATTATCAACAATGACAATGCCGAATCAATTCATCCACAGGGCTATTTAAAGTTAGGTATTGCATTGTTTAATTTAAATAAAACTGATCCTGCATTAGATCAGTTTAAAGTACTGTTGAATAAATATACAAATAGTTCTGAAGCAGATATTGCTGTTGAATATGTGAGGAATATTTATATTGAAAAACAGGAGCCGTCAGCATTTATTCAATTAATGCAAATAAATGGAAAGCCTGTTTCAAATAATGAAGCGGATTCTTTAACTTATCGTTCGGCTTATAATAGATATGAAGCCAAAGATAATTTTGGGGCTCAAGCTGGTCTTGCAGAATATATTTTCAAATTTCCAAATGGAAGATACAAAGTTGAAGCCAATTATTTTTTGGCGGAGATTAATATAGTGCAAAAACAATACTTGGCTGCTTTGCCTTTTTACAATGCAGTAGCTTCGATGTCGCCGAATAGATATGCTGAGCGAAGTGCTTTGCAATCTGCTAGAATTTATTATTTTGATGAAAAAAACTTTGAAGAAGCCAGCAAGTATTATGCATTGTTAAAACAAATTGCTCAGCAACAAGAAAATCGCTTAGAAGCAATGCGTGGGTTATTGCGTTGTCAATTTAAGTTGCAACAATACGAAGCTGCAAATCAAAATGCTACTGAATTATTATCCCAGAAAGGTATTGCGGCAGATGATCAATTAATGGCTGGTTATGTCATCGCAAAGAAGTATCAATTAAATGGAAATAATGAACAAGCAATAATTGAATATAAAAAACTATTAAGTTTTGGCAAATCAGAAATTACCGCAGAAGCCCAATATAGAGTGGCTGAATTGCTCACTCTAAGTGCTCAATTGCCAGAAGCCGAAAAAGCAGGATTTGAAGTAATCAAAACTTATGGGTCTTACGATTTTTGGGTAACCAGTAGTTATATTTTAATTGGCGATATTTATTTTAAGCAAAATGATTTATTTAATGCAGAAGCAACATTCAGAAGTGTTGCAGATAATGCAAGTATAATTGAGCTTAAAAAAATTGCTGGTGAAAAGTTATTGCAAGTTATTGCGCAAAAAGAAAAAACAATTAAAGGTCAATAGTTAAAGGATGAATACAATTACTAATCGAACATTAATAATCTTACTCTTGCCAATATTTTTATTGATTGGCAATGGTATTGATGCTCAAAAACATAAATCTTCTCAAAAAAACAAAACATCCAAATCTTCCACTGTAAGTAAAAAGAAAAAGCAGGCGAGTAAGAAATCAACAAAAACCAAAAAGCAATCGAGTAAGAAATCAACAAAAACCAAAAAGCAATCCGTCAATATCAATAGGTCATCAACGGTTAAAAATAGTCAGTCAAATGCCTTTTTAATAGAGAATAAAGACAATAAAAGGGATACAATTGGTAGTAAAACAGTGGTTATTACTTCCGATTTTAAGCCTTCCCTACAAAATGCTGCAAAAATTAATTTTACTGCTGCGTCTAATATAATTGATACATCCATTGTTCCACATAATTATAAAGTTCCATCCTCAAATTTATTTTTCACTTACGACCCAATAGCTATTCAACCATTGGCAATGCCAATAGATTCTGGCATGGTCTGGACCAATCAACATCAAATAAAAATTGGAGCAGGAAATCTGAGTACTTTTTTTGGAGAAGGCAGGTTTTCTTTTGGTGATGGAAAAAAATCAATCACAAACATTAAGGCTGATTATATCAGTTCAAAGAGCAATTTATTTGCTCAGCAAATGAGTAAGTTAAATCTGGATGCAATTTCAATATTGCAGAATGATAAATACGAATTAATCAGTCATGGTTATTTTAATTCAATTACTCAATATAGATATGGATATTCTCCTTCAACATTGGTTTATTCTAAAGATCAGTTAAAACAAATATTCAATACTGTAGCAGCAGAAATCGGAGCAAAAAATAAGCAACCAAATGAAGCTGGGGTTGATTTTAATCCTCAATTAAGTGTTTATAGATTTACAGATAATAATAGTGGAGCAGAAAACAACCTGATTTTCAAATTGCCAATAGAAAAAGCCTTTAGTAAAATCATTTCTTTCAAATTAAAATTTGAAGCTGATATTGCCAATACCCAATTCAATACCACCCAGATTAATAATAATTTATTTTCATTAAACCCAGCAATATCGTTTAATACTCCAAATGTTAAATTGAATATTGGATTAAGACCTTCTTGGGATAATACCAATTATATCATGTTGCCCAATATATTGGCAGAAGCAAAGTTGAATAATACGCCATTGATTTTTCAATTAGGGTGGGATGGAAACTTCCAAAAGAATAGTTATCGTTCTCTTATTGGTTATAACCCTTGGATTGGACCATTGTCGGCTATAGTGAATACACAAATTAATCAACAGTTTATAGGAATTAAGGGTAGTTCGGGTAATCATATCACTTATAATGCTAAGATTGCTTTTCAACAGTTAAAAAATCAACCTTTGTTCTTAAATGATCCAATGGATGGTAAAAGCTTCAACATCATTTATGAATCTACAATGAATGCATTGAAAATTGCAGGAGAATTCGGTTATATTGTTCAAGACAATTGGTCTGTCTTGGCATCAGCTAGTTTTACTCAATTCAACGCTTTTTCAGTAAACAATTATGCTTGGGGTCTTATTCCAGTAGAAATAACAGGTACTTCTATTTGGAAACCATTGAAAGGTCTTCAGTTAAAAGCGGACCTTTTTTATTTAGGGGGTAGTATGTATAAAACTGTTACCACTCCTCCAACTAGGCTTTCGCCAGGCCTAGATTTTAATATTGGGGGAGAATTTGATATTGGTCAAAATTGGCGAATCTGGCTTCAGATGAACAATTTATTCAATAATACTTACCAAAGATGGAACCAATATCCGGTATTTGGTTTTAATGTTATGGCAGGAGTTGTATATTCGTTTTAATTAACGGAGGAAAAATGAATCAATATTTGCATAAATATCTTTCGCTTAACAAAAAATTGAGCATTCCTGATATTGGCAATTTCGCAATTGAATCAAGTGGTGCGCGATTAGACTCCATAAATGGATTATTATATGCCCCAACTCAAGTAATTCAATTTACACAAGATCATGCTACTGCTGATAAGTATTTCTTTGATTTTTTAGCCAATGAACTTGGGGTAGAAGATGTAGTGGCTATTGGTATTTTCCATGATTATGTGTACAAAATAAAATCAATCATTAATACTCCTCAGGGATTTTTAATGAAGGGCATAGGTACACTAAAAAAAGAAGACAATGGTCATATTATTTTTACCCCAGAAAAAAGTCAACTAGAATTAATGCCACGGGTTCAACTGGATTCAATATATCCGATGCCCCACAAGGATGGGCAGATAGATAATGATAAACACAAGGACTTAACATCTCAAAAAGAAGAAGATATTAGCGCTTTATTAGGTCAGGAATCTGAAGCAGCAACAGCAGATAATTGGTGGATTTATGCAATCATACTATTCCTCATTGGAGTAGGAGCGATAATGTTTCATTACGTATAAGCTATGCAGGGAAATATTCATTTATCGAAATGTCCGGTTTGTAATTCAACAACCATTCATCAAATCATAACAGCAATTGATTATACTGTAAGTAATCAATCATTTGAAATATGGCATTGTAATGGGTGTTTACTTCGCTTTACTCAAAACATACCTGACATCAATCATATTGGCCCATACTATCAATCCAATAATTATGTTTCACACAGTGATACAAAGAAAGGGCTGATCAATCGTTTATACCACATAGTTAGAAATTATACACTTCAATCAAAGCAGCAATTAATTCATACAATAACCAAGAAATCAGTTGGGAAATTATTGGATATCGGAGCTGGTACGGGTGCCTTTGCCAAAACAATGAAATCAAAAGAATGGGATGTTGTTGGCTTAGAACCTGATGCTTCCGCTAGAAATTTAGCGTTACAGAATTATGCCTTAGTACTTAATGAACCTGCTCAAATAGATCATTTAGAAGCCCAATCATTTGACGCAATTACTTTGTGGCATGTGTTAGAACATGTGCACGATTTAACCGGTTATTGGGGTCATTTTAAAAGATTGATTGCTCCGCAAGGAAAATTAATTATTGCGGTTCCAAATTATACTTCCTATGATGCTAGCCATTATCAACAATATTGGGCGGCCTATGATGTTCCAAGACATCTATATCATTTCTCACCTGAATCAATGGAGAAATTGGCTTCAATCAATGGCTTTAAGCTGATTGCGCATTATCCAATGTGGTTTGATTCTTTTTACGTTTCTATGTTAAGTGAACAATATAAAAACGGAAAATCAAATTTGATAAAAGCTTTTTATATAGGTTTAATGTCCAATATAAAATCTTTATTCAACGCTAAAAAATGCAGTTCAATTATTTATGTTTTTGAACCAACCCAATAGTTTGATCTGATTATTTGAATGTTATTTCTGCCAAAAAAGGCCAACGTTTCCCTGTGATAAAAAAGTGTTGATTGGCAGGATTAAATGCTATCCCATTCAACACAAATCCGGCGTCAATTGTTCTTGGATCATACGACGAGCCAGATTCTTTCATTAAATTAGAAAGATCGGCTTTCCCTTCAATGATGCCTGTTTCAGGATTTATTTTCAAAATAAAATCTGTCATATACTTGTTGGCATAAATAGAACCATTAACAAATTCTAATTCGTTAATACTATCAATGTATCCATTGTTATCAGATACACCGAGGGTACGTTCAATCTTCATCGTTGCAGGGTTTACAAAATACAAATTACTTCCTCCAGTACTAATAATTAATTGCTTGCCGTTATTGGTTAGTCCCCAACCTTCGTAGGGCCATTCTAGTTCAGTTATTTTGTTGAAAGTGCTTGCATCGTAAACAATTACTTTATGATCTTGCCAAGTAAGTTGGTAAATCTTGTTGTTTAATAAAGTGATGCCTTCTCCAAAAAATTCATATGGCAATTCTACTTTTTTGATTGACTTGCCAGTATTGATGTCTACAATCATTAATTTACTTTGTCCATTCCATCCAGTTCCTTCATAAAGATTATTGTTATGAAAGAAAAGCCCTTGTGTATAGGAAGATGTATCATGCGGATATACTTTCAATAAAGCGTATTGAATGGAAGCAGGTGAGGGAATTGTATTATTGACGATTGCATCTTGTTGTTCGGTGTTTTTGCAACCGGTAAATAGTAATACAACAACTAAACTTAAAATGATCTTGTTCATACGATGAATTGAAATAAAATTAAGAAAGAATTGGCCAAATGGAAGTTAAATCTAATGTAATAATTGATAAGCTACTTTTTCTGCAAAAATAGGGGTGAGGGCAACCCCCATGCCATTGCAAGCTATAGCTGCTGAAATATTGTTTTCTACTCGTTCAAATAGTGGGAGTTTGTTTTTAGTAAATCCCATGATTCCACTCCAACTTTGTTCGATGGTAATTGGGGCTGAAGTTTCCAAATGATTCTGTAAAAAATCAAGCAATGTGTTTCTGATTAAATCGGATCCTTCAAAGCTGGTGGTAGCTTCATTGGTGAAATCACTATTCCTTGCACCACCTAATAGAATTCGATTGCCAATATTTCTCCAATAATAAAATCCTTCATCAAAATGAAAAGTGCCTTTTGTTAAAAGCCCATTGATGGGTGCTGTTAAAATAATTTGACCTCTAGCAGGAGCTGTTTTTAACTCAGGTAATAATTCATTGGTAAATCCATTGGTGCAAAACAATACTTGATTGGCTGTTATTGTTTGATTGCTCTTGGTTGATAGAATTACTTTATCATTCAAATTTTCCCAACTTATGATTTCCATTCCATTCAATATTCGAATTCCTTTTTCTTTCACCAAATCTGTTAATGCACTTACTAATTTGCCACTATGAATTCCAGCTTCTAAAGGATTAAATATTAAGTGATCAAATTTTTTTAAACCAATGCTTTTGATGCGTTTGGTAGCATTTGAAAAACAATCATGATTGCCAATTATTGGAGTAAGCAATTGATTAATATATGCAATCCGATCGTTTAACTGGTTGGCCCAATCCATATTA
>Ga0164293_10000564_pt1 | contig 29659 bp, 31 predicted proteins | sample GEODES118metaG_FD_111487 | JGI IMG/M metagenome (GOLD analysis project Ga0164293, IMG submission 111487) | Eutrophic lake water microbial communities from Lake Mendota, Wisconsin, USA - GEODES118 metaG | ecosystem: Environmental > Aquatic > Freshwater > Lake | place: USA: Lake Mendota...
AGGGCCGGACCCTCGGGAAGAAGTTGCTGGGGTTGTCCGTGCGCGGTGCCGGTGGGGCGGCTAAGCCGGACCTCAAGCAGTCGGCCATCCGCAACGCTTTCACGCTGCTGCCGATCGTCCCCTACGTCGGCGGTCTGCTGGGCGTCATTGCGATCGTGGTGATCGCGGTGACGATCAACAGCAGTCGCACCAAGCAGGGCAAGCACGACGAACTGGCCGGCGGCACCCAGGTGGTCAAGGACTAAGCCGGCTGGTTGCGGTTCCACTCCAGCCAGCCCACTCCCCGCCGGCCGTCTGCGATCTCCACCGCTGCCCAGGCCCGGGGAAAGAAGCTGACCCGACCGTCGGGCGAGTTGAGCCGGACCGGGCCGTGGCCGAGGACCTCGATGGTCGCGGTGAGGGGTCCGGGCTGGAAGGTCAGCGTGGTCGCCAGCGGAAGTCCGTCGTCGGCGATCGTCACATCGGCCTCGACTGCGGTGGTTTCGATCACCGGCTGCCCCGGCGGCTGGATGTAGCCGACGCTGACCGACGGCATCCCCGGGATGCGAAGGTCCACCCCGTGCACGTGCGTTCCGTCCTCGAGGTGCAGCGCACTCCACACCCAGTCCATGCTCCACCAGTCCCGGACACCGTGCGAGTGGTCGCGCTGCCCCGGTACTGCGGTGAACTCGTAACTGCGGTCATCGACGGTGAGGGAGCCGCTGACCGTGCACGCAATCTCATAGCGGGTCGCGATCCGGTAGGCGTACGGCGTTCCGCTGGTCCGCCACACCAGTTTCAACGCCAGGTGGGCGGGCCGGCCGGGCTCGTCGCGCAGCAGGGCTGAGGGATCGTCGTAGGACTGGGCCGGTCCGGCGAGCGCCACCAGATACTCCTGCATCGGCGCAGTGGCGTTGTGCTGCAACGTAATGGTGCCGCTGTGGACATCATTGGGGTCGGCGGGTAGCGGCGCATGGAAGTCCAGCAGGGCAACCGTCGGGATATCCGGGCCGCAGACCACGGCGTTGATCCAGGCGGTGTTCTGGTTGGGTATCAGGCCGAGCCGGATCCATCCGCCGACGCCTTGTTCGGGGTCGGCGAAATCCCAATACCAGCTTTCGTTCCAGAGCGGCTCATCCCCGGGCCGGTGCGCCACCTCATCGGCCGGATCAGGCTGCAGCGCTGGGCTTTTCGCGGCCTGCGGCAACAGGTCCAACGCCCCGGTGTCCAGCACGTGGTGGGCGTGCCGGTCCAGCATGGTCAGAAACATTGCGTCGCCCCGCTCGGTGCGTTCCACCAGCATCGAGGACACGACCGTCATCATCACCCCGAAGAAGCTTTGCCGCCGGACGCCGTCCCGAACCTGCTCAAAGGTCATCGGCGGGTTGGGCCCCAGACCCCGGTGATAGGCGGCCAGCAGTTCGTCGTAGTGCGCGCGCCGATCCTCCGTCTTGAGGGCGCAGCCCAGGAAGTAGGCGACGTCGGTCAGGGCGGGCCCCCAGGTGACCGTCTGCCAGTCCACCACGGTCAGGCCGCGCGGCGAACCGGCTCGCCCGAACAGCATGTTGTCCAATCGGTAGTCGCCGTGCACCAGGCCCTTGATCAGCCCGGCGGCGTTCTCGGCGGCCACATAGTCATCGAAGCTGTCCACCAGGCGCTGGCAGACCAGGCGCTGCTGGGCGGTGATGGAGTTTGCGTAGCGGCCGGCGAACCCGGCGAACAACCCGGCGATCATCGCCTGGTTCATCGGACTCTCCCGGTTGAGCCAGTTCGCCTCGGCCAGGGACTCGTTGCCGATCAACGGGCCGTGCAGCCGGCCCAGTTGGGCCATGGCCAGCATCGCGTCTTCGGTTGCGGCGCCGCGGATCTCATCGCCCACCTGCGCCGGGGCGGCATCGTCGAGCAGCAGGGTGAACATGCCGCTGTCGGACTGATAGGAGGCGTGATAACACTGCGCGATCGGGCCGCCCAGCCGAGGCGCCAACTCTGCGTAGAACCGCACTTCGCGTTCGTAGAGTCCCAACGCCTGGCCGGTCTGCCGACTCACCGGGTCGCTGGCGGCGACTTTCAGCACGACCGATCCCGGACCGCTGCCCTGCCCGTAGCTCAGCGCGATCCGGTAGCACTCGCTCATCTGGCCGGTGCCGATGCGCTGAGGGGTGAACCCGCTCACCCGGCCGGCCCCCAGGTTGGCTGTCAGCCACTGCGCGGTGAGGTCGGCGGGGCGTTCTACCGTTGCTTGGCCATCGCGAGGCTCGGTCACCCCTTCAACGTATGACAGGTGTCAATCACTACCGGTCGTCACGGGCCAGGGTGAACCCAGCCCAGGCGTTGCGGCGATGCGGGTGTGGGTCGTACTCGACGTGGGTGTGTCGGTCGAACACCAGCACCGGCCGTTGGTCGTGGTTGTAGGACGGCCAGTCAGCACCGGGTGTCCCGGTACGGCTGAACTCCTGCCAGCGGCTCTGCACCTGGTGGCTGACTTTCACCGCGGCACGCTGGTCCACACCGGCGGTCAGCATCGCGCCGACCCGGGACCGGTAGACGCCGAAGACGGCGAGCAGTTCGGTGGCGTGAGTGGCGCCCAACCCCGCCCAGTGCAGCGTGCGCGGCGCAAAGTCGTAGCGGTAGACGAAGGTGGGCGCGAGCTTGGCGTGCGCCTCGGCGATCTGCCAGGCGGCGGTGCCGAAGATCATGTCGCCGCCGAACTCGATGCACGCCTTCGGATCCGGGTAGTGCGGGTAGGCGGCCAATATCCGCTCACGCACCTCCGGCGGGGTGTGCACCAGGATGCGTTCAATGGAGCGCTCGCTGGTGGGCAGCATCTTGAGGAAGCGGGTGAACAACCTTCCTTCTTCGGCGTTGGTCCCGACGATCAACGGAACCTTGTGCGCCACGCCCTGTCTCATAGCCTCGAACGGGTCCAGTGGCAGATAGTCGTCACCGTGGGTCGGTCCGACCACCGAGGCGCCCAGCATGTCGTTGAGGCTGTGCTTCATGACGTAGTCGGTGGCCCGCACCAGATTTGCGGGTGAGGCTGTGAGCAGCCCCGGGCCGGGATTACGTCGATCCAGGCCGAGCCGGTCGACGAACCGGTCGGCGAACTGCGCGGCCACCTTCTGCGAGCTGACCATGCCTGAAGCCGGGCTCTGCGAAATCGCATGGTGGAAAAGGCCTCCGGCCTCCGGGACGCCGAGCAGTGTCGCCACTGCGTGGGCACCGGCGCTCTCACCGAAGATCGTCACGTTGGCCGGGTCTCCCCCGAACGCGGCGATGTTCTCCCGCACCCAGCGCAGCGCCATCACCAGGTCGCGCAGGAACAGATTGCTCTCGATGGGGACGTCGGGGGTGGACAGCGACGACAGATCCACAGAGCCCAGCGCGCCCAACCGGTAGTTCGCCGAGACGTAGACGCATCCGCGGCGGGCGAGGGTGGCACCGTCGTAGAGCGCCGTCGCTGAACTGCCGAGGATGTAGCCGCCGCCGTGGATGAAGAACATCACCGGCAGCGGTTCGCCGTCCGGGTCCGGCCCGGACCACCGCGGGGTGACCACGTTCAGCGTCAGGCAGTCCTCGCTCATCGTCTGGTACTTGCCCGGCCCGGTCATGGTGTACATCCGCTGCTGCGGGGCGCAGTTGGCCCACCGGTGGGCTGACCGCACCCCCTGCCACGGCTGGACCGGTTGCGGGGCGCGGAACCGCAGCGGGCCGACCGGCGGCTCGGCGTAAGGGATGGAACGCCACCGGTTCACCCCGTTGCGGGTGAAGCCCTCGACCACGCCACTGGCGGTGCTGACCTGGACCGTGTGCTCATGCATATCTACCGACGGTAGCGAAGTCCCCCGGACCGACGCGCCTGACGTACCTGCCCCGACCCGGCAGTTAACCTGGGCGAATGCGGATTGCCGTGATGATCGTCGCGTCGGCGCTGGTAGCTGGGTGTTCCCAGCAACCGGCCGGTTCGCCGGGTTCGACCGAACTGACGCCGATCACCCCGTCACGCACCGCCGGTGCCCCGGCCACTCCCCCGACCACGCCCACGACAAACCCCACGACCACGACCGGTAAGGCCTCGTCGTCCCCGTCGGCCTCGGCGGCGGCGCGCGCCCCTGAGTCCGACGCCCCGGTGCAGGAGGTCGTCGGCTGGGTCGAGGCGGGGCCGCCGGTCGATGGTGCCGACTTCCGGGTGGCGTTGCGCAACGGCATCACCACCAACCTCGATGGGGACACCGCATTCACCACCGCGTCGGGAATCAGTTGTATGACGGAGGGGACGCGCGTCGCCGGCGGACTGGCCTGTCTGGTGGATCTGATCGACCCGCCGCCGCAACCGCCGGACGTCTACGGGGTATGGAAGGGCGGGTGGGTGGATTTCGATGGGGCCGGGGTGCGGGTGGGGTCGGCGCATGGTGATCCGGGCCGGTTCAGCGCGGGCCAGGGGCCGCCACTGCCGGTCGGCGGATCGCTGTCGTTCGGGGACTTCCGATGTCGCACCGACACCGCCGCCCTGGTGTGTGTGAACTACGCCAACCAGACCGCCGTGCGCTACAGCGAGGACGGCATCGACGCCTACGGGTGTACCCGGCAGACCCCACCGCAGTCGGGCATCGGGATCCAGTACGGCTGCTGACCGGCTCGCCCTACCGCGACTAGCCCGAACCCTTCTCGGCCAACTGGCCAATGCCGGTCAGGGTCGCGGCCATCGCCTCCCGGAACTGCGCCAAGCGGCTTTCAACAATCCGCTCAGCACGGTGCGGACTGCGCTCGATCAACATCGTGACGCCGGACGGACCCGGCCCGATCTGTGCGGTGTAGGTCAACCGTGTGCCACCGGGACGGGGCGCTAGATCAAATCTCCATGTCGCTGAGGGCATTTCGGGATCACCGACCGACCACCCGAACGCTCGTGGCCGGTCGAACGCGGTGATATGCGAGCGGGTGGTCCACTCCCCGATCGCCGAGTTGCGGTTGCGGCCGAGGAACTGCGCCCCCAAGCCGGGTGTGCTGAAACCGTCAGCCCACTGCACGCCGATCAGTTCAGTGCTGAATCGGGGCATCACCGCGATGTCGCTGACAATCTCCCAGACACGTTGCGGCGGCGCGGCGATGTCCGCGCTGTCGACCACCTCGTATACCTCCATCGGATCAGTATCTGCGGCAGTCGGATCATCTGCATCATTGGGTGACCAGCAGCACTAGCCCGGTCAGGATCAGCACCACCTGAGGACTGCGGGCTACGCTGATTAAGTGAGCTCCGGTCGGAAGAGACTGCTACCGGAGGGTCTGCTGCCGTGGTCGGACTGTGAACGGATGCAACGCCGTCCACCGGCCCGCAATCAGCACTGGGCCGAGGCGGTCAGCCGCCCACAGCGGGTACTGATCTTCGCCACCTCGATTTCGGCGGCCCTGACGGCGATGCTGGGTGTTCTGCAGACCTTCACCGGCGACCGGGTGCTCTACATCGGTCTGATCAACATCGCCATTGCGGCGCTGTTCCTAGGGGTGCCCCTGCTCAACCGGTTCGGAAACGTGATCCCGGCCTTGGCCTTCGTCGGGATCGCCTACGCCTCGCTGACTTTTGTCGGAACCCAGATCGGCACGGATTCGGGAGTGCAGTTCTATTTCTTGGTGTCGGCGTCGCTTGCAGTTCTGGTGCTGGGCGTCGAGCACGTGATGCTGGCGGGCATTGTGGTGAGCCTCGGGGCCGCCCTGGTCATTTTCCTGCAGTTCACCGTTCCCCAGGACACCGGAATCCAGCCCCGCTGGGCACTGGACACCGCCTTCGTCACCACCACGGCCGGTGCATGCCTGCTGATCTTCCTCACCGTCTGGTACGCCATGCGTGAGGTGTCGCGCGCCGAGGCCGCCATGGAGGTGGAGTACAGCCGCTCCGAGGCGTTGCTGACCAATATCCTGCCGGCCACCGTTGCCGCGAAACTCAAGGACCCGGCGCACGGAACCATCGCCGACCGCTACGACGACGCCGCCATCCTGTTCGCCGACATCGCCGGTTACACCGAACAGTCCAGCCAGATTTCGCCGACGGAGTTGGTCCGGTTCCTGGACCGGCTCTACACCACCTTCGATCGGTTGGTGGATCGGCATGGCCTGGAGAAGATCAAGACCACCGGCGACGCCTACATGGTGGTCAGCGGGGTCCCCACCCCGCGGCCCGATCACATTGAGGCGATCGCCGACCTGGCCCTGGACCTGTGCCGGGCGGTCGCTGAATTGCGCGATCCGCGGGGCGAGCCGGTCCCGATGCGGATGGGTATCGCTGCCGGACCGGTGGTCGCCGGTGTGGTGGGCGCCCGCCGGTTCTTTTACGACGTGTGGGGCGACGCCGTCAACGTCGCCTCCAGAATGGAATCCACCGACATCATCGGCCGGATTCAGGTGCCCCAGAACGTTTTCGAGCGGTTGCGGCACGAGTTCGTGCTCGAGGAGCGCGGCGAAATCGAGGTCAAGGGCAAGGGCAAGATGCGCACCTGGTTCCTGGTCGCCCGCAAACCGGCGGCGCTAATCCCACTCGAGAGCGGTCCGTACGGTCAACAACGCGCCGCCCTGATTCAGCCATAGGGAGGGACCTCATGACCCGACAGTCCCGATTCGAAGGAACCATCGGCCGCACCCTGGCCGACTCGCAGGTGAGCGCGGGCCGGGATGTCTTTCGGCTTCCGGCCACCGTGCTGTTCATCCTGGGCATCGTGGACCTGATCCGCGGGGTCATGCACACGTTCGTATTGCGCTGGGCGGGAGTGCACGTTGCCGGCTTCGACCCGGTCTCCACGCCGTCCGACCAGTTCTTCATGCTCGGGGCCTTCGGGATCTCCAACTTCCTGACGGGCTTTCTCTACCTTCTGATCAGCCGCAAGGCCCGAGAACTCTCGCCCTACGTGCTGGCGATCATCCCCGCGACCTATCTGCTCGGCATGATCGGCATCGGCGTGGCGGGCGTGCACGGGCAGTCGGCGTTCAGCGGACGATATTTTCTGTTCGTCTACTTCGCGGTGTGCGTCGTGACGGTCGCGGTGTTCCTGGTGCAGCGCGCCGTACACCGACAAAGCCGCTGAGCCGGCGGGGTCGATCGGCGGGCTATGCCAGACTTAGCGCCATGACAATTCACTCTGGTACCACCGGTACCTCGCATGGCAGCCTGTTTCCGCATCTGTGGAAGTCGGTACTACTGACCGGAATCCTGTCGGTGATCCTCGGCCTTCTGGTGCTGCGTTGGCCCGGCGCCACCATCGTCACGGCCGCGATCCTCTTCGGCGCGTTCCTTCTGGTGACCGGCATTTCCCAGGTCTTCCACGCGTTCACCCTGCAGATCTCCGGCGGTGGACGGGCTCTGCTGTTCATCAGCGGTGCTGCGTCCCTGGTTCTGGCGGTGTTGGCGTTCCGTCATCTCAGCGACGCGGTCTGGCTGCTGGCGATCTGGGTCGGCATCGGATTCGTCTTCCGCGGTGTCGCGGAGGCGGCCACCGCTTTGAGCGACCATGACACCCCGGCCCGCGGCTGGCAGATCTTCCTGGGCATCGCCACTCTGATCGCCGGTGTCGTCGTGCTCGCGTACCCGGTCTCATCGTTGGGAACGCTGACCCTGGTGGTCGGCATCTGGCTGATCGTCATCGGTGTGCTTGAGATCATCGCCTCGTTCGGTATCCGCAAGGCGGGCAACGAGGTTCGCACGGTCATCAGCGACGCGATCCGCGCCCGCTGACACCTGCGCGGGTGGCGGGTCCTGGACCCTGCCACCCGCGCGGCCGCATCCCCGGTCGAGGCCGGGTAATCTAATGTCCACTGCTGTCCACACGAGGTGAATCGGAAACTATGACTGAGCAGCCGGAATCGCCGGAGTATTCCGGTCCGCCGCCGAACACCCCCCCGCCGGCCGGACCGCCGCCCTACCCGTACGCCTATCCGCCGGGCCCTCCGGGGGCACAGATGCCGCAGGGCCCTCCCCCCGGCGCCTACCCGGGCAGCTATCCACCGCCGCCGATGCCGTACGGCGACTATTACCCCGGCGCCCCGATGGCGGCGCCCCGCAACGGTCTGGGCGTCGCAGCCCTGATTGTGGCGATTATCGCGTTGCCCGCATCGTGCACGGTGCTGGGCGGAGTTGTCCTCGGGCTCACAGCCGTGGTTCTCGGCTTTCTCGGACGCGGGCGAGTCGCCCGTGGCGAGGCCAACAACGGCGGGGTCGCCCTCACCGGGATCATCCTGGGTTTCCTGGCCGTAATCATCAGCGGTGCACTTGCGCTGTTTGCTGCCCAAATCTTCAATAACAATGGTGGCCGCGAGATGATCTCCTGCGTGCAGGAGGCCGGTGGGGACAACACCAAGGTTCAGGAGTGTATGGACCAGTTCCAAAGCCGTGTCGAGGAACAAACCGGACAGGGCGGCACGCCGGGCCGGTAGCCCCGGGCCGGTAACGCCGCCGGAAACCCGATGCTAGGCCTTCTCCGCACCGGGGAAGTACTTCACGATGCCTTCCTGGGCGACGGTGGCGACCACCTCGCCGGCCCGGTTGAAGAAGTGCCCCATGCCCAATCCGCGCGACTCCGCGGCCACCGGCGACGCGGTGGAATAGAGCACCCACTCGGAGAAGTCGACCTGGCGGTGAAACCAGACGGAGTGGTTGATGGTGACCGCGAAAATCCGGTCCCACCCCCAGGACAGGCCGTGGGTGGTGATGATCGAATCCAACACCGTGGTGTCCGACGAGTACACCATGGCAGCGGTATGCAGGACCGGATCGTCGGGCATCTCCCCCGCGGCGGTCATCCACACCCGGTTCCGGTCTAGTCGGCCGCCCTTGTCGCGCATCACCCAGGCCGGATCGTTGGTGTAGCGCCATTCGATCGGGCGCATCGCGTTGGCGAAGTGCGGCACGACGGTCTCGTAGCCGATCAGCAGCTCGTCGATGGTCGGAAGTCCTTGCGGTTCAGGCACTTCGGGGGCGGAGTGGTTATGTTCCAACCCATGCCCGCCGGCCAGGTAGGACACCATAGCCGAGGCGAGCAGTTTGTCGTTCTGCATGGCGTCGACCCGACGGTTGGCGAACCGGCGCTCGTCGCGCAACCGGTACACATGGAACTCGATGTCGTGCGCGGGATCACCGCCGGCGATGAAGTGCACCGACAGCGCGCTGGGCGGCAGGCCATGACCGATGGTCCGGCTTGCGGCGGTGAAGGCCTGGGCCATCAACTGGCCGCCGAAGGTGCGCACCGGATTCTTTCGGGGGTGACGTCCAATGAAGACGTCGGCGCCTACGGGCGATTGCCCCCAAGGGGAAAGTTCGAGTACGGAAAGCAATTCGCAAAGATCGGAATGTCCCGGCAGCGGAAGCTCACCTTGGGGCACGCGCGCGGCCTCTCGCTAGTGGTCGTTCTCTCCGATCCGATGGATGTGAATCAGATTGGTCGAGCCTACTGTGCCCGGCGGAGCGCCCGCGACGATGATGACGAGGTCGCCGCGCTGGTAGCGGCCCAACTCCAGCAGCGCGTGATCAACCTGGCGGATCATGTCGTCGGTGGTGTCGGCGTGCGGTACGACGAACGTCTCGGCACCCCAGGTCAGTGCGAGCTGACTGCGGATCTCGGGTGCGGTCACGAACGCCAGGAGGGGCAGTCTGCTGTGTAGCCGGGCCAGCCGGCGCACCGTGTCGCCGGAGGAGGTGAAGGCAACCAGCGCCTTGGCTTCGAGCCGCTCACCGATATCCCTTGCGGCATAGGAGATTACGCCGCGCTTGGTACGGGGCACATGGGTCAGCGGCGGCGGCGGACTGTTCTCCTCCATCGCACAGATGATCCGCGCCATCGTCCGGACTGCGTCGATCGGAAACTTCCCCACCGAGGTCTCACCGGAGAGCATCACCGCGTCGGCGCCGTCGAGCACCGCGTGGGCCACGTCGGAGGCTTCGGCCCGGGTGGGCCGGGAGTTCTCGATCATCGACTCCAGCATCTGGGTGGCCACAATCACCGGCTTGGCGTTCTCCCGGGCGATCTGGATCGCCCGCTTCTGCACCAGCGGAACCTCCTCGAGCGGCAGTTCCACACCCAGATCGCCGCGGGCAACCATGACGGCGTCGAACGCCAGCACGATCGCTTCGAGGTTCTCCACCGCCTCCGGCTTTTCGAGCTTGGCGATCACCGGTACCCGGCGGCCGACCCGATCCATCACCTCGTGAACCAGGTCGACGTCACTCGGAGAACGGACGAAGGACAGCGCCACCAGGTCAACGCCGAGGTGCAGCGCGAACTCCAGATCGGCAATGTCCTTCTCTGACATGGCCGGAACGGAGAACGCCATGCCCGGCATGGACAAACCCTTGTTGTTGCTGACCGGACCGCCCTCGGTGACCGTGCACACCACATCGTCGCCGTCGACATGTTCGACGATCAGCGCCACCTTGCCGTCGTCGACGAGCAGTCGGTCTCCGGGTTGCGCGTCCTGGGCCAGGTTCTTGTACGTAGTGGAGACGCGGTCGTGGGTACCTTCACAGTCCTGCACCGTGATTCGGACGGTTTCGCCGTTTGCCCACTGGGTGGGCCCGTCGGCGAATCGACCCAGGCGGATCTTCGGGCCCTGAAGGTCGGCGAGGATGCCGACCGCCCGGCCGGCGGCATCGGCGGCCTTACGCACCCGGTTGTAGGACGCTTCATGGTCGCTGTAGTCGCCGTGGCTGAAATTCAGCCGCGCGACATCCATACCAGCCTCGACAAGCGCCCTGACCTGGGTGTCACTGTCGGTGGCAGGGCCGAGGGTGCAGACGATCTTGGCGCGCCGGGTCACGACGCCTGAGCATAGTCCGCTTCGGTGTCCACCCGCTTGTGCCTCTAAGAAATGAGCATCGAGGGAACGAGGGGGAATCCCGGCAGGTTCCGCACGACGGTCCATCCGAGAGTTGCGGCGGCGAGCACGACCAGCAGGGCCGAGGTGACGACCTGACGGCCGCGACGGCGACGCCACAGGGCGAAGATCGCCAGCAGGGGTAGCCCCACGAGAAGGAACACGTTGTCGGTGACCGCGGCCGAGAAGTTTCCGTGCAGCACGTCATGAGTCATCCGAAGACCCCCGCATGCCGGGCAATCCCATCCGGTGACGACCTTGAACGGGCAGAACGGGAACACCGCCCCGGGCCGGTGCGGATCCACCGTCCCGATGTAGGCCAGGGCAGCGACTCCGAGCGCCGCGGAGCCGGCGATCCAGAGTCGGCTGGGCGTGGCGCTCATGCCTGCAGCATGCCAGAGTGCGGTCAGTCTCCGCGGCTGCCGGCGCCCCACAGCAGGCGTTTGAGGGTGGAGCCCTTCAGTTTCGCGGGCTCGTCACTGTCGGGTTCGGGCTGGGGTCCGGCCACCGCCTCGGACTTGCGCTCCTGCCCGTCCTCGGCTTCGGCTTCGGCTTCGGGGACCCACTCGGATTCCGGCTCGACGGCCACATCGACCACCGGTTCGGGTTCAAGCACACCATCGGGCAGGTCGGCCCCGGAGTGCTCTGACTCGTAGACCACCACAGTGGCAGTGTCGTCGGTGTCCGCGTCGTCGGTGTCCGCGGCAAACTCGGCCTCGTCATCAACGGCCTGGCGCTCGGTGTCCTGGTCGGAGTAAACGATCTCGACGTCGTCTTCGGCCTCATCGGCCTCGTCGTCGGTCTCCACCGCGATCTCGTCGACGGCCACCGCCTCGTGCGGCGCTTCGTCCAGCGCTTCGTTCTGTGCCTCGTCCGGTGCCTCGTCGGCGACGATCTCAGCGATGTCGTCGGACTCGACGGCGATCTCAGCGACGTCGTCGAAGTCGAGATCGCCCACCGCGACGGCGTCCTCGGCCTCACGTTCACCGGCCACCGTCGCCGCCGCGATGATCCCGCTGCCCTTGGCCGCGGCGACCAGATCTTCGGCCCACTCCTCGACCAGCGACTCCTCACCGATCTCCGCCGGTTGCTTACCGCGCAGCGAGACCGGGTTCTCCCGGCCCTTGGGCGCGAGCAGCATGTACACCACGGCGCCGATGAATACGAAGGTCGCGGTGAACACGTTGATGCGGATACCGGCGATCTCGGTGGCCGCGTCGTCGCGCATCAACTCGATCCAGAACCTGCCCACGCAGTAGGCCGCCACATAGAGGGCGAACAACCGTCCGTGGCCGAGCCGGAACCTGCGGTCGGCCCACAGCAGCAGGACGAAAACCAGTAGGTTCCAGAGCAACTCGTAAAGGAAGGTCGGGTGCACCACGGCCGCGACCTCACCGGTCGACACGCCATCGAGGGAGTGAACGTCCACGACCCCCGAGGAGTCACGGCGGTAGAAGATCTCCATGCCCCACGGCACGGTGGTCTCACGCCCGTAGAGCTCCTGGTTGAAGTAGTTACCCAGTCGGCCGATCGCCTGCGCCAGCACGATGCCCGGCGCCACCGCGTCTCCGAAGGCGGGCAGCGGAATTCCCCTGCGGCGGCAGCCGATCCAGGCGCCCACTCCGCCGAGTGCGATCGCGCCCCAGATGCCGAGTCCGCCCTCCCAGATCCGCAACGCGGCACCGAGGCCGGCGCCGTCCGGTCCGAAGTAGGTCTTCCAGTCGGTGAGCACGTGATAGATCCGGCCGCCGATCAGGCCGAACGGCACCGCCCAGAGTGCGACGTCGTAGATGACGCCCCGTTCGCCGCCCCGGGCCGCCCAGCGGCGGTCACCGATCACCAGGGCGGCGATGATGCCGGCGATGATGCACAGCGCGTAGGCGCGGATCGGGACCGGCCCCAGGTACCAGACGCCCTGTCCCGGACTCGGGAAGTAGGCGAGCACCGTTGTCGTCACGTGGCAGGCACTTTCTCTCGAACACCGACGGCCAGTTCCTCGGTCAACGTCCGGACCGCGGCCACTCCGTCGTCGGTCAACGCCGACACCAGAGCTGAACCGACGATAACCCCGTCGGCGAAATGCGCGATCTCGGCCGCCTGCTCTCGCGAGCGCACCCCCAGCCCCACCCCGACCGGTATGTCGGAGATCTCTTTGACCCGGCGCACCAGTTCCGGCGCGGAATTGGACACCGCGGCGCGGGCACCGGTGACGCCCATGGTGGACGCGGCGTAGACGAATCCGCGGCAGGACTGCACGGTCCGGGCCAACCGCTCCTGGGTCGATGACGGGGCCACCAGGAAGATCCGATCCAGGTTGTGCTCATCGGAGGCCGCCATCCAGGCATCGGCCTCATCGGGAATCAGATCGGGGGTGATCATGCCCAACCCGCCGGCAGCGGCCAGATCACGGGCGAACGCGTCAACTCCGTAGTGCAGGACCGGATTCCAGTACGTCATCACCACCGCGTTGCCGCCGGCTGCGCTGATCGCCTCGACCGCCCGCAGAGTGTCGCGGACCCGGACCCCGTTCTGAAGTGCCACGTCGGTAGCGGTCGCGATCACCGGGCCGTCCATCCCGGGATCGGAGTAGGGCACGCCGACCTCGATGATGTCGCACTCGCGACTCATGGTCACCATGGCGTCGATGGACGTCGACACGTCCGGGTAGCCGGTGGGCAGATATCCGATGAGCGCGGCGCGCCCCTGCTCGCGGCAGGCATCGAAAACCGGGCCCAGCCGACCCGGCGGGCTGTGCGCAATGGTCATGACGCTCCCGGCCCGGCCCCGGTAGGACTGGTGGGGTCGAACAGCCCGAACCAGCGCGCAGCGGTCTCCACGTCCTTGTCGCCACGGCCGGACAGGTTGATCAAGATGATGCCCTCCGGCCCGAGTTCGGCCGCCAGGTCCACCGATCCGGCTATCGCATGCGCCGTTTCGATCGCCGGGATGATGCCCTCCAACTGACTCAGCAGCCGGAAGGCGTTCATCGCCTCGGTGTCGGTGATCGGCCGGTACTCGGTACGCCCGATCTCCTTGAGGAAAGCGTGTTCGGGCCCGACGCCGGGATAGTCCAAACCGGCTGAGATGGAATGGGATTCGATGGTTTGACCGTCGGCGTCCTGCAGCAGATAGGAGTAGGACCCCTGGAATGCGCCGGGCGAACCGCCGCTGAAGGTGGCCGCATGCCGGCCGGTCTCCACACCGTCCCCGGCGGCCTCGAAACCGATCAGCCGAACCTGCGGGTCGTCGATGAAGGCGTGGAAGATCCCGATCGCGTTGGATCCCCCGCCCACGCAGGCCGTCACCGCGTCCGGCAACCGGCCGGTCATCGCCAGCATCTGAGCGCGGGACTCCAGACCGATCACGCGCTGGAAGTCGCGCACCATCATGGGAAAGGGGTGCGGGCCCGCCGCGGTGCCGAAGCAGTAGTAGGTGTGGTCGGCGTTGGTCACCCAGTCCCGGAACGCGTCGTTGATTGCGTCCTTGAGGGTCTTGGACCCGGATTGCACGGCGACCACTTCAGCGCCGAGCAACCGCATCCGCGCCACGTTCAGCGCCTGTCGGGCGGTGTCGACGGCGCCCATGTAGATGACACACTCCAAGCCCAGTAGCGCGCAGGCGGTGGCGGTGGCTACCCCGTGCTGGCCTGCGCCGGTCTCGGCGATCACCCGCGTCTTACCCATCTGCCGCGCCAGCAGGGCCTGTCCCAGAACGTTGTTGATCTTGTGCGAACCGGTGTGGTTGAGGTCCTCACGCTTGAGGAAGATCCGGGCCCCGCCGGCGTGTTCGCTCAGTCGGCTGGCCTCATAGATCGGTGAGGGCCGGCCGGCGTAGTGGGTCTGCAACCGGTCGAGTTCATCGAGGAAGGTCTGGTCGGTGCGGGCCTTCTCGTAGGCCGCGGTGACCTCCTCGATGACGGCCATCAGCGCCTCGGCGACGTAGCGTCCGCCGAACGGACCGAAATGCCCGCGGGCGTCGGGACCGTGGGCAGTCGGTTCGGCGACGGCCACGCTGGCGCGGGGAAGATTGGGAATCGAGGTGTCGGCCATATCAGCTTTCCAGCCGGAGGGGTCTCAGCGGACCGGTTTCGGGCAGGACGGATGCGCTCCCGCGGTCACCAGATCAGACACCGCGGTGCGCGGATTCCCACTGGTCACCAGGCCTTCACCGACCAGGACGGCGTCGGCGCCGGCGCCGGCGTAGGCGAGCAGATCCGCCGGTCCGCGCACCCCGGACTCGGCGACCCGGATGACGTTGGACGGCAGACCCGGAGCGATCCGACCGAAGCAGTCCCGGTCGACGCTGAGGGTCTTGAGGTCGCGGGCGTTGACGCCGATCACCGAGGCGCCGGCCTGCAGTGCGCGGTCGGCCTCCTCTTCGGTGTGCACCTCCACCAGCGCGGTCATTCCGAGCGACTCGGTCCGGTCCAGCATCGACACCAGCGCCTGCTGTTCCAGCGCGGCGACGATCAACAGCAGCATGTCGGCGCCGTGCGCGCGGGCCTCGTGGATCTGGTACGGCCGGACGATGAAGTCTTTGCGCAACACCGGGATGGTCACCGCGGCACGGACAGCGTCAAGGTCAGCCAATGAGCCGTGGAAGCGACGCTCCTCGGTCAGCACGCTGATCACCCGGGCGCCGCCGTTCTGATACGCCCGTGCCAGTTCGGCGGGGTCGGCGATCGGCGCCAACTGGCCGCGCGACGGGCTGGCCCGCTTCACCTCGGCGATGACGGCGATCCCGGGGGCACGCAGTGCCGCCATTGCGTCGCGCGGCGGGGGTGCGGACTCAGCGGCGGCCTTGACGTCGGCCATGCTTACGAGCGCCTCGCGCGCGGCGACGTCGGCGCGGACTCCCTCAAGAATGGAGTCGAGCACAGTTGCCGAACTCATTGCGGGAAATCCCCTCCTGGGTTAGCTGACGATCACGCCGATTTTGTGAAAGAGTAGCCGCCCGACCGTCGGAACCCGTCATCGGCCCTCGGTGTCTCCGGTCGGGTCCCGGCCCTCATCGAGGGCGTCCCAGATGCCGCGCTCGGACAGCGGGTCCGGACCGGAGCCGCCGACGGCGCCCGGCACGGTGTATTTCGAACTCCGGTCGGCCCGATGAGCCTGCGTTACCGCTGCCCGCATCAGCAATACGGCGGCCACCAGAACAACGGCCGCAGCGGCCAGCGTCACTACCGCACCGGGCAAGTAACGCTCACTGTCGACCAGGGTGGCTACTGGCACGCCGGCCAGTTCGGCGCCACGGGGAGCGACGTCGGGAATCGTGACGAGGGTGACGCCGAGGTAGCCCAGCGCCAGACACACCAGGCCCAACAGCACAGCCACCAACCGCAGCAGCCATCCCCGCGCCGCCAGTGCGGCCAGGGCCGCGGCTCCCAGCAGAACCGCCATCGGCAGCAGCGCAGTGGACCAGTCCGCGCCGTTGAGGGTGGCGGTCTGCGGATGGGTGAGCCCATCGAAGGAGGTCACCGAAACCCAGGGCAGCCGGGAGGCCACCCACAACGCCCCCGCGGCGATCAGCAGCAGTATCTGGGCGAGCCGGATCACGGCGCCTTCAGCGTCTCGGCCGCGGCGATGGCAGCCAGTACGGCCTTGGCCTTGTTGGCCGACTCGGTGTACTCATATGGTCCGTTGGAGTCGGCCACCACCCCGCCGCCGGCCTGGACGTAGGCGGTGCCGTCACGCATCAGCGCGGTACGGATGGCGATCGCGAAATCGGCGTTGCCGGCGAAATCGAGGTAGCCCACCACCCCGCCGTAGAGGCCGCGGCGGGTCATCTCGACCTCCTCGATGAGCTCCATGGCGCGGACCTTAGGGGCCCCGGAGAGGGTGCCGGCCGGGAAGCATGCGGTAACGGCGTCGAGCGCGGTGCGGCCTTCGGCCAGCAGTCCGGTGACGGTGGACACCAGGTGCATGACGTGGCTGTAGCGCTCGATGTGGCTGTAGTCCTCCACCCGCACCGTGCCCGGCACACACACCCGGCCCAAGTCGTTGCGGCCGAGATCGACCAGCATCAGGTGCTCAGCACGTTCCTTCTCATCGGCCAGCAGATCCTTCTCCAGCAGCTGATCCTCCTCCTCGGAGCGGCCCCGCCACCGGGTGCCCGCGATCGGGTGGGTGGTGGCCCAGCCGTCGGTGACGGTCACCAGCGCCTCGGGGCTGGAGCCCACAATCGAAAAGGCAGTTCCCCCAGAATCATTCGGGATGTTCACCAGGTACATGTACGGACTCGGATTGGTCACCCGCAGCATCCGGTAGACGTCGATCGGGGCGGCTGGGGTGTCCACCTCGAAACGCTGGGAGGGCACCACCTGAAAGGCCTCACCGGCCTCGATCTCGCCGACCAGACGCTCGACCACCGCGCTGTATTCCGCCATGGTGCGCTGGGCGCGTTGCCGCGGCTCCGGCCGGGAGAACTCCGCCACCGTGGAGGCCAGCGGCTGGCTCAGCGCGGCGGTCATCACGTCCAGGCGGGCGAGGGCATCGTCATAGGCCTCGTCGACCCGTTCGTCGCTACCGTCCCAGTTCACGGCGTTGGCGATCAGCGTGATGGTGCCCTCGTGGTGGTCGACGGCGGCCAGGTCGGTGGCCAGCAGCAGCAGCATGTCGGGCAGGTGCAGGTCATCGACGGCCAGTTCCGGCAGCCGCTCCAGGCGGCGGACGAAGTCGTAGGCGAAGTAACCCACCAGGCCGCTGGACAGCGGCGGCATGTCCGGCCCGATAGATCCCCCGGTCGCTTCGCTCCTGCCCGCCGAGGCTCCGGTGGAGAGCAGCTCCATGGTTTGCCGCAGCGCCTGCAGCGGATCCCCGCCCTGGGGTGCGCCCCGCGGGGTGGTGCCCAGCCACACCGCCTGCCCGTCGCGCACCGTCAGCGCCGACGGTGAACCGGCGCCGATGAACGACCAGCGCGACCACGACCGGCCGTTCTCGGCCGACTCCAGCAGGAACGTGCCGGGCCGGTTGGCGGCCAGTTTTCGGTACGCCGACAGCGGGGTCTCGCTGTCGGCGAGCACCTTGCGGCTCACCGGCACCACGCGGTGCTCGGCGGCCATGGCGCGAAACTCGTCGCGGGTGGTGGTCGGGGTGGACTGCACGGCGTACATCCTCCCAGACCAGTCCGGCGCCTCGTGCCCACCGACCGGCGTAGCGTTGCCGCCATGAAACGTGGTGACCGGGTACCCGAGTTCGAACTGCCGGATCAGACGGGCGCTGCGCGTTCGCTGTCCGGTCTGCTGGCCGCCGGGCCGATCGTGCTGTTCTTCTACCCGGCGGCGATGACGCCGGGCTGCACGAAGGAGGCCTGCCATTTCCGCGACCTGGCCGGCGAGTTCGACGCCGTCGGCGCGGCCCGGGTCGGGATCAGCACCGACGCGGTCGACAAGCAGGCGAAGTTCGCCGACTCGCAGCGCTTCGACTACCCGCTGCTGTCCGACCGCGACGGCACCGTCGCTGAGATGTTTGGCGTCAAACGTGGCCTGCTCGGCAAGTTCCTGCCGGTCAAGCGGACCACCTTTGTCATCGACTCCGACCGCAAGGTGTTGGAGGTGATCTCCAGCGAGGTGAACATGGACACCCACGCCGACAAGGCTCTGGAGGTGTTGCGGGCGCGCTCCTCGGCTTAGGTTCCTAAGTCGTCAAATAGATGACCGGCCGGTCAGTTATTGTCGGTCCATGACGTCCGATGTGCACGTGGAGACGGTGGGCTCCGGTCCATCACTGGTTCTGCTGCACGCCAACGGCGGTGACCACCGCGACTTCAACGCCATCGCCCCGCGCCTGGCGAAGTCCGGATGGCGAGTGACCTCGCTGGACTGGCCGGGGCACGGTCGCAGCCCCCGGACAGGGTCGGAGACCGCGGTGGGGTTCGGCACCCTGCTGGTCGACATCCTCGAAGGAATCGGGGGACGCCATGTGCTGCTGGGCAACTCGGTGGGTGGCTTCGCCGCACTGCACGCGGCCGCGCAGGCCCCGGATCTCGTCGGCGGCCTGGTTCTCGTCTCACCGGGGGGCTTCACACCGCGCTGGCCCGGTATGGCGGCGGTGTGCCGGACGATCAGTTCACCGGTCGTAGCCCCGCGCGCCTACCGCACGCTGCCCCGGCTGTATCTGCGCGACCGCAATCCGGCGGTCAGCGCCGCGATCGCACGCGCCGAGGAGGCGTCGCGGTCGGCTGACAGCGCGAAGGTGTTCGCCAGCCTGTGGCGCAGCTTCGCCGACCCGGACCATGACGCCCGTCCGCTGGCCGACGGGGTGTGCTGTCCGGTCCTGCTGGCCTGGGGCACCCGGGATCCGATCCTGCCCTGGCGCATCGACGGCCGGCGGGCCCGGGCCGCCCTGACCGACGCCGAGATCGTCACCTTCGATGGCGCCGGACACCAGCCCTTCCTCGAGCGACCCGAGGAGTTCCTCGACCGGACGGCGTCCTTCCTGTCGCGGCTGCGCACCGCAAACACCGCGTGAACGGCGAGCGCTCCACCTCCAGGACCCCGGGTCTCGAGCGCCGGCGGCGAGGGCCGGGCAGTCGGGCCGACGCCGACCACCCGACCCGCCATGAGTTGATGGACGCGGCGGTCAGCGTCGCCGAACAGGAGGGCCTGGCCGGACTGACGGTCGCACGGATCACCGCCGCGGCCGGTCACGCCAAGGGCACCTTCTATGTCCACTTTCCCGACCGGGCCGCGTTCCTGGTGGCGCTGCACCGGAGTTTCCACGACGCACTGTTCAGCCGGATCGTCGCCGCCACCGCGGCTGAGCGACCCGGCCCCGCACGGGCGGGCAAGCGCCTGACGGCTTTCCTGGACGGCTGCCGGGCGTTACCGGGTGTGCGCGCTGTGCTGCTCGAGGCCCGCACCGAACCGGCCGTCGCCGCCGAGGTCGACAGACGCAACCGTCAGGCCGCAACGGTGCTGGCCGCGGATCTGGCCGGATGCTGCGCTGACCCCCGGGAGACCGCACGGTTGCTGGTGCTCGCCGCCGACGACGTCGCAGCTCGCGAGTCCGACCGCCGCCGTCGGCTCCCATCGGCCCGTCGGGCACTGCTGGGGCTGATACCCGGGGCTGATACCTGGTGCTGATACCTGGAAAAACTCTTCGCCACGTCTCAGGCCTGACTCAGCAATCGCGCCAACAGTGATCCAGGGTATTTAGTCCCCACAATGCGGGGATATAGCCCTCAAATTAGTTGCGTGAACAATTACCTGGCAAATACTTCTCTCGTGAAGTACACCCCCGCCTCCACCGCCGCACCTGCACTCTTATGGCTTCAAGCGCAGTGCAACCGAATCGGAGGTAGCCGACACCACCGACCAGCAAAGAGCGGCCAGCGTCGGCTGCCTGGGGCGCGGTACCCCACGAGGTATACGATGTCGGTGTCGTAACAACAAAAAGGAATGGTGTTGACAGTGCGTACATTCACAGGTTCGCTGGGGATCGCTCTCGCAGCCCTAGGGTCGGCGGCCGCCATCGTGGTGTCCTCTGCAACGCCGGCCCTCGCTGCCAACCAGGGGCTGTTTATCAACGGGATAGCGGGCAACGTCCCACTCGGCTTGGTCAAGGACGCCATTCTCGGCGGCGCATTCGCCAGTTACGACAACACCGAGGTCAGCTGGCCCCAGCAGGCGCGGCCGACTACCGGAGATGACAGCCTCACCTTGGGCGAGTCGGTCACCCAGGGCGCCGACAACCTCGACGTGGCGCTCGCGCAGGCGCTCACGCAGATCGGACCGGGCGAACACGTCACCATCATCGGGCTGTCGGCAGGCGCTCTGGTCGCCGACGAGCAGCTGAAACGGCTGCTCGCCGATCCCGACGCGCCCGACAAAAGTAAGCTCAAGTTCGTCGTCATCGCCGACTCCAGTCGTTCCTCGTTCAACCAAAATCGGTACGACGACATTCTGAACTACCAGTACAGCACGCCTGTCGACACCAAGTACGACACTGTTGTCGTCGTCGCGGAGTATGACGGATTCGCTGACTTCCCGGACCGCGTGTGGAACATCGTCGCCGTCATCAACGCCTATGTCGGCGAATTCTTGAATCACGTCCCGAGCGTGTTCACCGATCTGTCCACGGTGGACCCCTCGGACATCACCGTCACCACGAACTCTCTGGGCGGGGTCACGACGACATACTTCCTGCCGTCCGAACATCTGCCCTTGGTGGAGCTGCTGCCGTTCCTCGAGCCGCAGGAAGCCGTACTGAAGCAGATCGTCGACTCCGCCTACAAGCGCAACGACGCTCAGAGCGCGGCCGCCACTCCCGCTCCCGCCGCAGCGGTTGCGGTCGCGAACAGCGCCGATAGCGTTGCCGTCGCGGCGCCCCAGGCCATTGCAGCACCCGAGGCCGTAGCGTCGGCGAGTGTCGCCTCCGCGAAAACTCCGGAGGTCAGCGCGCCCGCCGAAACGGTGGCCGACAGGCAATCGGTCCCGGCGGCTGAGCCCACCACCGACCCGACCCCGGTTGCCGAGCCCACCACCGACCCGACCCCGGTTGCCGAGCCCGCCACGGACCCGACCCCGGTCGGCGATGCGCTCGACACTGCGACCGAGAACCCAGCAGAAGGTTCCGTCGACGCACCCGAGCCGACCGGTCGCCGCGCGGCAAGCACCCGCGGCTCGGACGGTTCAGATGTGACACACCGGTCGAATGGGAACACTGCGAGGTCGGCAGCGTCATCCCGCGCCGACAAGTCGCCGTCCGAGTAAGCGATTCCGCCACCCCGCTCGGGTGGCCCGACAGCCGGCCGACCGCGCGGCCGGCTATTCCGGGGCCAGCAGCACGTCGGCGTCGAAGCAGGCGTGCTGGCCGGTGTGACAGGCCGCACCGGCCTGGTCGACCTCGAGAAGTACCGTGTCACCGTCGCAGTCCAGCTTGACCGAGTGCACGTACTGGGTGTGCCCGGAGGTCTCGCCCTTGACCCACTGCTTACCGCGGGAGCGCGAATAGTAGGTCGCCTGCCGGGTCTGCAGGGTACGGGCCAGCGCCTCGTCGTCCATCCAGGCGACCATGAGTACCACGCCGGTACCCCGTTCCTGGGCGACGACGCCGAACAGGCCGTCGGCGTTTCGCTTGAGCCGCTTGGCGATTGCCGGGTCTAGCACTATCGCACCGTAATCCCTTCGGCTGCCATGGCAGCTTTGACCTCGGCGATGGTCAATTCTCCGAAGTGGAACACACTGGCCGCCAAAACCGCATCCGCACCGGCCTGCACCGCGGGCGCGAAGTGCCCGACGGCCCCAGCTCCCCCGCTGGCGATCACCGGAACGCTGACCGCCTGCCGCACCGCGCGCAGCATGGGAAGGTCGAAGCCGGCCTTAGTGCCATCGGCGTCCATCGAGTTCAACAGGATTTCGCCGACGCCGAGTTCCGCTCCGCGCCTTGCCCATTCGATGGCATCGATCCCGGTCCCCTGCCGGCCACCGTGGGTGGTGACCTCCCACCCCGACGGCGTCGGCGCCGATCCGGCGGGCACGGTGCGGGCATCCACCGACAACACGATGCACTGCGACCCGAACTGACGCGACAGTTCGGCCAGCAACTCCGGTCGAGCGATGGCAGCGGTATTGACCGACACCTTGTCAGCACCGGCCCGCAGCAGGGCATCGACGTCGGCTACCGACCGCACTCCCCCACCGACGGTCAGTGGGATGAATACCTGCTCGGCAGTGCGGCTGACGACGTCGAGCATCGTCGCCCGGCCCGACGAGGAGGCGGTGACGTCGAGGAAGGTCAGTTCGTCGGCGCCCTGCGCGTCGTAGACCGCAGCCAATTCCACCGGATCCCCGGCGTCGCGCAGGTTCTCGAAGTTCACCCCTTTGACCACCCGGCCGGCATCGACGTCCAGACAGGGAATGACCCGCACTGCAACATCCATCAGCGGTACTCCTCCGGTGATCCGACCCGGTGCAGGATCTCCAAGACCTCCTCGTGCGCTCCCGGCGCGGCGCTCAGCGTCGAGGAGGTCTGCACGCTCCAGGGTTCGCCGTCCAGGCCGGTCACCACCCCGCCGGCGGCCCGCACGATGGCGACGCCGGCGGCGTGATCCCACACCTTGCCCCCGAAACTGACTGCTGCACCCACGATCCCGGCAGCCACATACGCCATGTCGATACCGGTGGATCCGTGCATCCGCAGCTTGGAACACACCCGGCTGAGTTCCTCCAGTACAGCCACCCGGTAGCGACCGGGGAAGCGTCCGCCCCAGTCGGCGTTGAAGGTGCCGAAGGTGACGATGGAATCGGCCAGACCCACCCGGGTCAGGGACGGATGTTCGACGCCGTTGACATACAACGGCCCACCGCTGACGGCGGTGTAGCGCTGCCCGGTGAACGGCAGCCAGGTCAGCCCGGCCACCGGTTGGCCGTTGTGCAGCAGGCCCAGCAGCATCGCGGCCATCGGGGAGCCTGCGGCGTAGTTGAAGGTCCCATCGATCGGGTCGAGGACCCACACCAGTTCGCCGTCCAGATCAGCCCCGCCGAACTCCTCGCCGTGCACCCCGATTCCGGTGGCTGCTTCCAGTTCGGCGACCACCTGACGTTCGATGGCCAGGTCCACCTCGGTGGCGAAGTCGTTGCCCTTCTTCTGTACCGCGGAGTCGGCCCGATGCCCGGCGATGAACGGCGCCACGGCACGGTCCAGGATGGTCGCGGCGTCAGCGACCAGCACCTCCAGGTCGGGCACGTTAACGGTTCACCGCGTCCTTCATCGCTGCGAGCGCCTCGGGCAGCGTGAAACGACCGGCGTAGAGGGCTTTTCCGACGATGGCTCCCTCGACGCCGCTGTCGGTGAGCGTTGCGATGGCGCGCAGGTCGTCCAGGCTGGACACTCCGCCGGAGGCGATCACCGGGGCGTCGGTGCATTCGGCGACACCTTCGAGGAGTTCCAGGTTCGGCCCGGTGAGGGTGCCGTCCTTGGTGACATCAGTGACCACGAAGCGCGAACACCCTTCATCGTCAAGGCGTTCCAGTACCTGCCAGAGGTCACCGCCGTCGGTCTCCCAGCCTCGGCCACGCAATCGATGCTCACCGTCGACGATCTGCACGTCCAGACCGACGGCGACCTTGTCGCCGAACTCGGCGATCGCCCGCGCGCACCAGAGCGGGTTCTCCAGCGCGGCCGTGCCGATGTTGACCCGCTCGCATCCGGTGGCCAGCGCCGCGCGCAGCGACGCATCGTCGCGGATACCACCGGACAGTTCGACTTTGACATCCAGCGTCCGCACCACCTCGGCCAGCAATTGCGCGTTGCTGCCGCGGCCGAACGCCGCGTCAAGGTCCACCAGATGGATCCATTCCGCGCCGTCGCGCTGCCAGGTCAGCGCCGCCTCCAACGCTGAGCCGTACTCGGTTTCACTACCGGCCTTGCCCTGGACCAGTCGCACGGCCCGACCCTCGACGACGTCGACCGCCGGCAGCAAGATCAGTTCTGTCCTGTCGGTGTTCATAGAAGTCCCTCAACCCAATTCGTCAGCAACGCCGCACCGGCGTCGCCGCTCTTCTCCGGATGAAACTGCGTCGCCGACAGCGGTCCGTCTTCGACCGCCGCCAGGAACCGCACGTGATGGGTGGCCCAGGTCAGCAGCGCATCAGGTGCGCCCTGCCAACTCTGCGCGGCGTAGGAGTGCACGAAGTAGAACCGGGTGTCGGCGTCCAGCCCGCGAAACAGCCGACTGCCCGGCGCCGCCTCGACGACGTTCCACCCCATGTGTGGGATGACCGGGGCGTCCAGGCGGGTCACCGACCCCGGCCACTGCCCGCACCCGCGGCTGTCAACCCCGAACTCCACTCCTTGATCGAACAGGATCTGCATACCGACACACACTCCGAGTACGGGCCCGCCCGCCGCCACCCGATCGGCGATGATCTCGTCGCCGCCGATGCCCCGCAGCCCGGTCATGCAGGCCTCGAACGCACCAACCCCGGGAACCACCAGCCCGTCCGCGGCCAGCGCGGCGGAGCGGTCGGCGGTCACGGTGACCTGCGCCCCGACCCTCTCCAACGCACGCTGGGCCGAGCGGAGATTGCCGGAGCCGTAATCCAGGATCACGACAGAAGCTGTCACAGAACGCCTTTGGTGGACGGCACGCCCACGGTACGGGGATCTGGCTCGACGGCCTGCCGCAGCGCCCGGGCGACTGCCTTGTACTGCGCCTCGGTGATGTGGTGCGGATCGCGGCCGTAAAGGACGCGCACATGCAGGGCGATGCGGGCGTTGGCGGCCAGCGATTCGAAGACGTGCCGGTTGATCACGGTGTGGTACGGCACGCCGGAACCGGCGATGGTGAAGTCCACCAGGTACTCCGGTTCGCCGGTGTGCACGAAATACGGACGCCCGGAAACGTCGACGGCCGCATGGGCCAGCGTCTCGTCCATGGGAATGAAGGCGTCGCCGAACCGGCGGATGCCCTTCTTGTCGCCGAGTGCCTGCCCCAGGGCGGTGCCGAGCACGATGGCGGTGTCCTCGACGGTGTGGTGGCCCTCGATCTCCACATCACCACGCGCGGTGACGGTCAAGTCGAAACTGGCGTGGGTCCCCAGCGCGGTGAGCATGTGGTCGAAGAACGGCACCCCGGTGTCGATGGCGACCTTGCCGGTGCCATCCAGGTCGAGGTCCACGACGATGTCGGATTCTTTGGTCTTGCGTTCTACCCGGGCGCGGCGGGCTGCCGGCGGGCAGGAGCGAAGCGAGTCGGGAGTCGTATTGGTTGTCGTCACGGTGCTCCTAGTGGCTGGGACAGCTCGATTGGCGCCAGCTGCCGGCTGACGGTCAAGAAGGCGTCATTCTCGGCCGGTAGGCCGATGGTTACGCGCAGATAGCCGGGAATGCCGACGTCGCGGATCAGCACGCCGTCGGCCAGGTAGTGCTCCCAGGCCTTGGCGCCATCGGTGAACAGACCGAACAGGACGAAGTTCGCGTCGCTGGGAACCACTCGGAAACCCATGTCCCGCAACGACGCACTGACCCGGTCGCGTTCAGCGGCCAGCGCGGCCACGCTGGCCAGCGTCTCGTCGGCGTGGCGCAAGGCGGCACGAGCGGCGGCTTGGGTGAGCGCTGAGAGGTGGTAGGGCAGCCTCACCAGCAGCACGGCCTCGATCACTGCTGGGGCAGCGACCAGGTAACCCAGTCGGCCGCCGGCGAAGGCGAACGCCTTACTCATGGTGCGGCTGACGATCAGCCGGGCCGGGTACTGCTCGAGCAGCGCGATGGCACTGGGCTGGCTGGAGAACTCCCCGTAAGCCTCGTCGACGATGAGCACCCCGCTCGTCATCGCCTCCAGCAGGTGGCGCAAATCGATCAGTGAAATGCTCTGTCCAGTAGGGTTATTCGGGCTTGTCACGAAGACGACATCGGGCTGCTCGCGGCGGATTGCGCCAATCGCCGCCTCAACGTCGAGACTGAAGTCGGCCGCGCGGACCGCCTCGATCCATCGGGTCTGGGTGCCGTCGGAGATGATCGGGTGCATCGAATAGGACGGCACGAATCCGATCGCGCTGCGCCCCGGGCCGCCGAAGGCCTGGAGTAATTGCTGCAGGATTTCGTTGGATCCGTTGGCCGCCCAGACGTTCTCGGCAGCTATACCGATTCCGGTACGCGCGGTGAGATATTCGGCGATGTCGCTGCGCAGTGCGACGGCATCCCGGTCGGGGTAGCGGTGCAACTGTGCGGCCGCCTCCCGAACCGCCTCAGCGGTGTCATCGACCAGCGCACGACTGGGCGGGTACGGATTCTCGTTGGTGTTCAACCGCACCGGGACCTGCAGTTGCGGTGCACCATAGGCGGATTTGCCGCGCAGGTTATCCCGCAACGGCAGATCGTCGAGACCTACCTGCTGACCTAATGTCACCTCTCGAACCTCCGGCGCACCGCTTCGCCGTGCGCGGGCAGATCCTCCGCCTTTGCCAGGGTGATCACGTAGCCGGACACGTCCTTCAGTGCCGCCTCGGTGTAGTCCACGACGTGAATTCCGCGCAGGAAGGTCTGTACCGACAAGCCACTGGAGTGCCTGGCGCACCCGGCGGTAGGCAGCACATGGTTGGAGCCGGCGCAGTAGTCGCCCAGGCTCACCGGCGACCATGGACCAACGAAAACCGCTCCTGCGGAACGGATTCGGGACGCGACCTCAGCGGCGTCGGCGGTCTGGATCTCCAGGTGCTCGGCGGCGTAGGCGTTGACCACCCGAACCCCGGTGTTGATGTCGTCGACCAGCACGATCGCCGACTGCGGACCGCCCAGTGCCTCGGTCACCCGCTTGCGATGGACCGTGGTCTGCAACTGCGACGACAACTCGGACTCGGTGGCTTCAGCCAGTTCGAGACTGTCGGTGACCAGCACACTGGCCGCCATCACGTCGTGCTCGGCCTGGCTGATCAGGTCGGCCGCCACGTGCACCGGGTCGGCCGTGTGATCGGCCAGAATGGCGATCTCGGTGGGGCCGGCTTCGGAGTCGATGCCGACCTGCGAGCGGCATATCCGTTTGGCCGCAGTGACGTAGATGTTTCCGGGGCCGGTGATCATGTCCACCGGCGCTAGATCTGCCCCATCGGTGTCAACCCCGCCGTAGGCGAGCAACGCCACCGCCTGCGCACCGCCGACCGCCCACACCTCTTCGACGCCGAGCATCCTGGCGGCGGCCAGAATGGTCGGGTGTGGCAGCCCGCCGAAGTCGGCCTGAGGCGGACTGGCCACCACCAGCGATTCGACGCCGGCGGCCTGGGCGGGTACCACGTTCATCACCACGCTGGACGGGTAGACCGCGGTGCCGCCGGGAACGTAAAGACCGACCCGTTCCACCGGCACCCAGCGCTCAGTGACCGAGGCGCCGGGCGCCAGCAGCGTGGTGGTGTCCGTGCGGCGCTGCTCTGCGTGCACCGTGCGGGTGCGCTCGATAGCGACGTCCAACGCGGCTCGCACGTCCGGGTCCAACCGGTTCAGCGCAGCGTCGAGTTCTGCCTGTGGAACCCGCACCGTCGCTGGACGGACCCCGTCGAACTTCGCGCCGTACTCCAGCGCCGCGGGCGCCCCACGTTCGGCGATGTCCGCCACGATCGGCCGCACCGTGGGGACCACCGCGTCGACGTCCACCCCGCCGCGGGGCAGGGCAGCACGCAACTGCGCGGCGGTCATCGCGCGGCCGCGCAGGTCGATGCGGGAGATCGGGGGGGAGATCGGGATGCTCATCGCCCGTCATTGTCCCTGATCGGGGTAGGGATAGAAAAATCAATTACCCATCTGTGGCCACATCGAGTCTGGCCCCAGATCATGTTTGCGCGGCGACACGGCGCGATGACCGCAAAGTCGATGACGACTCCGGCTCGCCGACGAGGACAATGGGGTGATGCGCGCGCAGGATCACCCCAACAACGCCCCCGGCGTTCCGATGAGATTCCCGCCCTGGTTCGAGAACTTTCAGATCAAGTACATCAATCCGGTGGCCGTACCGATCGCCCGATTCACCCCGGGCATCACTGTGATCACACATCGCGGCCGCAAGTCCGGGCGGCGCCTCGAGACCGCCGTCTCGGCCTACCGCAAGGGCCACACCGTGGCCATCATGCTGGGCCACGGCAAAACCAACTGGGTCAAGAACATCCTGGCGGCCGGCGAGGCCGACATCCGGCTTCGTGGACGCGACGTGCACCTGATCAACCCGCGCATCGTGGAGGCGGGCAGCGACAACCCGTCACTGCCGCTGATGGCCCGGGTAGCAGCCCGGCGGGGGTTCGGCGTCTTCGTCGCCGACATCGTCCCCATCCAGTAGGAAGAACCTGCCGGCCCGCCACACCGTGATGTGCGGGCCACCTCAGCCGGTGGCCTACAGGTCCAAACCGATGTCGAGCACCCGCACCGAATGGGTCAGCGCACCGACGGCCAGATAGTCCACCCCGGTGCCGGCGTATTCGGCGGCGGTGTCCAGCGACAGCCCGCCCGAGGACTCCAGCAGCACCCCCGGCGCCCGGGCGTCCCGACGCTGCACCGCCATCTGGGTCTGCCACACCGGGAAGTTGTCCAACAGGATCAATTGGACGTCCTCACCGAGCACGTCGTCGAGTTGCTCGAGGGTGTCGACCTCGACTTCACAGGGCAGGTCCGGAGCAGCTTCGCGGACCGCACGAAGCGCGGCCACCACCGATCCGGCGGCAGCGACATGGTTGTCCTTGATCAGGGCGGCGTCGCCCAGACCCATCCGATGGTTGACCCCGCCGCCGACCCGGACCGCATACTTCTGCAGCGCGCGAAGGCCCGGCAGAGTCTTGCGGGTATCCCGGATGCGGGCCTTCGTGCCCTCGACGGCGTCCACCCATGCCGCGGTCGCGGTCGCGATCCCGGACAGGTGACAGACCAGGTTGAGCAACGTCCGCTCGGCGGTGAGCAGACCGCGGGTGCCGGCCTCCAGTGTCAGCAGGGGCTGACCGGGGTGCAGGCGGGTGCCGTCGGCGACGTGCTCGTGCACCCGGTACCCGTCGGGGCCCAGCACCTCATCGAGCACCATGACGGCCACGTCCACGCCCGCGGCCACCCCGGCCTCGCGGGCCACCACGGCCGCCTCGGTGCGGGCATCGGCGGACACGGTGGCCAGGGTGGTGATGTCCGGGCCGTAGTGCAGGTCTTCGGCGAGGCCGCGCCGGATGGTGCTGAGCGCTTCGGTCCTCTCCCCCGGGCTCAGCGTGATGGCGGTCGTCATGGCAGCGGTGCGACCGCAGTGTCGGCAATCGAGCGACTGACGGCCTGAGCCGGGTCGGTGTCGGGGTAGTCACCGCGGTGATGGCAGCCGCGGCTCTCGGTGCGGGCCAGCGCCGCGGCGGCGACCGCACGGGCGGTGGCGG
>Ga0164293_10000565_pt1 | contig 29643 bp, 25 predicted proteins | sample GEODES118metaG_FD_111487 | JGI IMG/M metagenome (GOLD analysis project Ga0164293, IMG submission 111487) | Eutrophic lake water microbial communities from Lake Mendota, Wisconsin, USA - GEODES118 metaG | ecosystem: Environmental > Aquatic > Freshwater > Lake | place: USA: Lake Mendota...
CCCTGGCGGAACCCCTGGCGGAACCCTTGGCGGCACCGCGCCGTTTTGGCTGGATTGACGGATGGGGCTGCTTGCCCGCCTGCGCACCTGTCGCTGCGCGACGGTCCCTGCGGCCGGGCAGCAGCCGGGCCATCCAGCCGCGCCAGCCGGGTTTGCTGTCCGTGTTGTCGGCGCTTCCATCTTCGGGCGGCAGTTCGGGAAGATCGGGATGGCTGGCCTCGGCGGCTTCCGCCTCGCTCCGGGCTGCGGCCAGTTCCTGCTCGAACAGGGCGTCCAGAGCATCCTGCTTGGCGCTGCTGCCTTCCGAGGCACTTTCGGACGGCGTGGTGACTGGGGGCTCAGGCACAGGTTTGGGTTCTGGCTCCGGCTCGAGGCCGGCCTCGGCCGGCGACGCTGCCGCCAGATCATCATCCGCGCTCGGCTTCTTGACCGGGGCGGGCGCTGCAACCGGCGCAGGAGGAGAGGTCGGTACTGCGGGGGGCGCCGGCACCATGTCGCCAGCCTTGGCGGCAGCCGGGGTGTCATCGGTGCCGGCCTCCGGCAATCTGGCGAAGAAGTCGGAGCGGCAACTGGCGCAGCGCACCATCCGGCCCTCCGGGCCGATCTTGTCGTCATCAATGCTGTATCTGCTTGCGCAGGTCGGGCAGACAATGAGCATGGCGAATCAGTGTGACAATCCGGCGAGGTCTAGAAAAGGATTGTCGTCAGTTGGCCGTGTTCATGGTTAACGCTTGGTGAAGACGGGCAAGACCTCCGGGTCTGGAGAGGTGACAATGGTCCGGTTTGAAGGCGTCGGCCTTCGCTACGGGATGGGGCCGGAGGTGCTGAGGGATATTACCTTCAGCGTCGAACCGCGCTCGTTCCAGTATCTCACCGGGCCGTCGGGAGCGGGCAAGACCACGCTTCTCAAGCTGATGCTGCTGTCGCTGAAGCCGACGCGCGGGCTGGTCAACCTGTTCGGCCACGATGTCACCCGCCGCCAGAACGACGCCCTGAGCGCGGCGCGGCGGCGCATGGGCGTGGTGTTCCAGGATTTCCGCCTGCTTGACCATCTCACCGTCTACGAGAACGTCTCCCTGCCGATGAAGGTGAAGGGGCGGGAGGAGGCGAGCTATCGCAGCGAGGTCATCGAGTTGCTGCGCTGGGTCGGGCTCGGCGAGCGCATGCACTCGATCCCGCCGGTGCTGTCCGGCGGCGAGAAGCAGCGTGCGGCGATCGCACGGGCCCTGATCGTCAAGCCGGAGCTGCTGCTGGCCGACGAGCCGACCGGCAATGTTGATCCGACCCTGGCCCGCCGCCTGCTCAGGCTGTTCATGGAGCTTCAGCAACTGGGAACCGCCGTTGTCATCGCCACGCATGATCTCAACCTGATGGAGCAGCACGATGCACGCCGCCTCGTGCTGGCCAACGGCTATCTGCACGTGGATGGCTGAGGCGATGGCGCGTGGTCCAGTCTCGCTGATCGGCGCGGTGCGCGGCATGATGTCCGTCTGGCTGGGGCGGCGGCGTGAGACCCATGCCGCCGCTTCCGGAGAGGCCGGCGCGGCGCGGCGCGGCATGATGCCCGACATTCCCGGCCTGCCGGCGGGCCTCAAGCGCGATCAACCCCTGATCCCGGTGGATTCCGCCGCCAGCCGTGCGCTCGTGGCCGTGATCGCAATCCTGACCTTTCTGGCCGCACTGGCCGGCGGCGCGGCCCACATGGTGGCACGGGCTTCGGGCGACTGGCGAAGCGCCGTGTCGAACGAGATGACCGTCCAGATCAAGCCGGATGTGCGGCGCTCGATCGATGACGACCTGAAAAAGGCCGCCGACCTGTTCCGGGGCGCTGCGGGTGTGGAGGCCGTGCGCATCGTGCCCCGCGCCGAGTCGGACCGGCTTCTCGAGCCGTGGCTCGGCACCGGGCTTGCCCTCGCCGAACTGCCGGTGCCGCGCCTCGTGATCGTGACCATCGTGCGCGGCTCCCGGCCCGACAACGAAGCCCTGCGCCAGAGCCTTCGCCGCGAGGTGCCCGGGGCCAGCCTCGACGATCACCGGCTGTGGATCGGCCGGCTGTCGACCATGGCCAACACGCTCATCCTGGCCGGGGTGGTCGTGGTCGTCCTGGTGACGGCGGCAGCGGGCCTTGCGGTGGCCTTCGCCACGCGCGGCGCGATGGCCGGCAGCCAGGATTCGGTCGAGGTGCTGCATCTGGTCGGCGCCGATGACAGCTTCATCGCACGCGAATTCCAGCGCCGTTTCCTGAAGCTCGGGCTGGAGGGCGGAGCCATCGGCGGACTGGTTGCGCTGGTGGTCACGGCCGTGCTGGGCTGGATCAGTCTGAGCTGGAGTTCCGGGCCGGGCGCTGACCAGTTGCAGGCGCTGTTCGGCTCGTTCGAGATCGGCTGGATCGGATACCTCATCGTGGTTCTGATTGCGGCGATGGTCGCACTGATTGCGGGTTTTGTCTCGCGCCTGACCGTCCGGCGGCACCTCAAGGACATGGCCTGAGGCTGGCGCGGCCCTTTGCGGGGCCTGTCTTGTCGAAAGGGCCCGACTTGCCAATTCGGTCATCCGGTCTATCGTGCGGCTTTGTGTTCGTGATTGCCTTGTCTCTTTGACGCCTCGTTTGGACTGTATTTTCGCAGTATGTCGTTGATCCGCGGCCATGATATTGCACCCGATGCGAAGGCGTCTGCCAGGCAGACATTGCCCGTTGCCACCGTCGGGCGACGGGCACGACGGGCTGCTTTTGCCGTTCTCGCGCTCGGTCTTGGTGCCGCACTCTGGCTGGTTGCCGACTTTATCGGGTTCAGCCGCTCGATCGCCACGTTCGAGCCACGCAACCCGGAGCGCGCTGACGGCATCGTGGTGCTGACGGGCGGCTCGCAGCGTCTGTCGGACGGGCTTGGCCTGCTGGCCGAAGGCCGCGGCCGGCGGCTTCTGATCAGCGGCGTTTACCAGAAGACCGGGCGGGACGAGATCGCCCGCAAAGCTGGCGATATGCGATCCATCCTGGCGTGCTGCGTCGATCTCGGCAAGAGCGCCCGCAACACCATCGGCAATGCCATCGAGGCGCGGCGCTGGGCGCAGTCCAACGGCTTCACCTCGTTGCTGGTCGTGACATCGAATTATCACATGCCGCGCACCGTCGGCGAATTCCAGCATGCCTTGCAGGGCATGCGGCTGATCGGTTACCCGGTCGTCAGCGACAGCGTCGACATCACGCGGCTGTGGTCCGATGCCGGCGTGTTCCGGCTCGTTGGTGCCGAGTATCTGAAGTTCCTGGTCTCACGGCTGCGCCAACTGATCGAAAGCGACCCGGAGCATTCGCGCCTTCCTGTTCTGGTAGGCCGACAAAAACCATTGGGCCATCTGCCGATCGAGCGGGCGGAAAGCCCTTGAGCCGGTGCCGGAACGACGGTCTTCCGGCAGGTTGGCTGGCCGGTTCGCGCCGAATTCCGGGCCTGCGGACTTGACGCCATGGCTGCCTGTCGTGTTTGACCGCAGGCATGCTTCACCTCCGATCCTTGATCTTCAACATCATGTTCTATCTGAACATGATCACGTGGATGCTCGTTCTCGTCCCGACCTACCTGATGCCGCGCATGGTCTTCATGCGGGCGGCGCGGGCGTGGGCGTGGTCATCCTTGTGGTTGCTCAAGGTGATCTGCGGCACGCGCTTCGAACTCAGGGGGCGCGAGAACATCCCGCAGGGCGGCTTCCTGGTTGCCTGCAAGCACCAGTCGATGTGGGAGACCTTCGCGCTGTTCTGCGTGCTGGACGATCCGGCCTTCGTGCTGAAGAGCGAACTGCAATGGGTGCCGCTGTTCGGCTGGTATACGTGGAAGGCGCGCTCGATTCCGATCGACCGCAAGGGCGGCTCGTCGGCATTGACGCGCATGAACGCGCGGGCTGTCGAGGAAATCCGCCATGGCCGGCAGGTCGTGATCTTCCCGGAAGGCACGCGCATGGCGCCAGGTGCCAAGCCTGCGTACAAATACGGGATCGTCCACATGTATGACCAGATCGGCATCACCTGCGTGCCGATGGCGCTGAACTCCGGCGTGTTCTGGCCTCGGCGCAAGTTTCTGCGCCATCCCGGCACCATTGTGGTCGAGGTGCTGCCGCCGATCCCGCCGGGGCTGAGCCGCGAGGCCTTCTTTGGCACCATGACATCCGTCATCGAGGCCGCTTCGGACCGGCTGCTGTCCGAGGCACGCGCTACCTCGCGGCCCTGATAGCCGGTGGTTCGGCCGCGCCGTTGGCCGGAGCTCAGCTTCTGCCATGAGTGTCAAGCTGAGTTGACGCTGGTCAATGACTACGTAGAGTTACATCTCTTGCCCGAATCCATTCCCCCGAGTAAAACTGTCAGTCGAGGTAGCGGCATTGTGCGCGACGCCTCACGAGGCACGCCGCATGAACGGGTTTCAAGGCAACAGTGAAACAGCAAGCGCTCGGAAGATCCGCTCGCGCGTGACGTTGCAGATGATCGCACGACAACTGGCTGTCTCGACCGCGACTGTGTCGCTGGCCCTGCGGGACAGTCCGCTGGTCGCCGACAACACCAAGCGCAAGGTCAAGAAGACCGCCCGCGATCTCGGCTACACCTACAACCGCAGTGCTGCTGCCTTGCGAATGGCGCGCACCAACATCATCGCGGTGGCGCTCCACAATATCCTCAATCCGTACTTCGCCGAGATCCTGTCGGCGGTGGAGCAGCGCGCCATCGAGAATGGCCGCACCGTGATGTTCGGCAGTTGCGCCGGCGACAGTGAGCGCCAGGAGCGGGTGCTGACCACCTTGCGCGAGTATCGACCTGACGGACTGCTGTTCTGCCCGACGGTGGGCACCGAGAGCGAACATCTCGACCATCTCATCGCCTCCGGCATTCCGGTCGTGCAGATCTTGCGCGAGATCGAGGATACCGGCTTTGATTTCGTTGGTGTTGACGATGAGCAGGCAGCGACCCTGGCGGTCAACCATCTCGTCTCCCTCGGCCACAAGCGCATTGCCATGCTCGGCGGCTCGGTCAATATCTCGACCGGACGGGCCCGCCATGCCGGCTATTGCAAGGCGATGGTCGCTGCCGGGTTGACGCCCGATACGTCGTTGCATGTGCAGGGTGCTGAAACGCGCGAGGCGGGCATCAACGGGGCTCACTGGCTGCTGGAACGCCGCGACAGGCCGACCGCGATCTACTGCTACAACGACCTGACAGCGCTGGGCGCCATGGTCGGGATGCGGCAGCAGGGTATCGAGCCGGGCCGCGATGTCTCGATCATCGGGTGCGACGACATTGCCGAGGCCGCCGCCTCCTTCCCCGGCCTGACGACGGTGCGCGGCAACCATGTCGAGATGGTTCACAAGGCTCTCGATGTGCTCAACGAGCGCATGAGCGCGCCGACCATGCCGCCAAGGCGGCTCAGGGTTGCGCCGGCGCTGGTGGTGCGCGGGACGACTGCGCGTCTGGCCGCTTGACGCTGCCGCCCTTTGCCGGGAAAGGTGGCGTACGATTCACCACGCGCGCTGCCGGGTTGTCATGTCCAAGTCTGAAATTCTCGCTGTCGGCGGCATGATGCCCTACGTGGCCAGCCGGCTAGAAGCGGCTTTCACCGTCCATGCCCTGCCAAAGGACGATGCCGGCTTTGCCGCGCTGTCCGGCGTGCGAGCCATTGCCATGGCCGGCTCAAAGGCGCGGCTGGATGCAGGATTTATGGCGCGTCTGCCGGCTCTGGAAATCATTGCCAATTTTGGCGTCGGTTATGATTCCATCGATGCCGATGCCGCAGCGAGCCGGGGGATCATCGTCACCAACACGCCCGATGTGCTGACCGAAGAAGTGGCGGATCTGGCGCTCGGCCTGCTGCTGGGCACCATCCGGCAGCTGCCGCAGGCTGACCGTTACCTCAGGGCCGGGCAATGGCTGCAAAAGCCCTATCCCTTCACCACCAGCCTGCGCACCCGCAGCATCGGCATCGTCGGGCTCGGGCGCATCGGCAAGGCGGTCGCCCGGCGCCTGGAGGCGTTTGGCGTTCCCATCGCCTATCATGGCCGAAGCCGGCAGGCGGATGTGCCTTACCGCTACTACCCGTCGCTGCTGGCCATGGCTTCAGACGTCGACACGTTGGTCAGCGTCGCGCCGGGAGGCGAACAGACGCGCCATCTCATCAATGCCGATGTGCTGAAAGCCCTCGGCCCCGATGGCATCGTCGTCAATGTCGGGCGCGGTTCGGTGGTGGACGAGGCAGCGCTGATCGCGGCCCTGCGGGACAAGGTGATCCTGTCGGCCGGTCTTGATGTCTTCGAGGACGAGCCACGTGTGCCGGCCGAGTTGATTGGCATGGACCATGTCATGCTGCTGCCGCATGTCGGCTCGGCCTCGCACCATACGCGCGAAGGCATGGGCCAGTTGCAGATCGATAACCTGACAAGCTGGTTTGCCGGAAAAGGCCCTCTCACACCGGTGGCGGAAACCCCATGGCCCCGACGCTGATCTCATCGACCCTGCGCATGTTCGGCCCGGTGACGGCTGTGGTTGTGGCCTGGGTTGCCCTGCTTCCGGTGGTTGCCACGGCGCAGGGCTCGCGCCCCGCAGCCGTGCCGCCCGCTGTGCAGCAACTCGCCGGCGCATGGGAACTGATCGGGCAGGGCGGTGCCCGCAAGTGCAGGATCACCTTGCGCAATGTCGAGGTGAAGGGTGGGCGGGCCCTGGGTTATCCAGCGACCTGCCGGCGCGGCCTGCCGATCCTGGGCAGGATCAGCGCCTGGACGGTGTCCGAGGCTGGCCTGATCCGGCTCACCGATGCATCAGGCCAGCCGGTTCTGTCGTTCAGCGAGGACAGCGAGGCCTTCAGGCTGAAGGCCTCTGCGGATGGTGCGGATTACCAGATCGATTCACTGGGCAAGCCAAGGCGCTATGTGCCGAGCATCGCCAATGCGCCAGCCGCACCGCGCATCGCCTTCGATCCTGCGAAAGCCCCGCCGCGCGAGAGCATTCCCGGCACCTATGCCATGTTCCGCTATGGTGGGCAGGAGGTCTGCCGGATCGTGCTGGGCACCAATCCCGGCGCTGCCGACGGCCGCTTCCTGGCGAGTTTCTCGACGCGATGCCGCGACAAGGGCCTTCAGGTCTTCGATGCCGTGGCATGGCGCTATACAGGCGGCAAGATCCACCTGATCGCGCGGCGCGGCCACGAAATGACATTGGTCTTGACCGCCGAGAACGAGTGGCAGAAGGACCCGCCGGGCGGTTCCGAACTGACCTTGCGGCGACTGGCGAACTGAACGTCGCCATAGGGCTGGCGGCGTCAGGACACGAAGCTGCCGCCCAGTTCGTCGTCGATGTGCACCCGAATGATGTCGTCGAAACTGGTTTCTGACCGGAAGCCGAGGGCCAGTGCCCGGGCCGGATCGAAATTGCGTGGCCAGCCGGCGACAATGCCCTGAATGACCGGATCTGGCACGCGCCTGATCCTGGCGGTGACGGTCTTGCCGGCAATGCGCTCCAGAGCCGCGATCTGCTCGGCCACCGTGCAGGACAGCCCCGGCATGCTGAGATTTCGGCGAGGGCCGACGGCGGCCAGGTTCATGGTTGCCGCGTGGATGAGGAAGTTGACGGCGGAGCGCGGGCTGGCATGCCAGTGCCGGACATCGTCCGAGACCGGCAGCACGGCTTCAAGCCCGGCCAGCGGCTCGCGGATGATGTTCGAGAAGAACCCGGATGCGGCCTTGTTCGGCTTGCCGGGCCGCACGCACACCGTGGGCAGGCGGATGCCGATGCCATCGAAGATGCCGCGACGGCTGTAATCGGCCAGCAGCAACTCGCCGATGGCCTTCTGCGTGCCATAGCTGGTGAGCGGCGTCAGGTGGAACGCATCGTCGATCCGGTCATGGAAAGGGGCACCGAAGACAGCGATCGAGGAGGTGAAGACGAGACGCGGACAATAACCGTCTGCGACGGCGCGTACGGCTTCGAACAGGTCGCGCGTGCCGTCGAGGTTGATGCGGTAGCCCTTGTCGAAATCAGCCTCGGCCTCGCCCGAGACAATGGCCGCCAGATGCACGATGAGGTCTGGCCGCCCGGCCACCAGCTTGGCTGCCTCGCCGGCGGCTGACAGGTCGCTGGCCGAAAGGCTGACGGTGAAGGCAGCGCCTGCGGGCGCAGCCGGCATGACGACGTCATGCAAGGTGGCGTGCCGGATGGCCTTGCCACCGAGATGGCCGTCGGCAGCCAGCCGTTCGAGGAACTTGCGGCCGACCATGCCGGCAGCGCCGAGGACAAGAATGTGCATGCTGTCAGACTTCCGTTAAACGAATGCGGCTGCGAGGCGCGCGGGATGGTCAGAGGGCAAAGCCGCCATCGACCATGTGGATGTGGCCTGTGGTGTAGCTGGCTTCGTCGGAGGCCAGATACACGGCCAGGGCGGCCACTTCCTCGGCCGTGCCGAGGCGGCCCATCGGCTGGCGGTCGACAAAGGCCTGGCGCACCTCATCGATGCCTGTGCCGGTGCTGGCGGCAAGGCTGGCGATGCGCTGATCCAGCGAGGGCGACTGGATGGTGCCCGGGCAGATCGCGTTGGCGCGCACGCCGCGCTTGATGAAATCTGCCGCGACAGCCTTGGTCAGGCCGATCACCGCCGCCTTGGTCATGCCATAGGCATAACGGTTCGGGATGCCGCGGACCGAACTGGCGCCGGAAGCAATATTGACGATCGAGCCGCCGCCGGCCGCCAGCATGCCCGGCAGGACGGCGCGGATCATGCGGTGCATCGAGGTGACGTTGAGGTCGAAGGAGAAATTCCAGTCGTCCTCGCTGCAATCGAGAATGGTGCCGTGATGCACGAATCCGGCGGCATTGACGAGGATATCGACCTGGCCAAGCTTGGCGGCGAGGGCGCTCACAGCCCTGGACGACCGCACATCGAGCTTGCGCCGGGTGACGCGCGGCAGGTCAGCAAGCTTGACGACATCAAGGTCGGTGGCGATGACGCGCGCGCCTTCGCGGACAAAGGCTTCGGCAATGGCGCGGCCAATGCCCTGTCCTGCCGCTGTCACCAACGCCGTCTTGTTCTTCAATCGTCCCGCCATCACCAGCCTCCCATCCATGCGCCCGTGTCTTTGGCCGCGCTTTGTTGCATCATGGCGCGGGTTGGCGCGGAGGGCCAGAGCCTTCGATGCAGATCGTGCATGCAGAGCAGGGCAATGCGGTGGACTGAAGGAGGGTTGGGAGGGGCCGCTAGCTGGCCAGCGCCGTCTGGGCTGCCTTCATCACGGCATTCATGAGATATGGCCGGCGCAGGTTATGGACCGAGTGCAGCAACAGATCGATGTCGCGTGTGAAGAACGGCTTGCGCAGGAAATGTTTGAGGCCGAGATGCTTGAGCGACTGGCCGAGGCCACCGTCATTGGACGGCAGGATCGAGACCACGGTCGTTTCGGGATACAGGTTCAGCATCTGGCAGGCTGCTTCCAGCCCGCTTATTCCATTGAGATTGCAATCCATCAGCACAAGGTCGAAGGGCTTCATCCGCGCCAGCTTGATGGCGTAGCCGCCATTGTCTGTCTCGTGGATGTCCATCTTGAAGCGGCTGGCGCTGACCACCTTGCGCACCATGGCGCGGGTCTGGTCGCCAGCATCGGCGATCAGCACCCGGGTGGTCTGGTTCATTCTGGCGAAGTTGCCAATCAGCAGCCCGATATCATCGGGCATGAAAGGCTTCTTGAGAAACTCGTAGGCCATCAACTCGGTGGACAGCATGCCCCAGTTGGGCAGCATGACCGACGAGGTGAGGATCAGGAACGGCCGCTTGCCGTCGCGGCGGGCTTCCGTGATCACGTCCGGGCCCGACATCTGCGGCATGGTCACGTCCATGACCACGGCGTCAATCTTCTGGGCGCGCAGCAGCGCAAGAGCTTCGGGACCTGACTTGGCCTCGTGAATACGGGCACCACGCATGTTCTCCCGCACGGCCTGCATGATCATGGTGCGCGTTTCGGCGGACGGATCTGCGACCAGGACACCAAGCTCGCCTGATTCGATTGCGCTGAAGGCAGAAGCCATGTGTCAAATCCACTCTGAAACAGTCGGAGAATGGTTATGGCAATTCGGTTTCCGAGTGGTTAAGCGGTTGCCGGATTCAGGTATGCGGTTTCCGCCAAGTCCGGGCGTGTCGTGCGGTTCAGGCGCGCGGATGGGCGCTCCGGTAGGCCGCCATCAGCCGGCTTGCGTCGATGCGTGTGTAGATCTGTGTGGTTGCAAGCGAGGCATGGCCGAGAAGATCCTGGATCGCCCTGAGATCGCCGCCGCGCCCGAGCAGATGAGTCGCGAAGGAATGGCGCAGGGCATGGGGCGTAGCACTGGCCGGCAGTCCAAGCGCGCCGCGCATGTGCTCCACCGCCAGCTGGATGATGCGCGGTGACAACGGGCCTCCGCGTGCGCCCACAAAGAGCGGGCCGTCCGGGGCCAGCTTCCAGGGGCATTGCTCCAGATAGCTGGCAATGGCCGCGCTCACTGGCGCGATGACCGGCGCTTCGCGGCGCTTGCCGCCCTTGCCGAGCACGATGATGCTGTCCTTGCCGGCCACCGGCGCATCGCGCCGCTGCAGGCCCAGCGCTTCCGAGATGCGCAGTCCGCAGCCATAGAGCAGCGCCAGGACGGCAGAATCGCGGGCGAGAATCCACGGCGCGCGTTCCTCGCCATCGCGCGTCCCGGCGCTGGTCAGCGCGCGGGCAGCGGGCGCGGCGATGGGGCGCGGCAAGGTGCGCGCGATGCGCGGGCCTCGCACGTTGACGATGGCCGAGGCATTGGCGAGGCCGTTCTGTTCGAGATGGCGGGCAAATGACCGGAGGGAGGCGAGCTGGCGCATCAGCGTGCGGCTCTCGATGCCATCACGTCGCCGTGCGGCAAGGAAGGCGCGGATGTCGACCGGCTTCAGCGCGCCGAGCCCTGCCAGCGTCGGCGGCTCGTCGGCATGGGTACGCAGGAAGGCGAGGAACTGCATCACGTCGCGCCGATAGGCTTCAAGCGTGTGCGGCGAGGCGCGGCGTTCGTGTTCGAGGTTACCGAGCCAGGCTGCGAAGGCCGCTGCCAGAGGCGGAGCCAAGGGCTCGGGCAAGAAGGAACTGGACGTCGGTGCATTGGGCATGGCGCGAGTGTGCCGTGGCGGGGTTAACGGATGTCAAACTGATTGGGGACAGCCGGCGAATCGATGCTATCTGCGCAGGCATGAGCGCCGCGCCTTCCGACCCCATGCCACAGCAGACTTCCGGCGAGGCTGCCATCGCCGATGTGCTGATTCCAGTCGCGGTCGACACGGCCTACTCGTATCGCGTGCCCACCGGGCTTGTGCTGGCACCAGGCGATGTGGTGCGCGTGCCTCTGGGCGCGCGTGAGGCGACGGGTGTGGTCTGGGGTCTCAGGGCAGGACGCGGCGACAATCTCAAGCCCGTTATCAGCCGCCTTGATGCGGCGCCGATGTCGGAGCGGATGCGCCAGCTTGTCGACTGGATGGCATGGTACACGCTCAACCCGCGCGGCTCAGCCTTGTCGCTGGCCCTGCGCGCGCCCGAGCCTGACGCAAGGCCCGAGCGGCTGCGGCTTGGCGTGCGTCTGGTCGGGCCTCCCCCGCGGCGCATGACGCCGGCGCGCGCCCGCGCCATCGCGGCGGCAGAAGGTGGGTTGCTCATCGCGAAGAGCGCCCTTTGCGAGATGGCCTGCGTGTCCAGCGCCGTGATCGATGCGCTGGTGGATGAAGGCACCTTCCTGGTCGAACCTCTGCCGCAGGCTGAGGTGGCACCAAGGCCGGACACGGCCTATCCGCACCCGCCGCTGTCGGCGCTTCAGACCGGGGCGGCGGCGGAGCTGGCGGGCATGGTGAAGGAGCGGACCTTCGCCATTGCCCTGCTCGAAGGCGTGACCGGTTCGGGCAAGACGGAGGTCTATTTCGAAGCCGTTGCGGAAGCTGTGGCGGCGGGCCGGCAATGCCTGATCCTGATGCCGGAGATCGCGCTGACGGCGCAGTTCACGGACCGCTTCGCCGCCCGTTTCGGCGTGCCGCCGGCGCTGTGGCATTCGGGCGTGGCCGGCCGCAAGCGCGAGCGGCTGCATGCGGCTGTCGCCAGCGGTGAGGCGCTGGTGGTGGCCGGTGCCCGCTCGGCGCTGTTCCTGCCGTTTCGGGACCTCGCGCTGATCGTGGTCGATGAGGAACATGAGGCCGCCTACAAGCAGGATGACGGCGCGTCCTATCATGCCCGCGACATGGCGGTGGTGCGGGCACGCTTCGAGCAGGCAGCGGTGGTGCTGGCCTCGGCCACGCCCTCGATCGAGAGCCGTGTCAATGCCGATCGGGGCCGCTATCGGCATGTTCGGCTCGAACAGCGCTTCGGCGGCCGGACGTTGCCGGATCTTTCGGCGATCGACCTGACGCGGCAAGGCCCGGTGCGGGGGCGCTGGATCTCGCCGGTGCTGGAAGCGGCCGTGCGGCAGAACCTGGATGCCGGCGAGCAATCCTTGCTGTTTCTCAACCGGCGCGGCTATGCCCCGCTGACGCTGTGCCGGGCCTGCGGGCACCGCTTCCAGTGTCCCAACTGCTCGACCTGGCTGGTCGACCACCGCTTCAGGCGGGCGCTGGTCTGCCATCATTGCGGCCATGTCGAGCGGCGGCCCGATGCCTGCCCGCGTTGCGGCGAGGCCGAAAGCCTGGTGGCCTGCGGGCCTGGGGTCGAACGGCTGGCAGAGGAGGTGGCGACGACCTTTCCGGAGGCGCGCAGCATCGTCCTGTCCAGCGATTTCCCCGGCGGCACGGAACGGCTGAAGCAGGAGTTGCAGGCCGTTGCCGATGGCGCATTCCAGATCGTGATCGGCACGCAACTGGTGGCCAAGGGGCACAATTTTCCCGGCATGACGCTGGTGGGGGTGATCGATGCCGACATCGGGCTGGTGTCCGGCGACCCGCGTGCGGCGGAACGGACCTTCCAGGTGCTCCAGCAGGTGACGGGCCGGGCCGGGCGCGGCGACAGGCCGGGCCGGGCGCTGCTGCAGAGTCACCATCCGAAGCATCCTGTCATCCAGGCCCTGCTGTCGGGTGATCCGGAGCAATTCTATCGCACCGAGATTGCCCAGCGCGAGGCGGCGGGGCTGCCGCCCTTCGGGCGTCTTGCCGCGCTGGTGGTGTCGGCGGCGGACAGGAATGATGCCGAGCGTCATGCGCGCGATCTGGTCCGCTCGGCGGAGGCTCCGGCCGGGGTCATGGTGCTGGGGCCAGCGGAAGCGCCGATCGCGCTGCTCAGGGGCCGGTACCGGTTCCGGCTACTGGTCAAGACGGACAGGGCCTTCGACCTGCAGGCCTATCTGCGGGACTGGCTGAAGCGTGCGCCGAAAGCCCGGGGTTCGGTGCGCGTTCAGATCGATGTTGATCCGCAGAGTTTCTTCTGACGGCTTGCGACAGGCCTGTCAGGACAGGCCGGATGCTGCCTTGATGGCCTCGCGCAGCATGTCCTGCGTGACCTCGGCCATGGCGGCCTGGACCTTGTAGGCCCGTGTGCGCTGGCCGGGGACCATCACCAGCACAACGGTTTCCTGGCCGGGGCAGGAAGGGTCCGCGCAGAGGATCTCGTTGGCCGAGACCGTTGCATCCTCAGGCAGGTCCAGCACCGTGCGGGTGATCTGCTTGATGCGGGCGAGCGTTTCGGGGTCTGCTTTCGGTTTGCCGAAACCGGCTTTCCAGATGCCGCCAAGCGCCATGGCACCACCTCAGGTCGGCAGCGCGAGAAGGCCGGCGGCCCCGTCCTCGCAGCCGAACAGCAGATGCTTGCCCGTCTTGTCCCAGCCCAGCGCGGTGATGGCGCTGCCCCTGGTGGCATGGCGCGCCACCAGTTCCGAGGCATCGGTCATGCGCAGCAGCATGATGCAGCCATCGTCATAGCCGGCGGCGATGACGTAGGCGCCGGGGTGGAACGCCACCTGGCTGACGCGGGCGCGGCGCACCCCGCACTCGCGTGGGGCCTTGCCCATGGGGCCATCGCCCTGGAAGGGCCAGATGATCACGGCATCGGCCCCGCTGGTGGCCAGCCACATGCCGTCATGCGACCACGAGAAGGATCGCGACTTCGCCGGATAGCCGCTCATGCGCATGTGCGCGACCTTCTCGGTCGGCTTCGCGGGCAGCCGCCAGCCATGCAAGGCCAGTTCCTGCATCGAGGTCACCACGAAACGGCCATCAGCGGAGATGCTGACGTCCAGATGCGCGCCCTTCCATTCGAGAAACTCAGGCGGGGTCTGCGTGTTGGGGAACCACAGGCTCGCGCCATTGTAGTGGGCAATGGCGATGCGGTATCCCTTGGGAAACCAGGCGAGGCCCTGCGCTGTGCTCGATAGCTCGATGGTCTTGAGCCGGCCCTTGTCGTCGCAGGCGGTGACGCGCTTGCCGATGCTCCAGGCCACGCTGCCGGTGGGGCTTGTCGCCACCGCGTCGATCCACGACCCCTTGGGGTCACGGTGGATTTCGGCAGGCTCGCCAGTGGCTCCGAGCGAGCAGACCCGGCCATCGCCGCCGCCGGTGACCAGCCGGCCGGGTGTGCTGGCCGCGACCAGAAGTCCGGCCCCGCCATGGATGTCGATGCGGCGCTGGAGACCCGGCAGGCCCAGCATCACCGCGCCGTCGGCCAGCGCCAGCGCGGGCACGCCGCCGGGCCAGGCAGCGGCGATGACATGGGAGCCCGCGTCAAGCTGGGTGACATGCTGGGTCAGCGAGGCAGGGGGCGCAAGCGAGATCATGGTGGTTGTTTGACCGATCAGGCTGCTGTTGCAAAGAAGCCTTTTCTGATCTCCTCGCGATCGAGATTGCGGCCGATGAACACGGCGCGGCTGACGCGCGTTTCATCCTTGCGCCAGTCGCGCTGGAGATCGCCATCGAGGATCATGTGCACGCCCTGGAAGACGAAGCGCTTTGGTTCGTTGCGGAAGGCAAGGATGCCCTTGCAGCGCAGGATGTCGCCGCCCTTGAGCTGGGTCAGATCCTGAATCCAGGGCATGAACTTGTCCGGATCGACATCGCCCCTGATCTCGAAGGACATCGAGCGGATATCCTCGGCATGGTGATGGTGGTGGCCCTCCTCCAGAAAGTCGGGCTCGATGTCGAGAATGCGGTCAAGATCGAAGGCGTTGCGGTCGAGCACATCGGCGATGGGCAGGGCGCATCTCGTGGTCCGGTGCAGTTTGGCAGCCGGATTGATGGCACGGATCGTGGCTTCGACGGCATCAAGCTCGGCTGGCGTCACGAGGTCGGTCTTGTTGAGAATGATGACATCGGCAAAGGCGATCTGGTTCTTGGCCTCGGGCGCATCCTTCAGCCGCTCGGTGAGCCACTTGGCATCAGCCACCGTGACCACGGCGTCCAGTCTGGCGCGATCGCCGACATCCTGGTCCATGAAGAAGGTCTGGGCCACGGGGGCCGGGTCGGCAAGGCCGGTGGTCTCGACGATGATGGCGTCGAACTTGCCCTTGCGCTTCATCAGTCCGTCGATGATCCGGATCAGGTCGCCGCGCACAGTGCAGCAGATGCAGCCGTTGTTCATCTCGAAGACTTCCTCGTCGGCACCGACCACGAGATCGTTGTCGATGCCGATCTCGCCGAACTCGTTGACGATGACAGCATACCTCTTGCCGTGCGGCTCGCTCAGGATGCGGTTGAGCAAGGTGGTCTTGCCTGCGCCGAGATAGCCTGTGAGCACGGTGACGGGGATCTTGTCGGACATCGGAGCGGGTCTTTCAGGCTGGCGGAACAGGCGGAGGCAGCACCCTTGCCTGTCCGATGTGGTGATCGGGGCGCGGCTTTAGAAGGTGTTATAGCATAACAGTTTCAGGCGCGACACCGGCAGCGCGGCGCGCGGTCGCGGATGTGGGCCTGTGCGGAGTCCAGCTAGAGCGGGGCACAGGCCGCCGCGAGCCAGTCGCGGTCGGCAGCGGGAAGCAGTGGGCCGATCTCGGCCAGCACGCGGGCGTGATAGGCATCGATCCAGCCGCGCTCGCTCTTGTCCAGCATCGCAGGGTCGATCAGGGCGCGGTCATATGGGGCAAGTGTCACGGTCTCGAAGCCCAGCATCTCGCGATCGCCGCCTGGAATGGTGCGCGGCTCGACGATCATCAGGTTCTCGATCCGGATGCCATACTGGCCCTCCCGGTAGTAGCCGGGCTCGTTGGACAGGATCATGCCGGCTTCGAGCGCGGTGTGGCCGAGCTTCGAGATGCGCTGCGGCCCCTCATGGACCGACAGGTAAGCGCCGACGCCGTGGCCCGTGCCATGGTCGAAATCGAGGCCCGCCTGCCAGAGCGGCACCCTGGCGAGGGCATCGATCTGCGCCCCGGATACGCCCTTTGGAAAGACAGCGCGCGAAATGGCGACATGGCCCTTCAGCACCAGGGTGTAGTGCGCCCGCATCTCGGGCGTCACCTGCTTTACCGCCAGCGTGCGGGTGATGTCGGTGGTGCCATCCTCGTACTGCCCGCCTGAATCGATCAGGAAGATGCCTGGCTCGATGACGCGGTTCGAGGCCGTCGTCACACGGTAGTGCGGCAAGGCGGCATTCGGACCGGCTCCGGAGATCGAGCCGAAGGAGATCTCGCGCAGCACGTTGGTCTCACGCCGGAACCGCTCCAGTTCGACTGCGGCATCGATCTCGGTCAGGTCGCCAGCCGGGGCGGCACCGGCAAACCATGCCAGGAAGCGGGTGACAGCCGCGCCATCGCGCTTGTGGGCGGCGCGCGAGCCGGCAATCTCGGCGGCGTTCTTGGCCGCCTTCATCAGCGCGACCGGATCGGCCCCCATGTCTGCGATCCCGCCAGCTGCCGTGATGACATCGCGGATGGCCGATGCGGCGCTCGATGCTTCGAGTCGCCATGTCCTGCCCGGTGCCAGACGCTGCAGTTCCGGCACGAACTGTGCCGGATCGAGGCTTTCGCCGAGGGGAGCGAGCATTGCCAAGACTGGCGGCCCAAACTTGGCCGGGTTCATCACGATGCGGACCGGACCCTCGCGCCCGACGATGGCATAGCCGAGCGCCAGCGGGGTGTGCGGCACATCAGAGCCCCGGATGTTGAGCAGCCAGCACAGGTTGTGCGGATCGCTGATCACAAGGCCGTCGCAGCGCGCCTTGGCCAGCGCCTCGCGCAGCCGCGCCAGCTTGGAGGCGGCGCTCTCGCCGGCCAGTTGCTCCGGATAGAGCGTCACTGCGCCGCAGGGGGGCGCGGGCCTGTTCTGCCAGAGCGCGTCGATCGGGTTAGGGGTAACGGCGCGAAGGCTGCCTCCGGCGCGGGCTGCAGCCTTTTCGAGGCGGGTTACCTGATCGGGGGTGTGCACCCATGGGTCGAAACCGAGCACGCCGCCAGCCGGCAAGTGGGCCTCGATCCAGGCCTCCTGGGAGAGGCTGGCCATCTGGACCGGCGTGACGACGGCAGTGTCTGTCTGCGCAGCGGACTGAAACGTGTAGCGGCCGTCAACGATCAGCGCGGCCTCTGTGGCCAGCACCACGGTTGAGCCGGCCGAGCCGGTGAACCCCGTGGCCCAGGCCAGTCGCTCATCGCAGGCGGGCACATATTCGCCCTGGTGCTGGTCGGAGCGCGGGATCACGAAGCCGGCAAGACCGAGTTCAGCCAGCCTCGCCCGGAGGGCCGCGATGCGGGGAGCAACGGTGGCGGGGCTTGAAGGCTCATCAAAGCTCTGGAACTGGCAACGGGCAGCACTTTTGGGTGGAATCACGGACATGGCGGCTGCACGGCTTTTCTGGAGGGCGGTTTCAGGCGGGATGGCAGGCAAAGCCTAGGCGCAAGGTCCGCTGCCGTCCAGTTGGGCACAGTGCTGCCTTAATATGCATCCAGTGCATGTTAATAAGGAAATTTTAACCTGTCATGCGTCCAGCGCACTCTTCGCATGTGCGAGATGACCTTTCGCACTGCAGCAATCATCTCCACCTCTGGGCGTAGATGAACGCCGGGAAATGTGCCCCCACAAGGGGCTCTCCAAGGGATAACGGTCTGGCTTTGGCCATGCCGCGACGCCGAGTTGACCCGGTCAACGATCTGAAAGGATGCCCCCCATGGCCTACGCCTGCACCGGAACGGTCTTTGCCGGCCCGCTCGCCGAGCGCAATGCGCGCCCTTCGCTGATCATGCGCGTGATCAATGCCCTGGCCGAAAGCCGGATGCACGCCGCCCGCCGCGCGATGCGGGCCCGCGGCTACCTCGTCGACGAGAACAGCCTGATTGTCGGCGAACTGCCGAAGGTGACGCTGGCCGACGACGCAGAACTGCCATTTGCCCGCTGAAGCAAAAGCCGGCCCGCCGGCATGCTTCCCGATGAACCAGCCCGACAGGAGATCACCATGATTGCTTTCATCATCAAGGCCTGGAACACCACTGCCGCGACGATTGTCGACATCTGGCAGTTCACCGATGCGGTGATCCAGGACATGCGCCAGACGCGCGACAAACTCGAGGCCCAGTACGGCCCGCTCGGGTTCTGACCCCGAAGACGGGTTGCCTTGTGTCCGTGCGATGTTGCGGGCAGGCGAAGCTCAGAATAGCGCGCGGCGCGGCCTTGGGGCCGCGCCATTGCGTTTCAGCACCAGCGTCGCCCAGCCCTCCCGCGCGCTGCGGGCCGAGAGCTTCCAGCCCTGCATGCCATAGGCGGCGAGCACGCCCGGCACATCGCGCAGCAGCAGACCTGACAGGACCAGCGTGCCGGAGGGCTTCAACACCAGCGACACATCGCGCGCCAGCCGCATCAAGGGGCGTTGCAGGATGTTGGCAATGACCAGATCAAAATGTTGCCAGCGCCCCGCCTTGGCGTGGCGCACACCGGGCGCGACATAAAGATCCAGCAGGCCGGGCGCATGGTTGAGCGCTGCATTCTCGCGCGTGACCTCGACAGCGACGGCATCGATGTCGCCGGCGACGACGCGCTGCTTCAGGCGCTTGGCAACGGCGAGCGCGAGCAGCCCTGTTCCGGTGCCGATGTCCAGCACGCGGGCGGGGCGGCGGCGCTTGAGTTCATCGTGGATGGCCAGAAGGCAGCCGGCCGTGGTGCCATGATGCCCTGTGCCGAAGGCGAGGCCGGCCTCGATCTCGATGGCGATGTCGTTGGCGCGCACCGCGTCGCGATCATGGCTGCCATGGACCATAAAGCGGCCGGCGCGGACGGGCTTCAACCCGTCGAGGCTGGCCTTGACCCAGTCGCGCGCCTCCACTGCCGTGAACACGGCACCGCTGAGATCCTCGCCGACGATCGGCCCGATCAGATCGCGGATGGCGTCCTCATCCGGAGGAGAGGCGAAGAAAACCTCGACGAACCAGGGTGATTCCTCGGCTTCGTCATCGATCTCGAAGGCCGAGACGGCTGTCTCGCCCGGGTCCAGCACCTCGCCGAGAAGCTCGGTGATGGCACGGGCCCGGCCCACGGTTGTCGAGAGTTTGAGGACCGTGGTGACGGTGTGGGGCAGGAGACCTTCGCGCATGGCAGCGCCTCTAGCATGATGCGTGAGGGGAGGCGAGCCACGGATTTGGCCACGGATCTGGCGTGGCCAGGCCGGGGCGACATGAATGCAAAATGAATCGCCGCAGGCCCCTTAAACTTTGCGAAAGACATGCTATGTATGGCTAAGGCGTTGAGCCTATGGAGGAAATTACCATGTCAAAGACGTTAAATCGTCTGGCACTCATGACCATGCTGGCCGGCGTCGTTGCGCTGAGCATCACCAGCGTCGATGCCCGCCCCGGCGGCAGCAAGAGTTCGGGCAGCCGTGGCTCGCAGACCAATGTCGCGCCGCCCAAGACCAACACCGCGCCTGGCACCGCCCAGCCGATGAACCGCACCATCAATCAGGGCGCTCCGTCTGCCGCCGCTGCTGCGCCCGCCGGTGCCGCTGCCGGTGCCGCTTCGCAGGCCGCCCGTCCTTCGATGGCCCGTAACCTGATGATGGGTGTGGGTGCCGGCCTGCTCGGTGCCGGCCTGTTCGGCCTGCTGTCCGGTGCCGGCTTCTTCTCGGGCCTCGCCTCGCTGGCCGGTATCTTCGGCTTCCTGCTGCAGCTGGCCCTGATCGGCGGCGTGATCTTCCTGGTCATGCGCTTCCTGCGCAGCCGCCGCGAAGCCGCGATGGCCACCCCTGCAGGCGGCATGGCGCGCGACGCGCAGCCCGCCCGGAACCCGATGCAGCGCCAGACGCTTGGCGGCATGATGGGCGGCGCAGCCACCCAGGCCCAGCCGGCTCTCCAGCCGCTCAACCTGACCGGCGAGGACTTCGGTGCGTTTGAAAAGCTGCTCGGCGATGTGCAGGGTGCCTACAGCAGCGAGAATGTCGCCGCGCTGCGCGCACTGCTGACGCCGGAAATGGCTTCGTATTTCGAGGGTGATCTCTCGGACAATGAAGCCAAGGGCGTCGTCAATCGCATTGCCAACGTCAAGCTGCTGCAGGGCGATTTGTCGGAAGCATGGCGCGAAGCCGAAGGTGAGTTCGCTACGGTCGCGATGCGCTACTCCCTCTCGGACGCGCTGCTTGACCGCAAGACGGCCCGGACGGTCGAAGGCAACCTGACCGAGGTTGCCGAGGTCACCGAGATCTGGACCTTCGTGCGCGCACCGGGTCAAGGCACGACCGACTGGAAGCTGTCCGCGATCCAGCAGGTTGCCTGAGCGTCACGCGCCTCACCTGATCGAATGATGAACCCGCCGGTGCGAACCGGCGGGTTTTCTCTTGGCCTGACGATGTTTCGGACTTTGCCAGAGTATCGAGCCATGGGCTCAACGCCATCCCGGCCCGAAGCAGACCTTGCGGATCACGATCTCGCCCCAGCGATTGTGGCGCTCGACAAGCCGGCAGCGCGGGCCATAGCCGCCATACCCGATACCGACGAAACGCGGACCCCAGTAACCCCGGCCCCATCGGCCACGGCCATGGCCAAAGCCAGGCCCGAAATGGCCGTGATGACCCCAGCCGCCATGACGCGGGCTGGCTTCGGCGCTCGACGTGGCAATGGCTGAACCAGCGATGGCGAGGCCCAGCGCCGCCGCGGCAAGGGCAAGGCGATTGAAACGGATGGACATGGTGGCTCTCCTGATCGTTCGGGAGCGGACCACCCGCCCCGTGATCATGGGTCGCCGGGGACTTGATAAAGGTTCAACCGGTTTGAGAGTTATGTCGGTCATCGCGCAGCACGAACCGGTCTCTCATCCCCGCTGCACAAAGGCATCCAGCACCATCTTGCGGCCGGCCTTGTCGAAATCGACGGTGAGTTTGTTGCCGTCGACGGCGAAAACGTCGCCAGGGCCGAACTTGATGTGGAACACACGGGCACCGACGCCGAACTCCGAGGCCGGGCCACTCGACTTGGCGATGAGTTCGCCCTCGATCAGTGTCGGGCCATGGCGCTGGCTGCCCTGCATCCTTTTGCCGAAACCGCCACCTTCCGCGCCCCAGCGGCCGGCCTGCGTGCCGCCGTCCCTGGGGGGCGCTGCCCTGGCCGCCTGGGCGCGCTGCCAGCCGGGTGTCTGATAGCTTGAGCCGAAGCTGGGCTGCCGGTCGAAGCGCGAGGCACCGTAGCCGCCCTGGCCGAAGCTGGAGGCGGCCTCGGCCAGTTCGACCGCGCTTTCGGGCAGATCGTCGATGAAGCGGCTCGGCATCGAGGATTGCCACATTCCGTGGATGCGCCGGTTGGACGCGAACATGATCTTGGCATGGCGGCGCGCGCGGGTAATGCCGACATGGGCGAGGCGGCGCTCCTCTTCGAGGCCGGCGCGGCCGCTTTCATCAAGCGAACGCTGGCTTGGAAACAGGCCCTCCTCCCAGCCGGGCAGGAAGACCATGTCGAATTCGAGCCCCTTCGCGGCATGCAGCGTCATCAGGCTGACGCGCTGGGCGGTGTCATCCGAAACCGTGTCCATGACCAGCGAGACGTGTTCGAGAAAGCCCGGAAGATCGGGGAACTCGTCGATGGAGCGCACCAGTTCCTTGAGGTTTTCCAGACGCCCGGCCGCGTCCGCCGAGCGGTCCTTCTGCCACATGTCGGTGTAGCCGCTTTCCTCCAGCACCATTTCGGCGACTTCGGCGGGGGTGGCGTGTTCCAGTTTCGCGGTCCAGCGCGCGAAGGCCTGGACAAGCTCGCGGACCGTGGAGCGGGTCTTGGCCTTGAGTTCCTCGGTCTCTACCAGCGCGCGTGCCGATTGCAGCAGCGACGTGCCGGTGGTGCGCGCGTGCAGGTGCAATTGCTGCAAGGCGGCGTCGCCGAGGCCGCGCTTGGGCACGTTGAAGATGCGCTCGAAGGCGAGATCGTCGGTCTGTGAGTGCACGCAGCGCAGGTAGGCCATGGCGTCGCGGATTTCGGCGCGCTCGTAAAAGCGAGGGCCGCCAATGACACGGTAGGGCAGGCCGAGTGCGATGAAACGCTCCTCGATCTCGCGCATTTGGGCAGAGGTGCGCACCAGCACCGCCATTTCCGACAGTAATGCCCCGCGCGACTGGAAGGTCTCGATGTCATCGCCGATCAGCCGGGCCTCTTCCTGGCTATCCCAGGCGCCTGCGATGATGACCTTCTCGCCCGGCTCGTCATCGGTGCGCAGGGTCTTGCCGAGCCGGCCCTCGTTCTTGGCGATGAGGTGGGAGGCGGCTTTCAGGATGTGTCCGGTCGAGCGGTAGTTGCGTTCGAGCCGCACAACCTTCGCGCCGGGAAAATCGTGCTCGAAGCGCAGGATGTTGTCGACCTCGGCCCCACGCCAGCCATAGATCGACTGGTCGTCATCGCCGACACAGGCGAGGTTGCGGCGACCCTGCGCGAGCAGGCGCAACCACAGATACTGCGCCACGTTGGTGTCCTGATACTCGTCCACCAGCATGTAGCGGAAGCGCTCCTGATACTGGGCCAGCACATCGGGATGGTTGCGCCAGAGCGTCAGGCAATGCACCAGCAGATCGCCGAAATCGCAGGCATTCAGCGTCTTGAGGCGCTCCTGATAGGCCCTGTAGAGCTTGCCGCCCTGGCCGTTGCCGAACACGCCGGCCTCGCCCGCCGGAACGGCTTCGGGGGCAAGGCCACGGTTCTTCCAGCCGTCGATGAAGCTGGCCAGCATGCGGCCCGGCCAGCGCTTCTCATCGAGATCGGCCGCCTGGATGACCTGCTTCAGCAGCCTGATCTGGTCATCCATGTCGAGAATGGTGAAGTCGCTCTTCAGGCCGACCAGTTCGGCGTGGCGGCGCAGGATCCTGGCCGAGATCGAGTGGAACGTGCCGAGCCAGGGCATGCCCTCGGCCACATCCCCGACCAGCCGGGTGATGCGCTCCTTCATCTCGCGCGCCGCCTTGTTGGTGAAGGTGACGGAGAGGATCTGCGAGGGGTAGGCCTTGCCCGTGGCGATCAGATGGGCAATGCGGGTCGTGAGCACGCGGGTCTTGCCAGTGCCGGCACCGGCCAGTACCAGGATCGGCCCTTCGGTGGTTTCCACCGCCTCGCGCTGTTCGGGGTTGAGGCCGTCGAGATAGGCCGGGGCCTGCGGCATGAGGCTGGCACGCGCACGCGCCGCCAGTCCACCCGGCTTGGGCCGGTGGGTCAGGTCTGGCGACGGCTCTGGCCCGTTGGCGGGTGGCCTGCCTGTTGATGGGTCGGTTTCGGCCACGTTTCTGCTGCTGCTGTTCAGACGGAATCACTCAGGCCCAATGTGGGCACTCGCAACGCCGATGTCGACCTTCGGGCGGAAGGTGGATGTGATCGCTTGGCGTGATCCGATGTTGGCGCAGGTTCAGTGATGAGTGCGCTGGCGCGCCAGTTCCGGCTCTGCGGCGGGTTCGCGCCGGGCGATGCCGATGCTGCGGCCCAGCGCCTCTGGCAGCTTCAGGCCGGCATGGGCGGCCCTGAGCAGCGCCAGATTGGTGAGGATGTCCGTGGGGAAGGGCGAGACCTTCTTGGTGCCGAGATCGACATGCAGGGACATGTTCTCTGTGGTGGCCGACAGCCAGCCTTCCTCGGCATGGCGCAGTTCGAGGAAATAGTGCATCCGCTTGTCATCGAAATCGACGAGGTGCAGGGTGACGCGCACGGGATCGCCGGCCATCAGTTCGCGCAGGTAGCGCACATGTGCCTCGGCCACGAAGTAGGACGCGTCCTGCTGCCGGACATAGTCCGGCCCAAGGCCGATCAGCGAGAAGACTTCATCGACAGCACGGTCGAACAGCACGTTGTAGAAGGCCATATTGAGATGGCCGTTATAGTCGATCCACTGCGCCTCGACCCGCATCGGTGACGAAACGAACGGCGCAAAAAACAGCGCGGGGGCCTTCGACCAGTCGTGCTGCATACGTTTTTCTTTCGCCCGACGCCTGTCGCCAGTCTTCTTGTCGCGCCTCGCTTGCGTTTCCGCAATCCGTAAGTGCGCTTACGTGCTTGGCTTGTTTCGACAATTTCATGATACGAAAGACCTGTTAGGTTGGATCAGAACAAAAAACAGATCCGTGAGGTGGACCATGAACATGGCGATCAGGCAGGAACGTCAGCCGGCGTCTGCGCAAGCCATCGACACAGTCAGGCAGGCGCTTGGCGCGATGCTGGGCAACCGGCTGGTCAGCAGCCTCGCGGTCCGGCAGCAACATGCCAACACGCTGACCTGGATCGACAATCAGGCGCCCGATCTGGTGGTCTACCCCCAGACCACGGAAGAGGTCTCGGCCATTGTGAAGCTGTGTGCCGCGCATGATGTGCCGGTCGTGCCCTTCGGCACGGGCACATCCTTCGAGGGCCACGTCAACGCGCCCTTCGGCGGCGTTTCGGTCGACACCTCGATGATGAAGGGCATCATCGCCGTGCATGCGGAAGACCTCGACTGCGTGATCGAACCCGGCGTCACCCGCAAGATGCTGAACGAGCATCTGCGCGATGTCGGGCTGTTCTTTCCCATCGATCCGGGGGCCGATGCTTCGCTTGGCGGCATGACGGCGACGCGTGCCTCCGGCACGAATGCCGTGCGCTACGGCACGATGAAGGACAATGTGCTGGCGCTGAAGGTCGTGCTGCCGAATGGCGAGGTCATGACCACGTCGCGCCGGGCCAAGAAGTCGTCCGCTGGCTACGACCTGACCCGGTTGTTCGTCGGCTCGGAAGGAACCCTTGGCCTGATCACGGAGATCACGCTGAAACTTCAGGGCATCCCCGAGGCGATCTCGGCGGGCGTGTGCCCGTTCCCGAGTGTCAAGGCTGCCTGCGATGCCACGATCCTGACCATCCAGAGCGGGTTGCCGGTGGCGCGGATCGAGTTGCTCGACGCGCTTCAGGTCAGGGCCTGCAACCTCTATTCGAAGCTCACCTTGGCTGAAACGCCGATGCTGTTCGTGGAGTTCCACGGCACGGATGAGGGCGTCAAGGAACAGTCCGAGCGCTTCGGCGAGATCGCGAAGGAGCTTGGCGGCGGCCCGTTCGACTGGGCCACACGCGCCGAGGATCGCACGCGGCTCTGGCAGGCGCGCCATGATGTCTACTGGGCCTCGATGGGCCTGCGCCCCGGGGCCAAGGGCGTGTCCACCGATGTCTGTGTGCCGATCTCGCGCCTGTCCGAATGCATTGAGGAGACGCAGGCCGACATCGCCACCAGCGGCCTGATCGCGCCGATCGTCGGGCATGTGGGCGATGGCAACTTCCATGTCCTGCCGCTGGTGGACATGGAGAATGACGAGGAGGTCAAGGCTGCCAAGACCTTTGTCGAGCGGCTCGTGCAGCGGGCGTTGGCCATGGAAGGCACCTGCACCGGGGAACATGGCGTCGGGCAGGGCAAGATGAAGTATCTCGAACAGGAGCACGGCGCGGAAGCGCTGGCGATGATGCGGGCGCTTAAGCTGGCTATCGATCCACAGAACCTGATGAATCCGGGCAAGATCGTCACTTTGTGAGGCAGGCGGGGCTCGTGGCCCTTGTCGGCCATGATTGAACATCGCACATAAACAGCGTGCGTGACGGTCTGACATTTCTGGCGACCCTGGTCCTGCTGGCGTTGCTCGGGGCGCTGGTCGGGCCTGTCTTTGTCGACTGGAACCAGCACCGGGCACTGATCGAGGAGCAGCTTCGCCGCGCCACCGGTTTCGAGATCGTCACGACCGGGCCGATCCACCTGCGCTTCCTGCCAAGTCCGCAGATCAAGATTTCCGGCTTGCGCGTCGGCGAGGCAGATCCGCAGGGCACACGCGCCACCGCCAGCGTACTCAGGGCCGAGATGGAGCTGGCGCCACTCCTCAAGGGCGAGATCAGGCTCAACCGGGTTGCACTCGACGGTGCCACCGTGACGCTTGCGATCCGGGATGGCGCATTGGTGCTTCCGACCAATCTGGACGGTGCGGTGCGGCTGCCAGCCATCGGCCAGCTGTCGATGACCCGCAGCGAGGTCGGCGTGGTCGATGCCTCTGGCAAGCTGGCGTTCACCGCGCCTTTTGCGATCGAGGCCTCGCTGCCACCGGGCGGCGGGCCGGCACGCATCGAGGGGGAGGTCGCAGGCCGCTCGATCCGTCTCACCACTGGCGATCAGGATGCCGCTGGCCGGCTCAGGCTCAAGCTGGCGATCAGCGATGCCAGCGTGCGCAGCGAGTTTGATGGCTGGCTGGGCTTTGACCGCAGCATGCCGGGCCGGCTGTTGCCCCGTCCCGATGGCCAGATCGTGGCAGGTCTGCTCAAGGCCGGCGAGGCCCAGCCGCTGATGATGGTGAACGGGCGTCTGGCCAGTGCCGCCAGTGCATCAACCGGCGCACAAGCCAGCGTGGCAGGCATTTCCGGATTGGTGGTCGAGTTGGCCGGTTCGGGGCGTCTGGAGGGCGACCTGGCCTGGCCCGGTGCCTGGTCCGAGCCGGCCAGCGTGACGTTGCAAAGCCGGAGGCTGGATGCCCCAGCGCTGCTTGCCAGCCTTGCAGCCGTGCAGCAGGCTCTGGCCGATGCCGGGCCGCTGGCAGACCTGATCCCCGACATGCGGCTGGCGCTTCAGGCCGATCAGGTGAGCTATCGCGGGGAGGAGGCCACCGAGGCCCGGATCGCGCTCAACCGTCGCGGCGGACACTGGCAGCCGGTCAGCGGGCAGGTGAGGTTCGCCGGCAGCAGCCTTGGCTTCGCCGAGCCGCAGGCGGGGATGTTCCGCGCCACACTGGATGTACCGGACATGCGCAGGATCGCGCTGGCGATGCAGCGGCTGGACATGCCCCAAGGGCTGGCCGAGGACATCGCCGCGCTTGGCCAGTTCGCCGCCAGCGCCGATCTCGTGCCGGGCCGGCCGGGCGGGGCGTCAGGCTGGGCTGTGCCGCGCTGGCAGGCGCAGGGGCGGTTTGGACGGGCCAGTGGCGATGCTGCCTGGGGTTCCGGTTCGGCACGGATCACGGCCGGCGTCAGCGGTGCGGATGTACTGTTTCTGGTCCGTCCCATCACCGCGCTGGCGAGCCTCGTACCCGTTCCGCTGGCGCTGACGGTGACAGGCGAAGGCTTGCGCATCGGCGATAGCGCACCCGGCACGGCGCGCCTCGAGACCGAGCGGCGCGATGGCCAATGGCGCATGGACCGGCTGGATGCGCGCGGCTTCGATGGCTTGTCGATTGCAGTCAGCCGGGCGAGGCCGGGCGCACCATTGCGCTTTGCGCTGGACGCGGCGCGGGCCGATGCGATCAGCGCGCTGGCGGAGCGCTTCAGCGAGCAGCGCAATCTGACCGAGGTGGTGCGGGCCGTGCGCGGCCTGTCGCCGGTAAAGGCCAGCGGCGTCGTGCAGGAGCGGGCGCAGGACTGGCTGCTGTCCGGCACCGGGGAGGCCGGACCGCTCGCGGTTGAGGTGGCAGCGCGGCTGTCCGCTGCCGGGCAGTGGCAGGGCGGCGAGATCAACCTGTCGGCGCGGGAGCGCGGCGTGCTGTTTCGCGCGCTCGGCTTGCCGGAGCCCGCGCGCCGCGACGAGCCGACCCGGCTTGGCGTGCAGCTTGGGGAAGCGGGCCTGACGCTCACCATGAGCGGTAGCGATGGCCTGAGCGCCGAAGCCATCGGTCGCTGGGGCCGGGCCGGGTTCGGCTCGCTGGCCGCACCGATGGCTCTGACCTTTGCTGCACCCTCGCCAGCGGCGCTGCTGCCGGCTTTTGTCACGGTGCAGGGGGGGGCAAGTGCCTTTGCGGGCCGGGCGGCCCTGAGGCTGGCCGATGGCGTGATCGGCCTTGACCGGATCGAGGCCAGGCTCGGCGAGGAGGCCGTGACCGGCGGGCTCGAACTGGCGGCAACCGGCGTGATCAGTGGCCAGTTGTCCCTGCCCGAGATCGATCTGGCCCGCATCGGCGGATGGCTGACGGGCGATGTGCCCGTGGCGCAGGATGCGGGATGGTCCGGTGCCCGCTTCGGCAACGGCACCCGCCTGCCGGGTCTCTCGCTTGGCCTGACAAGCCCGCGCGTGCTCGTGCCGCTGGCCGGCGCGATGGGCGGCAGCTTCCGGCTGCGCGTCAACGAGGGCGCGCTGACGCTTGGCGAGATTGCGCTGCAATCCGGGAGCCTCAGCTTGACTGGCGGCGTCGAGGCCGAACGAAGCGGCGGCTTGCTGTCCCTGCGCGGCAATGGCGTCATCGACGGGCTTGATCTGGGCGCATTGCTCGGAGGGGATCTGTCGGGGCGTGGCCGTCTGGCCTTGCAGCTCGGTGCCGCAGCCGAGAGCCCTGCGCGGCTGATGGCCGGGCTGACCGGGGCGGGACAGTTCAGCGCCCGCGATCTTGGCATCAACAGGCTTGATCCGGCGGCGCTGGAGCGGATTGCGCAGGGCTTCGCCTCCGATGTCATCGTCTCCGACACGGCCACGCTGGCGCAGGGCGTCCGGAGGGCTGTCGAAGGCGCGCCGTGGCGGCTGCCGGAGGTGTCCGCCGCGCTGATTGTCTCTGGCGGCGTCGTCAGGCTGTCGCCGCTCACCGATGACAAGGCACCGGCGCTGCTGACTGTGTCGGGAGCCCACGATCTCAGGGTCGGCACCGGCGAGTTGCGCGCGGTCATGCAGGGCAAGGCTCTGCCCAAGGGCTGGACGGGCTCGCCGCCGCAGATCACCGTCACCTGGCGCGGACCATGGCGCACGCCAGCGCGCAGCTATGACGTCAGTGTCCTGTCCAACGCCGTCGCGCAACGCGCCCTGCAGCGCGAGATCGAGCGGGTCGACGCGCTGGAAGCCGACATCCGCGAGCGGGCCATGTTCAACCGCCGCCTGCGGGCCGACCGGGAACGGCGCGAGGAGGAGCAGCGCGCTGCCGATGCCAGATTGCGCGAGGCCCGCGTCGAGGAAGAAAAGGCGAGGGAAGACCGTATCAGGGAAGAGAGGGCACGGATCGACGCGCAGGGTGCCAGGCAGGGGCAGGTCCCGACTGGTTCCGGCGGGTCGTTGCCTGTTCTGCCGCTTCGTCCGGAACGCCCGCTGGCGACGACGCCGGCACCGTCCGCGCCATCTCCAGCCATGGCACCGTCCTTGCCGCCGCCGATGAACATCAATCCGATCCCGCTGCCGCTGTCTCGGCAGCCTGTTCCGGCCAATTGAGCGGGTCGGCCCGCCTCGCCGGGCTCATGGCGTGACAGGCAGCGTCCGGGCAACGCCCTTGGGCGTGTTGAGATCCTTCCACGTGGTGTTGGCCACATGCACGGCGGGAAAGGCGGGGCGC
>Ga0164293_10000567_pt1 | contig 29563 bp, 38 predicted proteins | sample GEODES118metaG_FD_111487 | JGI IMG/M metagenome (GOLD analysis project Ga0164293, IMG submission 111487) | Eutrophic lake water microbial communities from Lake Mendota, Wisconsin, USA - GEODES118 metaG | ecosystem: Environmental > Aquatic > Freshwater > Lake | place: USA: Lake Mendota...
CCATTGCAGCACGCGTATCTTTCGTCACATATATATATATATATATTTGCGTTTATATTTGTATATATATATATTTACTTTTTTTATAATATGAATATATATATATATATATATATATATATATATATATAGTCATATTTATAAAAATATCTATTAAGAAGAAGAGAGAGAGGGGGGAAGAGAGAAAGAGGTTAGTACCAGAAGGAGTTGACTAAAGTTTTCTCTGGTACTAAACCGCAACGGTTCAGATAGCTGGTACTAAATTTAGTACCAGGAAATTACTGGTACTAATATCTTTACGTCGAAGCATGGTTCTAATCATTTTCAGTTTATTAGTATAACAATGAAAATATATGACATAATATTTTTGTATTCTGTATATAAGACTACTTATATCTTGTCATAGACAAATGCTCAGAGTCATTTTTGCTGTTGCCCTGCTCGCGACCTACGCCATGCACAGGCACAAGCATGAATTGGATGAGGAGCGCAAGAAGAACGTCGACCTGCAGCTGCAGGTGAACAAGCTCTACAAGAAGCAGTGGGAGTTGAACTCCACTGTCGACGTGCTCATGGCAGACAAGCGCATGCTCTTGGAGCGCATAGACGACCTCTATGGCCAGCTGTACCGCATGGCGCTCGCTAATCAGTAAGACGTTTTAGTAACATATGTCTATGTGAATAAACTGGACAACATTTCAAATTTACACTTACTTCTTCAATGGAGTTCGGTGAACCACAGTCCCATCGTCATGGAGCCTTCGGGGTTCGTGTGCACCTGTAAATTAACAATAATTTAACATATTATATGCCATGCTGAAAGCATCAGTGCATGTGCGTACCTCATGCCACCAATTCATGGGAATATACAGCAGCTGGCCTGGTCCAAGCACGGCCTTGCGAAAAATGACAGAGGAGCAGTCAACCTTCCTGTTCAAATTCTTCTCGTGGTTGTCGCCCTCTGCCACGTGGTCAGGCTGTGCTAAGAGAACCGTCTTGGTGCCATACAAGCACATTGTGAAGTTATGGTACGCATCGTAGTGGCAGGGCACGATCTGATCTGTTTTGGAGATGCAAACGCCTCCATAATCCTGAATGGTCGCCTGTATTTTGGTGGAATCCCCACTCACCATCATGATCTCGAGGGGTATATTGACACAGTAATTGTTGATGGAAGACCATGCCTTGCCCATGCGCGTATCAGCAGGGAATAACGAGTGGAAGATATCCTTGCCACTGCCATATTCCCAGCGTGGCCTATGAACGCCAACCTCAATGCGTCTGATGCCCTGCTTGTCCTCATACACCTGTTTGAAAGTAGCTGTGCCATTGGTTGTTGTGCGGTACAAGGTTTTATCATCTTTGAGTTTTTCCATGATCTCGCTCTTCGCATTGTTGATGCTGTCAATGTCGAACAGAGCTGGCACACCGCATGTGATTGCGTTATTCAAATTCTTTTGAGTGAATGGCTGTGAGAGAACCACTTCCTGGTGTACGTGCACTTTCGAGCTGCGAGTTGAGCGGGTCGATACCTCTTCAAAAGGCGAGGGCATGGAACGCTTGAGGCCTCTGTCCGAGCCTGCAGCAGAACCACCCACAGCAGCACCGCCCACACGTGCACCACCTTCAGCGCCGTCTATAGTATCTGCAATATTATGCACCACAGGGACGTTGAAATCAAAATTGTCAAACATTTTGAACTGTTCACTGGCGAGCTTCATGAGTTTCCCATGAGCCTGCAGGTTCATCTGCTGCAACATGTCATATGCCTCCTGTGAGACGCCCTGTGTGATCTGCATGAGCTTTTTATTCTCATGCTCTAAGGCGTACATTTTCTTTTTGGTTGCTTCTAGCTCTTTGGTTGCATCCTCGTACTTTGTGGTGATTTGCTTCAATGCCTCGTTGGCACGCATCATATCCTGTGTGAAAATACGTTAATGATATGATCATAATGTGTGTGGTGAACAATAAATTAGGTAACTATATATATAATGTGATTTTATAGATAATATTATGTGCATGCCTGCTCATGTTGAACCTTGATAGCACTGTTTTGATCCCCGTAGCGGTCCACTGCCTGCATCAACATCTGCTGGCCATACCGAATCTGTGACTGTTGAATCTTTTCCAGCATTGCATCACTGAATAAATACGGACCAAATTCCATTTTGTTCTTTTGTGTGAGCTCCCTTTTGAAAGCGTCCTCTGTAGCAGCAACTGCATGCGATACATATGCAAATGTAAATATGGTGCACCGCTACATTTGTGATGAAGTGGGCTTGTAGGTGTATAGGATAGGTGTATAAAGCATTATTTATGTGAAATACTACATATACAACCTGCAATGGCATCCTCAATAAACTCTGCGGCGCTCAATGCAATCATGTGCTCCAGTATGGTCCCTGCACAGAGCATGGATTTTGAACTTTACAGATATATTTACACGATATAATATGCGCAAATAGTTTGTACATATGTGATATATTATAAAAAATACTATATTGGCTGTCAAATGTGTCTTATGTTTGCCTGGCTCGGCTCCCGCTCCTGCATTCCCTCCCATTCCTGACATGTGCGGCAATTCTGAAACCGTTATTTTTTTTATTTTTTGTTTTTATTTTTAATATTGAAAATGGTTAGTTGATTTAGTAATATTTATTACTTATTGGTATATTAATTGAAGGCCCCGCGTGACAGATCTATTTTGTGATTTTATTACGTGGTTAACTCGTACACATCAAATATTATCTTATAAGGCACCCCCCTCCCTAAATATACACAGAATTTCACACGCGCATATACATAAGTATGACTTAGATATGACATGTGTATGAACACAGACATATAACTGCATGAAGTTTTTTAGGTGAAATGTTACATGTTTATATAAAATGATTTGCGTATATAAGATGACACTTTAAATTTTATGGATGCAGCTTCCATACATGATCGACTCGAAGCTTTGAAACATCTGGGTGCGGGGGCTACCCATAATACAGCTCCATTAACATTGTATGAATTTACTTGTCCCGTGGAAGTTTATAATAATCCGTATAGCGTGAATAGTCTATCAAGAAATTATTCAACGACTATTAGTTGGAATAGGGGAGATGGAAAATTGGAGTCTGCACTCAAATTTAAATTTTTTTCTGACTGGACGGTAAGGTATACTTCAAGTGATGGTACAGAATATACCAATACAATGTTCTTACAATATGCATTACAAAGTGATATTCAAGATCCAACGACACGGGGGAGAGTAAAGTTACATATAAGCTATCCGTGGCAGTGAAATGCATGCCGGGATAAAGTACACTAGAAACGATGGAAGCGAATATAAAAAAACTTTCCCTGATATTAAAGATCACTAATTTATCGTCATGCCGCATTTAGTGACCAATGACGACCTAGAATCCATGCGTACAGGAGTTAGGAGAATGAATGCATATGTTAGTGGTTGGTCTGAAATGATTGACAATATCAAAGGCTCTGCTCAATGGATTCCGAAAAATACATATCATAAAGATGACTGGAAAAGCTTTTCCGTAACAAATAAGATGATTCTCGAAAACCGGTTATCTGAAGCACATAGACTCGCCAGTGAGATCAATCTCAAAGCTGCTGACATGGTTGTACATATCCAAGCTGTGCTAGAAACGTCGCGGGCTGCTGAAGCATTTAACCCGGAGAATCCCAGTCACCAGAAATTTATCACACGCCGCGGTGAAATACAGGATGATTATAGAAGTTTGGAGGTTTTATTACATGAAATGGAAGGGTTGTCGTAATAAAAGATTTAAGTGTTATACTTGTATATGTTCAATAGACTGTTGAGACATGCCTGCACTGTTTGTCCCGGTTCATTTGGCGTGAGAATGGATTGATTTTGTGGGTCCCAGCCTGTGTATTCCTGTGCAAAATCAGCCTTCAGTTGTGCTAGGTCTAACGTTTGTCTGGTATCCCATAACTGCTCGATCTTTTCGAGAATCCCAGCCATGACGGTTTTGATGTCAAATATTTCTTTCATCTCAAACCAAAAAGAAGTTTCATCCCCCGGCATCGTCTTGAAAACCTCGTATGCTTCAAAGCTATTGTGCATCATATTCCGCAACAATGTGATCAATGCATTTCTGTCACTCACATTTTGCATGCCCTCTGTCATGTCACTCTCGAGGGTTTCAATTCGCCGCTTCAAATCCCTTCTATCCACCTTTTTATCCACCCTATCAAGCGCCCACTTGTTCTGTTTGACATACTCTTTCAGTACTTGCTTCAGAATCGTCCAGCTCGTGCTCGTCCAGTTCCATGCCATGTCCGCTCCAGGCAAACTCTTATATATTTATGCTGTCTATTTCCGCTGCGCCTGCTTCACTGTTTCTCTGGATGTTCAAAGGGAATATAAAAGCGCTTGTGTGGTGATGGATGCTGGTGACACAAGTGGAAATGCTGTTGTACCACGCGGACAAGGCTGAGATGGTGAAAATGCTGGATTGGCTGGAAAAGAGTGAGAAATTTCTTTTTAGTCCCGCTCAGCGTGTTGCGTACGGCTTTGAGATCACAGGGTATGGGATGAACACAAGCTGGCCTGAAGACAAAATCAGGGTAGATAGTAAGTGCCGTACGGGTCCGTTCATTGACCTGCGACTCACAATGAAGAATTTCACATATCCACGTATTTTAGCGGACATTCTACGAAAGTATGGCTGGAAAATAAAGGGTTGCTACAGGCAAATTTATGTCGATTTGGATGCGTCGTGGTCTGACATTCGCTTCAATGGTTCTTGGACGTATGTGACGGATGACGACTTCCCGCGACTGTGGGATGCAGGTTTGGATAGGGGTAGACAAGAGGGTAGGCGAGGATGGCGACGTTAATGAATGAACATATATGAAGCAATGATATATTCCCGTGCGTTATAAAACACCGAGATATCGACGGCATGTTTACGACAAACTCCTCACGCCCACCTTCAAAAGACAATCCCCGCTATCTTTATCACGACACCCTCGTGCAGGACAGTGACCCCGTCTCCGTCGCGATCTTGGATGAAATCAACCTCTTGGTCTCGGCCAGGAAAAGCGCCAGGCAGTATTATGACTTTTTGGTGTCTGACTCCACCGAGCTTTCACCAGAGTCTCATCAACATTTAATAGAACGACTCTGGAAGCGTATACGCATCATTCCATCAGGTGAACTCTTGAGTGAAAGCCGTTCACCGTATCCACGAGGCCCTACCAAATACTATTACAGAACCAGGTATGCAGTGTACTCTTTGCCATGCACGGACAGCCTCAGCAGACCAGAAATACTCACGAACGTAGTCGCACTCCTCGGTTTCATGAGCACATGGCAGCTACGGATTCGAGCAGGACTGCCGGCGAGGTGTCATATAGAACACGACAGGCTCTACGAGTCTACCGTGACTGCCTTCGACGCGTGGCTCGCCATAGCACGGCCGCTCGTCTCACCCGCCATTTCCACACTTCGCAACAGGGAGAACTCGGGGGTTCTGAAAACAAAGCCGCCGCGAGCCGCGGCCGGAACACTCCGGACATCTCGTCTCCCGCAGCTCCTCGAGCATTTGTTGCGCAGCGCGTAATCTAGCACTGTCACTGCAACTCACCAGGCCTCTGCAACAGAGCACCGACATGACGAGGATGGAGAGGTTAATGGATAAGTATACGTGATACAACAATATATTATAACAGTGTTAACTCCTTCAACTCTGCAAGAGACAAGTCCATGCTATTTTCCGATGTATGTGAGGGTGACCTCCCGAATATTCTCCATATTCCACGCGGTTTCTTGTTGACATCAAGCACTTTCTTGGGCGTGGCGCTCTCATTTACGCCGTCACGTTTCAGGTTCTCAATCTCCGCCTTCAGCCTGGCGACCTCTTCCTGTAGATCTTTAATTGTGTTTTCGTACTCTATGTCATCATCACGCCTATCTCTCCATGCGAAATTCTGACCAGAAAGTTGCTCCTGTAGCTCCTCCCTTTTTTCGCGCTCAGTCTCATAGTAAAACTTGTACGTATCCCTTTCGAAGGTCATGTCTTCAAGTTTGGTTTCTACGTCAAAAATAGGACGCTCCCTTGCTTGTCTTCCAACGTACAGGTCTCGAGTGGTCTTGACATACTGCGTTCTTTCCTTGTCGTTTACATATTGCGCACACAAACGAAAAATGTTTACAAAATTATCATATGCTTCGTATGGTACATTGACGTATACCCTTCTTTCTGTCTGACAAGCTGTATATGCCTTCTTCAGACACTCATGTACTCGTGCCATCACAGCTGCGTAGTTATCAGACTGTTGTCTTAACTTGAACACACGTTCATCCTCATACAACATATCAATACACTCCTGAAGGGGTTTGGAAAAATTCTTGACGTCGTACTTCCAATTCTTATATCGTATGTCCACATACATTTTTTTGATTGCCTCGCATATCCACGTGGCATCTGGTGGTTTAGTTTCCACAGCCGGTGTGGTATTTGTGTCGTGTCCAAAACGACTCCTGTCATCATCCATCCATTCCGTCGGCCCTGGCATACCAGTATTTGTGCGCTCTTTTATACCGTCTGTGAAGTAACATACGTCGGTCGCTTAATATCGCCCGTGCGCTATAAAACGCCGAGCGTGCGGATGCATGCCCTTGTGGAATGACATCGAGAACAGCCAGAACAAAGCGCGCATTCTGCGTTATAAATCAGACCTTGAGGCCCTGCAGAAGGTCGTCCTTGCGCTCAAACAGCCCCACGGTCTTCCGGAGTTACTGGCGATGCATGGAGACCTGAAGTCGCGATCTCTTATTCCGATTATTGAAGGAACGTTGCAAGAAGTTGCTACACTGCGTGCACAGCTGCCGCCCCTCTCCGCCTGGTACAAGGAAAACAAGCAGCCGTTGCCGCAGCCGCAGCACCCGGAGCCGGATGTCAAAGTGAGCGACTTTTATTTTCAAGAACAACGCAAAGCCTGCGAGCGGACACTCGACGAGGTGAAGGAGCGGTTAGAGTGGTTGGACGGCCTACTTGAAAACTGGCACGTTCAGGAGGCTGGAATGATCAGCGACGTCGAAGTGCGTGCTGATAAGGTCTATGATTGGTCTGCTACATGGAATGGTAACGAAGCCTTGATATGGAGTGATTACAAAGAAGGCTACAATGCGCTCATGGCCCCGCTCGAAAATCCAAATTTCTCTACTGACAACTCGCAAAGCAAGTTGTTTTCACATAACACCATGGTTTGCGACTCGCATTCCGTTGCAGTCATGGCCGAAATCGATCTGTTGTTGGAAGCCCGTGCCAAGGTGTGGAAATACTGTGACTTTCTCGAGGGAATTCCAATGAACGTTAAGTCACTGAAGTCGATGATATACAAGCTTCCTTCAGAATATGACTTAAAAAACACAAGAATTTATTCCGTGGATTTCATAGAAAGATTCTTCTATAGGACGAGATATGAAGTGTACTCCTTTCCCAGCTACGACAGAATCAGCAGACCCGTCGTGCTCAGCAACACGCGACTGCTTCTCGCATTCATGAGGGCACAATACAAGACCGTCAGAGATTCACTGCCGAGCGCGGAGCAAAGCATCCACAACTCCACGGAGTACGAGCGCTTCTACAACGAGACAGTCTCGGCCTTCGAGAAGTGGATCGCACTCGCGCGCCCTCTATGTATGCCCTCCCTGGCTGAGTTACGTGTGCGGGAGCAGGGGGGCCGTGTGCCTCGCAAGATTTCAAGCACTAGAGGGAGCACGACGAGGTGTCTATTGGACCGTCTGGAACAGCTGTGTTTTGATGAGCATATGGGGGGTTGGTTCGGCTCTACTACATCAGTCCCCAAAAAAACGGTCGTATACCAACCTCCACCACCCGAGGTGTTTGTTGAGACCACTACACAAGATCTGATAGAGGACATTGAGACCACCAGGCAAAAAATTACCGAGCGTTTGCAGGAGATCAACGACATGCAAATGGAAGCATTCGAGGCACAACAAGAGAAAATGAAAATATGCTACGATTTCTTTGGCAAATACGAAGGAGCGGTTCAAAGTAGCGATTGGGCGCGACTTTATTGGTTTGGTCTGCACTATGTACCACCACCCAATCGATTCGACCCACGCAAAAAAACAGTGGAGTCAAAACCACCTAATATACCAACGGACTGGAAGGCAAAAATGAGGTTTTGGAGACCAGACAAATCTTATGTTGGAATGGATCCCGAGGGGCCGGAAGAGGTGAGGAAGGACGTGAAGGCATATGCAAATAAAAAAAAAGATTGGGAAGATTATGTAGACAGGCATTGGGACGCTGCATTTGATGACGCGTTCGGGGTGTCGGAGTTTCGAGCGTTTTTGGCAACAATTCCTCAAAAGATAAATGTAGACCTGGAAACGGCTCCGACTAAAGATGTTGTTACTACGTGGTTCGAGTTGCATGAAAATACTAAATATTTCTACACAAAAATTTCAATGGACCATGTCAAATGTGAAGGTTATCAATTTGAAGAAATAATGAGGTATTTAGAAGACTATGACAAAAAAAAACAAATCAACGAATGGAAGCAGAAACCGGCAATAGTGCAACAGTTGTACGACAAGGTCCAAGACTTGCAAGACAACGTCGAAATATTATATAAACTGACAACAGTTCATTGGATGCCGAATATAATCATGTACAACGGGAGACCGACAAATATGTATACAAGATACGATCCTATCGGACGAACAACCATCGAGAGAGCGGAACCACCGGTTAAAGTGAGTCGTACTTCGAAAAGCACGCCACAGAAAGATAAAGCGGCGGCTGGTGGGGCGAAAACTACGGTGAAAACGAAGAAGTAAACCGGCGTTGCTTTTGCGTCTACAGGTTCAACAAGATTTTTGGTGGTGAGTGTGGCGAGGATAAAATGAAAGTAAAGCATATAAAGCACGGACGTGCGCCGGGGATGTCCGCGTTTGACTTTAGTGAGTCGCTGGGGGCGCTGCTCGCAATATACAGAGGAGACATAGAGACCAGCCGGGCCGAGGCCGAGTTGGCGGAGCTCGCTCTCGTGCAGGACGTGCTGGCTACTCCTGCGTGGACGGCGGAGGACTGCCTGGCGCGCAAGGAACGCTGTCAGGTGGAAATCCTGTGTCGTCATTTGGTCACTCCCACTCGCACCAAGTGGAACGTGTATGGTCTCGACGACTCTGCGTTCTGGTTCTGCGTGGAGAAGGCCAAAAGGCAAGCACTCGCCTGTCTGACAACTCGCGGGCCAGAAGGTATCCCCGGCCTGTTGGCCAACACATGGCGAGAATTCGACCCTGTCCCGGGGGGCGAGGGACAGCTCCTGCTTGCGTTCCAGCTCGTCACGCTGCTGTATGCCACGTTCATGATACCCATCCCTGCTCGAGGCACGACTCCCCTGTGGACCCAACTCATCACGCTCGACCCTGACGTTTACTACCGAGGAATTCACGGCGGCGCGACGGAGAGCATGCCGACGCTCGAGTGCCTGGACGTCACTGATGCAACGCACGATCGCTACCATCTGAAGCCAACTTTGCGGCTGGACCACTTCCAGATGGGCAGACCCGCGTCAGGCCGGTTTCCGGACGTGATGCCGTGGGTGGACGTCCTGCGCGAGCTCGTGGGGTACACGAAGTACGCGCAGTCGCTGCTGCCCGACACGGTGTCCGCACCGCTCGAGGAAATGCGGAGGCTGTGCAAGCTCGCGAGCGCGCCGTTGGAGGAGCAGCTGGCGCACGCGAGAAACGACGCCGTGGTGACTGTGCTCAAGAACAGCGAGGTGGTCGGCAGAGAAGCAGCTGTAACCACGACCAGCATGGCTGGGATGCTGCGGAAAGAACAAGTTAAGAAAAACTATCCCAATGTCAAACTGGGTGTAAATGTGACGGGAATAGGTGCCTTGTTGTCTGAATTGGGTGAATATGGTGTGGAATGTGCACACGTGGCCGAGGCGCCGACGAGGCAGGCGGGGCTAATGGAAACGGGACACGAAGTGTGGAACAATAATTTGGGGTTCACGAGCGCAAAATACGCGGAGGACGCGTGCTGGGAGCTCCTGCGGTGGGGGGGGAAACAGATACCGGCAGCTTTGATAAAAGAATTGGAAACTCTGTGCAAGGCATTGAGCGATGCAGATTCCCACGAATTCGAGTGGACAGAAGACAAACTGGAGAAAAGACAAAAACAGAAAGAAAGTCATGAAGCGGGTAGAACCAAGATTTTCGACATATACAAGCGAATAATGCCGGCGGTGCAGGCCGAGGTGTACCACTTCGTGACGACACCGGGTCTCACTTGGACGCAGGCGCGTGCAGAGCTGCGGAAGCTGACGCAGCAGGAAACCTCGACGCTCGGTGTGAGGACGCAGAAAAGCGGAAGTCTTGCGGGCGACACATACGCCGTGACCCTCTCGGCGTTCTTGACCGCGATTCATAAGTACTTGAAGAGACATGGCAAAACACAGGGCTTGGAGTGAGAAAGTGTTCGTTGGGGGCCAGCGATATAAACGTCGCGGGAGCCGCGCGCATGTGGCAGACGATCACACAGCTGGTTGGGGCGCGGGGCAGGTACATCTCGTTCGGCGCCACCGTCATTTACTGCGATGCGAATGACGTGTGCTCGGTGCGCGACACACTCGATCAGGCTGGCTACGCGAATGTGGATGCTGAGACTGTGGTTTCGCATGAGTAAAAGTAGGTGTTGACGTCTGTGTGTGACAAATCGGTGTGAGGTATGTATGGGTTCGATAAACTCATACTTTATTGGTATAAAGCACGTGCGCCTGGCGCGCATGTGGACGGAGTACAGGACGGACAAAGAAAAGGAAATGCTACTCACACAAACGATCAATGGTATATTCAACAACCTGGATATGTGTCTTGATTATAGTGTACATATATCAGTGATAAGATACTTCTGCTCTCAAGTTTTCCTCGAGTTTAAAGCCAAAATTAAGAGTGCCAAAGAAGCAAAAAACACAGATGCAAAGAAGGCGGCTGCACGTGAAGCTTTGCGGTATTGGGACTGGGGAGTAGTTTTACGATTATCACGACTACCACATTATGTAAGACTCCTCCGAGATATTCTGGACAAATTCAGTGATCATGCGAGAAGGCATGACGTGTGGTTTAAAGATGCTGACAGCTATGTGCTGTACACCACACCACCCGAGCGTCTCTTACCACAAGAGCACTTCACCAGAAAGCCGCACGAGCCCAGAGAGCAACAAGCGAGGCTCGCGTCTCTACTGCTTCGAGTGAAACGTCTGGAGTAATCTTTACCACGGATTCACTTTCTTCGCTGCTCTCTCCGCTGCCCCAAGATTATAAACCACTCACAAATGAAATTGATACTGGTTCATAGTTTATTGCATAAATCTTTCAAATCAAATAACGCTTTTCTTGTAGTATCCAACTCTGTGGGTGTGGTCCTTGCATCGGCGTTGGGTTGACCTGATGAATCAGAATGCAAGTAGAATGGCTGATCACTTTCATACCTTTGTTTCATGGCCGATATGTCAAGTTGGAGTTTTTGTGCAAGCAACTTGAAATTTTGCATGAATTCGGGATTGTTCCAAAAAACAGGACGCAGGACATGTGGATCGGCCAGGCACTTGATTTTGTTACTTGGTACGAAAAAATTGAGCAATATCAACTCGAAGTTTGTCTTGCACTCCTGCAGGTCAAATTGTGACTCCAATATTTCTTGTTGTAACTCTTTCAACTGTTCGTTCATATGATCAATCCAGGGCGATTTCTGTATAATTTTTGAAGTGTATTTTTCTTGTTCAAATTGGTCTATTGTCTGTAATATACATGAACAAGTAATACGCAATATATTGATTTGTTGTGCTAACACCTGGTTATGAAAGTTATAAATTTGCATTAATGAGTCATCATCAAACATTCTTCGACTATCGTCTGACTCTGGATGCTCATACTTGCCCATACTTTCAACGCTATCTAGGAACGTATACAAACGTTGTTTATTTTGATAGTTCCATGGCATGCTTGTACAGATGCAGTCTTATATATTATTTTCTGGAATGTGAGTACGCTAAATCGTATGTCGAGTACACTGCATTGTACGTCGAATACCAGTGCTCCTTATAATATATGGCAATATCAAGAGCTATTTCCTTTTCTATTGATTCTGGTGCCTTTTCGTATGTGTTTCTGAGTACATCGACATTTATCTGCACCCAAGATGCAAACGTTCGCAATAGCATATGAAATTGACGATTTTTGAAGACAATTCTATGCGATTTATCGATTGATGTGTTGTTCTGTACACCGAAATAGGTCAAGAAGAAGATTGTGAAGACTTCACGGGTTTGTAATATTTGATCTACCAACTCCGAATTGGATTTGCCGACAGTATTCGTATGTAACGTGTCATGCACTTTCTGAAAGTCATCGCAAAATTGCCGAAACCACATTTGCTCAGCCTTTTTGATGTGACCGGAGCTAGTGTATGAACTGAATACACCTTTGATTGATGCTATGCATACATGCAACGCATGCTCGTGTTCTCTAAGACATTCTATGTGACTACGATTTTCTCTTCTCACTGATTCATCTTCATCATCGCGTGATAAGTCTTCGAAGTGACCCGGATTCTTGTTTTCGTCAATCCAGGTCAAACAGGCAAGTAGTTCATAGATTTGAATAATTTGTTGTTGTTTTGCTTTGATAATGAAATCATTCTCAGATTCCATAGCAAATAGTATACAGATCCTTTATATTCACGAATGTCAATCAGGTGCAAGGACTCTTTTACTGTGGGGTTGCAAAGTTTTTGAAGGGCTGTAATAAAAAAAAATACGAAAAAAATATTTTTAAACTTTTTTACAAAGCCCGCTCAAATTTGCAGAAACACAAACTCACCGCAATGTCCAGCAACATTCTCGTCTGCGAGCGCAGCGCGCACCCCGTGCTGATGCAGTGTCTGCAGGACACCCGGCACGACTGGCGCCCGCTGCAGCTCGTGAACAAGAGTATGTTCGCGACGTTCCGGCAGTACGCGCAGCAGGTCGCGGAGTACACAGCCAAGCGTGAGGAGTACCTGGCACAGCGCAAGAAGTGTGCGGAATTGGCGGCGTTGTGTGACGCAGCGATGGCGAAGCTCGCCATTGCTCGTCTTGTTGGCGGGATTGAGAGCAGCGTCTATGTTTTGCGCATGTTTCATGCAGAGACGGCCAGCTTCGACTGGGGCCACCTCTCCGCTGATGAGGCGGGCGCGGCGGGGGAGACGCTCGTCATAGAAGTCGACTGAGATCATGTTTATTGAATAAACAAAGATGCAAAGACTCTTTTACAGTGAGGTTATTGTCGTGTTTAGTATTTACGAGTGTGTGTCTCGACTCATGCAAATAAATACGACGAGGTGTCTCTTGGATCGTATGGAACAATTGGGTGCGCTCGATACACAAAGTGTAAGCTTATCCAGTGAGAATAACCTTCATGCACTTTTGGTCATGTTGCAAGCGAGTAATACCATGGATGAGAATCATCCGATGAAACTGGAGGGATGGCAAGAAGTCAAAGAAGGATTGCAAGTAGTCAAAGAAGCCACACGAAGTGCGTACAACAAGTATGGCTGGATGTCAGCAGGCTTCGTCGCAGACAAGTGTGCGGCGATTTTGGCAGTTTGCGGCGATCGGCTGACGATAGATTTACAGGTTATGTTCGTGGAATTCAAGAAGGCACTGCGAAAAGCGCAAGACGCAACAAATGTGGGCATTGATCGTGACCATATAAAATATTTACAAAACGAAAATGTGAAGAGAGACTGTTTGAATGACGTTGTCGTGAAGTACTGGAGAATGTGGGATGTCTTCTGGGAGGCCTTAAAGGTCTTGATTGGTACGCAGGAAAAGTACATGAGCGAGGACGCAATGTATGCACATCTCAAGCAAATGAAGGATGACCCGCTGGCCATGGCCCTCGTGGAATTCTTGTACGCCATGAAACAATACCGCCAACGACACAAAGCCAACTTTAGAGGATATCAATGATTCAAGTGTAGTGTGTTTTTGGAAACAAAACATATTAAAGACGCGGTGTATAGCATGATCGTATTGATTCGATATGATCTCCCTCAGGCGTGCGATGATCAAGCACGGCATCCCGAACGAGTGGACGAGCAGGCTCGCGGAACAGCTCGGCATCCAGAGTGTGGAAGACCTCGAGACGATGGAGATCGAGAGAGCTGAGCGTGTGCCGATAGAGTTCAAGCAGCAGATCTACGATCTGCGCAATTTCTACGTCCCCAGCGACTGGACTCTGTGGTATATCAGCGCGTGAGTGTGCAAGTTTGCGTTTTAGTAAATTTTCAAGGTGTGACAATAAACGGTGCTAAATTTGCTACCTGCTCGGCATATACTCGTGGGGTTCGAGGACACTCGGATCTCGAAATCTGTATAATCGATACTGGTCATAAAATATCAATAAAGCCAGCATACTTACTACAACGATCAAAACTATGAGACCATCTTGCATGTTGTCTGTAGACCAACGCATATATATATTCTATTGATGTTTGCTATCATATTTAATTATAATGCATAGTGTCATGTCAAGGAAATGAACAAGCGGATGCCGACCATCATGGCTAGGGCCATTGATATGAGGTACACAAACATCGCTTTGTAAGTGTCTACGCTCTTAAATGTTGAAGCTTCGTTAAAGTACGCAGCACTCTCCATGAGATATGACAGCACTGCAATGACATCAGTCGCGGGTGAACTGTACATGCCCGCTACAATGCGGTCCAGTCCGTATGTCAAGACCCAATATGCAAAGATGCGGTTAGATGAACGTGTCTCTGTTTTTTTGAAGACGTGAATGTGCAGTCGTCCTAGACGTGAGGTAGGTAGCCAGAGAATTGAGAGGGCACAGACGACATCGTAGACACCGTTCAAAAGCAGCGACGCATCTACAAAAGTACTGAGGACCTCTTTAGTGTGCATCTCTCCAGGTGAGCTCGAGTGTTTTAATATAATTTATGAAATGCAAGACAATTTCGTTTGTTAAGTTTCACGTCAACAACTTGAGTTGCACAAGCAATGCGTTGACATTACCCAATAACGATTTATCTATCACGAAATCATATTGTGACCAATCCTCGGACTCTTCATTCCATTGAATCTGGTACCACGCTTTCGGGTATGTGCGTGTCAGTTGGAAAAAACGCTCTTCTTCGGCTTTCAGTTCATGCGCCGTCTGCATGAAGGCCACCCATTCTGGTGGTCGGGGTTGTGGGTGAGGATTATCAGTACTCGCGTCAAAAAGATCGCGGTCGTAGTAAAAGCAGTTTTTCAGTGCCATTTGCAGTGTGTTGTTAAAGTTGTCGCGGTTGAGAGTCTCTATTAACCTGTTTGATTCGAATGACGTAGTATGATCTCGCTGTTGTATGTGCATACGCCGGATTGCTTCTCGCTTACTGCGGCTTATACCATCGAACCAGGCGAGCAGGCCGCGTATTTGATTAGCGCGTCCATATGTGGGGACACGGTACGTCGCTTCAAAATCGGGCTGGAGGGTTATGACACGCAATTGCTGTATGAATGCCGTTATCCCGGTGAAGACAAGATCGAGTCCGTTATTAAGAGCCTGTTCTGCTTCGGACATGTAGCTGCTGGGTCAGTCTTTTATATCGTGTGTATAACTTTAGCGTCGATAGTTTTGTACAGACGACCCAATAATTGAGAGACATTGAAATGAGCGCCTCCGTATACTGGGGCTTCAGGGGGTTTGATGTGGTGGGGGTGCGAGATGAAGGCGCGGATGCTTTCACAGAGTCTGTCATTATTCTCTTCATTTTCATATCCCATCAAGCGTTGATTGATGGCTTGTTCTACGACATCAAGACCTAGAGTTAGAATGGTGCTTCTCAAGGACTCCAGTTTTGATTCGATATTTGACGTTGAATGTCGTGGTAGTGGGGCTTGATGATGTGGAAAGCTCCCGGGATCTGCGGCATAACGTGTATCGTATTCTTCAGCAAAGTTGTTGTTACGAAATATCTGGATGGCATCATCGAAATAGTTAACGAAATCAGAAAGGTCCTCGATGGGCGGGTCATGTCTTTCGTGATATCGCCACCAGTCAGCGTATTTTCCTAGCCTCTGTAACGGTAAGCCGTCAAATATTGCTTCATAACAAAAAGCAAGGTATATATCCATAGGCACGAACACATTGGTTGTCTTTTATACATAGAGAGGTTTGACACGTCCAATACCAAATAAATCAGCTGACCCCAACTTTTGTTGTTTGTATATACAACAAATCTACAAAAGTTGGGGTCGGTTTGCTTACACGCTACCACGCATTGCACATACAGAATTAAATTTTTGATCTAGCAACACAGAATTACAACAATCAAGACCATAACGCCAATCAATATCGCCGAATTAGTTTTTCTGAAGTCAGTAGTATTGAAGTAGAAACTGTATTGACTATCGTTGTTCATGCACTTGTGTCGATGGTCCCTTTATAAATTTCAGGGACGACTTTATGATATGTTGCTCGCTACCCACACTATAACGCGTTTAGCTGTTGAAACTCGTCCAATAGCAAGCGCACACGGTCGCCATTCGCTTGGGAGCCTGTGAATAAGCCCAGAAGACCACCACTCTTCTCGACGGGGCGCAGTTGCTGCATCCGCGCCTTGATCTGCTTCTTGACAGCCTCGAGTTGCTCCTTTGTCGTTCGGTCCTTCGTCTCATTGATCTTCGGCTTGAGGCCTATCAGTTGGGCGTCCAGATACCCGTACTCCAGGTCGTTGATCCTTTCGTCAATTTCATCAAATTTCCTTTGTATCTGATCACGCTGAGAATAACGCAAATTGTTTCGCAGGAAAAAAATTGGACACTCATCTATATACTCGACATACTCTATTATTTTGTTGTTGCTGTCACAGTACGCCATTCGAGACTCATCGTTGCCGTGATCAATATAAATGTTGTATCTGAATCCAGTTTCCCAATTAATTTCTTTCACTTCCTCCCATTCGTCCACGGCTACTTCCTGATGCCTTTTTTTGTATTCGCAGTACATTGTGAAAAATTCCACTATACCCTCGCCCCTCCTGTTCTTCACCGCGCCCCCCGCGAACGCCGCCGCGCCCTCCGCCACGTCCACGTACTCGACGAACGCGCCGTCGCGCCACCGCGTGTACAGCAGGCCCCGGTACCGCCGAATCTCATCTCCACCGACTTCCACGTACGTGCACTTCCACGGCGCCAGCACCTCCCGCGCCATGGCACCGCAGTGCTGTGGCCCGACTTTTGCGTCCATGTCTTTGCAGAACGGTCCACGTGTCGCATCGGGCATTGACTCTCCCTATTAGTGTTTTATATGCCAATGCTTGTTTATATCACCGGTCATAGTCTTTCAGTCGCCCCAGTAAGCTCTTCATGCGCGCAAGGCTTGTGTGATCGATTGCAGGTGGAACAATTCCCACACGGGCGCCGTCCGTCGTGTCTGTGGACGTATACGTGTTCAGGTCCTGTTGTAGTGCTTCCAGTGTTGCTTCTATTTGACACGTTTCGTTTTGGTACATGAAGGTTGTGTACACCGGCACGTTTCTGTCTTCTTGTCTCCAGTCAGATTGATCGAGTTCATGTCTTCTATTAAACCTTAGGTCTCGCTCTCTGTCAGACCACTCGAGATGACATGCTCCATGCCTAAATATCATATACCACGTACTCTGTTGGTCGTCATCGAGACCCTTCCGACTCATGAAATCGTTAAATTTTGCTGTAAATTGTGTTACTTGTGATTTCAGGAGCTCCAATTCCTTTGTTTTCAGTAATTTCGTGATATCATCTGTCAATGCATATATTGCCACAAGTGGTGCCTTCCATTGTTGTACTTGTGCTCCATAATCAGTATATACACTATCTCCGTACATCAATTGACTGGTTCTCAATTCACGTAATGCTTTGTTCAGTTCGTTGTAGATTTTTAATTTCGCTTCGTAAATTCTCAATTTCTCCATTATGGTTTCGGAGGGGTCTGCACTTGTTGCCATGTAACACGACACACATTCTTTTATATGCTACCGTTTTTATTCTCGTCCACTTAAAACATACTGCTGTCAAATAAACTCCCATGTCAACTATTCAGCACTTCTCTGTGTATAATATATTCGTCGAAGCTGTCCCGAAGTATGTCACAAGACGAGGTCAGAGTCGGTCCGTTTCGAGACCGTGTGCAGGACTTTGAGCATTTGAACAAAGCTGTAGTATGGCTGCAATTGGGAGATACTCGATGGGACGACTATGTTGGTCGGCCGGTGCGTATAGATATTACGCCACAAAGCGATCTCTTCGATGAGGTCTGCAAGCTTCATGCATTCAGATACTGGGGTCTCAAAGTCTTTGCGAGGCGTAGGATAAGTACGAACCAGCGCGGTGAACAAATTCTCGGCTTTTGTGAAACAGTGTATGAAAGACCTTGGTCCGAAGACTGGGCACGACAAAACTTTAAAAATATACAAGATTTATTATTCACAAATCCCTCGCGGGAGGCCTGTCATATCATCATGTTGCAACCGCGGAATCCAGTCGATGGAACTAGCGCTCTGGATCGCAGTTAAAAAATACTGCTGGGATTGACGAATGTGCGGCCAAATAGCGGCCCGTGGTACTGATTCTCTGGAAATCTGCATTGATGCATCTGTACTAAAATTTTCATGTCATTTTTGGGTTCTTGTTCCAATAGGTCTTGTAGCGCTTGCATCTTGTCTTGGGTTGTATGAATAAATTCCCCTGGACTCTCGTCATCTTCGATCTTCGTATCAGAATAATAAACTACAGCCGGGTTCCCATACGTTACTTTTGACCAATCATCGCCACACTCTTTTTGCAGTCTTGCTTTCAGATTTCCTGGTGTACGCTTTATCCATGTCACGTCGGTTTCACGATCGTCCCTAGAGTACTTCCCTTCAAAAGTGAGACTCACGCCTTTAGTGATACCATTGAGCTTCCTATTGGCGTCGTCTGCAAGCCCCTCCCAATATTCTCTTTCCCAGAAGCCACCCAAGTGATCAAGACCACCATTGGCGTCAGCTGGCTGGTGGGCGACATGTTTTAGTTGCTCTAGTAAACTGTGCATGGATATCGGTTGGAGAGCGTGGGTCTTCTGTTGAGATAGAGAGTCATCTGTGATCGGTGATGCCGACATGGAAGATTTTCTATGATCTTATATACAAGCATGGTGTATTTAAGACCAGAACTTGACGCGCATGAATGCTATGCTGGCTGTGCGGGAGAGGTATGGTGTACAGCTGACAGTTCAGTGGATACAAGAGGAGAAAGAGAGTGGGTCAGTGGGTTCTTGGCATGATACAATCCGGACTTATGACAGAAAAATCACATTGCTGGCAAGGGATGAAAAAACGGAAACGGTGGATGTGTTCTGGTACAAAGGCGAATCTTTAGAAAAAGCACTCGAAAAGATAAGACCGCGGGAGAAATGGAATGAGCTGAAGGATAATGTAAACAGATTGTACTACAAGGCACAGTACGGCACGACCCCGGAAACACCGGCGGCGGAGGTGTCGGCAAGTCTGAGTGAGCTGCAGCAAGAGATCGAAGGACGAAGAGAGAAGGCTGGTAGAGTGGTGAGCTTGGTCCTCAAGGCCAAAGACTTGGAGATTTACACTTACTACACATCTGAGGGGACGAAGCACGTGTACGTTGACGACGAAGAGGTGGGATACTTCGACCGTAGACTGTGGCCGAAGTGGATTGGGGGAAAAAAGGCGTGTGAGTCGGCGCGTTCAGTTGAGGAAATGCTGACGACGTTGAGAGTTTGTTACATATAAAGGAGTGTAGAGATGGATTTATGTCCTCGGACATACGCATGGATTTGATGGGCAAAATGAGAGTTTATCAACAAAAAATTCAAATTTATAACGACAACAACAAAAGCTTGCGTACATTAAACAGAAATGATATTGCGGAGTCTCAAAGAAGTAAGATACCTGATTACAAAAACATCGTAGAATCTATCTTCAATTTCCATAATGACATCCAGGTCATTGTTGAAATGTTACAACGAAACGACGACGCAGTTTTTTCTCAAATACAACATCTGAAAAAAAAACTTGGAGATTTCTTGTCTCCTGAAAATAGAGCGACACATACATGGACATGGCTGTTAGTTCAAAATAACTGCACACTCATGTATAATGAAACAATTGCGTTCCATCGTAAACTCGACGAACTGGAAACTTTTCCCGACCACGACAATCGAATTCAATACAATGGTCAGGAGTACAAGATCGTACCACTGTTAGAAGAAATACAGATGGAACTGGATAAGTACACATTCACAGAACGAGGTGTGACTTTAAACTCATCAGTTGGTACGCATATGTCCGTTCTGCTGGCACAACTTCGTCAGAGTGCGTGCTTATGAGATTATTTAAGATCTATGGCATATGGATGTGAGTGACAGTGCCGAATTATTTTATTAAATAAATAACGGTGACACGGTCACAAAGTGCACACCTCACAAAATCTCCGAGTCAGTCCACGTGAGAGGCTGCGGCTGGGTGATGTTGCCGATTTCTATGAAATAACGCACTAGAAACCTCGCGTTGCGCGTGCTCGACAAGACCCGCATGTCGGGTATGATCAGAGAGTTGAACCTGTGGTCGGAGGACTGGCCGTTGGTGATGTCGAATCCCGCCGCGTCGGCAGGCCACGTGGTCCGAATGACGACCCATGGATCGAGTTCGCGCCAAATGTCGGCGGACACGAGAATGAGTCGGAACAGCTCTCCGAAAGTGCCAATCGAGAGCACGGGACTGTCGCCTCCGAGGCGTGCGTGCGAGCCCATGGCGAATGCGATCGCGGGTTCGAGCTGCACTATGCCGTGTGGGGGCGTGACGATCTGACCAGGACTGACGTTGAGGCGCACCCAACCAGAAGGAGGGTCGGGCTGATGCGGAGCGTCCATTACGAGTGTATTAGCTACGGGGAGCAGTCTTTTATATGCTTTGGGCTAGAAAAAAGGCCTCGGAGATTTGAACAAACACTAACAGTCTGAACACTAACACAAAGCTTGTAATTTGTCTAGAAGAGCTTTCCTACCGTAATGATCTTTATTCTTACGTCCTATATATTCTTTCTGAATGTCCCAGTTTCGAAATTTGAACTTTATGACCCATACAAATTGATTTGTCTCTTTAAGATCATCTGCTAAACACCACAAAAGCCGCACAGCTGCACTTATGTCAATCAAGTTAGCAAGGTCAGGAGGCACCGCCGTCAAATCATCAATTTCCATCGGTTCGATTTGCGACCAATTCTCGCAGGTCTGATAGCATAACTCTACCAATCTTCTGGGATTTTCTTCAATTTCGCGTACATTATCATGAAATTTTTGAAAATGGTCGTGCATATATGCATCGCCGTCTGGAATTAGTGCATATTGACACTGGCACTTGCGTTCCAAATCTTGGACGAAAGACTTCACGAAGCTGTATTTGTCCTCTGTAGAGGTATATGCAACCTCCAGCATCGGATTCTCAATTGTGATTTGTTGCATGGTCCCATCTCGACCTTCCATCCACCAACATCCACTTCGCATCACCACCTGCCACTCTTTTCCGTCGTCCAATCTATTCATGACTGTGTTCAAAAATATCACCGCCGACTCTAGACTCGCATGGAAAAAATGCCTGCACTTCAAGAATATATCATATGATTTGTTCAGAAAGTACTGCACATCAATCGTCAGTTGCTCGCTGAGGGCATAATTCAGTGACGTGTAACCATTAGGGCTTTTACGAAGCACTTTCTCGTAAATGAGTTGCATAGACTCCGCAAAGCCTTTACAGTCTCTTTGTGGGCTGCTTTGTAAAGATGCATGTCTACAAAGCGCATGCACAGCTGAAATTAGATCGACCATCAATTTCTTTTTGTCTTCTCTGGACGTATACGTTTTGTTGTGATTCGTAATCTCCTGAGCTGCAGTGTGCATATCATACTTCTGAAGTTCACCATTACTTCTTTGTATGTCTTCTTGCCCGGACATAGCACGGACACTGTCGGAAGTCTTACTGGGACTCTCGAACCAAGATTTGACATATGATTGAAGTTCTTGGAACTGCTGTTGATATGATGTATACGTTCCGATGTTGTCTTCTGCGATTTTGAGAAATGGTATGACATTTCCTTCAATAATTTGCAATGCATCTGTATCCTTCATTTTTATTTCTATCCATTCATATGAAAATGACTGTGTTTTGTATTCAATAGATTTGTATGTCCAAAAAAAATCCACACATCGTCGAATACTCATTGGGAATATGTCCGTAGATTCTTCCGGAAGCAACTTATGCAAATCAAGAAGTTTGGTTTTTACATGTTTTACATATTCATTCTCAGATTCAAGAAGGCGACGTGTCATGTGGAGTTCTATATCCACGTCATTTATACGATAAATGTAAATTAAGAGGTGAAGTTTCGCGCTTCTGGGCCACAGGTCAACATGTATGACATCGCTATATACGAACAGCCTTCTACTCGTTATGAGCCAAAATGAACCAGTGAAATGGAAGATACAACTTGTCGAAGTCAGTCTTTTTGAGAATGAGATGTATCAGTATGGAGAATTATATGAGGGTCGGACCAAAATTCTGAAAGAGATCGATGTTGTAGTTCCTGATAATAAAACTGGACAAAAGGTATCCTTCGAACCGTTTGATGAATCAGTGCTAAGTCGAAATGATGTGTACACACTCAACAAGGATTTGAATGAGGAAACAGCATGTGTTGAAATTATAAAAGAATGGTATTTGGAGGAAGCTCCTGACCGAAGGAGATGCACGATCTGGAGACAAGGACAAGATTCCAGTGACATTGCACAAAATTTAGAAGTGAAGAATGAGTTGCTCCAGAACAGAACATCTTTTGTAATGTTCTGGTGGCATTGTTTGCAATACAGAACTATCGCATCAGAAAGATTAGAAATCAAGGATAACAATGGTAGTCCTATTACTGCATGTGAGATTTGTTTCAATCACATGAAGGATATAATTTTCGAACCTTGTAAACATTGCTACATGTGTTCTGAATGTTATGATACCCTCAAGTATCACGGTAATTTATGTCCGATGTGTAGAACACCCATCGATAACGTACATACTACAATATCATATGCTTTACGAGAAGAACCATTTATACAGGCAATACAACTTGAATCAAATAATGTACTCAAATTGTTGTCGAATCTTAAATTGTTTATGTAATGTTTTGTTATAGATGGACTGAAAGGGTGTGTGTGGATATATACGATCTCGATAAGGATATAATGGACGATGTACCACAGAATGAAACAGACGACCAGAAAAGACTACGAGATGAGAGTAATCATACAGCAGACGAAGATGAAATGCAGAGAAAAGCTAAGAGAAGAGCAGAATACAGGAAGAGAATGAAGGAGGAGATGAAAGCGGACGGAGCAGGAGAAAAAAGACATCATTGCGCTCCTTATGATAACAATTACAGTGATAAAGAAAGGACAATGAACTCCGAGTACTTGTCGGGTGGTGCAGAGGACTATTACGAACTCCTCGGAAGTTGTCAGTGCTGGCAAGGGAGCCGTTGGACGTGTGATGCCAAAAGAATTGTGAGGAGTAAATTTACTCCGTGGACGCGCTTCCCGACAGCAAAAGGTATGTTCTGTGAGACTTTCAGGGCTTGGGCGAACCCGCATGCGCTGCGCAATCCAAAGCAAATGAGGGATTGCATGAAACTATTTTTGAAGTCTGAAGGGGGGAAGCTGGTACCGGACTACACGGATACATCTGGAACAGCCAAGTGGTACAAGTTCTGGTATGCCGTGGACATGCTCTACAAGTGGGTGACTCATGAGACTGTGTTAGAAGATGAGGAGGTCAAGGTGCACACGTCGACCTTTTTACAGAAAAACGAGAAAATTAAGTTTGGACTTACAAAAGATGACGTCCGAAAGTATTATGAATTGGCCGGATTGCTGGCGCCGGAAAGCATTGATCACTGGGTCAATTTTCGCAACTGTAGAAATTTCGATATGGACTTGAGTGATAGTCAGAAAGACGAGCTGATGAACTTGCTGTTGACTGAAAAGCGGAGGGCTGTGGATTTGTTCGAGAAGGTATCCTTTTTGCAAAGGTTGTCGATTTCGGAGGGGGGTGACTATGTAAGAATTAGACGACTGAGGGACGACGAATTGAGTCATCATATGAAAACGCAAAAAGATTTACTTGACGCAAGACAAAATCAGCAAGCAGCTGTGGCTGAAGCCATGGATGGCATGAAGAAAGCCGAAGCAGCAAAAAAAGAGCAGGAAAGTGCAGCCAAGGCAGCTGCGGCAGAGGCTCTGATTGAATTGATGCGGAGCCAACCTCTGAATCCGAAACAAGACGTGTGTATGTTGCTGAAATGTCTGCAGAGGCTGGTGCTCAACGAGGTTGTGGAGGGCAGTGCTACTATATAAGATGGGTGTTTGAGCAGCATGGCCGACGAAATGGGTGACGGTATGATGGACTATCGGTTCCAGACGGAGGACTCATATCCGCCTGCGCGTCCTGCTGTGGGGGGTTGGAAAGCAGTCGAGCATCCGGAGACCGATGAGACATACAAGGAAATACAAGAATACTGTAAGTTTCGAGATCAATTCAGAAAATACCTAGGATTTTTGCTTGCTGAGGATTTCGTCAGGAGACTGCCAAAGAAGTGTCACGAAGCGTGGAGCATTCTAGATGACATGATGGATCGATTTCCGGTAAAAAGACAACTGTTACTGTCTCCAAGGTGGCCGCGCGAAGTGGTACGATTGTCTTATCACACCTCGTATTTGGTGTTATCGGACAGAAGCATGTTCAGTAGAAGTGCGATACTGACGGCGTTGCCGCGGGTGGTTGCGAAGATGCGAGAGTACAAGGACATGTTCTGGCAGGCAGTCAAAAGCAAGGATGAGTGTCAGCGTTTGTATGACGAAGCTATTCAGGCGTTTATGACTTGGCGGGCGATGGCTGAAGCTGCTCTGAGAGTGTCGAGTACTGCTGTGCGAGGAAGAGATACGCACGGGCGTTTCGGGAGACGGCGTGCGAATTCGGCACAGCTACTGGCTGAGCTGAACTCATTTCTTCAATTTGAACTTGAAGATGTTGATGTGAAAAAGTAAAGTCGCCCTGTGTTGAAGTTTAATATGTAGATTATAAATGAGTTTGCAATCTGTGGCATGGACAATTTAGATCATGAATATGAGAATAAATCATTTATAATTGAATTCGAGGCGACTGCAGATGAAGAATCACAAAAGGTTTCGATTGAGCAGTTGAAATTTTTTTTGAATACTGTGGAAAACAACTTTGTAGATTTGTATCAGAATACCAAAGAGCGTCCGTATAACACAAAATTTCATGAGCGTGTCAAAGATGTGGTTGAGGAATATTGGAGATGGGAAAACAATCCATGGGATGGTGAATGGAATCGTCTACACAAAAAAACGTTTGGTTTACCAGATTGTCTAAAAATTTTACAAATTTTGAATGAAATTGAAGATGTACCAAAACATGTGGAGTCTGACTTTTACAAGTTGAAAAATTATATTACATCATATTTACTTGATGAGACAAGGGGTAGCATTCAAGTAAAAAATGCGATTGAAACAGCAAGAAAATATATTACTGTCCTTAAAAATGCAGAACACGAAGTACAAAATAACCTGGAGAATAATGTGAAGTCGATGGCTACAGCAAATGAATGGCATGTTGCGAAAGTCACACAAGGACATGCGAACCTCCAAAGAAAGGTGGATACAATAATAGGAAAATGTGGAGGATTGCTGCAGTATGCAGATTACTGGTACCCTGTTACTTTGAGCATCTGGAAAATGAATCGGCGGCTACAGATAGAAATTGCAGATACGAAGGCGGAATGTGAAAGGAAAATCTCTGACGTTCAGAACGAGAGTAATTATTTTCAAAAATATGAAGCTGAAAAAGCTGAGGTCTTAAGACTAAAAAAAGAGAATCGAGAGCTGACGCTAGAACTGACAGAAGCAAAAAAAAGGTGGTATCACAATATAAGTGATAGATTACACCGTAAAAAAAATCTAGACATGCATGAGTTGCTCGCGGATTTGAATGCGTTTATTGAGTCTTAATGTTCTTGCGTGCATGCACTTGAATATTATTAAAGAGACAGGAAAAAACGTGGCATGCCGATACCATCGGTTATCAATTCTATATTCCAACTTCTACCGAGAATGGTCGAGATCATCGATGATTATGGCGCTAAAAATCTATTGAAAAACACACATCCTGAAACAATTACAAAATTTAGCCAATTTTATGGTGATTTTGAGAAAAGTGATCGAATTGCAGATGGAATCACCGCGTTTAAAAAAATCAAAAGTTATGTTGTGCAAATCATAACACAGTATAATAATAATTTAAAGCTGGATGATGTGAAAGTGCAAGAGGATACAAAACATGCCATGCGAGTGGCAAATTTTGTTAACGATCTGTGTACGGACATGTGTGACATGTTGCAGAATACACCGCAGAATCAGCATAAAACATTTTGCAGTATGATTGAAGAAGAGTTAGCAACGTACACCCCCATATCATACGACAATGTGAGAGGGATGGAGATGAGGCTGAAGGCAACCCATACAAAGTTGAAAGATGGTGGGCGACTTGGTGCTTTACTAGCTGAGTTGAAAGCTTTATCATTTCATTTGTAGGCTGGGCGGTATGTGGTCTTCACGTATCGTCGCTTTATTTCGAGTAAACATATTTAAGAGAATAAACAGACGGAAATGAATTTTTCAAACATGTCAAAATTTGAACTTGAGGAAATGTGTCGGAAGTCTTTGAAACCTGATGTAAGAACCTTGAGGGAGCTCATAAAAGATAATCTCAAAAAAAATCGTGGTTTTAAAGACATAGTCATGAACACGTTTTATGTGCTGCATAATGGTGAAGAATTGAACAAAACATCTGTGCGTGGTTTGGATCAACTTTACCCATACCAGAGCTATATTTTTCTAGTGTTTCATGCAGTGAACCGTATATTTCCCAGAAATCATAACGACCATGAGGTCTATAAAATTATTTACGAGTGGATTGAACGCATGTTGAGTAAATACGAAAAATAGATGAATAAATGTCACAAGTGTTTAGGTGTCAGATTACATTGCTAATATATATACCAGGAAGAAGTACCTGGTATGGCCAGATACTACCGAGGACGCTTTCCACACGTGCGTCGATATTACATTACAAATGGAGAAGAATTTATCATGAGCACACAAGACGATGCGGAACAAACCATCGATATCATGAGAAAATATTGCTCTCAGAAAGAACATGGAGAGAAAGACCTTGGCTCACTAAGCATCGCCGACGCATTCGCTTGTCTTGGTGGCAATACGTATTCTTTCTACGTCAATTTCAAGACTGTCGTGGCCTACGAAATCGACGAAACACGTTTTGAAAAGCTCAAATTGATTGTGCAACACTATCCTTCTGAAAAAAACAAAGAAACTGTAAGTGTACGCAGGGACTGCCTCGCCAAAGATGGAATATTAGACACTTGTCATCATGTTGTTTTCTTGGATCCGCCCTGGGTAAATCCAGCAACAGAACAAATCGACAATCATGTATTTCAGTACGCGTCTAAATTATGCCACGACATTGCCGTGAACAAAACGGCACAGTTCGTATTCATGAAACTGCCGTTGGAGTCAAGTTACCCTCTCGACTTTGCAGAACTGATAGGGCGCATGTCCACTGACTGGGTAGACATAACAACAGAGACTATTTTACGCAGGCAACGTACAAGACCGTCGTATACTATTGTCTGTGCCTACCACAAAGACACGTCTGTCAATTATGAAGCTACGTCTCATGTTGTGATGGAGAGAAGTGACGTGAAAAATCTACTGATGCAATTGCAAATGAACATTGACGAGGAACGCGTTGCCTTTTCGGAGAGTTGAACAATAACAAGCAAATTGGATTTATTACCTATGCTTGTGTGTAATTAGAAAGGTATACTTTCTCAGTAATTACACTTAGAACATAACCTGGAGCGTGGATGGCTTGCCGTCCTCGATGGCCGCCCTGCCTTCCGGCTTCGTCTTGTTCTCGCCGAGGTCGAGCGTCGTGAGCAGCGGGAGCTCCTGCATCAGACGGATCACGCAGCGGGTGGTCTGGTCGTCTGGGGTGTAAAACCTGAGGTTGATGTCCGCGAGAGAGAGCGACGTGAGCGTCTTGCACTGGCCCAGCTTCGCGAGCGCTTCGAGGAAGGCCGTCTCCAAGGCATAGTCGTCCTCCTTGCTGCTTCCGGGTTCACCGCGCGAAAGGCGGTTGCCGCGGAGGTCGAGCTCGCGCAAAGGCAGCGTCACCAGAACGGGGATCATATCGGCCATGAAATCTGCTCCGTAAACGTTGTTCACCACCGCCAGCTTGCGGAGCTTGGTGCAGCTCTGGAGATTGCGGAAGAAGAGGGCAACGCTGGACTGATCATTTTTGTCCGTGAAGTGGTACATCTCGATGTTCTCGAGATGCAGCCGCTCGAGATCCGTGCACTGTCCGATGAGGCCACCGATCTGCTTCTGCCTCCAGAGCGCCTCTTTGAAGTTGTAGGACTTCGCCGCTTCCCAGTTGAAGTTGTAAGTCGTGTTCCAAAAGTCCGGCCAACCAAGGTATAACTTGAGGTCCCTGACCGCCATGTCGTCCTTATTGAGGCCGAAAAAGGCACCACTCCTGGTCTTCTTGGGCACCTGACGGTCTATCACCAAATCGCCGAAGGCCTCTGCAATGGACGCCCTCTCGTCAATGGCCATGCGCATGCGCATGAAGGCGTTGGGATCGTCGTAGCTCGGGTTGAAATGGAACTTGAAGGCAGGTTTCCACTGCTCCATGGTGTAGCCGTTGTGGCCGTCGAAAGTGAAGACCTTTTCCCACTTCTTGAGGTGCTGATCGGAGGACATCTTTCGTCTTTGGATGACTAAAAAGAAGAGGTCTTTTATATGAAAAAAAAAATAATAAATGAACGATGAATAATGAGGAGTATGTCATAGAATTTATGTTAATGATAATTTCAATTTAGCAAACAGTGTATTTCTGATCCATGCCCAAATCTCATAGAATTTGGGTCCATCCTCATTTGGAAACTTCTCCCATATAAGATCATGTATTCTGTTTATGTTATTTCTAAATGGTTCTAGTTCTTCGATAGCGTTGCTGACTTTCGCACCTCTCATCATCTTTCTCAATATGTTCGTGAGATCTACGGCAATGTCACGGAACTTTTGGGGATGGGTCCATCTTTGTTTGATGTGATCTGCCAAATTTTGTATGCTTGGATCTAGTTCTTGCAATTTTTTCATAAAAACTGTGTTTGACTTGTCCGATTCTTCTACAGCATGCATTTTTAGCGCATTTAATTTTTCATGAATATCTACATGGGACGTTTCCGAGTCTGCCATTACTGGAAATGTGACATTCCTTTATATGCATTATTCAATAAG
>Ga0164293_10000569_pt1 | contig 29547 bp, 36 predicted proteins | sample GEODES118metaG_FD_111487 | JGI IMG/M metagenome (GOLD analysis project Ga0164293, IMG submission 111487) | Eutrophic lake water microbial communities from Lake Mendota, Wisconsin, USA - GEODES118 metaG | ecosystem: Environmental > Aquatic > Freshwater > Lake | place: USA: Lake Mendota...
TCTTTTTTCTTTTTTCTATTCTTAAACTTCAACTCCCCAAGTAGATGGGCTAACCCGCCATTCTTGTAAAGTGTGTTGTTCTTCTTCTGTGATATAATTTTTCGCAACAGCTAATTCTAATAAATTATCATAGTTTGAAAGTGTATATAATTCAACATTAGCTTTTTTAAAGTTTTCAACAGATACATCAAAACCATATGTAAAAATGGCTACCATTCCTTTAATATTAGCGCCTGCTTCTTTTAAAGCTTCCACTGCAAGTAAACTACTGTTTCCTGTACTGATTAAATCTTCTACAACAACAACATTCTGTCCTTTTTGTAAAAAACCTTCTATTTGGTTTTGTCTACCATGTTTTTTAGGTTCGGGACGAACATATACAAAAGGTAATCCCAAGTATTCAGCAACAAGCACTCCAATTCCAATTGCACCAGTAGCAACACCGGCAATAACATCCGGTTTTCCAAATTGCTTTTCGATATGTTTAGAAAATTCCTCTCGTAAATAATTACGAATTGGTGGAAATGAAAGTGTTATCCGATTATCACAATAGATAGGCGATTTCCATCCTGAAGCCCATGTAAAAGGATTTTTAGGATTTAATTTAATTGCGTTTATTTGTAAAAGCAATTCGGCCGTTTTTTTAGCTGTATCGTTATTTAAAATCATAGTACAAATGTATAAAGTTTTTGTGAACGACAAGCCACTTTTTTTGACAAATGAAATCCAAAAAGAAACGGATTTTCAATTGTTTTTACTTGAAAGTGTTGATATTAAAGAGCTTATTATCAAAATATTTAAAAACAAAGTTGATAAAGCTTTTTTGTATCATCCCGATGAAAAGGAAATGATGAAAAAGTTGAAATCAAAAATCCCGGTTGAAAAGGCTGGAGGTGGATTGGTTTACAATGATAAAAATGAAGTTTTATTTATTTTTAGAAATAAAAAATGGGATTTACCTAAAGGCGGAATTGAAAAAGGTGAAGAAATTGAAGATACCGCTATACGGGAAGTTGAAGAAGAAACAGGAGTGAAAGGATTAAAAATAATTAGAAAGCTTTCTAAAACATATCATATTTTTAAACGAAGCGGGCGTTATAAACTGAAAATAACACATTGGTTTGAAATGCGAACGAGTTTCAATGAAAAATTAATTGGTCAAGTCGAAGAAGGGATTGAAAAAGTGGAGTGGAAACCTGAAAGTGAAATTGAAAATTGCCTTTTAAATTCGTATGAAAACATAAAATTGCTCTTTGAAAAGTAATTTTTTTTTATACTTTTATAAAAAAAATATAATTACTTCTATGAGAAAAACTTTTCCTTATGTTTTCGTTTTGTTTTGCGGTTTTTTACAAGCTCAAAATTATACATTTCTTAAATTAAACCAGTCCTATGTTGAGTTGGTTAATCCGGTGTCAATTAATCAAGGCGAAATTTGGGATGATTTTGATGTTCCAATTGCTATTCCATTTACTTTTAATGTTAATGGTCAGAATTTTCAAGAATTAATCATGAGCGATAGTTTTATCACTTTTGAAGGAGTTTTATCAGAAATTTTTAGTCCGATGGGCAACGACCTAGTAGACAGAGGCTTTAACGGTGATAACTCTTTGTCACCACTAAGCTAAAAAGTAGAAGGAGCAGTGGGCAGTCGTATTTTTAAAATACAGTGGAAAAATTGCGGTAGTTTTGATGATTCAACCTTAGCAATGTTTGTAAACTTTCAACTTTGGCTTTATGAAACTACAAATGTTTTTGAAATTCGTTATGGCTCTAGTAGTGTGACTAATCCGTCCATTTTTTACCTAGGCGAAACAGGCGGTATTATTGGAGTAACCTCCGCTGATTTTGATACGGAAGATTTTACTAATTCCTTTTTTTTAATTGGTAATCAAGCAAATCCTACTACAACAACTGAAATGGATTTTATTACTGGAACGCCAGCAAATACAACAGTTTATAAGTTTACACCAACTGCTTTATCAATTGGTTCAAATGAAAAAAATAGTAACGTGGTAGTTTATCCTAATCCGAGTAAGGATGTGTTTTTTATAAAAGGATTGTATGATAATCAACATTATACAATTTCTGACAGTTTTGGGAAAGTAATTCTAAAAGGTTTGATTTTAGAGGATAATGCCACTATAAATTTATCAAATTTTGAAACAGGTTTGTATTTCTTAAATTTTGAATCTGGAAATTCAATTAAGTTGCTAAAAAACTAATTTTATTATCTAAACAAAAAATGTCAAGAGTATAAATTCTTGACGTTTTTTTTAAAATTACGTTACATATTACTTTAATAGACGATAAACCGGATACTGTAAATGTTCTTTTTCGTAGTGGTCAGAATTTTTATAAATCCAATCTAATTGAGCCGAACCACTTTCAGCAAATTTTGGTTCCTCCAGTTTCTTTTTTTCAAAGCTTTCTTTTAAAATTGGATTTTGTTTTAAAATATCCGTAGCTAAATCTTCAAATACATAAGCAGAGTACCATTCTTTTTGTTGCAAAATGGCATCAAAAAAATTCCAATTAAAATAGGAATCAACTGCCTCTGGTTCAAGTGTTTCTAGTAAATATTTTACTCCCTGTTGATTCGAGAAAAAAATATAATCACCAGAATTAAATTTTACTTTTTTAATATTTCTTGAAATTTTTGTATTGTAATGTACATAATGACCTTCGTAAGGAGATTTTGATGTTTGATAACTGTCAATTTTATACGTTTCAACTTCAATGAGCGTATCCTTTTGAATTAGAGAATATTGTATCTTATTTAATTTCAACAAATCAATAATTTGCCATTGCGATTGTGGAATTATATAGGATTTTGGAATCGTAATAAATTTTGTAGGTTTATAATTTCCATAAAAAGGAATTTTCTTGGTAAACGGCTTACTTCTATCATAATATAATCGATCTTTCCCGGAAATGTCACTTGGCTTGTTCTTTCCTTCAAATCCTTTAAAATCAATATATGATACTTTAGTTGAGTCAATTGCCCAATCTATTGGATAGTTTGATCCTTCCTGGTAATCATTATAACTTTCCGTTCTTATTTTTTTAATTTTATTCCAATTGGCATCGGTATAATTAATAACACTAACCATAAATTCATAAGTTACTTTCACTCTTTCTTTAAACGATTTGAGCATGTGTGTTTCAGGTACAAAACCCAAGGTATTGAAAAGTGTGCTATATCCGGTAGCATATCTTGGTGTATCTGTAAATTGTTCAAAACCTTGGTCTGGAGTAGTACTGTGAACATTTACATAGGGAACAACTTCAATTTTCTTTTGGTTCATGCTTTTGATAATGTCAGGAAAAAATTCGTTGGTGAAATAGTTTCCTAAAGTTGTTCCTAATCGTTCGTGTTGAGTGGCAATACAAGTAAAAGTATATTGATAATCAGCACCGTTAGAAACGTGATTGTCTAAAAAAACATCCGGATTAATACTTCTAAATAGCTCTTGAAAGCTTCTTGAATTTTTAGTATCCGATTTGATAAAATCTCTATTCAAATCATAATTTCTCCCATTTGCTCTAAAACCATAAGCTTCCGGACCATTTTGATTAGCTCTGGAAGAGAAATTTCTATTTAACATTCCGTCAATATTATAAACCGGAATAACTACAATTAGCGTATTTTTAGGAACTTTAATTTTTGAAGTTGCCAAATCTCGGAGGAGCATCATTGAAGCATCAATACCATCGGGTTCACCGGGATGTATTCCGTTATTCACCAAAACAATTGCTTTATCTTGATCAAAATCAAAGTTTTTATTTTCAGAAAAAACAACAATATGCAATGATTTTCCACTATCAGTTTTACCTTTTTCCAGCATTTGAATACTTGAATACTTGTTAGCTAAATTTTGATAAAAGGAAATACATTCTTCATAAGTTGTCGATTGATTGCCATTACCTTTTTCAAAAGGTGTCAAAATGAAACTTTTATTTTGAGAAAAAGATAAAAAGCAAGCTAGAAATACTGATAATTGAAAATATTTTAACATGTGTTTGTTTTTTTAAAAAAAAATAACCAAAATCTATTTAGTCTAAGAAAAAAAAAGTAGTTTTGTTAGTAACAAATTTAAAAATAAACATTTATGAAAAAAATTACTTTAGCTATTTTATTATTTATTAGTTTTATTGGAATGAGTCAAACAATTTCTCATTCTACTTCAATGGACTTAGGCGATACAAATGTTGCATGTAATGGCGGAACACCATCTACTTCAAGTGATAATCGTTATTTCAGATTTTTTCAATTGAATTCATTTTCAATAACTTCTGACTATACAATTTCAAGTGTACAATATGGAGTTCAATCATTAACAATACCTACTTTGCCTAATGGTTTTCCAATAACAGTGAAAATTTACTCTACAACAAATACGAATTTTCCAGCAGGCTATCCTACAGGATATACTCTATTGGCAACTGCTACAACAAATATTTTAATTAGTAATGTATTATCATTGGTTTCTATTCCAATTGTTGCAGCAATTCCAGCAGGTTCAAATGTTTTGGTTGAAGTAGGATATGATGCCCAAACAGCAAATAGCGGAAATAGAGTGTTTTTATCTGCTAACAATTTAGGGCAAACTGCACCAACTTATATTTCTTCTACTGGTTGCGCAATTAATGCTCCAACAACAATGGCTGCAATTAATTTTCCAAATGCTCATTTAGTATTGAGTGTTACCGGAACTACTTTAAGTGTTAAAGAAAGTATTTTACAAAAGGTTTCTGTTTTTCCAAATCCATCTAAAGGAAAATTTACAATTGATTTACCAGCTTCAGTTTCAATTGAAAAAGCGAGTTTAACTGATATTACAGGAAAACAAATGGCAATTAATTTAGATGTTTCAAATTCATTTTCAATTTCTGAATACAATACAGGAATCTATATTTTGAATTTACAAACTTCAGAAGGAGTTTTGAATAAAAGACTTATCAAAGAATAATTTTTTTCAATAAGATTCATTTAAACCCGGTTCAAATGAATCGGGTTTTTTAATTTATTTTGACTGAATCAGGAACTAATACGGTATAATCTCCTCCATTTCTAATAACATCGCGAACAATACTCGAACTGATATAGGAAGTTTTAGAAGCAGTTAATAAAAATACAGTTTCAATTTTTGATAGTCTTCGGTTGGTATGAGCAATCGCTTTTTCAAATTCAAAATCAGACGGATTTCGTAAACCACGTAAAATAAATTCAGCTTTTTCTTTTTTACACAAATCAATAGTCAATCCTTCATAAGTAATTACGCGAACTTTTGGCTCATCTTTAAAGGCTTCTTCAATAAATTTCATACGTTGTTCAATGGAGAACATGTATTTTTTTTCTGCATTTACTCCAATAGCTACAATTACTTCATCAAAAAGTGAAATACCACGTTGAATAATATCAAAATGTCCTAACGTTATAGGGTCAAATGAACCTGGGAATATTGCTTTTTTCATAATTATATTATTTTGTCAACGCTAATTCAATGGCATTGTCAAACAAATCAGACAATGAGATACCAGCAACTTTAGCTTGTTGTGGTAAAATGCTTTCAGTAGTCATCCCAGGGATTGTATTCATTTCCAGCATATAGGGTTCATTATTTACTATAATAAATTCGCTTCTTGAAAATCCTTTCATTTTTAGAACTTCATAAGCTCTTTTTGCAACTGTTTCAATTTTTTCTTTTAATTCATCACTAATTCTAGCCGGTGTGATTTCCTGTGATTTTCCTAAATATTTAGCTTCATAATCAAAGAAATCATTTTCTGAAACAATTTCAGTAATAGGTAAAACAGTAATTTTCCCTTTATAATTGATTACACCTACAGAAACTTCAATACCGTTTAAAAAACTTTCAATAATGATTTCATTATCTTCTTTGTAGGCATTTTCAATAGCGGGAATTAATTCTTCCTTCGAAATAACTTTAGATATTCCAAAACTGGAACCTGATTTATTGGGTTTTACAAAACAAGGCAATCCAACCTTTTTAATAATAGTCTCCGGTTGAATAGCATCACTAAAATTCAAATAATAGGAGGTAGCCGTTTTGATACCATACGGTTTTAATACAGAAAGCAAATCTCTTTTATTAAAGGTTAAAGCTGATTGATAATAATCGCAACTAGTTTGTGGAATAGTTAATAATTCAAAGTAGGCTTGCATCAAACCATCTTCCCCGGGAGTACCGTGAATGGCATTAAACACAACATCAAAGTTTAATTTTTCACCATTCATACTAACGGAAAAATCATTTTTATTTACCGGAAACTCTTCTTTATTATCGTTTACCAAAACCCATTTTTCTTTAAATATGTGAATACAGTAGGGATTATATTTCGATTTATCCAAGTATTGATAAACTACATTTCCACTTGTGAGTGAAATTTGGTATTCACTGGAATATCCGCCCATGATGATGGCAACATTTTTCATTGGTGTGCGTTTAAAGATTAGGTTTTACCTTAACAAATTTATCATTTATTTATGGAAACTAAAAACGGTTTATTATTTTATATATTTGCAACAAATAAAATAGAATGAGTTTAAAAAATTACCTAACCAGTAAAGTGTTTTTCAGGCAAGTTTTAATAGCATTTGGTATTATTACTGTTTTGTCATTTGTGTTTTTTAATATGCTCTCTTTTTTTACTAATCACGGTCAGGAAATCACTGTTCCAGATTTGAGTAAAATGAATGTTGAACAGGCAGAAGAAACTTTAGATGAATTAGGTTTAGATTATGTATTATTAGATACGTTGGATTATAATAAAGATTTTCCACAGTTTTCTGTTGTAGAACAAGAACCCAAAAAAGGAGCTAAAGTTAAGGCAAATAGAAAAATTTATATCAAAGTAAATACATCCGGTTATACTTTCGTTGTGTTACCGGACTTGATAGAAAAAACGTTCCGACAAGCAGAACCAACGCTAAAGTCGATAGGATTACAAGTAGGGGAGGTAACTTACAAACCTTATTTAGGTAAAGATATGGTTTTAGAAATGAGATACAAGGGAGCTCCTGTTAAACCAGGAACTAAAATCATGAAAACATCTAAAATTGACTTGGTTTTAGGTGATGGTAAAGCCGCTTTTGATGAAACTGAAATTGACAGTTTGATTCGAGAACAAGAAAGAAACCCCACTAATGAATAATATTCCTCCAACGGTCGAACATGAAACAGACGACGAATTATTTGAACACCACCGATTTGATGTTCCTAAAGGACAATCGATGCTTCGTATTGATAAATATTTAATACAAGTAGTCGAAAATGCAACAAGAAATAAAATTCAACAAGCAGCAACTGCAGGAAATATATTGGTAAATGAACAACCAGTAAAATCTAATTACAAAGTAAAACCATTTGATGTAATTAGGGTTTTGATGCCTCATCCGCCATTTGAATACTTGTTGGAACCCGAAAATATTCCAATCAATGTTATCTATGAAGATGATCAATTGTTAGTTGTTAATAAAGAAGCGGGAATGGTTGTTCATCCCGGACATGGAAATTATAGCGGAACGTTAGTAAATGCTTTGGCTTATCATTTTGAAAATCTCCCTATGAATAGCTCAGAAAGACCCGGGTTAGTGCATCGAATTGATAAAAATACTTCCGGTCTTTTGGTGATTGCTAAAACAGATTTTGCTATGGCCTATTTAACCAAGCAATTTGCGGCTAAGACTTCAGAACGAGAATATATTGCGTTAGTTTGGGGAAATGTAGAAGAAGAGGAAGGTACAGTGCGTGGCTACATAGGCAGACATGTGAAAGATCGTATGCAAATGGCAATTTTTGAAGATGAATGTATGGGAAAACCTGCTGTGACTCATTATAAAGTTATAGAACGATTAGGATATGTAACTTTGATATCCTGTAAATTAGAAACAGGGAGAACGCATCAAATTAGAGCCCACATGAAGCATATTGGACATACTTTGTTTAATGATGAACGATATGGCGGACATAACATTCTTAAAGGGACAACTTTCACAAAATACAAACAGTTTGTAGACAATTGTTTTAAAGTATTGCCCCGGCAAGCTCTTCATGCAAAAACTTTAGGTTTTGAACATCCAATAACCAAAGAATTTTTACGCTTTGACACCGAAATCCCACAAGATATGGCCGAGTGTGTTGAAAAATGGCGAACTTATTCAAAATCACATACTTTGGAAGAAGAAGAGTAATTTTTTTATTATATTTAAACGCTGTAAATGTTTAAATTATGATTAGAATTTTACACCTTATATTACTTTTTTTAGCCTTTGGAATGTCGGCTCAATCATTTGAAATAGGTAGAACTACCATTACTTTCATTGATGCCAGTCGAGGAAATCGTTCTATTGCCTCTGAAATTTATTATCCTGCCAACTCCGCAGGAATTAATGTTCCTGTTGTTTCTACAACTTCGGAGTCTTTTCCCGTTTTGAGCTTTGGGCATGGATTTTTAATGTCCTGGGATGCTTATCAAAATATTTGGGAAGCATTAGTACCCCAAGGCTACATCATGATTTTTCCAAAAACAGAAGGAGGAGCTTCTCCTTCTCATTTAGAATTTGGTAAAGATTTATCCTTTGTGATAAGCCAGATGGCACTATTAAATTTAAATTCATCTTCTATTTTTTACAATCGCATATCAGATAAAAGTGCTTTGATGGGGCATAGTATGGGAGGTGGAGCTGCTTTTTTAGCTGTCCAATTTTCAAACGAAATAGATGTAATTCTTACTTTAGCAGCTGCAGAAACTAATCCTTCAGCGATTACAGCTGCTGGAAATTTAACTATTCCTGCTTTGGTTATTGCCGGAACAAATGATTGTGTAACTCCAACAAACACCAATCAATTGCCAATGTACAATGTACTTAATAGTGAATGTAAAACGTATATAAGCATTACCGGAGGAAATCATTGTCAAATGGCAAACTATAATTTGTTTTGTAGCATTGGAGAATCCACTTGTTCGCCTTCACCGACCATTTCTAGAACTGAACAACATCAATTATTAAACCCAAGCATGTTATATTGGCTTGATTATCAATTGAAATCAAATTGTAGTGCCGGAGATTCGTTTCAACAATTACTTACTTCTTCTGTTGGAATCTCTTCAGTTAATAATTGTGAATATTGTGCACTTAATATTTTGGAATTAAATGAAAGTGAGTTATTTAAAGCCTATCCAAATCCATTTCAAAATGAAATAAGAATTTCAGCTTTTCCTAATCAATTGCTAAAAATAGAATGTTATAATATGCATGCAGAATTAGTATACAAAGAAGCTATTTCTGCATTTACAAGAATTAACACTGAAGATTGGGCATCTGGAATTTATTTTATAAAATGTACAGATCAAAAACATAAAGTCTCTGTATTTAAATTAGTAAAATAAAAATTAATTAAATAAAAAAAGTAGCGAATTTTGAAGTCGCTACTTTGTGTTTTTATTAATTTAAAGTTTAACCTCTTCGAATTGAATTCCCGGAAGTTCTTGTCTCAGCAGTATTTTTATTTCTTCCTTCACTTCTTGTTTGTTCAACTTTAGAGGAGCTAGTTGCTCTTGGTTGAGGAGAATTTGAATAAGAGTTTTGATTTTGAACTCTTGGAGAAGATGCTTGATTTGTAGTTGAACGCGGTGAACTATATTCACTTGATTTTGGCGTAATTCTTGGCGTACTTGAAAAATTATTATCTTCTTTTACCCCTTCAACTCTAGGTTTCGGACTGCTATATTCTGAAGATGAACTATTCATAGTTGTACTTCTCGGATTATTAAAAGCTAAATATTCTGATGAATTGGTGTTTTTTACTCTTGGTTTTGGAGTAGAATAGACTGTCTCATTTGAATAGCTTTTTGGATTTTCAGTTCTTGGTTTTGGAGAAGAATAGACCGACTCACTAGAATAGCTTTTAGGATTTTCAGCTCTTGGCCTTGGTGAATTACTAACATTAGAAGTATTATAAGTTCTATTTCTTACCCCTGAATTTGAAGTTCCTGTGTACAAATTTGCTCTAGTACTTCTTGGAGAAGAGGCAACAGCTTTATCTCTATTAGAACTATAATTGCGAATTTGAACTAATTCGTGACGATTATAATAGCCATCATTGCGATGATTGAAGGAACGATTTGGATATTGTCTTTCATAACCATTTGTTCTATAATTGCGATGCATTGCTACTGCATGACTACTTCTTCTGTGGTTTACATAATGACAAGTATTATTATAATTCACATAAAAATTTATGTGATTTCTATAATGAAAATAGGGATAGGGATTCCATACAAAATAGTATGATGGATAATAATTCCAATACCACGGTGAGCAGTAAGGTCGATAGGAGTTTACCCAAAAAGTATTATAAATAATTGGTGTGTAAGCATATATAGGTTCATAGATATAATTTGTACCATACATATAAACATCTCCTACAATTTGAACTTGTAATTTATTATTCCGGTCTTTTTCTACTTCAATAGTGGCAACATCTTGAAAAAGGTCTCGTCCTATGACTGATTGAACAATAATTAAATGTGTTCTACCTTCTACAGATTCAATTACACGTAAATAATCAACTTGGTTATCATTATTTAAATCAAGATTTGAAATTTGTGTTTGTGGATCATTTAATCGATGTTCGAAATCTTCTAAATTAGCAGCTTCTCCAAATATGGTTGCAATAGCTCTTAAATCTAAGTTATCACTTATATCCACAGAATTAGCTTTAACCGTAGTTCGGTCTTGAGCTCTTGAATCGGTAATACTAACCAATACAATTAAAAGGGTAAATAATTTAATTTTCATAACGGTAAGTTTTAAATGATTATTAGATTTTAAGTTTCATTTTTTTAGTTATACAATTTCTGTGCCAATACTTACAATATAATTTTTACAAGTTTTTTTATAATATGATTTCTTGTTAAAAAGGATTTTGTTATTATATTTGCTTATATATTTAACAAAATGCGTAAAGTTTGTGAAATCTTACTGTTAATAGTTTTGGTTTCTTGTAATCAAGAAACTAAAAAAATTGTAACAAACAAGCGGGCTCCATTTACCGGTGTAATTTCTGAAACTTTAATGTCTGCTAGTATGAGTGTTAGAGCTATTACTCTAGATAAAAATAAAGTTTGGTTTGCGACAGATAAAGGTACGTATGGATATTGTAACTTTGATAAATCTAAAAACTATGTTGGTAAAGTAGAATTTAATTCTATAAAACCTCATTTTAGGGCTATTGCTCAGAATAGTACTTCAATTTTTCTAGTGAGTACAGATAAGCCGTCTGTTATTTATAAAATTGAAAAGGAGGAAAATAAAATTTCTAAAGTTTTTGAAGATACAAATCCAACTGCTTTTTATAATGGTATCCAATTTTGGAATGAATACGAAGGTATTGCGATGGGAGACCCAAAAAACCAATGTTTGTCATTAGTAGTTACCAGAGATGGTGGTTTAACATGGGATAAAGTAGATTGTTCAAACGTACCTAAAACCGCGGAAGGTGAAGCAGGATTTGCTGCAAGTAACAGTAGTTTAATTGTTAAAGGAGATAATACTTGGGTTGTAACCGGAGGAACTAAAGCTAGAGTGTTTTTTTCAAAAGACAAAGGTAAAACATGGTCAGTTCATGATACCCCTATGATTCAGGGAAAATCAATGGCAGGAATATTTTCAGCTGACTTTTACAATGATTCTATAGGAATAATCGCTGGTGGAGATTATGAAAATCAAAATAATAACACAAAAAACAAGGCACTTACTATTAACAGTGGGCAGTCTTGGAGTTTATTAGCCGATGGTCAGGGATTTGGTTATAGTTCTTGTATACAATTTGTTCCTGAATCAGGAGGAATTTTGATTGTAAGTGTTGGACCTCAAGGCATTTATTTTTCAAATGATATTGGTGGTTTTTGGAAAAAAATAAGTAATGATACAGATTTACACACTATTCGTTTTGTAGATGAACGTAATGCTATTGCTGCAGGTAAAAATAAAATTGTAAAATTGAAATTTACTTCGAATTAATTTTTTGGTGGTTGATTCTGACGTCCTCCTCTAAATTGTTTCAATAAATTTCGATTAAAATCCTCTTCTGCTTTTCGGAGCTTTATTATTTTTTGGGCACTAATTACACCTTTCAAATCAGTAATAAGTTTTTTTCGTAATTGATACAATTCATCTTCAGTGCTTTCAATTTGAGATAATAAACTTAATGCTTCTTTTTCAGTAATTTTGTCAATAGAAGTCTCCATTCTATCCATATAGGATTTCATTTTTTCATGGCGTAATACAAATTGTTTATCTTCAAAAGTATTGTAAATAGGCCAAAATTTTTCAGCTTCTTGAGGGGTTAATGCTAATTCATCTGAAATGAAAGCAATTTTCAAAGATTTTACTTTATCTCGTTTGCCTTGTGGCTTTTGTGCATAAGTAATCGCTGAAATAAATATAAGCAATAAAGAAATTTGTTTTAAATATGTTTTCATCGTTTTATATTTTTAATCAATTAAATAATATTCTAAAGATTCTGTTGTCAATAAATAATTCTCAATAGTATCTGATTCAATAGTTTTACTTTTTTGAAAGGCTAGGATATCTTCCTCATTTAGCAAAGTAATTAAATCTTCGGTGGTGATGGATGGATGATAGCTCAAAAAATTTTCAATTTCATCTTGATTTAATTGAGGAGACGAATTTACTTTCCAATTTTGATAGACCTTTACACTAATTGCAAAAAGTAAAATTGCAGCAATTGCGGAATACCATACCTTTTTTCTAGAATGAAATGAAATTACTTTTGGCTCAACTTCAATAGCTAGTTGCTCAGTTAGTATTGCATTAAATTCCTCAAAATAACCATCAGGAACTTTAAAACCCGATTTTATTTTTGGACTATTTTCTAAGTCAAATGATTTCATGTTTATAAGACTATATTTTTAATGATTGGTTTAATCCTTTTTTAAATATTCTTCAATTTTTTTTACAGCATGATGATAGGAAGCTTTCAATGCTCCTACAGAAGTATCTAAAATTTCCGAAAGATCTTCATATTTAATTTCTTCAAAATATTTCATTTTAAAAACAAGTTTTTGCTTTTCTGGCAATTGAGCAATAGCTTGTTGTAATTTAAATTGAATTTCATCACCTTCAAAATACACATCAGCTTGTAACTTTTCAGTTTGTTTTTGTAAATATTCTTCTGATGAGGATTGATGATGTTTCGTTTTTTGTTGTAAAAAGGTCAAGGCTTCATTGGTTGCAATTCGGTAAATCCAAGAAAATAATTTGCTTTCACCTTTAAATTTAGGTAAGTTTCGAAAAACTTTGATGAACGTGTTTTGTAAAACATCATTAGCATCGTCGTGATTGAGCACTATATTACGTATATGGTTATACAATGGCTTTTGAAATTGGAAAACCAATTGCTTAAACGCAGCTTGTTGCGTTTTTGGGTTTAATAATGTTTCTATAAAAACTTTCTCGTTTTCCAAAACCTTGTTTGTGGTTTAGACTGATAATAATTTAAATGGTTTAAAGGAATCTTAAAAATAACTTAGTATTTATAAAATAATTATTATATAATTTAATATTATTATTCCATTGCTTCCGAAATAACCGTTTGCGGTTTTGGTTGAGCGAGTTTTGAAACCGGTTTAGCTTTAATAGGGATGTAGATTTCAGTAATCCATTGTGAAGGATATTTTATGTCTTTTCTACTTTTAGTGTAAACTTCTTGATAGGTGCCAGTTGCACTTTCCTCCAGGTTATTCTGTTTGATGAATTCAGTTCCTTTCTCCCAAGCTTCTTTACTGTGTGAATAATCTCCTTTTAAGGTTATTTTTACTGCTTGGTAGGGAAGAATACTATCTGTGGTAAATTCACTTTCCGGAGTGGTGAATATTTCTTCTTTTAACGGAATTGCAATTGCAAATTTTACAAGATTGTTAGGTATATCATACGAGTCGAAAGCTACAAATGGACTACCAAAGGTTGCGACGTTATTATCTTTAACAAAATTCAAAAGTAGCGGCATTTGCTTTTGGACTTTAGTATAGAAATCGGGTATTTTAGAAATAGAGCGTCGTTTAAGGTATTTTATTTTATTTACGTTTACTAGACCATTAATGGAAATATCGTAGGTGTTTATTTCTTTTGTTAGTACTTTATCAAGCTTGGCTAAACTATTTTCAAAGTTTTGGTTTAGTTTTTTTTCAATTCCTCCAGAAAAAAGAGCATAAAATTTTCCTAAGAAATTCTGATTGCCTTTGCAACTCCATCGTACTTTTGTACCCCCTATGGTGTCACGAAAGATTATATTTGCTTTGGATTCAGAATCATTCCAAGATAAATTTTGGGCAATACTGTCGTTTTCTTTTAAGTATATGGTTTGCATCTTACCGCTTTCTAAACCACCATCCCAACTGAAAGCTCCACCAACACCAACAGTGTTTTCGGGAAAAGTAAATCTTAATTGAGCATCATCTTCTTTCAAGGAACAAAAATCTTCCCAGTTCTTATAGTCATTTACATACTGAAACAAAGTGGATTTTTCCAACTTAATCATTCTGCTGCTGGTAACGCTATACCTACCATCTTTAGTGGCTATAAATACGACTAATGCCAAAGCTACTAAAACGATTAAAAGTAAGATATATTTCAATATTCTCATGACGTTCTATTATGAATATTCAAATGTAAAGGTAGGAAATTTATTTTGGTTAAAAAACCTTGATTTTTTAAATTTATAAATTGAACAGAGCTATCAAAAAAAAATAGTTGAAAAAAATGCCCCAAAAAGTAGACACTATTTGAGGCATGTTTATTTAAAAGAATTTTATAAAAAAGCTATTTATTTTTAAGATAAATTTTTATGATGAACAGTAAAATAATAAAGAGAATAAAACCAAACAATACTTTTAGGCTTCCTTTGTAATGAATTTTATGTAAAGCAAAGTCTTTCCGATAAACATAAATCATAATGGCTATAAAACAGACGACAAAAATCCCTGCAAAAATTAATTGACCTTTGGAAAACATAGTTTTATTTTTCAACAAAAATAGTTAATTGTTTTTGAATTGAAGTGACAAAAGATGTTTTCCAAAATTCTATTTTTACTTTTTAAATTTATGGAATTATGCAAAAACAAATTCATGCCGTAAAAGAGTTTCATGAAGCTTTTGAAATTGGTTTTAAGGAATCACCAGCTGTTCATTTGGGCGAAAATAAAAATCTACTACGTTATAATTTAATGAAAGAAGAAAATGAAGAATACCTTGAAGCTGCCATGAACAATGACTTGGTTGAAGTGGCCGATGCGTTAGGTGATATGCTTTATATTTTGTGTGGTACAATTATAGAACACGGATTGCAACACAAAATTGAAGAAGTGTTTGAAGAAATTCAACGCAGCAACATGAGTAAGTTGGGAGAGGATGGAAGACCAATTTATCGCGAAGACGGAAAAGTGATGAAAGGGCCAAATTATTTCAAACCTGATTTTGAAAAGATTTTTAAATAAAAAAAAGTGTTCAGTGAATTTGGTTTCAATTGAACACTTTCTATAATAGAAGTTAACTTATACTTTAACGGTCCATCCAAAAGTATCTTCTGCTAATTTATATTGAATATTAGTCAGTTTTTCTTTTAATTGAATGGCATATGAATTTTCAATTTTTGGTAATTCATAATAAGTTTCCTGAAATGAAAAACCAACAATTGGATTGACAACGGCCGCTGTTCCTGCCCCAAAAATTTCTTTCAAACTGCCATGTTTTACTGCGTCAATTAATTCTGAAACTAATACAGAACGAACTTCAACATTGATTCCTTCTCGTTTCGCTAAATCAATTAAACTTTTTCTAGTGACACCGTCTAAAATACGTTCGCTGATTGGTGCTGTATATAAGGTGTCGTTTATTCTAAAAAATACGTTCATTGTACCTGCTTCTTCCAATTTGGTATGCGTGGCATCATCTGTCCAAATGATTTGTTGAAAGCCTTTTTCATTGGCTAATTTAGTTGGATAAAATTGAGCAGAATAGTTTCCGGCTGCTTTTGCAGCACCAATTCCTCCATTGGCCGCACGGCTGTAATGTTCAGCAATAAGCACTTTTACTTCGCCTGAATAATAAGCACGGGCAGGAGAAAGGATAATCATAAATCTATATTGAGTAGAAGGTTGAGCAATAACACCTGTTCCAATCGCAATCATAAAAGGGCGAATATACAACGTGTTTCCTTTTCCTTTTTTTACCCAATCTCTTTCTAAATTTAAGAGAGCATGCAAGCCACCAATAAAAATTTCTTCCGTTACTTCCGGCATTGCTAAACGAGCAGCAGAATGATTAAAACGCTCATAATTTTGATCGGGTCTAAACATCCAAACATCATCATTTTCATCTTTATATGCTTTCATTCCTTCAAAAATGGCTTGGCCATAATGAAAAACTTTTGCAGAGGGGTCAATCAGGAATGGTTCGTATTGTTTAATGGTAGGTTTTTGCCATTTTCCTTCTTTAAAATCACAGATTAACATGTGGTCAGTAAAAATATTTCCGAAGGTGAGGTTTTCAAAATCTACCGAGTTAATTTTTGAATTGGAAGCTTTAACTATATCGATTTCGTTAGTAAGTTTAGAACTCATTGATTTTTATTTAAAAGTGTACAGTTGTGTTTAAGTTATTGAAAAACAAAGAGATATGTTTTTAAATGTAAAACTATAATAACTTTGTTTAAGATTTTGCTAAATTAGAAAAAAATAGTGGAGTTTTTTATGGTTTTCTAAAAAAAGGATAAATAAGCAACACTTTTTTATTTTTCCTTAAACTGAATAAAAATTGTTACAGATTTGATAGCAATGGCTTAAATTTTATTAGAATATACTTCTAAAAAGGATTAAACTCTTTACTTTTGTATAAATAATGTAAAATCTAATTAATTAAAACATGAAAAAAGTATTTGTTATTGCGGTAGCTATTTTCTCGATGATAGCTTGTAAAAATGTTGAAGTTAAAGAAGTAACAAATGTTGCTCCTGAAAAATTTCAATCATTTGGTGATTCAATTACCTTAGATGGAGCTATAACAAAAGAACAATTGTTAGCCAAATTTGAAACTCTTAAAGAAGGCGACACAGTTGAGGTTAAATTTCGTTCAGAAATTAAAGATGTTTGCCAGAAAAAAGGCTGCTGGATGAATATGAATTTGAGTGATGACAAAAACACATTTGTGCGTTTTAAAGATTATGGATTTTTCATGCCTTTAAATGCTGCAGGAAGTGAAGCAATCGTTAATGGTAAGGCATTTATTTCAGTAGAATCGGTTGATGAGCTAAAACATTATGCCAAAGATGCTGGCAAATCGCAAGCGGCAATTGATTCAATTATCGAACCAAAAGTTTCGTATTCCTTTTTGTCAAATGGTGTGTTAATCAAAGAATAATGAATAAAGTACTTTTCATAGTCCTTTCGTTTTTTACTTTAGTAAGTTGCCAACAAACTAAGGAAACCACCACCAAAGAAACTACTGCAACAAAAGATACACTAGCAAAAAAGACTTTTGACATGTACGAAATGTCGGAAATGGCTCTGCTTATGGAACAAATGTACGTGGACAACCAACGACTAAAAGCTCGTTTGGAAAAAGGCGAGCCGGCTGGTGAATTCCCCAGTCACTTTGCAAAAATTCACAGTGCAATCATGACGGATCCAACTGAAAATGACGATTTTTTCAAAAAACAAGCAAAAGTGTTTTTGGAAGCTCAGGAATTGATTTATAAAGATCCTGAAAATGCGAAAGCACATTACAGCAATGCAATACAAGCCTGTATTTCTTGTCATGAAGTAAAATGTAGCGGCCCGATTGTTCGAATAAAAAAATTACAATTAAATTAGTAAACAAGTTCATTTGAAAAGAGAAATAATTGTGACTTCCGATGGATCAACCTCCATTCACCTCCCGGATTGGAACGAAAGTTACCATTCCAAACACGGAGCCATTCAAGAAGCCCAGCATGTATTCATCAAAAACGGATTGTCACTTTTTAAAGGGCAATCCGTTTCGATTTTAGAAATTGGTTTCGGCACCGGATTAAATGCGTTTATCACTTTTTTGGAAAGTCAACTATCAAATCAAATGGTTGACTATGTTGGTGTTGAAGGCTTTCCGATTTCTTCTCAGGAAGTTTTACAAATGAATTATGTAAATCAATTAAATGCTACTAATTTTAAACCTGTATTTGAATTATTTCATCTTAGTAAATGGGAAGAAAATGTAACAATTTCAAATCATTTCCGACTAACAAAACGTAAACAATTATTTACTGAAATTGACGATATAAATCAATTTGATTTGATTTATTTTGATGCTTTTGGATTTCGGGTGCAACCGGAACTGTGGAGTTTGGAAATTTTTACGAAAATGTACACGGCTTTAAAATCAGGTGGAATATTGGTCACCTACGCATGTCGCGGACACATCAAAAGAGCCATGATGGAAGCCGGTTTTCAAATTGAAAAATTAGCCGGACCTCCCGGAAAAAGAGAAATGTTGCGAGGGATAAAAGAGTAGATTGTAAAAAGAGTGTTGTATTGTAAATACTAAATTATGTATAAAATTATTGATTACACCATTTACGGTGAAGAAATGCAATATGTAGAAATCAATTTGAGTTCATCCGAATCAGTAATTGCGGAAGCTGGTGGCTTTATGATGATGGAAGATGGTATTCAAATGAAAACCATTTTTGGAGACGGAAGCGATGCAGGTGGAATTATGGACAAGATCTTCTCTGCCGGAAAGCGTTTGCTAACCGGTGAAAGTTTGTTTATGACATTGTTTCAAAATACTTATCCAAACCAACGCAAAATCTCCTTCGCTTCGCCTTATCCGGGAAAAATTCTACCAATCGATTTGAATGCCATTGGTGGACGATTCATTTGCCAAAAAGATGCTTTCTTATGTGCCAATCAAGGCGTAAAAATAGGCATCGAATTCTCCAGAAAATTAGGTCGCGGACTTTTCGGAGGCGAGGGTTTTATCATGCAAAAATTGGAGGGTTCCGGACTTGCTTTTGTGCATGCCGGTGGAACTATGGCAAAAATTGAACTACAATCCGGACAATTAATTAAAGTTGACACCGGTTGCATCGTGGGTTTTACGCAAAATGTAGACTACGATATTCAATTTGTAGGAGGAATAAGAAATACTATTTTTGGTGGCGAAGGTCTGTTTTTTGCCACTTTAAAAGGTCCCGGAACAGTATATATTCAATCACTTCCTTTCAGCAGATTAGCAAGTAGAGTCTGGGATGCAGCTCCTCAAGGTGGCGGAAAACATAAAGAAGAAGGAAGTTTGTTAGGAGGTTTAGGCAACTTATTAGATGGCGATAATCGTTAATATTATACTAATTAACTCTTAAAATAAAATTTTCATTAAATAAAATTTAATAAATTTGGTTAATCCTAATATTAGTAATAACCTACTTAAAAAACGATTATGACAAGTACCATGTTTGCTTACTCGAAGAGAATTCTTGAAAGCGTTAGTTTTGATCCTAATCTGTTCCGTAAAGAACTGAAAAAAGCCCTAAAGTCACTTTTGCCATATGAAATTGAGCAATTGAGGGATTGGTTGCTGAGTTTTACGGAAGAAAAACCGGAATTAAGATGTTGTTTAATTTATGTTAACCCATAAAACTAAAGGAGCCTAAATAGCTCCTTTTTTTATTTCTTTTGAATTGGACTTATAATTTGAACATCCTGAAAAGCAATTGCACCTCGAATAACTCCTGAAATAACATTTCGTAAAGCATCAATGATATGAATTTTCAATTCACTCCTCGGGTAAATTAAACTGACTTCACGTGCCGGTTTTGGATCTTTAAAATGACGAAGTTTCTTCTTGTCATTTTCTTTCAAATCTAATGTATGTAAATAGGGTAGAAGAGTTGTACCTAAACCTTCATCCGCTAATTTTATTAAGGTTTCAAAACTGCCACTTTCTATGTGAAAGTTAAACTTATCCGAAGTGGTGTTATTATTTTTACACAAATTGACAATTCCGTCTCTAAAACAATGTCCATCTTGTAACAATAAAATTTCATCTAAGTTTAAATCGGAAATTTCAATTTCCTTTTTTTCAAAATAAGCATGACTTTCAGGAATATAGGCAACAAAAGGTTCAAAATATAAAACAACTTCCTTAATTTTTTCTTCTTCCAAAGGTGTAACTGCAATGGCAGCATCTAGATGGCCATTCTTAAGTTTTACTATTATTTCAGTGGTATTTAACTCTTCAATAATTAAATTAACTTTTGGATATTTTTTAATAAAGTTATTCAAAAACATCGGAAGTAAGGTTGGCATAACTGTTGGAATAATTCCTAATCGGAATTCTCCCCCAATAAATCCTTTCTGCTGATCTACAATATCTTGAATTCGTTCCGCTTCATTGACAATGTTTTTAGATTGATTGACAATTTTTTGTCCAATTTCTGTTAATTGGATGGGTTTTTTACTTCGGTCAAAAATTAAAATCCCTAATTCTTCTTCAATTTTTTGTATTTGCATACTTAAAGTAGGCTGTGTGACAAAACACTTTTCTGCGGCTAACGTAAAATTTTTATGTTCTGCAACGGCTAAAACATATTTTAATTGGGTAATGGTCATCTAATAGTAATTTATGATGCAAATATAAAAACTATCAATTTTATTTATATGATTTATGGCTAATATTTTGTAAATTTATGTAATAATTTATAAAAACATAAAGTAATGAAAACCAATAGTATAGGTCTGGATTCAAAAAAAGCAGAAGTTTTGTCTGCTGAATTAAACATTTTATTAGCTAATTTTCAGGTGTATTATCAAAATTTAAGAGGGTTACATTGGAATATCAAAGGGAAACGTTTTTTTGATCTTCATTTAAAATTTGAAGAATTATATAATGATAGTCAATTAAAAATAGATTTAATTGCAGAACGTATACTTACCCTGGGAGGAACACCGTTGCATACTTTTGAAGACTATATTAAAAATAACAAATTGTTTGTAGGACGAGATGTTTCAAACGATGAAAATGCCATAAATTTAATTGTGAGCTCCTTAACTCAATTATTAAAAATAGAAAGAGTAATTTTAAAACAAGCGGGTGAGGCATTAGATGAAGGAACTAATTCTATGATGAGTGATTTTATTAAAGAACAAGAAAAAACAATGTGGATGATGAAGGCTTGGTTAGAGGAAGGAATTTAGTTAAAGTTATTTTAAATTATATAAAAAAATTATGCATTAATCAGCTTAAAGTATAGTTTTGCAATTATGAAGATTACAGCTTCTTTAGTGTTAGTTTTATTTGTTACATTTATATCATTACCCACAATTGTTGGATATTTGAATAAAAGTGTTGACATGTCTATTATTTATAACATGTCAGAAGAAGAGGAATCACACAAAAACTTTAAAGTAAAAGAAGCAATCAAAAATTTAAAAGAGGAATTAACTTTTGAATTTATTATTCATTCCTCTAAAAAAGTATCCTTTGAAAACCACATCCAATATGATGATGTTTTAGAGGAAATATTTTCTCCGCCTCCCGAAGTATAAATATGAAAGTGTTTTATTCTGTTAAGTCAGAGAAACAATAGTTTTTTTAACTATTTATTCATATTTTATTTCAGGTCAATGACAAAAAAAATTAATATTTTGGCACACCTCAAATCTGATTTTGTATCTGGTTTGGTGGTATTTTTAGTTGCACTTCCGTTGTGTGTAGGATTGCATTAGCATCCGGAGCATATCTTTTTTCCGGAATTATTTCTGTAGTAATAGGTGGAATTCTAGTTGGGTTATTAAGTAAATCTAACATCAGCATTTCCGGTCCTGTAGCATTAATTAAATTTTTTTAAGGAATCATATTTAACGAAATATATATCAGCTAATCGTAAGTTTAAAAAACAACAATAACATTATAAACAAAAAACAGTAAAATAATGAAAACATTAACAAAAGAATTACAAGATTCAATTACGCCATCTATCGCTTTGAAATTGCTCCAAGAGGGCAATAAGAGATTTGTTAACAACTTAAAAGCAAATCGTAATCTATTACAACAAGCAAACGAAACCTCAGATGGACAGCATCCATTTGCTGTGGTTTTAAGCTGTATTGATAGCAGAACTTCTGCCGAACTTATTTTTGACCAAGGACTTGGTGATATTTTTAGTGTGCGTATTGCTGGAAATATTATCAATGAAGATATTTTAGGGAGCATAGAGTTTGCATGTAAATTAGCGGGTTCAAAAATAATTGTGATTTTAGGACATAGCAAATGTGGAGCAGTAAAAGGAGCTTGTGACCATGCCGAAATGGGTAATTTAACAGCCTTGCTTGCCAAAATAAGACCCGCCGTAGATGACGAAGTAGAAACTAAAGAAAATCGCAACTCAAAAAATGCTGATTTTGTTGAAAATGTGGCTGCCATAAATGTAAAAAGATCCGTAAAAGCAATCATGGAAAGAAGCACTATACTTGAACACATGATTGAAAACGGTGAAGTTGGTATTATTGGCGGAATGCATGATTTAACAACAGGACAGGTTACTTACTACGCTGATACAACCTTCATTGTATAATTAGAATTAATAAATAGAAAAAATGAATTTAAAAACTTTAAAAAGTGATTTCCCAGCAAGTATAGTTGTTTTTTTTGTAGCATTACCTTTGTGTTTAGGTATTGCATTAGCCTCTGGTGCACCACTTTTGTCAGGCTTAATAACTGGTGTGATAGGAGGTATAGTAGTTGGGGCATTAAGCGGTTCAAATCTTGGCGTTTCAGGTCCTGCAGCAGGGCTAGCTGCTATTGTTGCAGCTGCAATCATTGAGCTTGGCAACTTTGAAGTATTTTTAGTTGCGGTAGTCTTAGCCGGATTAATACAGATACTGTTTGGCATCTTACGATTTGGGATTATCGGCTACTTTTTTCCAAATAGCGTCATACTTGGTATGCTTTCGGGCATTGGAATTATTATCATCTTAAAACAAATTCCACATTTATTTGGATATGATGCTGAACCTATGGGAGCAGATGAGTTTGTAGAAGCATCGGGTGAAACAACTTTCTCTGCCATTATACATATACTTGGCAATATAACCCCAGGATCTGTAATTATTGGTGTTTTGGGCTTAACATTGATTCTCTTTTGGGATAATATTTTAGCAAAAAAGTCAAAAATATTCAAAGTAATTCAAGGACCTATTATAGCTGTCGTAGTTGGTACAATCATTAAATTAATATTTGATAACAACACAGATCTAGCCATAAAAGACATACACTTAGTGTCGATTCCTGTGGCTGAAAATTTTAACGATTTAAAAGCTTTCCTTACGTTTCCTGATTTTAGTGCTATTCAAGATGTTAGAGTTTGGACTATTGCCTTTACTTTAGCGTTAATAGCAAGTTTAGAGACGTTATTGAGTGTTGAGGCAACAGATAAGTTAGACCCCGCTAAAAATGTTACGCCAACTAATCGCGAACTATTTGCTCAGGGCACAGGAAATGTCTTGTCAGGATTGATAGGGGGGTTACCTTTAACACAAGTGATTGTAAGAAGCTCTGCCAATATACAGTCGAATGCTAAAAGTAAAATGTCATCTATTATTCACGGTTTTTTGTTATTACTTGCTGTTTTAGCATTACCTAAATTACTAAATAATATTCCTTTATCAGTTTTAGCTGCGGTCCTCATAGTGGTTGGTTATAAACTAGCTAAACCAAGTTTATTTAAAAAAATGTGGGATAAAGGGTGGACACAATTTGTGCCTTTTGTAACTACAATTGCGGTTATCGTTGCAAAAGATTTATTATGGGGTATTATGGCAGGTTTAATTATTGGGATAATCGTAATTATGGTCAAAAGTTACCAAAACTCACTTTTCCTTCATTTAGACAAAGCAAATGATAAATTAGTAAAAATGGTTTTTGCAGAAGAGGTAACTTTCTTAAATAAAGGTGCTATTGCAAAACAACTTCAAAGTCTTCCAAATGATATCACTTTGGAGCTTGACGTTAGAAATAGTAAATACATTGATAGCGATATTATAGATATTCTTGAAGATTTTGTAGTACAATCCGAAAATAAAAATATCACCGTAAATCTACTTTCTGAAAGAGGTAATGTAACCAATCCTCAGAGTTATGTTGATTTTTTCCTTAAAGAAAAAATCAAGAATTATTCTTATTTTGACGCAGGAGATACTGCATTTAAAAATTAAAAGTAATAGATTTCTGCGTTCTTAAGAGTGAATTAAAAATTCACAAAACACCTTCAGTAGACACACTGAGGGTGTTTTTTACTATAATACGTAAAAAATTGACAGAAGAAGCCCTATATTTAGCTCAATTTTTGGAGTTAATTCCTGAGGCTTGTATTGGTGAAATTTTGGTTTTCTTAGCCAAGCAATATGATAAAAGCATCTTAAATTAAAAAGGTTAAACTTCATGGTAAATTTGAATTTTCTATGATGTAAACTGATGCAATAGTACCAAAGATAGACAACACGTTTCTATTGAGCATAACAAAAAACACTAATAAAAAATAATTTGATATGAGCGAGTTCTATAAAAAAATACTAGAGAATAATAAAAAATGGGTTGAAGATAAATTAAAATTAGACCCTGAGTTTTTTAAAGATTTATCAAAGGGACAAAACCCACCCTTACTTTGGATAGGTTGTTCAGATAGTAGAGTTCCTGCAAATGAAATCATTGGAGCAGCTCCGGGTGAAGTTTTTGTGCATAGAAATATTGCAAACATGGTTATTCACTCCGATATGAATATGCTTAGTGTTCTTGATTATGCAGTAAATGCTTTAAAAGTGAAACATATCATCGTTTGTGGTCATTATGGATGTGGTGGTATAAAGGCTGCTATGGGAAATGATTCAATTGGAATTATAGATAATTGGATACGACACATAAAAGATGTATATCGTTTTCATCAAGAAGAACTTGATAATACAAGTGATGAAACAGACCGATTCAATAAGTTTGTAGAATTAAATGTAAAAGAACAAGTGTATGATTTAGCCAAAACATCAATTGTACAGTCAGCATGGAAAACTGGACAGAAATTGTCAATTCATGGATGGGTTTATGGACTTAATTCGGGATATGTAACGGATTTAGGTGTAAACTTCAAAAATAATGATGAATTAGATGAAGTATATCAACTTAAATTCTAACTATTTATAAGAAAAAATAAATTTACTTATAAATGTTAAAAAAAGTGTAGAAAGATTTAGATTCTTGCTACATTTTTATATTTTTGTCGCTTCATGGGAAAAATAAGTATTCTTTTACTAGGTTTTTTTATTTTTTTGAACGTTACAAAAGTAACAGGTCAAAATGATTCTATCCCTGCAACTCCTAAATTAGAATTAGTTAAAGATACTTTAACTTCATTAGAGGATTTCCCGAAAATTATCCAATTTGAACCTTTAACACGAATTGATTCGAGCAGAATTTACAATCCCCAACGTGACCCAAAAAGATTGTGGTATAATACAGGAATGTATGCAGTAACCGCTTTAGGAGCATTTGGACTTTTGTGGATTGCACCGGAGAGTATATCTAAATGGGATAAAGAGGAAATAAAAGAAGAAGGGTTGCTTAAAAAGTGGAAAGAAAATGTAAAAGCCGGTCCCGTTATAGACGAAGATGATTTTGTAATGAATTATATTATCCATCCATGGGCAGGAGGAGTCTATTATATGTCAGCCCGAGGAAGTGGTTACAAACCTTGGGAATGTGCCACTTATTCTTTTTTAATGTCTACATTTTTTTGGGAATATGGAATCGAAGCTTTTGCAGAAATACCTTCTTGGCAAGATTTAATCATCACTCCGGTTGTAGGTTCAATAGTTGGTGAAGGGTTTTTTATTGCAAAAGGAAAAATTATCAGAAATGAAAGAAGAATTTTGAACTCAAAATTCTTGGGAAATACTACACTTTTTATTATGGATCCCTTCAATGAAATATTAGATGTTTTTGGGTATAAAACCAAAAATAAAGTAGTGGCTTATTCAAGTTTTATTCCAATTGAGAGAAATCCTTTCACCAATAAACAAACTTGGGGAATGCAGATGGTATTGAAATTCTAATTTTTTTAAAATTCTTTAATTGTCTAAATTTTCATTAAACGACGAGGGAAGTATCTGCGGAATAAATTTTATTAATATGGGCAATAATAAACTTCCGCCGGGTAATAAAAAAATAGTTAGAGATGGGATAGTCTTACATACATCTAAAAGCTGTTTTTTCATTTTCTTTTTTTCCTGAGTATCTAATTCGCGTTGAGTTGAGGTAGCTAGTAATACCACTAATTCTTTACTTTCAGCTAATTCTTTTTGTAGTCTTTTTTTATTTCGAGTTATCAAATTAACTACATTTTGTGTCGATTGATCATAAAAATGTTTAATTGGATTTGAATAATTAAAATAGGGGATTTCAGCTTTATACTTATTTATAAATTGATTAATTGCTGATATACATTCTAATATATAGTATTTTTCTAATTGTAGAGTATAGCCCAATTCATGTAAAAATTCAGCTTCTTTTTTTTCCATTTCACTATCATTCCAAATAGCCATTGCAGCCAAATCCATGATATAGTATTTTTCTAAATTTGTTTGAAGTATTTCTAAAGGTAATTTGTCTAAGCTATCTATTTTTGTGCCTGAAAATTTAGTATATCGCACTGAAGTTTCAAAAAGTTTAATAAGTAAATCATCATACAATGTTTTATTACTTTTTGTTGTTAAAGCCAAAGAAACTATACCTAAAATAATTTCTTCTGTTTTCTGGATATAATTTTTTGATAATTCGTTGTTAATAAGAAAATTTTGGAAAGCAAGAACATCAATAAACAATAAGGCATTGGTAACAATATGTGAAAAGTTTTTACTTACCATATTATCGTTGGTTTGAACCCTTTCACTAATTATTTTTTCTAATTTTATTGAATCACTTTCATTGGGTAATATTTTTTTTAGGAGTGAAAAACCTTCCGGATTTATCGTATTATAAAATTTTAAAACCATTTTAGAAAATTCAGATTTATCTTGATTTTTTGCAGTCAATTGATAAATACCAAATAAACTATTCAATAAAGCTACTTTTGAAATTTCTTCAGAGGTCCAACCTTTTATCAATAAAGGTTTAAAAGAACCAATCGAAATAACATGACCATAAATAAACCCGGTAGCACGCGTTCTGCAATAAAAATCTTTACTATCAATTTCATAGGGTGAATTAAGCAAATAATATTTGCTAAAAAACTTGTCTATCCAACCATGTGCAGACGGATTAATCATTCACTCAATTTTTTGCAAAGCTATGGTTTTTAAAGCAAAAATTCCCTAAAATCAACCTTTGGTAATCTTAAAAAAAACAATAGTTTATTTGAAATAGGAAAAGGATTCGTTGTTTTCCATATTTAATAAGGTTTCATATATTAATTTAATTACGTTTTCTACATCTTCACGGTGAACCATTTCAACCGTAGTATGCATATAACGTAAGGGTAAAGAGATTAATGCCGATGCTACACCACCATTGCTGTAAGCAAATGCATCAGTATCTGTTCCGGTAACCCTTGAAGATGCTAATCGTTGAAAAGGAATTTTATTCACTTCAGCTGTTGAAATAATTAATTCTCTTAAATTATTTTGAACTGCCGGAGCATAAGTAATAACCGGTCCTTTACCAATTTGTGTTTCTCCTTCAATCTTTTTGTCAATCATTGGGGTTGTAGTATCATGACAAACATCAGTTACAATGGCAACATTGGGTTTGATGGTTTTTGTAATCATTTCTGCCCCGCGTAAACCAACTTCTTCTTGAACAGAGTTTGTAATGTATAATCCAAATGGTAATTTCTTTTTATTTTCAAACAATAAACGAGCAACTTCTGCCACCATAAATCCGCCCATTCGATTATCAATTGCTCGACAAACAAATTTGTTTTCGTTTAAAATCATAAATTCATCTGGATATGTAATTACGCATCCTACATGAACACCCAATTTCTCAACTTCCTCCTTTGTTGAGCATCCCAAGTCTACAAATAAGTTGTCAATTCTAGCATTTTCTTCCTTTCCTCTATTTCGTGTATGTATAGCTGGCCATCCAAATACTCCTTTAACAATTCCTTTTTTAGTATGAATATTAACCCGTTTAGAAGGTGCAATTTGATGATCTGAACCACCGTTTCTAATTACATAGATCAGGCCATTGTCTGTAATGTAATTTACATACCATGAAATTTCATCTGAATGACCTTCAATGACTACTTTATAAGGGGCATCCAGATTTATAATACCAACTGCTGTTCCATAAGTATCTGTAATAAAGGTATCAACATAAGGTTTAATATATTCCATCCATAGTTTTTGACCTTCCGATTCATAGCCTGTAGGCGAGGCATTGTTTAAATATTTTTCTAAAAATGTGAGTGATGATTTTTTTAGTATGGTTTTTGCAAACATAAATTTTGATTTTTTTTGCTAAATTATAAATAAGATATCATAGTTAAGTATAAATCTCTATTTTTGAACTTTATTTATGAAAAACATGAAGGCCTTTTTATCAATTTTATTTCTGTGTACCGTATTTATTGCCAATTCTCAGGAGACAAAAAAAGATTCCCTAGTTATATATTATTTGATTGGAAATGACTCCATATTACGAACTTCCTTAGATTTAGATGAAGTTGTAGTAACCGGACATAAATCCAATAAAGAGGATGAATACCGCAAAAAGTTTCTGTTATTACAACAACGGGTTATTAAAGTTTATCCTTATGCGAAATTAGCAGCCGACAATTTGACGCGGTTAAATTACAATATGGGTAAATTTAAAACAGAACGTGAAAAAAAGAAATACTTTAAGATTGTTGAAAACTACCTAGAAATTGAATTTGAAGGCCAACTTAAAAAATTATCTCGTAAACAAGGTCAAATTTTAGTCAAATTAATTTATCGCCAAACAGGAAAATCGACCTATACATTAGTTAAAGATTTAAAAAGTAGTTGGAAAGCCTTTTGGGCAAGTAATACTGCAAAAGTTTTTGACATAGATTTAAAAACAAAATATGACCCTTTTGCTGTAACGGAAGATTTTCTTATCGAAAGTATTTTGTTAAAAGCTTTTAATGAAGGGCGTTTGCAACGTCAACCTTCAGCCAACTTTATCGATTATGTTGAACTTTCCAAAATATGGAAAGAAAAAGTTGAAAAGGCAAAAGAAAAAAAGAATACTCCTCAATAGTTTTTCAAATCACCAATTCAAAAGTTTTATTAATTATTATATTTATTTTTTTAGATTTAATAGTAGGATTTATCATTTCCGACGATTAATAAAAGACAGTTAATTTTACTACAATTCTCAACATTTTGATAACAAAACCCAAAATTGTTATTATAAAGGCAGTTAATATAGGTTTCAAAAAAAATAAATGAATTACA
>Ga0164293_10000570_pt1 | contig 29539 bp, 47 predicted proteins | sample GEODES118metaG_FD_111487 | JGI IMG/M metagenome (GOLD analysis project Ga0164293, IMG submission 111487) | Eutrophic lake water microbial communities from Lake Mendota, Wisconsin, USA - GEODES118 metaG | ecosystem: Environmental > Aquatic > Freshwater > Lake | place: USA: Lake Mendota...
ATTTTTTTTTTTTTCAAATTATCAAAAAAAAACCTGCATCCTGCATGTTTTTGGCTTATAGTCAATGTTTATAATACTTTCGCTCATATATAAATTTTTTTACATGTAGAATATAAATATATGTTTATTGAATATAATATGTTTAAGTCAATTAATAATATTGTATATTTGTGTTTTAGTTCTTAATAAATATGTGGTGTGAGAACCATTAGTTATAATCTTTTTAAATGCCATTGTAGGTATTGCAAAAAAAGGAATAGTAGAAATACTATTCTAAATTCTCACTTGCAGTTCCTACAATGGTTTTTTTTATTTATGAATAAATTATGTCAAAGTTGTAAATCTGAAAATATAGAAACTATTTTTAGTGATGGTGTTATGAGCTACTTTTGTAAAGATTGCAATGCCTACAATGGTTCAGCTCACAATTATATTAGTACAGGATTAAAGTTTAGGTTCGGAAAATATAAAGGAGATTTAATTGAATTATCTGAAAATGCAAATTACCTTAGTTGGTTGCTTGAAGGTAATAAAATTGATAAAGGATATCGAATAGCAGTTATTAACAGATTAAACCAATTAAAATAATGCCACAAATAACAATATACAAATCATTTGGAGACGTATCCGCTGGATATAATAGAGATATTTATTTTATCTTAGATAGGATAAAAAGAGGTAGTTCAAAGGTACTTATTGAACAAATACGTAATTCTAATTTAGAGGCTCAAAATAGCCTTAAAAAGAAACTCCCAGCCATTCTATTCAGTGGAACATTTAGACAGCGAAATGATGCCTCTATTATCGAACATAGTGGTTTAATTTGCATTGACTTTGATAAGTTTGAAACAATTGAGTTATTAAACGAATTTAGAGCGCAATTAATCGAAGATGCTTACACATTTAGTGTGTTTACCTCACCTAGTGGTAACGGGCTTAAATGCCTGGTTAAAATACCAAATGAAATAGAAAATCATAAATTATACTTTGAGTCATTAAAAGAAAAATATAATTCTAAATATTTTGATATCTCATGCTCAAATATTAGTAGAATATGTTTTGAAAGTTATGATCCAAACATTCACATAAACGAAGATAGTTTAATATGGTCTGAGAAAAGCGAACCCGATATTTATGAGGTTGAAACTATTAATGTAAACATACCGATAAGGTCAGAAAATAGAATAGTAGATAATCTTCGTAAATGGTTTACTAAATTCTCAATGAATGAAGGAGAGAGGAATAACAACCTATTCAAGTTAGCCATCGCATTCAATGATTTTGGAGTACCAAAAAACGTATGTGAAAGCGTTTGTATGGAATATGTAAGGGAGGATTTTCCACTTCGTGAAATACAAACTATTATAAAAAGCGCTTATCAACGTACAGGTAGTTTTGGAACTAAATTCTTTGAAGATACATTTACTAAAGAAAAGATTGAAAAAAACATTCGTAGTGGTAAGGATATAAAAGCAATTAAAAAACAATTCCCTGACTTACAGGAAAATGAGATTGAGAATGCCATCGAGAACGTAAAGGAAAATATATCAATAACTGACTTTTGGGAATATTCTAGTAAAGGCAATATTCAAATTTTACAGCATAAATTTAAGTACTTCTTACAGGAACGTAATTTCTTTAAATTTTATCCGAGTAGTACGAATGGATTTATATTTATTAAAATATTTGAAAACTTACTTGAAGAAACAAATAAGGATATGATTAAAGATTATACCCTTAATTATTTAGAGTTTAAAGAAGATATAGGAATGAAGCCATTTAATTATATGGCTGAAAAAACTAAATATTTTTCATTCGATTTCTTATCATTTTTAGAAACTAAAGAAGTTAAATTACTTGAAGATGACATCGATAATTGTTATCTATACTTTAAAAACAAAATAGTATCAATCTCAAAGAATGAGATTAAACAAATTGATTACATTGATAGCGAAGGTTACGTGTGGAAAAATCAAATCATTGATAGAGATTTTGAGTATATTAAAATAGAATCATGTGTATTTGGTAAGTTTTTAAATTACATTGCTGGAGAAGATGAAAGTCGTTATAATTCGCTTAAATCGGTTATTGGGTATCTATTGCACTCATTTAAAACAAGTGCAAACAATAAGGCTATAATTCTTAACGATGAAACTATTTCAGATACTCCGAATGGTGGGAGTGGTAAGGGCTTATTTTGGAATGCTTTAAGTCAAATGAAAAAATTAAATAGTTTAGATGGAAAATCGTTTAGTTTTGGCGACCAGTTTAAGTATCAAACCATTTCTGCAGATTGTCAAATATTAGTATTTGACGATGTAAAGAAAAACTTTGACTTTGAAAGTTTATTTAGTCTTATTACTGAAGGTATTACCTTAGAGCGCAAAGGTCAACTAGCAATAAAATTACCCGTTAAGAAAAGCCCGAAAATATTAATTACAACTAACTACACGGTCGGTGGCGTTGGTGGATCATTTGAGCGTAGAAAGTTTGAGGTTGAGTTTAGTAGTTTCTTTAATGCAAACAACACACCTTTAAAAGTATTTAATCATTTATTATTTGACGAATGGAGCGAAATAGAATGGAAAAAATTTGATAACTTCATGATTGAATGTGTGCAATATTATTTAGCAAATGGATTGGTACAGCATGAGTTTAAGAATTTAGAGGTGCGCAAATTTATTAATAAAACATCGAGTGAATTTTATGAGTTTGTTAATGAAACCGAACATTTGCAAACGGGAGTTAGAATAATAAACCAAGTATTTTTTGAGGAATTCTTAAACGATTATCCTGACTTTAGAAAATGGTTAACTAGAAAGAAATTAAAACAATGGATTGATGTTTATTGTCAATTTAAAGGATATGAAGTAGAACATGGCAAATCTCATTTAGGAGTTTATTTTGAGATAGTAGATAAAACAAAACCGAAAAGAAACGATATAACAAGCGAACCAATTGATGACGGATTAATATTTTAATATGAACAGAAAAACTAAACAAAGATTTTTAGATGCAAAGCGAATGAGCCTCATTCGTAAGTACCCAACCTGGACAGATGAAGATTTGCAGAGCTTTAATTTTTACACGAAAACCGATAATTCTGCAAACCACTTAACTGGTTGCATAATGGACTGGATAAGATACAATGGCGGTCAAGCAGAACGAATCAACACAATGGGACGTAGGATTGACAATCGAGAGACAATTACCGACGTTATGGGGTACACACGGACAATTGGTTCGGTATCATGGCAAAAGGGCACAGGAACGAAAGGGAGTGCTGATATAAGCGCAACTATACCAATGCAAGTAAATGGTATCAAATTTGGAGTTAGTGTGAAAATCGAGGTTAAATATGGCAAGGATAGGCAATCACTTGACCAAAAGAAATATGAGCACACAATTAATGAAGCTGGGGGGATTTATTATCAAGCTAGAAACATTGATGACTTTATTGAATGGTACGATGAAACTTTTAAATAACATGCCTTATACTACACACAACAATCATTAACAAGTAAATTATATAACACATTATGCAAATAGAATTTAAGATTACAGGCGAAGACCAAAACGAATTAATGCCATACTTTCAGGCGCAAAATAGAGATGCTTTTTTATTTCAATTATTCCACAATTTCTTTAGGCAATGGAAAAATACTGATGGAATGGTCGACATTGAAGATGTTAAAGAAAAGTTATTTGAGTTAAAGAATGAACACAATGTTATTTTAATCGACTATTAATACACTAACTTTGTTTCCCAAAAGCAATTCATTGAATGATATAGTACTTGAATACCCAATCTTAATTGAAGCCAGTAAGAAGATTACAGGCGGTCATGAATTGCATCTTGACTTACTTCATTACGCAATCGAGGAGCTTTATTCAAAGTCAAATTATAATGAGATTATTAATAGTGGTGGATTGAGATTTTATATAGTACGAATAATGCTTACTCAATGGCGTTCAAATACTGGTCCATTTTATAAGATGTTTTTTAATCAAAAGTCAAATGAGATAGTTGGGGACTTTATTTACGAAGATGAATATGATTTTAATGAGATACAATACAATGAAGCTTTAGAGGATTTGAAGTGGTACGATAAAGAATTATTCAAACTATTCACAAACGAACAGCATACGATTTCAAGCTTATCCAGGCAAACAGGCATACCACGTTCAAGCGTTGATTTAACTATTAAAAAAGTACGTAAAATATTAAAGAAACATGAGTAAAGTTTTAATAATCGGAGACATACATGAGCCCTTTTGTTTAGATGGTTATATTGACCATTGCAAAAAACAATACAAGCAATTTAATTGTAATAAGGTAGTATTTATCGGAGACATAATTGACTCACATTACAGCTCATTTCATAACACCGACCCCGATGGATTGAGCGCAAAGGATGAGCTCAATGTTTCAATTAAGAAGTTAAGAAAATGGCACAAGGCATTCCCTAACGCAACGGTTATAATTGGGAATCATGATCGAATAGTGGCTCGTAAAGCCTTAGCAAATGGAATTAGTGCTAAATGGATTAAGGAATATAAAGACGTTTTAGAAGTACCTACATGGAATTTCAAAACAGATGAAACGATTGACAATGTGTATTATGTACATGGAGAAGGTTCGACTGCATTCACAAAGGCTAAAGACCAATTCAGATCCGTTGTAGCTGGTCACACACATACGAAGTGTTACATTGAATTTGTTAATAATGTATTTGGAATGCAAGTCGGTTGCGGTGTAGATAAGGATAGTTACGCAATGGCATACGCTAAAAACTACGCACCGCCTCAAATAGCTTGCGGTGTGGTTATTGATGGTAAATTGCCAATTATAATTAAAATGCACTAAAATATATATTTATAGATATGAAATGGAAATTTGAAAATATAGATGTTATATTCAGTTGTCATGAGAATGACTTTGAACGTACAAGTAATTACTCACGAAATAAACTTAATACAAATGATAGAATTATTTATCTTGACGGTGGCAATATCGATGGGAACGATAGCGTTAATATTGAATCCGATATATGCGAAAGTACTGAGAATATTTACAATTCTCACAACGTTAAACCTCGAAGGAAAGCCGTTAAAGTGTCCGACGTGCCTTCCGTTTTGGGTGACGATGATAGTCCTATTGATTACTAGAGTAGATATACCATTGGTAATATTATTAAGTTTTAGTGCCTCTTATTTAGGGGAGTATTTTTACAAACAATTGACTACATGAGAAAAACATTTAAATTAAATATATTTTATTGCAAAGTAAATTTTATCCTTTCAAAGGATATTATTAAGGACGTACAAAAGATATTCAAAAAGAATAAAGAAGTATTCACATTAGATTGCGAACTTGAAGGCATTGTTTTTTACTTTACGATTAGTGAATACTTTATAATCATTAACGAGAATTATTTATCTCATAATACTTTAGCACATGAGATATATCATTTAGTGGTTAAAGTAACGGAGCCTAGGGATATAACAGACGAAGAGACGCAATCATGGTTGTGTGGTGAATTAACACAGGACATATATAAATTTTTAGAAACAAACAAAGTAACAATAAAATGACAATGATAGTTAGCGAACAGGATAAAGAAATATTACTTGAAAATAGTAAGATAATACTAGACATTACAACTGGTTATAAGCCTAACGAATTGAAGGTATTGTATGATTTGCATAATCGAATTTACAACACTAACAAGGTGCCAAACGGTTGTGGTTCATGCATTCGTAGTGTAATCGTATCGTTACAAAAAGCATTGTCTAAAGTGATTTAATAATTAGAAAATAATTAGAAAATATGCCAAATATAGAAAACTTAATACCAGCACAGAAAGGTGAAGTAAGAAACCCAAATGGGCGTGGTAAAGGCAATAGAAATAGAAGTACAATCCTTAAGGAATTACTTGACATTAACGACCAAGAATTAAAGATGCACCAAGCTCAGATTGAGAAGGCAATCGAGCTGAAAGATACGAACGCATACAAAGCCGTTTTAGATAGTGCTTATGGTGCACCAGTTCAACAGATTGACAATGACATAACAATAAAGGAATTCGACATCTCGAAACTCTATAATGGAGAAGCACAGTAAGGCATGGGATTTATTAGGTAGTAAGAGTAGATACTTTGTAGTCACGGGCGGACGAGGCAGTGGTAAGTCTTTTGAGGTGGGTAGGTTCATTACTTTATTATCATTCGAGCAAGGACATAAGATATTGTTTACGAGGCAAACAATGACGAGTGCTCACTTGTCTATTATTCCCGAATTTAAAGAGAAAATTGAGCTATTAAAATTAGAAGATATGTTTAGTATCTCTAAAAGTGAAATTAAGAATAAGCAATCTCAAAGTGAAATATTTTTTAAAGGCTTAAAGACATCGAGCGGTGACCAAACAGCGAACCTTAAATCTTTGCAAGGAGTAACAACGTGGATTTTAGATGAGAGTGAAGAGTTAACCGACGAAGATACATTCGATAAAATAAATTTATCAATCCGTTCTAATGATAAACAAAATAGAGTTATATTAATCCTTAACCCAGCAACGAAAGAACATTGGATATATAAGAAGTTTTTTGAACAAGAAGGTATCAAAGAAGGCTTTAATGGAACGAAAGGTAATACGACATATATTCATACTACCTATGAAGATAACATTAAAAATTTAGGTGTTTCATTCTTACAAGAGATTGAAAAAATTAAGATACACAATCCTGATAAATATCAACACGTTATTTTAGGCGGTTGGTTAGACAAAGCCGATGGAGTTGTGTTTACTAATTGGGAGTTCGGTGCGTTCAATCCAAATTATTTACAAACATCATTTGGAATGGACTTTGGGTTCTCGATTGATCCTGACGCATTAGCTGAAGTGGCAATTGATTTAAAGAATAAAATACTTTATGTCAAAGAACATATTTATCAACGTGGGCTTAAAACACATGAGTTATCAAAAATGCTACTTGAAAAAACAAAAGGCGGTTTGATTATAGCAGATAGTGCCGAGCCTAGATTAATTGATGACCTTAGATTTCAAAAAGTAAACATACAAGCGGTTAAGAAAGGAACCATTGAAAGCGGTATTGTTCGTATGCAAGATTTCAAGATTATAGTTGAGCCTAACAGCACGAACATAGCAAAGGAGTTAAATAATTATTGCTACTTAAACAAAGGTAGTCGACTATATGTAGACAATTGGAATCATATAATAGATGCAATAAGATACAATGTGATATATAACCTTGACAATCCATCAAAAGGAACTTATGGTTTTTATCGAAAAGGTATGTAATTTTACAAAAAAAATATATTTAACAATATGGTCGGTTCAATATACGAAATATTAATTAAAGATTTAAGAACATTGTGTTTATCTCATAAGGCAGTAAAATCCTTTCGAGTAGGTGATATAAGTGCAATCGAACAACCTAGTGGTAACGATGGAACGTTTACGAATTCATACGATTACATGGCAGTTCACTTAGTCCCATCAACTGCTGAAATGAATGGTCAGTCAACGAAGTTTGAGTTTGATATGGTAGTTTTTGACCTTTGCAAAGACGATTTAGATTTGCAAGTAATTACACAATCACAATGCTTAGAAGTAACTCGAGATATTATCAGTAAATTTAACTTAACCGATTGGGTAGGCTTTCGATATAACATTCAATTACCAACTACGTCAATGATATTCGACGAAGCCTTTGTTAACTCCGTGGCTGGTTATACAACACGAATAATAGTTGAAGCAATTAGTCCATTTACTTTATGCGAAAATCCATTTAATTAATGGATCCAAAGAAACTATATATCCGTCAAGTTACTAAAGCCTTAGATGCTTTGGGTACTGAGATATTAAACATTATGAAGGCTCAAGCACCAGTAAAAACAGGCAAGCTAAAGCGTTCTATTCGATATAAGATAGTTACTAAAAACGATAATCCTGCATTATCATTCTATTACATCTATTATGGCGTTTACGTTGACTTAGGTACTTATAGCAATGCAGATAAATCAAGCTACGGAATGAGTCAGTTCATAATGCCTAAATGGAATCCAAGACCAGGACATACGGGTAAAGGAATATTACCTAGATACTGGACATCATTAAGCGACGATGCACAAGAGTTAATAGCATACTTTGCAAAGAAATTGGAGCGCACGGTGAGTGCTGACATAGTAGAATTATTAACAGGAGTTACAACAAAAACAAGTAGAGCTACAACATAAAATTATGAGAACAATTAAAAGTATATCAATTAGAAAATTTATCGAGATTTCGGATTTAATAAAAGACGAAACAAGCATACACGACCGTATGAAAGTGTTCCAAATTGTCACAGGTTGCGACATGGAAGAAATCCGTATTATCCCAGCTGAAATACTCGATACGATGTGGAATGAGTTTGTACACAATTGCTTTGACTTAGGCGATGGGAGTGTTGACAACATCATTACCATTGATGGTAAAAGTTACGGATTGATTAACGTGAAAGGATTAACAGTTGGTGAAATGGCAGATATCGATGTGTTGAAAAACCACCCCGTGTTAAACTTCAATCTTCATAAAATAATGGCTATTCTTTACAGACCATTGATAAGCAAACTACCTTTCAAAATTGAGCCTTATAGCAGTGAAACATTTGAAGAGCGAGCTGAATTGTTTGCAGAGAAAATGCCCGTTAAGGTTGCATTGAACACCGCTGTTTTTTTTTTAAATATATTGGGCAGCTTGAAAGAAGTTACAAAGGACTTTTTGGCGAAACCGAAAGCGGAGAAGAAGAAAAAAATCTTGAACGTGCTGATGTCCGTTGCGCTCGAGGTTGGAATACGTTTATTTACTTCTTGGCGAAAGACGACATCCTTAAAATCGAAGAAGTCACAAAAATAGAATTAATAACAGCCTATAATTTTTTAGCACACCAAAAAAGCAAAAATGATAACAGCAATTAACTACGCACCATCTTACTTACAAGGAGTTTACAATCCTATTATATGGAGTGTTACAAGTAATCAAATAGCACAAACAAATTTTTCCTATGTATTCGATGTATACATTAACGGTACTTTTCAAATAAGATTAAAAGTAAAACCGAATCCAGCGGGTGTTGGCATGGTTGATGTAAGTCAAATTTGTCAATCATTTTTACCAATTGACATAGTGCCCGAAACTATTATCGATAATTTTTCGGATTTAATTTTTGCAGATAATCTTAATTCAAGCTTACATGTATTTTTAAAAGTTGGTGAAGAGTACGGAAGTCCTGGTGTTATTTATAACGGCGTTACTACGGGAGTAGAAGGTTCACCAGCTTATAATTTATATGCAAAAAAAGGAAATGAAATATTAGATATTCCCGTTCATGCTTGGAATTCAAGTTTAGAGTTTAAAGAACAACAAGAAGGCATGAGTGTTTTTACAGCCACAAGTGGTGGCTATGGTGCTTTAGCTTCAAGAACTATTCACTATGACTGGGGTTTAAATGTGTTAGTTCCTTTAATGGATAAGGCTTATCCATTGACTTATTCAATACTTAATCAAAAAGTTTATTTAAAAGATGTTAATGTATTATCTTTTATAAATTGGACTAAATATGCTACACTAAATGATAATTACATTGCTTTTTGTAAAATAAGATATTACAATGCAAGTGGTACTTTAGTAAATCAATATAATGCAAGTTTAGATTCCTTAAACGGTTTTAATCAGAAATTAAATTGTAGCACGGTTGTAACAACTCAATTAAATACTAGATACGATATTGTTCATGTTGATTCTCAATTAGATCATTTAATGTATTATTTTAACAGTAAATTATCAACTGGCTACACTTTATCTCCAAATGAATCAATGAGTATTCAAATGTATACGCACCAAACCGCTAACGGGTGTGTGCCTAATATCGCTTCAACGCAAGAAGTTAGGTTTACAATGTTAGAAGATTGTGAAACTTTATACACACGTGTAAGGTTAAGTTGGTTAAATGATTTGGGCGGTCGTGATTACATGAATTTCACAATGTTTACTGAAAAGGAAATTCAAACTACTAACGATAATTATTATCAAGAATCAATGAATTGGAATTTAACAACGCCAGTACCAATGAATGTTCAAAATCCTAACCAAAATTTAAGCATAAAAGGCGGTAATGTAATCTACAATAAACAAGCGTCAACATCGTGGATGTTAAACACGGATTGGCTTACACAGGATGAAGTTAATTTACTTGAAGGATTACAAAAGAGTTCACATGTGTTGGCTTATTTCAATGATAATTTATATAATCAATATGCGCCTTATAGCGTACGAATAGGACAAACATCTTATAAGACTAAAAATATTAAGCAAGTAAAAATGGTACAAGGTGAATTTGAAATATTTTTGAATCAAATACAAAAGATTAATTAATGAGATTATACGTTAAGATTACTACTGGGTTTATCTTATTAGATTTAATGGAAAACAATCCGATTAAATTAACCATGTCGGTTGCGGATATAATGGATCCGACCGCAAACCCATCGACTTATTCACAAACTTTCAGAGTACCAAATACGGCTAATAACAATTTGTTTTTTAAAAGTGCATTTAACATTAATGCAATTAGTTTTGATGCTACTAAAAAAATAGAATCTTACGTTGAAGATAGTAACGTGACTATTTCAGTTGGTTCAATTAGATTGACTAATATAATTACAAACAATCGAGATAAGAATGTTGAATATGAGATTACTTTTTTCGGTGAAGTTTCAGACTTTAGTTCGGCGATTGGCGGTGGGTTTTTGAATAGTTTAGATTTAACAGCATACAATCATGTTAAGAGCTATGTTAATGTGGTTGATAGTTGGAGTTTAAATTTATTAAATGGAGATGTAATATATCCATTGATTGAGTGGGGTTATGATTATTTAGATGGAAAACCAGTACAAAATACATTAGCTTTACACCATGGAACGTATGCGCCTAACGGTTTTACAGCAAATATCCATCCATTATCAATCGACCAATTCAAACCCGTAATTCGTGCCAAAGTTTTGTTTGATGCAATATTTAATCTAAGTGGTTTTACTTATGATAGTACGTTTCTGAATGGTTCGGATTTCATGAATCAATATATAATCACTGAGCAAATAGATACAGCGATTGATAGAAGAACAGCTAAATTTCAAGCTAAAGGCAATGCAAGTCAAAGTTTGAATCTAACTTTAACTAAATTATTTTTTCCAAATGAGATTTACGATACAGCAAATTCATTCGACAATGCAACATCAATCTTTACAGTTCCTTTAACATTTGCACTACCATTAACTCAATTTTATACATTTGAAATTAGTGGTGCAACGAAAATGATATTTACAGGCTTACCAGGAACGCCAATTACTTTTGATATTCAAATATTTAATTTAACAACGCCAGCGGTAATTGCTACACAAAGTTTTTCTTACACTCCAGTAATTCAAAACGAAATTTTTAATTTTACAGCTAATTTTAATGTGTTTAATGCGTTAGCACCGATTGGCAATGAATTAATATTCAGACTAAATATTACAAGTGCTAATGTTGCAGTTGCAAGTATTTTAAATGCTACATTAACCCAAACTACATCGGTTGATAATATCAATGTATTGAATAATTACCTACCAAACAACGTTAAAAATATTGACTTTTTAAAAGGAATTATCGAACGATTTAACCTTGTTTTAGAACCATCAAAAACAATCTCAAAACACTTCATTATTACTCCGTGGGTTGATTGGGTAGAACAAGGCACACAAAGAGATTGGACTAATTTAGTAGACGGTAATGTTGACATCCAAAGCAAACCATTGTTTGAAAGTCAATCGAGGTCAAATACTTTCTTAGACGATGAAGATAGCGACTATGTTAATTATAATTTTCAGTTAGCTACAAAGCGAACTTTTGGACAATTAGAGATTGACAGTCAAAACGAAAACATCGTAGGCAATAAAGTAACGCAATCGTTATTTAGCCCTACTCCATTATTACCAATTGGGAACGCAAGTGCTGAAACAAGTGCTAGCGCAAACCAAAAGTTAGCAGCTAAATTCTTAATACCTCACATTGCTAAAGATACAACTACCGAGCGAACTCCGATAGTTCCAAAATTAAGATTGGTTTATTACAATGGAATGATAAACGCACCTTTAGAATGGCACATAAAAAACGATGCGAATGTTACTCAACATTGGAATCAATATCCTTTAGTAAGTCAATATTCAGTATTTACGAATACAAGTAATTTTATCGACATGGCATGGCGTAATAGTGCGCCTTTATATCCGATAACTGGAGCGGTTGCAAACCCACCATTTAGAACAATCTTTGATTTATTCAACAACTATTGGCAAAAGTGGTACAATTTTACATACGATTCATTCGGTCGAATATTAGAAATGAATATAATTTTAGATTATAGAAACATATTTGATTTGCGTTTTAATGATAAAATTTTTATCAAAGATAGTTGGTTTATGGTTAATAAAATAACCGATTATGAAGTAGGTAAACCAACATCTTGCAAAGTAGAATTAATTAGAGTTGGGGAACAAATATCAATCGTTCCAAGTCAATTGATTACAGGACAATTGATGTGTTACCAAGTTGCTCAAGAGACAAATTGTGATGTTTATTGTTGCTTTATTAATGGCAATGCAACAACCACTTATTATGAGCAAAATGGACAAATATTTTTAGATCCAAACGGTAATTTACCAGCTCCAAATGGATTTTATTCTTATGGCGTTGGGAATACATTTCAAGCAATTAACGGATTTATTACTAACTACATTAACACAACTTCATGTGTATGTTAAACAACTAATTAAAATATGGCAAACGAGATAAATATAGGAATAAATACCACGTCAAACCTAGACGGGATAAACCAAGTCGACCAAAGCGTAAAGAGTTTACGACAACAAATTAAAGAAGCTACCGCAAACGTAGCCATACTTTCTGATAAGTTTGGAGATACTTCTAAAGAAGCCATTGAAGCGGCAAAGGCGGCAGCTGTCTTAAAAGATAGAATGGGAGATGCAAAAACCTTAACAGATGCGTTTAATCCTGATGCTAAATTTAAAGCGGTTAGTGCGTCACTTACAGGCGTTGCGGGTGGATTTAGTGCGGTTACGGGTGCCATGGGTATCTTTGGCGAAAAGAGTAAAGATGTTGAAGCGGCAATTTTAAAAGTGCAAAGCGCAATGGCTTTGGCTAGTGGTGTTCAAGCGATTGGTGAGAGTATAGATAGTTTCAAACAATTAGGTGCCGTAATAAAATCTACAACGATATTTCAAAGGATTGCAACAGCAGCGCAATGGTTATGGAATGCGGCATTAAATGCCAATCCTATTGGTGCAGTTGTGGTTGCAGTTACGGCATTGATAGGAGTTGGTTATTTGATGATAAAAATGTTTAAAAGTACAAATGAAACATTAGAAGTATCAAAAGAAAATATTGAAAAATATAATAAAAAAATTGAAGCACAAACTACATTACTTGAAAATAATCGTAGAAAAAAGCATGAGTTACAAGAATTTGAATTGAGGTTAATGAAAGCCCAAGGTAAATCCGAAGAAGCTATTTTAAAACGTGCCTTAGCTATTTCAAAAGAAAATCAACAAGAAGCATATAAGCAATACGAATTAAAACGTACTACTTTAGAAATGCACAAAAATATAATTGCAACTTATGAATCAACGCAAGCCGATTTAGATAAGAAAATTGCATTAGAGGAATATGGCAGTGTTTTAAAAGTTCATTATGAAGAGCAAAAGAAAAATAATGCTAGAGAATTAGTTAATTCTAAAGAGCAATTAAATGCGTCAATTTTGGCAAATAATGCTGCGGTTAAAGTAGTTAATGAAGCTAACGCACAATTTAAAAAATCTAAAGAAGATTTAATAATATTTACAACCCAAAAAGAAACAACTGCAAATCAAGAAGCAAAAGATAGGCAAATAGAACAAAATAAAAAACAACAAGAAATAAGAGATGAAGCGGCTCGAAAAAGATTAGAAAAACAACAACAAGGTAATACAAAAGAAGAAAAAGAAGAAGTAAGGTCAGATAAACAAAAGCTTGAAGATTTAGAAAAATATTTAAAAGATGAAAAAGATGCTTTTGATAAAAGAACGGAAGATGAATATCAAACATCAATAGATTTAATGAACCTTCAAGATGTTGGTTTTGAAGATGATTTAAGTAAAAAATTAGCACATTACCAACATTTAAAAACTATTCAAGAAGATTACGGAAAAGAAACTATAAACATTGATACTCAAATTGCTGAAACTAAAATAGATATAGATAAAAAAGCTGCAGAAGATAAAATAGCGATTGCAGAAGCCGAGTTAGAAATGAAAAGAGTAGTTGCTGATAAAACTATTCAAGTAGCGGGACAAGCTGGGCAATTATTACAAGATATAGCTGGTAAAAGTAAAGGAGTTGCAATTGGGGGAATAATAGTTGAAAAGGCGGCATCTATTGCGGGTATTATTTCAAATACGGCTCAAGCAAATGCGCAATTTTTAGCCAATCCAGTTTCTGCTGCAACTTTAGGAACTGCGGCAATAAGTCCGATAGCTTTAAACAACATTAGTGCGGGTATTAGTATTGCATCAATCTTAGCACAATCGGCAAAAAGTATTTCTGAAATCAACGGCGCAAAGTCAAGTGATACGGCTGGTGGTGGTGGTGGTTCAACACCATCTAAATTCGCAACGGGTGGATTAGTTCAAGGTATGGGTACATCTACAAGCGATAGTATCATGGCTAATTTATCGAATGGAGAATCGGTTATTAATGCGAAATCAACAGCCATGTTTGGGAATTTACTTTCGAACATAAATCAAATGGGTGGCGGTGTTTCTTTTGGTAATCAAAATCAAACAAATCCGATATTTAAAACGTACGTTGTAGCAAGCGAAATGACTTCGCAAATAGAGGCAAATTTAAAATTAAAACAAATAGCAAGATTATGACAAATAGAAAATTAATTGAATTAGTAATAAGTGAAAGCGGTGGAGTCGATAAAATTTCATTGGTTGAAGAGCCAGCCATTGAGATTGATTTCATGTATTTTAAAAAGGAATTAGAAAAATATAGGTTTGATAATGATTTACAAATTGTAATCGGACCAGCCATGATTCCTGACATGAAGATTGTAAGATTTGATGACAAAGGTAATTATTACGATGTTGTTTTTTCCAAAGAAACTATTTTGAAGATTGCAAAAAAGTTTATGAAAGAAGCTCGAACGAATGACATAAACCAAGACCATGAGAATAAAAAGAAAACAGGTACCTACGTTTACGAATCGTGGATAGTTGAAGATGAGAACGACAAAGCAATTCAAAAATATGGATACGATGTGCCCGTTGGAACGTGGATGGTAAGCATGCAAGTAGAAGATATGGCAACGTGGCAAAGAGTGAAAAATGGGGAGTTAAAAGGCTTCAGCGTTGAAGGTGTTTTTGAGGAATATGAAAACGAGGAATTATTCAATAAGATTAAAGGAATCATTGAATTTGACGAAGATAAGGCAATCGAACTGGCGAAGACTTTAGGAATCAAAGCAAGTGATATGGAAGAATTCGAAGTTGTTGAATACGATGAAAATTTCATTCCAGTACAAGGATATAAAGAAGGCTTAACAGTATACAAGTACGATGGACCACCAGCTGAAAGAACATTTTGTAAGTCGTTATTATCACTTGAAACTTATTTTACATTTGCAGAAATTCGAGCCATAGCTCAAGCGCCAGTTAATCCAGGCTTTGGACCACGTGGTACAAACATTTATGATATATGGAAATATAGTGGCGGTGCAAATTGCAAACATTTTTGGCGTAAATATTACATCAATGCAAAAGAAAAAATAATCAACAAAGGACGTGCTCCAGGACTTGCGGGAACCGCTCCATACGACCAACCAAATCATGGTTTCTTACCAAATAATAAATAATTATCCACATTTTTGTTAAAAACTTTAAAACAAATATTTACTAATATGTACAAATTAAAATTAAACCAAGTTAGAGAACTACTAGGCGTAGAAGTGTCTCTTGAAAAAATTGTTTTAGTTGATGGAACTGAGGTTATGACTGAGAAATTAGAAGTCGGATATCCTGTTTTTGATGCTGAAAATAACTCCGTTGGAGAAGGCGAACACACAATGGCAGATGGCACAATGTTCAAAACTGACGAAATGGGTATAATTACCGAAATCGTTTTTGCAGAAGTTGAAGAAACTGAAGCACCAGTTGAAGTAACTGTTGAAGCGTCGGAAGTTGAAGTAGCAGTTGATCCAATGCAATTAGTTTACGAATCAATTACAGAATTAGGAACTGAAATTGCTAATTTAAAAGAAAGAGTAAATTCATTCTCAAAGGCACCAGCAACTACACCAATCAAAAAAACTGAAGTTGAAGAAATTTCAGTATTTTCAAAAATAGACAAATTAAAATTCATTAAAAACCAATTAAAAAAATAAATTATGGCATTCGATTTAACAGCATTACCAGCTTATACCGACCAATTATCAACCGACCTTATTAGTGAGGCGTTATTGAAATCTTTTACAACTGATTACGTAACTATCGAAGCGGGTAAAACTGCGGGTACATCAGCAATCAACATCATGAATTCAGTAGTTGACATTTTAGATGCAACTTGTGGATTTGCAGCGGGACAAGTAGGTAACAACGACACAGTATTCTCTCAAATTCCTTTAGTAGTAGGTTCAAAAATGTTGAAAGAGCAATTATGCCCTGAAGATTTAAGAACTAAATGGACTTCATCTCAATTAGGTGCGGGTGCTAACCAAGAATCAGTACCTTTTGCAGAATTAATCGCAGCAAACAAAATGAACAACATTGCTAAATATGTTGAGAATACAATTTGGCAAGGAGATGGTGTTGGTGGTACATTAGATGGTTTGTTATTTCAAACTGAAAACGCTCAAGGTTCAATTAATTCAGCGGGTGCTTATGCTCAATGGACTACATCAACTGCAATTGCACAATTTTGGTTGAACGTTGGTTCTTTAACTCCATCATTACAAACTGAAGATGATTTAATTCTTTACACTTCTTATGCTAACTATCAAGCGTTAGTGGGAGCCTTAATCAACACAGGAGCTTCAGTAATCGGTACTTTTGCTCAAGTTTCAAATGCAAGTGGTGTTAACGCTCCTAGCTCATTTGTTTTCCCTGGTACAAACATCACAGTTTATGCAGCACCAGGAATTAATGATGCAGCACGTGTAATCTTAGGACCTAAAAAATACTTATTTTTCGGAACAGGTTTGTTAGATGAAATGGACACATTTAAATTCTACTACAACCAAGCAGATGACATCATGAATTTCAATGCGAAATTTAGATTAGGGACAGCGGCTTATGCTTCTCAAATAGTATCAAATTTATAAATAAAAAAGGGGTGTAAAAAGCCCCTTATTTTTCAACTTAAAAAATATATAAAAAATGGCGTGTACTATTTTGAATACAATGAACTTAGATTGCATGAGTGCCTTAGGTGGCGTGAATAGTATCTTTGTTTATGCAGAAGGAGGTCTTTATGATATCCAAACAGTTACGGCGGGTGAGGTTACTTTGGCTAATGGTAATGGTACTTTTTTCCAATATCGTTTTGGAAAAGATACTGCGAAGTTAACAGAAACGGCAACGATTTCAAACGCAAACGGAACGGTGTTTTATACAACTGAATTGAGTGTTAACATTAGCAAAAGAGATGTAGCAAAAAGAAACGAATTTTTGTTGTTAGCAAAGAATCGTGAAATTAGAGTTATTGCATTAGACAACATGGGACAATTTTGGTTGTTAGGCAACACACGTGGAGCTAACTTATCAACTATGGTAGGCGAAGGCGGTCAAGCAATCGGAGATATGAATGGATACACATTCACGTTTCAATCAATGGAAGCGGATCCAATGCCAGCATTAAGCTCAACAAGTGCGGCTTTAATCAATGCAATTGCACCTGGTTCAAGTGCAGCAGTTGGTGGATTTGATTTTGAAACTGCCCTTTAATCAATTAACCTTTTAAATAACGAGCGGTGCGGTTAATCGCACCGCTTTTTTTATTCTTATGATAAATTTAATAACAGGTTCAAATCAATTTATAATTTATAATTCACTACCTTATGGAAGTACTGAAATGGAATTAAAATTTTTTAATGGATTTGATAAATTAGTACATTCAGTAATTTTACAAGAACCAACATCTATTATTAATTCTATAAGATTTACAACATTTTTTTTAGATATAAATGTAAATAATAGCTTAGTTCCAAACATTAACAATTTACCATACGGAAATTATGATTTTGAAATTTATGGACAAGATGTTAACGCTTGGTTTACTGTTTTATATTCACGAGGTCAAGCATTTCTAGCGGGTGATAATGAGATACAAAAAATAGAATATATATCCGATAATGAAACAAGCGAAAGCATAATATACGTTAGCTAATGAGAACAATAATAGACACATTAAAAGAGCCAGTAAACATATTAAATGCCACAACTTTTGGCGTTAGTTTAACTACATTACCCGAAGATTTAAAATTAGTTTTTTACATTGTTTCAATAATGGCTTCAATATTGGTTAGTGTTAAGTATATTTACGAAATAATTTCATTGCGAAAAAACGCCAAAAAAGATATTTAATAGTATGAACAAGTTTGCATTCAATTCATTAACTCAAATTCAAATAAATTTACCTACGTTTTCCGAACGTAATTCAAAGAAATGGATTTCTTTCGGTGAAGATAATTTATATCCGCAATTTATAGCTGGTTTATTTCTACGTAGTGCCATCAATAGAACGGCAATACAATCCAAGATTGATGCTACTATCGGTAATGGATTAAAGACGAAAGACGAGTCTTTAAATTACGTTTTAGTGCGTGCAAATCCGATCGATAGTTGGAATGATGTGTTTGAAAAATGCGCTCAAGATTACATAACATTTGGTGGGTATGCTTTGAATGTAATTTGGTCAAACGATGGAAACAATATTAGTGAAATATATCACTTAGATTTTACGAAGGTTAGAAGTGGAAAAATTGAAGCTGGCGACGATGCGCCAATGGAATATTTCTATTCAACAAATTGGGAAAATTCAAACAAATATAAGCCTACACAATACGCAACTTACAACCCTACTTTGTCAATTGAATGTCCTTCACAAATACTTTACGCATTTGATTATGAGCCAGGCAATATCTATTATCCTTTACCGACCTATGCTGGTTCAATAAATGACATACAGATTGATATTGAGGTGTCGAAATTTCATATTTCTAATTTAGCAAATAGTTTAAATCCTTCTTTGTTTATTTCGCTTAACAATGGAATCCCAGCGCCCGAGGAACGTAAAGAAATTTATGACGAACTAACTATGGCTTATAGAGGTACGGAAAACGCTGGAAAAGCCTTCGTAGCATTCAGTCAAGATAAAGAGCACGCTCCAGAAGTAACTCCGATTTCAAGTACTAATGATAGTTATTACACTACATTAGAAACGAGAATCACAACACGAATTCTAACAGGACACAGAATTACAAGTCCATTACTTTTGGGACTTTACAATGGTGGCGCTGGCTTTAGTTCAAATGCTGATGAATTGGCGGTTGCTTACAATCATTTTATCGGAACTTGTATTCGACCAATCCAAAAAAGTATGTTGAGAGTGTTTAATAATCTACTACTAAATAGAGGTTATGAAACTGAATTATTAATCGTACCGACTACAATTATAGAACCTTTAATAACCGTTGAATAATGGCAATAACTAACGTACTTTTCGTATCCGAAACAAAACTAAAATCATATACTTCGATACATCAATCGGTAAGCCCTGACGATTTACAGCCTTTCATTTTACAGGCTCAAGATATCTACTTGCAAAATTATTTAGGTGCTACATTTTACCAGGAATTACAAACGCAAATAACGAATAACACGTTAACGATACCAAACAAAAAAGTACTAGATGACTTTATAGGTGCGATGCTTTGCAATTATGCGCTTTACCATGCTTTGCCTTTCTTAAAGTATAAATTGTTTAATAAATCAATCATGAACAATGATAGCGAAAGTGGTACATCGATTGACTTGGAAGCGTTGAAATTTTTACAAAATGAGGTTCGTAGTGTAGCTGAAAATTATACCAAAATGATGACGGTATTTTTACGCAATAACTTAACAGATTATCCATCGTATAACAGTGCTGATTTCTTAGATGGGATAACACCAGATAGAGATACACCGTACTTTAGTGGATTGCAAACAAATTCAAGTTTTAATTTGAGTAGAAATAGAAATCGTAGACGTGGTGAATGTAACGATTGTAACGATTTCGGATATTAAAAAATAATTTAAAAAAATATAAAATGATAATAGATAACGGAAAATTCATAATTACAAATGAAGTAATCGCAAACAAGTATAACATTAGAGTAGTGCCAGACGTTACAGGTCAACCGATGCTTTTTGAAGTTGCAGTATATGGCGGTGACATAATTTTTATATGTAATTATATATCATTAAAAATATTTGTTGATGGAGTTAAATTGGTAATTTTAGACAGCAATTTCTACGCAGAATTTTCGGCAAATAATATAGAAGGTTTTAATACCGCTGAAATTTTATTAACAGATATTCGTGCAAACATTGTATAAAAAAAAATAAAATATAAAAAATGATAGACGATCAAAAACTATACATCGTAAATGTAGCCGAAACTAATAAGTACACAATTGCTTTAATTCCAAGCCCAACCAATCCAGTAAATTATAGATTTACAGTTAGTCAATTGGGGGCAGTAATTTTTAATTGTGATTATAACGACACTCAGATTAACAGTAGCAATGCTACAAGTTTATTAGTTCAAACCGATAATTTTTACGGAGAATTTAGCGCATTGAATACGGTTGATTTTACCTATGCAAATTTAATAAGTGGCTTAACCAACTTAACAGTTTCAAGTGTTGAGATTACAAGACCAGCAAACACGACAGCATACGCAGCAAAAGATGTTGTAGGTACTATAATGACATTCTCAAACGCTTTAAAATCTAATGCTGGGAATGGTTACATAACTAAAGTTCGATTAATGGGAGATGTATCAACACAAACATTCAAATCTAAATTACATTTATACTCAGTAAGTCCGACAGCTGTTGTAGACAATGACCCATTTACATTGTTGTATTCAAATAACGCAATAAGACTTGGTGCAATAGATTTACAAGCATTGGCAACGGAAGGGACAGGTTCAACGGCATGCGCTTCAATTTGGACCGCTGGGAAAGCAGACGTTAACGGATTTGCTCAAGGTATTTTGGCGGTTAAAGGCGATGCGGGTTCAAATATAATTTACGGAATTTTAGAAACTTTAGACGCTTTCACACCAACTTCGGGCGGTAAATACTTTGTTGAAATTACAGTTGATAATATCTAATTATGCGAAGACATATTTTTAATTTACTAACAACTCCATCGGGTTCAATTAGCTTTGAAAGTGAATATACAGCATTGTTAGCTCGTGCTACTACATTGGGCTATACATTGCCATCTACAAGTCAACAAATTAAGCAAAATAAATTGTTAGTTGATTTGAAAGCGGCTGGTGCATGGACTAAATTAGATGTATTCTATATGTTTGCCACGGATGGAAACAGCTCATTTGCTACGTTAAATTGGAAAAATCCAAACACGAATCAAAGTACATTAGTTAATAGTCCGACATTCACAGCAAACCAAGGATTTGCAGGAAATGGAACGTCAAGTTACATAAATACAAATTACAATCCATCAACATTTGCAAGTCCTAAATACTTATTAAACGATGCAAGTTTGGGGTGGCACAAACGTACAACGGGAACGCTTAGCACAGTTAGGAATATAGTCGGAGTTGCAAGTTTCAGAATTAACATGGTTAACCAAAATTCTAACAATCAAATTTTCAACACTACATTTGGGACTGGTCAATCAATTGCAACAAATTTTGGAATAAATGGTTTTGCTTTGGCAAATAAAACAGGAAGTTTAGCGGGTACAAATTACGTTGCAAATACAACACCAATAAATTATACAGCATTAGCGGTTGATGCTTTGCCAGCAACAAATGTGTTGTTATTTTCATCAACTGGTCTTGCTAATTTTTCAGATGTACAATTGTCTTACTTCTTTGCGGGTGCAAATTTAAGCGCCTTCGCTAGTCCTTTGTTTACTTCTTTTAATAACTATTTAACGTCAATATAATGTTAGTATTATCCCCATCAATTGAACAATACAACGAGCTTAATGGATACAAAAATGGCACGTCAGAATTAATTTTTGTAAAAGATTATTCGAATGCGTGGATTGTAGGCGTTGAAGTTTTAGAGGATGAAAATTTTAGTGAAATTTTAGACGAATTATTAAGACTTGACATTATCGAGTACACACCTTTTCCTGAAGAGGATATTTAATTTAACTTTTAAAAAAATAATATGAAAGCAAATAATACAAAACAATGGTATGAATCAAAAACTATCATTATGAACATTATGGTCGGCATGACAATGGTAATGGCTTTATTACCTACATTATTCACGGATTTAAAAATGGATGAAAATTTAAGCCTGAGATTGAGTGTAATGGTTGGTTTCTTAACTAACATTATAAATATTGGTTTGAGATTTATTTCAACGGATAAAATTAAAACTAATGCCTAACTCAATCGTTAGCGCAAAGTTTGATTTAATGCGCCTTGCATTGCCAAAAGATAGCTTGTTTACGCTAGATAATAATACGATTAAGGTAAAGCATTCAGACGTAACTTTAAAGGCTGAAATTGAGGCTAAAATTAAGAATTTGACCGCTTCAATTGGGTGCGAAATTACCGACAAATCAACGAGTGCGAAGATTAAGTTTGAAATCAAATTTTAATATTATATTTTTGTAATTCATGAAGCCTAAAATCTTTAGTCAATTAGAACAGGAAAATTATTTCGGAAAAGCAAATTCACAAGGAACGTATTTAGTTATGATTGATTTGCCTTACACGATGTATTACGATAGACAACCGATTAAGCGTATGAGATGCCATAAGAAGGTAGCTCAAGCCTTTAAAAATGTTTTTACTGATTTATTAAAAACATACGGAGAACGAAAGTTAAACGAATTAGAAATTACTGATTTCGGTGGATGCTTTAATTATAGATTAATGAGAGGTTCAAGAAGTAAATTAAGCGCACATTCATGGGGTACTGCAATCGATTTGGATCCGAATAGAAACACTTTAAAAGAAACAAGTAAAACAGCTCGATTTGCCAAAACTGAATATAAGGCAATGATTGATATCTTTGAAAAGCACGGCTTCGCTTCGTTGGGTAGGTTAAAAAATTACGATTGGCAACATTTCCAATATGGTTTACCTATATAGTGAATAACTAAAGTATATTTATTAAGCATTTTTAGTTATATTTGTATAAATAAAAATATATTAATATGCAAGATTTAAAAAACTTTGAAGGACTTTACAAAATTGATAAAAGTGGTAACATATATTCAAATAGGATTAAAAAAATAATGAAAAATAGTAAATCTAATTCAGGTTATTTTTGTATAATTTTAAAAAAGAATAAAAAAACTTATGGTACTTTTATTCATAGATTATTAGCTATAAATTTTATAGATAATCCTTTAAATTTAGAACAAGTAAATCATAAAGATGGTAATAAACTTAATAATAATTTAGATAATTTAGAGTGGGTTACACGTTCTGAAAATATTTTACATATGTATCAACTTGGATTAAAAAAATATAAACCATTGCATTATAAAAACAAATTTGGCAGTGAACATAATAGAAGTAAATCTATTTTATGTACAACTAACAATAAAAATTACGGTTCTATTTCAGAAGCCAGTAGAGAATTAAGCATAGCAGTTTCATCTATACATTGGGCAATAAATAAAAATACTCAAACTAAAAAAGGATATACATTCATATATAATTAATTCGTTTTTTTCATAATAAATTTAATGTTTATGGCTTCACTTTTCTAAGTGAGGCTTTTTTTTTAAAAATTAATAGCCTTTATTCATGCACGTTTCAGCGTATTAACAAAAATAAATGTAAAATATATTTGGTAGTACGGAATGTTAGTATATCTTTGCACTATCAATAACAATTAAAAATAAAAATTATGACAAACACAAAATTACAACAACGATTAGAAAAAAAAGGTTACACAGTAACTGCAAACATTGGTTATAAGAATGACGAGCAAACAATTATTAGTTATTCATTAAAAAACAAAAATGGCATGACTTTAAAAACTGAAACATCATTAACTAAATTATTAAGAAACAATTAAATTAAAAAACATGATACAATTAACACAACAATTAGACAACAACGCAACATTGACTCAAACACATTACAACATGGTTACTATGAGTGAAGTTAAGAAGGTACATTTAGCGTGCCAATTAGAAAGACTTGAACAAGAGATGCAACAGCCAGTTAAGGATTGGAATAAGATTGCATTCTTAAAAACTGAAATTGCAACATTAAAAAACTACTTAAAAATAAAAAACGTAGTTGTGCAAGAAAAACTTTACACTGAAAAAGAAATGATAGACTACGGAAGATTTTGTGTTCAATGCGAAAAACAAGGCTTTATAATCCCTAAAAATAATCAATTATGCAAATAGTAAACACAACCATTGTAACAACGATAAGCGAGATAAAGGAGTTGATCCAGTACTGCTTAGTCCATAATTTTGAAGGTCAAATTAATCTTACTTTTGAAGATAACAAAATAATAGTCTCAGAACCTAGCAAAGAGATTGCACCTGATTTTATAATTGAACGTTTCCCTCATTCGGATTGCATTGATAATTGCCAATAAAATAAATATGGAAAAAAGAAAGAACATTAGAAAAGCAAAAGAAGATTACAAACAATTAGGTAGGAAAAGTATTTACATCAATCCTAAAAACAATATCTTGAAAACGTATCGAAGTAATAACCACAAACTCCTGGACCTGGTTAATAAGTTGATCCAAAACAAAAACAAGATAAATCCTAACAAGGTAACAGAAAAGCAACGCAAAGACATTAGCGAAACCATTAACGAATTATTATTTATATAAAACTTAAAATAAATTTTGTAGTACAAATAAAAAGAATATCTTTGCAATTCATTAAACAATTAAAAAAATAAAAATTATGAAAATTACAACAACACAAACACAGACAGAAACAAAAGAAATCGAAATCAATTTCCCTTCATTTACAAAAGTAGTAAGTCCATTATCAACTGCATATTATTGCATTAAAAATGAACATGAAGTATTGAGAGTTGAGCAATTTCTTAGCACTAAAATTGCAACGGTTAGTCATTATTCAAACTTTTCAGATGCTTTGATTAATGGATTTGAATTTATCGACAAGGATACATTCTTTGAGAATTACAATAAAATTGTAGCGCAAATGTGGGAAGATATGGAACAATTAGAAGCTAGTTTTGTTGAAGATGAAACAAACGAAAAACAAGATGATGAAGGCTACGAATACAATCCCGAAACCGAAACTATGAATTAATTAACAAGGGGGTTAACAGCCCCCACTTTAAAACAATAAATATTATGAATAAAGAAATAGCAAAACAAACGAAGGCAACGATAACAAGCCTATTCAAACAATTAGATTTAGACGTTGTGCCATTAGAGCAATTGAACGTAATACTTTCAACACCACCGCCAGCGACCTGGGTGAAACAGCACCCATTTATTAAAGGTTACAATTACCTACCTATTGACAAAGTGGAGTACTTACTTCGTAGATGCTTTAAGAAGTATCAAATCGAGGTTATTAAAACAGCACAATTATTCAATGCAATCGAAGTGACAGTAAGAGTGCATTACTTAAACCCAGCTACAAATGAAATGATGTATCATGACGGCGTAGGAGCTCAAGAGTTGCAAACAAAACAAGGAACTGGCAATCTTAATATGGATATGTCAAATGTAAACAAAGGTTCAGTAATGATGGCTTTACCAATAGCGAAATCAATTGCAATAAAAGATGCGTGTGACCACTTTGGAGATTTATTCGGTGCTAATCTAAATAGAAAAGATATTGTGCAATTTACAGGCGATACGGAGCTTTTAAGTGCAGAGAGTGTACATAATAGCAAAGAAAAAGAAAGAGTAATTAAGCACATCGAAAATGCGACTACAATGCAGTCTTTAGAACAAGTTCAATCGCTTGCGATAAAATACGAATTAGAAATTATTTACGATAAAAAACAAGAAAACATATTATATGGATTTAAAAATATTATTTAGATGCAGTGGTACGGGAGCTTTAATGACCGACCCAAAATTGAAAGCCGACAAAGACGCTGGCAACTTATCAGAAACCGCAAAGACATTCGTTGAAGATAAATGGTTATTTGAGCAGTTCGGTTTTTCCGAATCAATCAAAAATCAGTATATGGATAAAGGAAATTTTTGCGAACAAGATTCAATGGAATTAGTTAGTCAAGTAGTTGAAGGCGGTTTCCGTTCAAGATACAATACGAAGTTACAAAACGAGTATGTTATAGGAACTCCCGACATTGTGCTTAACGATTGTGTTGAAGATATAAAAACCTCGTGGAATTTAAAAACGTTTTTTAATGCTGAATTATCAAAGATGTATTACGCACAAGCGCAATGCTATATGTGGCTTACAGGAAAAGAAAAGTATAAATTAATTTACGCCCTTGTGCCAACACCTCAAAGCATGGTCCTAAATGAGTGCGAAAAGTTAGTTTATAAATATGGCAAAAACTATGAGAATGAAGATTACATCAAAGAATGCCAACAAATCCAACGTAATAACGATTTAATCAAAGAATTGCCAACTGAAAAACGAGTTAAAGTATTTGCATTTGATTACGATCCAGCATACATTGAAACATTGAAGATTAAAATCGAGAGAGCTCGAGAATATTATAACACTTTAAAATTATAAAATGGAAAACAACATTAAAGAACACATCGAAAGATTAACAGCATACGAATATACATTGCTAAATACAATATGCGACCACTCAAACATTAAATTTGTTGATTTGGTAGGGCAAAAAAGACATAGAAAGTTTGTAAATGCTCGAAAAATAGCCAGCTACTTATTAAAAAATCATGGTTATACACACGAAAACATTGGGCAAATAATTAGCTTAATTCCTAAAGACCATACGAGTATTATTTACAACGTACGAAAGGCACATGATCATTATGAATTTGAACCATTATTTAAAAACATAGTTGATAGCGTCAACAATGTAATAACCAAAGAAAGATTTACAAGTTTTAAATATAAAAAATAATCATGGAAAATATAAACGAATTTATAAAAGACAATCCTAAAATGAAACTCAAAGAAATTGGGGAATTATACGGGCTTTCAGTTTCTGCAGTTAGCAAACGTAGAAAATTATTGGGTATTAAAATTGGCACCGCGGAAAAATGCAAAAAGATAAAAACAATGTTACATCTTAAGAATATTGATATTGCAAATAAGCTCGGATGCACGCAAAATTTAGTCGCAGTAGTCCGACATAAAGAAGAAAAAAGGTCTACCCAAAGAGTAGATTTAACAGATGAAAAAATTTAGTTAGTTAAGCTAAATTACAACTCAATGACTGGCGTTAAATTAGCTGAATTAATTGGAGTTACAAGCCATGTATTGCGAAGTCGAATGGCTGAAATGCAGTTGTATAACGATACTGAAAGACAATGTAGTTTCTACGATTACAGCTTGGATAATGGAAAAGGGTATTTCGATTTGGAAAAATATAAAGCGGTTATGTTATGAGTGATAAATTTTTAAAAAGCAATACCGACATCACGTTAATATTAACGTATGCAACGCAAATAAGTAGGTTGTGTGAAAATGTTATCGTAGATTTACAATTGAGTAAAGGATATAAACAAGACTTTCAAGACGCAATAAAGGCGGCTAACAAGGTGCATAAATTGATAGTTGGAGTTACGAATTATGAGATGCGAAAAGAGATACACGAAAGAACTACAAATAATTATGAAACGGGAGTTTTTGACAATTTGATGTTTAATTTTGGACAAATGTCCGATGAACAACGTAATATTGCAGATGAAGTCCTAACTCAAATATTAAACAACACATTAAAAATAAATTGGGATAATGAATAAGATAATATTAATGCTAGTAATAATTACTATAATGTCATGTAATAATACAATAGAAAATAATGAAAAATTAAAAGTTACTAAATATAAAAATAACGTAGAGGTTGAAAGCATTATGGGAATGGTTCAGTATGGATTAAGTAAAGTTAAATTAAATGACTCAACTACTATTTTAATATATTCAGAACCTCAAACTTGTAGCATAATAAAAATAAAATAAATAATGAATAATTATAAATACTTAGGGAAAACAAAAAACGATAATAAGCCAACATTTGAAACCATCCAAGTTGATGTGGCTAAAATGAAGGCGGTACGAATTGATAAAAAAACAATTAAATTAATAAAGAAATGAACGATAAAATAAAAGAAGTATTGAACGTAATTACAGCCAACGGCATGAGAGAGTTAACAGATGAAAGGTTAAATCAATTTGCATTTGTAATTTGTGAATTGCAAAAAAAAGAATGTTCTTTAATATGGGATTTTGAACATAATAAAGATAGGACTTTAAATTCAAAAAACGTAGCTGAATAAAAAATTAGCCATGTGTCGGAATTGATAGACGAGTGCTTCCCATTAGAACAGCATACCCTTTGAGGTTTATAGGTTTGAATCCTATCATGGCTACTAAACAATTAAAACAAATAAATATGAGTACAATGATTAGCGGGTACATTACCCTAGACAAATTAAAAGAAATCGTGAAGGTTTGCGAGAGTAAAAATGAAACAGGCTTTAAATTTACAGCCAGTATCTCGGACCAGTCAAACCAATTTGGACAAAATGTGTCCTTTTTTGCTGAGCAATCTAAAGAGCAAAGAGATGCAAAAGTTTCAAAGTATTACTTCGGTAATGGAAAGGTTTTTTGGACTGATGGTAAAATTAGTTTAGGTACAAAAGAACAACCAGCAGAGGTTAAATATGAAAGTAACAAAATACAAGATGCAGTAGTAATTTCAGATTTGCCGTTTTAATCGTTTTGTTGATGCCAACGAAATGATAATTAAGCCACCTATTAAGGTGGTTTTTTTATTTATATTGATAATCAATTCTTTATATATATTTATATTCCACATGAATAAAAAAGTATGCAAAGTCTCTCTTATAGGCATAGTTCAAACAAGAATTTTTTTTTTTTTCAAATTATCAAAAAAAAACCTGCATCCTGCATGTTTTTGGCTTATAGTCAATGTTTATAATACTTTCGCTCATATATAAATTTTTTTACATGTAGAATATAAATATATG
>Ga0164293_10000572_pt1 | contig 29499 bp, 20 predicted proteins | sample GEODES118metaG_FD_111487 | JGI IMG/M metagenome (GOLD analysis project Ga0164293, IMG submission 111487) | Eutrophic lake water microbial communities from Lake Mendota, Wisconsin, USA - GEODES118 metaG | ecosystem: Environmental > Aquatic > Freshwater > Lake | place: USA: Lake Mendota...
GGCTCGCTCGAGCCGGGCAAGGATGCCGATCTGGCGCTTTTCGACGGCGACCCATTCGAATACACGACCCACTGCACGGGCGTGATCATCGACGGTGCGATCGTCGCCGATGCTCCGCGCTAGGCGGTGCCGACACCGCCCGACGGCGTCGCAGGGACGGGGCCGAGGGCTCAACGAGGGAGGGAACGATGGCACGCAGCGGAGTCGACAGGCACCGATGGCTCCTCGTCGGAGCGGCGCTTTTCGTGGCGACCGCCGGAACGGCATCCGCCGTGGGAGCGGAGGATGCCAACCGGCCACCGAACATCGTGCTGCTGATTGCAGACGATCTGGGGATCAATGACCTGAGCTGCTACGGAAGGGCCGACCAGCCTACCCCGATCCTCGACCGTCTCGCCGCCGAGGGAACCCGCTACACGACGGCCATGGCGGCAGCGAGCATCTGCTCACCGTCGCGTGTGGCCCTGATCACGGGCGTCCATCCGGCCCGTGCGAATCTGACCACCTTCCTGCCGGGTCGTTCGGATCGGGCCAGTCACAGACTCCTCGCCCCCACGATCGAACAGGCCCTGCCCGCGTCGATCCCCACACTCGCCGAGCGGTTGGCACCGGCCGGATACCGGAGTCATTTCGTCGGCAAGTGGCACCTCGGCGGGAAAGGGGCTCTGCCGACCGATCGGGGCTTCGCCACGGCGACAGCCGGGCGAGCCAATCCCGGGGACGAGTCGCCGGAGGGGGGGAAGGGAGAACGGCGTCAAGCCGCTGATGCAGCCCGGATCATCGCCGACCAGGCCCGCGAACACCGCGGTGAACCTTTTCTCCTCGTCGTCGGCTTCGACTCGCCCCATGTGCCCCTCGCCGCGCCGCAAGCGGCCGTGGCCGCGCATGCCGGGGCGTTCCATCCGACGTACGCGGCGATGGTGGCCGCGCTCGACGAGTCCGTGGGGCACATCCTCGCGGCGATCGCGGAAGCCGGCATCGCCGAATCGACGCTCGTCGCCTTCACCTCCGACAACGGCGGGCTCCACGTGCCGGAGGTGGGGGATCCCCCGCCCACCTTCAACGCTCCCCACCGGGCCGGCAAGGGATTCCTCTACGACGGTGGCGTGCGCGTGCCGCTGCTGGTGCGCTGGCCTGGCCCACCGAGGGGAGGCAGCGTCGAGTCCGCGCCGGTGTCGACCGGGGATCTCGTTGCGACGATCTGCCGGCTGGCCGGTGTCGCGGCGCCCGAGCCGGCCGACTTCCGTGATCTCGCCGACATCACCGCGGGTTCCGCGGAGGGAACGCGGCCCCTGTTCTGGCACCAGCCCCATTACACGAACCAAGGGGGGCGCCCGGCCGGCGCGGTCCGCCTCGGAGACTGGAAGCTCATCGAGCACTTCGAGGATGGCCGCCTCGAGCTTTTCCACCTCGGTGACGATCCGGGCGAGGTGATCGACCGCGCGGCCGCCGAGCCGGGCCGCGTGGCGGATCTCCGCGGACGGCTCGAAGCCTGGCGGCGGAGCGTCGATGCGCAGGGGATGACGGCGAACCCACGACTCGACCCCGTCGCCTGGCGATCCTGCCATGATGCGATCGATGTCTCCAGGCTTTCCGCCGGGGCGACGGCCGCCGAGATGGTCGTGCCGCTTGCTGCGTGGCGGCAGGCGATGGACGAAGCCGCAGCCGGCCCGCCGGCGACGAGGAACAGCTTCATCCGCCTGCTTGCGCGCGACGCGACCGTGGCCGGAGAAAAACTCTGCTACGAGCCGCAGCCCGAGAAGGACACGCTCGGCTACTGGGTGAACACCGCCGACCGGGCATGGTGGGATTTCCGGCTCGACGAGCCGGGCCGCTACCGGGTCACCGTTCTCCAGGGCTGCGGGGCGGGGCAGGGGGGATCGACCGTGGAGTTGAACACCGGCGGCTCGGCGATCGAGTTCACCGTCGAGGAGACGGGGCACTTCCAACGCTTCGTGCCGAGGGCCGTCGGCACGCTCGACCTCCCCGCCGGGAACGTGCGACTCGTGGTGACCCCGCTGGAAAAGAAAGCTGCCGCCGTCATGGACCTGCGGAGCGTGACGCTCGAGCGAATCGACTGAGGGGCGAAGACTTCCGGCCGATCTCCGGCTCAGATCTGGTAATCGTGCTCGATCGACGGCACTTCCCCGCGCATCCGGAGTTTCGGTCGCTCGAGCACCACCGTCGTCCGTGGATCGACGCTCCGCGTCAGCCAGACGTTGCTTCCGATGACGGAGTCATGGCCGATCCGTGTCGCCCCGCCGAGAACGGTTGCATTGGCGTAGATCACGACCCGGTCCTCGATCGTCGGATGACGCTTCGTGCCACGGACGAGATTTCCGTCTCCGTCGGTCTGGAACGACAGCGCACCGAGCGTCACTCCCTGGTAGAGCTTGACGTGGCAGCCGATCTCGCAGGTCTCGCCGATGACGACGCCGGTGCCGTGATCGATGAAGAAGTGGTCGCCGATCGTCGCACCGGGATGGATGTCGATGCCGGTGCGCGAATGGGCCCACTCCGCCATCATCCGGGGGATGAGGGGCACGTCGAGGCGGTGGAGGATGTGCGCCAGCCGGTGGATCGTCACCGCCTCGAGGCCGGGATAGCAGAAGATCACCTCGTCGAGCGTCCGCACGGCCGGATCGCCGTCGTAGGCCGCCTGGACATCGGTGGCCAACACGCGCCGCAGGTCTGGGATCCTCTCGAGGAACTCCACCGCCTTCGCCTGACCGAGGGCCTCGAAGTCGGCCTCGTCGACGCATCCTTGGACGACGTCGGGAACCGCCGGCAGCTCGCCACCGTGGGTGGCCGCCTGCGCCCGGGCCGCCACGCTGTGCCGCAGGGCCCTGCCGATCTGCGTCGTCAGTTTGTCGTGGAGTCCGTCGACGAGGTCGCCGACGTGGTAGGTGACGTTGCCGAGGTGGAGGTTCTCCCGCCGTCGGTAGCCGGGGTAGAGGATCTCCTTGAGGTCCTCGCAGGCGGCGATGATCGTCTCGTAGTTCGGCAGCGGGCAGTGCCCGAGATACTGGATCGTGGGGACGTCTTGATACGTCTCCACGATCCGTCGGGTGAGCTGCGGGAGCTGTTCCTTGATGCGGACGTCGGTGGCCATGGGACTCGATCGTAGGGCCCCGTCGGCCCGCTCGGCAACGGGACGGCAAGGCGGGACGCGATGGCAAGACAGGACGCCGGCGCCCGCAGGACCGGCGCCACCGTACCCTTCGACGCGGAAGGTTGCGGAAATTGAGGGTTCTTCCGCGGTCCTGCCCGGCCGCCTCTCCAGCGCCTGAGACTGGGGAAACAGGGGGAAGTCGACGGGCGGGCGACTAAGCCGCCTCCCCGCAGGCGGCCAGGGCGGCGGCAAGCGACAGGCCGCCGTCGTAGAGGGCCCTGCCGACGATGCAACCCTTGGCTCCGATGCCAGCCACCCGATGGAGATCGTCGGCGACGGCGATCCCTCCCGAGGCCACGACCGGGAGCCGGACACTCCGCACCATCTCCCCGAGGGCGGCGAGGTTCGGCCCGCCGAGCATGCCGTCGGTGGCGATGTCGGTGTAGACCACGCCGGCCAGGGGGAGATGCTCGCTTTGCCTGGCGACATCGACGGCCAGGAGCGAGCTCGTGTCGACCCAGCCACGAACGGCCACACGGCCGTCACGAGCATCGAGGCCGAGCACCATGCTCCCCGGCAGGGCTTCGGCCATCGCCGCGAGAAGATCGGGCTGCTCGATGGCGACGCTCCCCACGACGAGCCGCGAGACCCCCGCATCGGCATAGGCGCGGGCCGTGTCGAGCGACCGGATCCCTCCTCCGAGTTGGCAGGGGACCCCGGCCGCCCGCACCATCCGCGCGACGAGGTCGGCCTGCAGCGGTCGTCCCGCCTTGGCACCGTCGAGATCGACGACGTGGAGCCGTCGCGCCCCCTGATCGACGAATCGCTTCACCTGCTCGACCGGGTCTTCGGCAAACACCGTCTCCCGGTCGTAGTCCCCTTGGAGCAGCCGAACGCAGCGTCCTCCACGGAGGTCGATCGCGGGCCACAGTTCCATGGGGGCAGCTCCGGGGGGAGGGGTGCCGACGACGAGCGGCGGCTTGGGAAAACGGATCAGGATCGCTCGACGAAGGCCCGGAGGAGACGCATGCCGGCCTCCTGGCTCTTCTCGGGATGGAATTGCGTGGCAAACAACCGGCCGCGGGCGACGGCGGCACAGAACTCCCCGCCGTAGTCGGTGACCCCGGCGATGACGGAGCGATCCCTGGGCCGGGCCGCGTAGGAGTGGACGAAGTAGTACCAGTCGCCCGCGGGCGGGACGTCCCCGACGGCCGTGCCACGCCAGGCGACGGTGTTCCACCCCATGTGCGGAATCTTCAGTCCGGCAGGGAGATCGAAACGGGCGACGTCCCCCTCGAGGAGCCCGAGGCCACGGTTCTCGCCACCTTCCCAGCCGGTCTCGAAGAGGAGTTGAAGCCCCATGCAGATGCCGAAGAACGGCTTGTCGGCCCGGACGTGAGCGACGATCGGCTCGACGAGACCACGGGCGTGCAGTTCGCGCATTGCGTCACCGAACGCCCCCACGCCGGGAAGCACCACCCGTCTGGCCTCGGAAACCCGCTGCGGGTCATCGCTGATCTCCGCCTCGACGCCGATCCGCTCGAGTGCTTTTTGGACGCTGCGGAGATTCCCGCTGCCGTAATCGATGATCGTGACCATGGAGGCAGTGTACGGTGGCGACCGGCCCGCCGGGAGGGCCGGTGGCAACTCAGCCGGCGTCGCCGGAGCCGGCGTCGGCGGACGACGCCGCCGTCTCGGGCGCCATCTGTTCCGGATAGACGACCAACTCGATGCGTCGGTTCCGGGCCCGGCCGGCGGCCGTGGCATTGGAGACGACCGGATGGTTCGGTCCGTGGGCGACGACGAACAACTGCCCGGGCTTGAGGGTCGTCCGGCCGCAGAGGAAGTCGAACACGGCGCTGGCCCGCGCCACGCTCAACTGATGGGGCGATCCCCACGTCGCATTCTGGAGCGGCTCGGTGTCGGTGTGCCCCTCGATACCGATGAATTGCCCCTTGAACACGCTCGAGACCTCCGTCGCCGTCTGCGACAGGAGTGCGGCACCGGAAGGGAGGAGCGCCGCGGTGCCCGGTTCGAACACCTTGTCGGCCGGAATCTCGATCCGCACCACCGCTCCGTCGAGTCTCGTGATCGCCCCGGGGATCGCCAGATGATTCATCCCCTCGCGCATCGACGCCGCATCGATCGCCGGAACGACTGGCTGGCCCGTCGGATCACCGGTCCCTGCCCCCTGCGGGTCGAAAGGCCCCGTCGGTCCCGCGGGGCGGGCCACGGCCCGCGCTTGGGCCAGCTGGGTCGAGGTCGCGGCGAGCTGCTCCCGGAGGGCCGAGAGCTCTTCCTGGGCGACTTGCGTCTCCTGCCGGCTTCGCGTCAGCTGCATCTCGAGCTGCTTCGGGTCGGCATTGGCGAAGGAGGGGAGCGGCGTTACCGCTGCGGGCACAAGCGGCGGCGAGGACGCCTGCGGTGCGAAGCTCACCGGCGTGCCCGCGGTCATCGAACGAAACGGCGTCTGCGTGCAGCCGGTCGATGCAGCGGCGACGAGAAACGCGGCGACGACGGAGATGATCTTTGGCGCCATGGTGCCAGTTCCGATCCCCGGCGCACGCCGGGCCGGTGGGTGGGGGGACGCCGGCGGAGGGGGGATCGTAGGGAGCCCCCGCGGGGCGAACAAGCCCGAAGCGTGGACCGGCAGATCGCATCCTTCCCCGCCAGCGTCGCTTTCGCAGCTCGCCCGAGTCGGCCGATCCGGACCGCCGCGACACCGCCAACCACCTCAGCGCCCGAGGAGGAGCAGCCAGCCGACGAGGGCGAGCCCGAGCAGGACCATCGCGGCGAGTGCGACGCGGCGGGCAGCAGGGCCGAGCGACGACCACACCCAGAGCGACAGTGCCGTTCCGGCGACGACGGCGACGACGGTGCCGGCGAGTTGGCCTGTCTCGGCAAACGAAGCAGCCGAAACCTTCCACAGGGGTCGCCATCCGATCAACACCGTCACCGTCCCCGCGCAGAGACTCGGCCCGAAGGGGAGCTCGCTCTCGCGGTGCCGGACGATCTGGATCACGCCATGCACCAGCCCGAACAGCACGCCGAGAACACAGGCAAGGACACTCGCCTGCCACCCGAGCCATCCCCCGACCATCGCCATCAGCGTCACGTCTCCGAGCCCCATCGCCTCCCGGCCGATGGCGAGGCTCGCCCCGGCCCGAGTGGCCCAGACGACGCCCCCAGCCACGACCACCCCGACGAGCGCGGTGAGCAGGGCGTCGAAGCGAATGCCGCCGATCCCCCAGGCGCCGGCCACGGCGAAAAGGCCGATCACGAGCAGGAGCCACCGACCGGTTCCCACGGCCGGCGGAGCGGAGGAGGAGGGCTCGAGGGCGTCCTCGGCGTCGGGCGGCGTCTCTGCCTCCCCGCCGAGATCGGGCCCGGTGCCGACCACCCACCACAGCGTGTAGAGCGCGAGCGCCGTCAACAGCGCGATCGGATGCCCGGCCGACCACCATCCGTCCACGGTGGCGGCACGCTCGAGCGGTCCGGCCCATCCGAGCACGTCGGGCAGCAGCCGCGGCGTGGCAAACTCCCTCGGCACCTCGGCAATCACCGGCAACAGCGTGGCCGGGACCAGCCAGACCCCGACCAGACCGATGATCAGCCCCGGGATCGTGACCCAGTCGGGGATCACCCGGTAACGCAGATCGATCCAGGTGGAAGCCACGAGAAACCATATCAACACGATGTGGGCGAGCCACCGCAAGGCGACGGTGGAGAAAGAAACCTCCGGCAGCACCACGCCGGAGATCTGTCCGAAGCAACGCACCTCCCACCACCACAATCCGATCACGACGACGATCGCCGCCACGACGATCGCCGCCGAACGGTCGGCGGCCGGGGAGGAGGGTGCCGCGGCGTCCTCCGAGGCGGCCAGTTCGCGTGCGCATGCCGCCAGCCAGCGGCCGGTGAGCGCCGTCTGGGTCCAGCCGAACGCCCCTCCCACCAGCGCGGCGATCACGGCGCCTCCGAGCAACCCGGGATCGGGAACGGTCATCGCTCGGACGCCTCCGTGGGGGACGCGTCGGGGCCATTGCGGCGCTCGAGCGCGCGGACGATCGCCGCGACGACCTCGTCGGTCGAAGCCGCCGACGTATCGACACACTCGTGGGCACACTCGCGATAGAGCGGGTCACGGGCAGCGAGGGCCGCGTCGATCTCCGCGAGCGGATCGGCGCCGGTGAGGCCCGGACGCCGAGACGCCGTCGTCGGATCGGAGGCCAACCGGCGGCGGATGACGTCGGCTGGCGCCGTGAGCCAGACGACCATTCCCCCCGATTCACGGATGCCCGCACGATTCGCGGCTCGAAGGACCGCCCCGCCCCCCGTGGCAAGCACACCGCGGGGCTGCGCGAGGAGCCCCCGGAGGACGTCCACCTCCTCGTCTCGGAAACGTGGCTCCCCCTGCTCGCCGATGAGCGTGGCGATCGACATGCCGACGGTCCGCTCGAGCTCGACGTCGGCGTCCCACCACCGGCACTCCAGCCGCCGCGCGAGGACGGCGGCCACCGTCGACTTGCCAGTGCCGCGATAGCCGATGAGGGTGACGGTGGGCATGGGCTGGGTCGTCTCCGGTCAACCGGGGAGCTTTGCCGAGGCCGTGGCCCGCTTGAGGGCCTCGCGCATCACCTTCTCGGACGGCTCGATTCCGTGCCACAACCGGAACTGGATCGCCGCCTGGCGGACGAACATGTCGACGCCGGTCACGATCCGGCACCCGCTCGCGCGGGCGTCCTTCACGAGGAGGGTGTTCTCCGGATTGTAGACCGTGTCGAACACCACCATGTAGGGGCGGAGGTGTTCCTTTTCGAACGGCGTCTCGTTGACCAGTGGGTGCATTCCCACGGGGGTGGCGTTGACGATGCAGTCGTAGGGCACCTTGTAGCGTGCCGTCCAGTCGATCGCCTTGCAGCCGACCTCGGCGGCGATTCGCTTCGCCCGCTCCACGGTGCGTGAGCAGACGGTCACCTCGATCCCCCGCTTCCGCAGGCCGAAGGCCACCGCCCTGGCCGCCCCGCCTGCCCCCAACACGAGCGCCGTCTTCACGGCCGTGACGTCGACGAGCCCCTCGGTCCCCTGTTCGCGGAGCGCCGCGTCGAGGCTCTCCACCGCGGCGGTGGCGTCGGAGTTGTGCGCGACGACACGATCGCCGGAGAACGTCAGCGTGTTGGTCGCACCGATCGCCGCGACGAGCTCGTCCTTCTCGGTCACGTGCCGCAGTACTGATTCCTTGTGCGGGATCGTCACGCTCAAGCCCGACAGGGGCCAGCGCCCCGCTTCCCAGACGAACTCGTCGAGTTGCTCCGCGGGAACGCGGAAGGGGAGATAGACCGCATCGATGCCCGCGGCGGCGAGGGCGGCATTGTGGACGACCGGCGAGAGCGAGTGCCCGACAGGATCGGCGACCACGCCGTAGATCTTCGTGCCCGGGCCGATCTGGTCGTAGCGGTAGACGTCGCGCATCTGCCGCCAGCCGATCTGCCCGGGAGCGAGGAGGCGATCCTCGTGAAAAGTCGCATAGGTGAAAGGCGCGCCGAAGCGGCCGGTGAGTACCCGGGTCGGCATGCCGATGTCACCCATGCAGATCCCGATCGTGGGAACCGTCGCCGCCTGCACCATCTCGAGCATCCGCAGGTTGTCGCTGGGATGGTTCGACATCGTCGCGATCTTGACGATGTCGGCGTCGAGATCGACGAGTCGCTTGTGGAGGACCGCGAGATCCGTGGGGGTCTTGTGGAAGTCGTGGTGGCTGATGATCCGCTTCGTGGGGCCGTAGCGGCGGACCTGGGAGGCGATATCGTCCTCGAGGTCGACATACTCCGTTCCCTCGACGATCGCGGTACGGAGGACCAGCTGCCGTTCGTCCTCGGTACCGGTCCAATGGCCGCCGTCGGCCGCCCGGCGACAGGTGGCGATCGTGGGGCAGGGGCGGTTGCGGAGCAGCCGCTTGACCTGCACGTTCCCCTGGATGAAGTCGAGGCGGAGTTCCACCAACTCGATACGGTTATCGGCCAGGAACTTGTGCTCCGCGATCATGTGCCGGTGCCGGCCGCGGGCGATCCCCACGCAGATCATGGTGTCGATTCCCCGTCAGGGGTTCCAAGGGTGTGTGGTGGCGGTTGGCGGCAGGTTCACGTCCGCCGGAACTGGCGGTCGAGTTCCTGACGCGACAGCGTCAGCGAGGTGGGACGCCCGTGCGGGCAGTGGTGGGCATCGGTGACCCGTCGGCGGTCGCGGACGAGGGCATCGACTTCTGCTTGAGAGAGCGGATCCCCCGCCTTGATGGCCGCCTTGCAGGCCATGCCGTGAAGCACTTCGTCGACGAGCATCGAGGACGCCGGCCGCCCGGCACCTGCCCCCGGGGACACGGCGGAGCCGAGGGCGGCGATCCGACCGATCACCTCGCGGAGCAGGTCGGCTGCAGCGGCCCCACCGGCGAGGACGGGCTTGGCCGTGACGATGACGGTCGATCCGCCGAACGGCTCGACGCGGAGGCCTGCCGAGACGAGTGCCTCGGCATGCTCCGTCACCATCTCGAGGTCGGCAGGGGGGAGGTCGAGGCGCTCGGGGATCAGCAGCGGTTGCACCTCGAGGCTGCCGGCGGCGATCGCTCCCTTGAATTGCTCGTAGAGGACCCGCTCGTGAAGGGCGTGCTGGTCGATGACCTCGATCCCCTCGGGACTCTCGACGACGATGTAGCGGTCGTGCATCTGCACGGCACGCTCGACCATCCGGCCGGTCGGCGCACCGACCGTCTCCTCCTCCCATCCAGGGAGCTGCAGCGTGCCTGTGGCGCGGGGAGGGGAAAGCGGGGTCTGCGGCTTCCAGGGGGGCAGCGACGGCCCGCCGCCCCACGCCACCGCCGGCTCCGCATACGAGCGTCCCTCGGGCGCCGCCGGCGATTGCATGGTCTGCTCGGTGGCCCCGCCATGCGCACCGGCACCGGGCCACGCCTGGGGCACATGCGCTCCCCGGCCGACGTCGGCCGTCGGCGGAGTGAGCGGCGCGCGGAGATCGAGCGTGAGGAACTTCGTCCGCAGGGCCGAAAGGACGAGACGATAGAGCCTGGATGGATCGCGGAACCGCACCTCCATCTTCGCCGGATGGACATTGACGTCGACGAAGTCGGGGGGGATCTCGAAGCGGAGGAAGACGATCGGCTGCCGGCCTGTGAGGAGGACGCCGCGGTAGCCTTCCTGGACGGCATGGAGGATCGAACGGTCGCGGAAAGGGCGGCCCGACACGAACAGGTGCTGGAGCTTCGTCCCTGCCATGTCGTCCTCGGGGCGACCGACGAGCCCTTGGACCGAGACCAGGTCGTCGGAGGCTTCGACCTCGATGAGCCGGGCCGCGAGGGCGGTACCGAAAAGGTCGCCGATCCGCGTCCGCCACCGGTCGGCCCCCGGCAGGTCGTGCACCCGGCGGCCATTGTGATCGAGCGTCATCGCCACGGCCTGATGGGCCAGCGCCGTGCGCACGAAGGCCTCCGATGCGTGCGACCACTCCGTCGCCGGTGCGCGGAGGAACGCGCGGCGGGCCGGCACCTTCGAGAACAGTTGGTGGACCTCGACGGAGGTGCCGACGGGGCATCCTTCCGGCGCCACCTCCCCCATCACGCCGGCATCGACCTCGAGGCGGGCGCCGTGGGCGGCCTCCGGGGTGCGTGACCGGATCACCACCCTGGCCACCTCGGAGATCGAGGCCAAGGCCTCGCCGCGGAAACCGAGTGTCCCGATCCGTTCGAGATCCTCGGCGACGCGGAGTTTGCTCGTGGCATGGGGCGACACCGCGAGTGGGAGATCCTCGGCGTCGATCCCCGCGCCATCGTCGACGACACGCACGAGCCCCACGCCTCCCTGCTCGAGCGTGACGGCGACACGCGACGGACCGGCATCGAGGGCGTTCTCGAGAAGTTCTTTGACGACGCTCGCGGGCCGCTCGACCACCTCGCCGGCGGCGATCCGGTTGACGACCGACATCGGGAGGGTGTGGATGCGACCCATGGGCTGTCCGCCGGAGCATCGTGGCGGAGCCGCCACCGACCACTCACGACAACTGGAACTCCTTGATCTTGCGGTACAGCGTCCGCTCGCCGATCCCGAGCATCTCGGCGGCCTGTTCGCGGTTGCCGCCGGTCACTTTCAGCGTCTCGGCGATGAACAGCCGTTCGATCTCCTCCAGCGGCCGCCCCACGAGCCCAACGAGGCCGGGGAGCCCGGCCGATGCCGCCGCGGCGTCGACCGGCCCGGTGACGGAGCCTCCGGCCGGCTCGAGTTCGAGCGGGAGATCGTCGACGTCGAGCGTCTCGTCACAGTCGACGACCACCATGCTCTCGATCACGTTCCGCAGTTGCCGAACGTTCCCTGGCCAGGGAAAGGCTGCCAGCTTCATCCGGGCCGGCAACGACATCCCTTTGATCGATTTCCCGTGCCGCTTGGCGAACAGGCGGATGAAATGCTCGATGAGCAGGGGGATGTCGGCCGACCGCTCCCGCAGCGACGGGATCGCGATCGTCACCACCTTGAGACGGTGGTAGAGATCGCTGCGAAACGACCCTGAGGCGATCGCATCCTCCAGGTTGCGGTTCGTGGCCGAGAGGATGCGGACGTTCACGCGCACCGGCGTGTTCGATCCCACCCGGGTGATCTCCCCCGATTCGAGGACGCGGAGGAGTTTGATCTGCGTCGCCATCGGCATGTCGCCGACCTCGTCGAGGAACAGCGTGCCACCGTGCGCGTACTCGAACTTCCCCACCCGGTCGCTCGAGGCATCGGTGAAGGCGCCACGCACATGCCCGAACAACTCGCTTTCGAGGATGTTCTCGCTCAAGGCGGCGCAGTTGAGCGCCACGAAGGGCTTGTTCTTCCGGGGGCTGTTTTGGTGGACGGCCTGGGCGACGAGTTCCTTGCCGGTGCCGGTCTCCCCCTGGATGAGGAGCGTGGCGTCGGTGGGCGCGATCCGCTTGAGCCGCTCGATGAGGGCGAGCATCTGCGGACTCGACCCGACGACCCCCTCGAATCCGAACTTCTCGTCGAGCCGCTGGTGGAGTTCGAGGTTCTGCCGCTTGAGCCTCACCCCCTCGCTCGCCCGATCGACCGCCGTGCGGAGGTGGGAGAGATCGAGTGGTTTCTGGAGGTAGGTGAACGCACCCTGCTGCATGGCCGCGACGGCCGAGGGGACGGTACCGTGGCCGGTGACGACGATCACTTCGGTCTCCGGCGAGGCCTTCTTGGCGAGCGTGAGGATCTCGAGGCCGCCGATGTCGTTCATCATCAGGTCGGTGACGACGACGTCGAACGGCTCCTGCTCGATCTTCCTCGCCCCCTCGGTGCCACTGCCGACGATCGAACATTGATACCCGAGCCGACTGAGCCCCTCACCCATCGTCCGGGCGTGGACGATGTCATTGTCGACGACCAGGACGCGCACGAGTTTTTGCGTCCCCGCGTCGGGCAGGACCGGCAGGGGCGACGAGGGAGATTCACGGGATCCGGTCATGGTAAGAGAGTACGAAGGCCGGGCGGGGCCCGTCCAGATGCCGACCGCGGCGAAGGGTGGACCTGCGGCGGAGCCGGCGGTGGGAGGGTCAGGACGCTGGTCGGGGGGAACGGGCCCCGGCCGTCGGCAGCCTCGGGGGGGCCGGGAGCCAAATCGTCACTTTCGTCCCCCGCCCCGGTGCGCTTTCGATGTCGATCGTGCCGCCATGAGCCTCGACGATCTTCCGGGACGTCGGCAGCCCCAGGCCGCTCCCCCCCTGCTTCGTCGTATAGAAGGCGCGGAACACCTTCGCCATCGTCTCCTCCGACATTCCCTGCCCGGTGTCGATCAGCTCGATCGCCACGCCGAGCCCGGAGGGACGGGTGCGGATGACGAGTTGCCCGCCGGCATCCATCGCCTGCACGGCATTGATGAGGAGATTGAGGAGCGCCGAGCGGAACGTCTCCCGATCGAGGCGGACCATCGGGAGTTCGGGGTCGAGGTAGCGGACGATTTCGACATGGGCCTCACGAGCGCGCGGCGTGAAGAAGTCGAGGAGTTGCTCGATCTCGACGTTGAGGTTGCCGGGCTCGAGCGTCAGCGACTCCTGCCGCGCGAAGTCGAGGAAGTCACCGAGCAGTTTTTGGAGGCGGTCGCACTCCTCCCGCACCAGTTCGATCTTCGCCTTGGCCCGTCGGTCGCGCTGCTTCGTCGGTGACTGTGGATCGGTGTTCTCGAAGTCCTCCGCCAACAACTCCATGTTGAGGCGGATGGTGGAGAGCGGGTTGCGGATCTCGTGCGCGAGAGCCCCGACGAGCGCCGCGAACTCGGCGTAGGTCTCGGCCCTGGGACGCACCGATTCTGCCACCGAAGACATGCTCCCCCCTCCCGCGCGGAGTCCCGGGCGCCGCCACAATGGCGCGGCGCCCGGGAGATTCCGCTTGGTAGCAAGATGACTCAGGAGCCGGCGTTCCCGCCGTTCTCGGCCAACTCACGCATCGCCACCTTGCGGCTGAGCTTGACGCGATCCTGATCGTCGACGGCGATGACCTTGACCCGCATGATGTCGCCGACACGGCAGACATCACCGACGCTGGAGACGTACTCGTCCGACAGCTCGCTGATGTGGCAAAGCCCGTCTTTGCCGGGGACGAGTTCGACGAAGGCACCGAAATCCTTGATGCTCGTGACGCGTCCCTCGTAGATCCTGCCGACCTGGATCGACGCCGTGAGGGCCTCGACCTTCGCCATCGCCGCCATCGCCCCTTCGGCGTCGTGGCTGGCGACCGTGACGGTGCCGTCGTCCTGGACCTCGATGCTCGCGCCGGTCGACTCCTGGATGGCCCTGATCGTCTTGCCGCCGGGGCCGATGAGCAGGCCGATCTTCTCGGGGTTGATCTGCGTCCGCAGGAGGCGCGGAGCCCACGAAGAGATCTCCTGACGCGGACGACGGATCGCCGAGAGCATCGAGCGGAGGATCTCGAGCCGGGCTTCGCGGGACTGCTTCAGCGTCGCCTCGATGATCGCCGGCGAGATGCCGTCGATCTTGAGATCGAGCTGGATGCCCGTGATCCCGGTCGGAGTGCCGGCGATCTTGAAGTCCATGTCGCCGTAGTGATCCTCGTCACCGATGATGTCGGTGAGGAGCTTCCACTCGTGCTCCGACTGCTTCACGAGCCCGACCGAGATTCCCGCGACCGGGCTCGTGATCGGCACGCCGGCGGCCATCAGGCCGAGCGTCGCACCGCATACCGAGGCCATCGAACTCGAGCCGTTCGACTCGAGGATGTCGGAGATCACGCGGATCGTGTAGGGGAAGGTGTCGGGATCGGGAAGCACCGGCTTGACGCTCCGCTCGGCCAGGGCACCGTGACCGATTTCCCGCCGGCCGGGGCCGCGGATCGGACGGACCTCCCCGACGGAGAACGACGGGAAGTAGTAGTCGAGCATGAACTTCTTGGAATACTCGTCGATCAGGCCGTCGACGCGCTGCTCGTCCTTGCCGGTGCCGAGCGTGATCGTCACGAGCGCCTGGGTCTCGCCGCGCTGAAAGAGCGCCGAGCCATGGACACGCGGGAGCAGATCGACTTCGCAGGCGATCGGACGAAGGGTCGTGTAATCACGGCCATCGGGACGCTTGCCCTCGTAGATCAGATCCCGGACGGCACGCTCCTCGAGCGCGTGCCAAACGTGGGAGAAGTCGGCCTCGCTGACGCCACCGGCGTCGCCCGGTTTGGCGGAAGCGGCCGGCTCGAGGGGCACGACGGCCGCCTTGGCCTTCTCCTTGAGTGCCTTCACGGCCTGACCACGCTCGGCCTTGCCGGCGGTCGCCTTCGCCGCCTTGAGGTCGGTGAGGTACTCGCGGGTGAGACGGTCGCGGAGATTGGAGTAGTCGGCGAGGACGTACTCCTTCTTCGGCTTGCCGGCCAGCCGCACCAACTCGTGCTGCATCGCGCACAACTCACGGATGATGCGGTGGCATTCGCTGATCGCCTCGAGCATGCGGGCCTCGGGCATCTCACGAGCGAAGCCCTCGATCATGAGGACGGCGGTCTCGCTTCCCGACACGATCAGGTCGAGATCGCTCTCCTCGAGTTGGTCCTGCGTGGGGAAGGGAACGAAGACCCCGTCGATCTGCGCCAGCCGGACGCTCCCGAGCGGCCCGCGGAAGGGGAGTTGCGAGATGCACAGTGCCGCCGAGGCACCATTCATCGCGAGAATGTCACCGTCGTTTTGCTTGTCGCTCGAGAGCACCGAGGCCTGAATCTGGACCTCGTCGTAGAAACCGTCGGGAAACAACGGGCGGATGGGGCGATCCATGAGACGGCTCGTGAGCGTCTCCTTCATCGTCGGCCGTCCCTCGCGCTTGAGAAATCCGCCGGGAAACTTGCCGGCAGCAGCCGCCCGCTCCCGGTAATCGCAGGTGAGCGGAAAGAAATCGATGCCAGGGCGCGGTGCGCCAGTGGCAGCGGCCACGATGACCGAGGTCTCCGCGTAACGCACGAGGACGGCACCGGCCGCCTGCTTTGCCAACTGTCCCGTCTCGATGCTGAGGGTGTGATCCCCGATTTTTCGTTCGACAACCGTTTTCATGAAAACTCTTCTTTCTTCCCTTCCTGCCCGGTCGCATGCCCTGTGCACGCAACCGTCACAGGGGGCAGCGGAGCTGAAGCCCCGACCCCCGAAATCGAACCAAGGCGGCGACACGTCCGAGGTCCGACCACGTGCCGGACCTCCAGGACCCCACCACCGCCCGTGCCGACCGCCCCGAACGCCTCCGCCGAGGGCGATCAGTGCCGGTGGCACGCCTCCGGCAGCAACGAACCGCCGGAAGCATCGCGTGAACCGTGAACCAAAGGCCCGCGAATCAAAAGACCCGCAGACCGAGATCCGCATCCGGGGCGATTGAATCGCCCTCGGGCCCGGATCGACAACGGACACCACCCCCCTCGACACCAGCCACCGGAAAACCGACACCTGAAACCAGAAACCTGGCACCAAGTGCAGGGGCCGAAGCGTCCGCGCGGGAGCAGTCCGCCGAAACCCCTCGGGCCGGAAGCCGTCCACGGCAACCTACTCGCGGACAGGCGAAGGAGGGTTGCCCAGGGCGTCTTGACGACCAGGCCCAACCTTTCAGAACCGCCTGATCGCGTCGATCAGGCGGCCCATGCGACTACTTACGAATCTCGAGCCGCTGGATGATGTCGAGATACCGCTGCGGCGCGACACGCTTGAGGTAGTCGAGCAAGCGACGACGGCGACTGACCATCTGAAGAAGCCCTCGCCGACTGGCGAAGTCCTTCGTGTGCTTCTTGAAATGCTCGGTCAGGTGGGTGATCCGGCCCGACAGGAGGGCGATCTGGATCTCCGCCGAGCCGGTGTCGGCATTCCCTCGCCGATACGCACCGATGAGTTCCGTTTTACGATCTTTCGTGAGCGACATCAGCCAAAAACCGCCCTCTTGCAGGCGACCTGAAACGTGACGGGCACGCCGTGCGCGGCATTCCGAGGATGCACGTTGCACCCCACTCCATTACCACCGGCACGCATACCACGGGAACCGAACTGACCGCAGGATACCTACGGCAACCCTGGCTCTTTCTGACCCAAAAAGTGTATCGGCAGAGGCCCAATTTGCAACAGGAACCGCAGGATCAGCCGATCGCCGCAGACCGAACCGAACAGCGCCCCTACCGACCCCTGCAATACCCCCCCCGAAGGAGTGGACTGCGGCCGGCACGAACTTCAAGACCGCTCAGGAAGCGGTGGTCGTTCGCCCTCCCCGGGGTGTCTTGACGACATTCCAGGCCAACCCGAGCTTCTCCATGCCGAGGATCACCCAGTAGGTGGTGTCGACCTCCCACCAGCGATGACCGTGCTTGGCCATCCGCTGGAAGGCGTGATGGTTGTTGTGCCAACCCTCGCCGAAGGCCAGCAGACCCACCCACCAGAGGTTCCGGGAGTTGTCGGTCGTCTCGTAGTTGCGGTAACCCCAGATGTGGGTCGCGGAGTTGACAAACCAGGTGACGTGAAACACGTACACCATCCGCACGGCCAGTCCCCACACGAGCCAGGAGATCCCGGTCCGCCAGTCATAGAGGGTGGCTCCGCCATACAGAAGCGCCGCACCGATGAGGAAATGCCACAGCAGGAACGTCTTGTGGAGGAACAGGATGCCGGGATCCTTGTAGAGATCGGGGGCCCAGCGGCGGCAGTGGGCATCGAGCTCCTGCGGATCGCGCCGCGGGAACATCCAGAGAATGTGGCTCCACACACCGCCGTCGTTGGGGGTGTGCGGGTCTCCCTCGAGGTCGCTGAAGGCGTGGTGCTTGCGATGATTGGCCACCCAATGGAGCGCCGATCCTTCGCCGGACACCCCCCCCATCCAGGCGTAGAACATTTTCACGGGCCTCGAGGTCGAGAAACTCCCGTGGGTGAGAAGGCGGTGGTAGCCGAGGCAGACTCCGAGGCTTCCGGTGGCCCAACAGAGCGCCAGGCAGATCGCCAGACCCGACCAGGTGAAATAGAAGGGGGCAGTGAGGGCGGCGGCGTGAATCAGCACGATCCACAGCACCACTGGCCAGTCGAGGTCGCTCCAGTGCTGGCCGGCAGGTCGACGGGGCAGTTCTGCTGCTTCAAGCGTCGCGAGATCGGCGGGGCTTTGCTCCCGGCTCTCCGGTCCGCCGATGGCCGAGCGACCGTAGGCAAACTCGTCGGAATCGACGTCGACATGGGAACTCCAGCCCGGATCGGCGGAATGCGGTTCCGCGTGGCCCGAATCACCCTTGGCGGGCTTTCCGGACTTCGGGTGGCTGACGGTCTTGCGAGTGTGGCTGGTCTTCGACGTCATGTCGGGCCGGGCCTCGGAGGGAGGGTGGGGAAACGGTCGCCAAGCGACGGGGTCGTCGGCCGGCAAATCGCCGCCGACACGACCCCAGTCACTGTGATGCATTTTCCCCGTCTTGCCAGCAGCAGCGGGTCAGACCGGAGTCGAATCGACGTCAAGAAACGGTCAATATCCCCATTTACCCCTCCCAATGAGCGAGTTCCCCCACGATCGACGAGGGGCCGTGATCTGCCGGGCGGATCAGCGCCGCGTCTCGGCCGGCCCCTGCGGAAACGGGAACCTCGACAGGAACCATCCGCTGATCGGTGTGGCCGGCACGGCGAGCGGCGTTGCCGGCGAGAGAGCCCGGGCGACCCGATCGAGACTCACTCCCGCGACCGGAGGCTCGAGGAGCACGCCACCACTCGACATGACGATTCCTGAGCCTTCCACGCCCGTGATCCGCAGGCCGCGATCATCGATCGCGACGGCCATGTCGCTACGGACGAAATCGATGTCGCTGCCACGGGGCATCTGCCGCAGACCAGGACCGGGGCGGCACCCGAGGCTCGACACGAGATGCTCGAGCCCTTCCTGCTCGAGACTGCCCGCGCCGGTCATCAAGCGGGCCCGCACCGAAGCCACCCGGCCGGCCACCATCCGGCACTCGTCGATCGACAGCCGGGCATTGCCCGTGACCCGCCAGGGGAGCGGGGTGGTCAAGGCAGCGAGGTCGATCCCTTCGAGGACTCCGCCGAACGCTCCCTGCCAGCCGTTCGCCCCGACGTGCGCATCGATCGAACCGGCGAGGGCGGCCTCCGCACCGACGGCCTGCGCGAGGGCAGGCCAATCGAGGATCGCGGCGACCACCGCCACCGGGAGGGGCGTGGTGACCGCCCCCCGAACCGCGATCCGTCGCGTGTCGACGACGTCTCCGGCAAGCGACTGGACGACGATCCCTTCATCGGTCTCGGGCTCCGCGCGGAGACGGATCGCCCGCCCCCCCTCCGTACCGACGCACTCGACCCGCACACCACCGCGGCCGGCGATACCTTCCGACGGCTGAGTGCCGACGTCGAGCCGAGCGACATCGATGACGACGTTCCCTCCGAACCGGGCCGGCTCGTCGAGCCACCTCCGGCCGAGGCTGGCGATCACGGCAGCGGCCGCCGGCGGGCATGAGACCCCGGGGAGGCGGACGCGCAGCTCCGAACCGGCAGCCTCGACCTCCAAAAGCGGCAGCTGAACCACCGCGCCGCCATGATCGTCGTGCACGATCAGGCCACGCAGCCGGAGCACACCGGGCCGAATATGGTCGATACTCTCGGCCGACAACCGCATCCCGATGACGGCCCCCCACTCCAGCAGCACGCCGTCGCGGTGGGCGCTCGTCCGCCGCCAGATCGCACAGCATGCAAGCCACGCGCAGGGGATCAGGCAGGCGACGACGAACGTCGCGCGGACAACGCGGCTGCGGGCGGCTTGCTGGGCGACGAACATCCGTGTCCTTCGCTGAATCCCTGCTCGATCCCTGCTGCACTCGATTCCGGGTGAGGGTTCCCCGGGCCGGTCACCGCGCCCGGGCGAGGTCGTGGAAAAGCCCGTATCGCGCGAGCATCTCCTCGACACTGTCACCGCCGAACTTGTCGACGAGCGCCGCTGCCACCTCGAAGGCGACGACGTGCTCGACGATCACCGCGGCGGCGCTCACCGCGCAGACGTCGCTCCGCTCGTAGGCCGCCTCCTCGGACTGCTTCGTCCGCAGGTTCACGCTCTCGAGCGGCTTGCGGAGGGTGCTGATCGGCTTCATCGCGGCTCGGATCACCAAGGGCTGGCCGTTGGTCATCCCCGCCTCGAGACCACCGGCGTTGTTGGTCGGTCGCGTGAACCCGAGCTCCGGGCCGTCGCGACGCGAGGCGTCGTAGTGGATCGGATCATGGACCTGCGAACCACGCCGCCGGGCCGCCTCGAAGCCGAGTCCGATCTCGACACCCTTGATCGCCTGCACGGCCATCACGGCCTGGGCAAGTCGCCCGTCGAGCTTGCGATCCCACTGGGCGTGCGTGCCGAGACCGATCGGCAGCCCGTCGACGCGCACCTCGACGATCCCGCCGAGGGTGTCCCCCTCCTTGCCGACCCTGTCGATCAGCTCGGTGATCTCCGCGTCGCGTTCCGGATGGAGCGAATAGATCGCACTGGAATCGCGCCGTGCCCGCAGCTCCGGGAGCGTGCCCTCCCTGGGCCCCAGGTCGACCCCGCCGAGGGCGTTGACCCACCCGGCAACTTCGATCCCGAACCGGGCCAGGAGTTGGCGGGCGAGGGCGCCGGCGGCCACACGGGCCGCCGTCTCCCGGGCGCTCGCCCGTTCGAGCACGGCACGGACCCCGCCGAGATGCTTCACGGCACCGGCGAGATCGGCATGCCCGGGCCGCGGCCGATCGACATCGTCGAGCCGTTCGAGTTTCGCGTCCCGATTGACGATCTCCATCGCCAGCGGGCTGCCGAGCGTCGTGCCCCGCCACAGCCCCGAGAGAAAGCGGACGCCATCGGTCTCGATCCGTTGCCGGCCCCCCCGGCCGTATCCCCCCTGACGGCGGACGAGTTCGGCATCGATGGCAGGAACATCGACGGCCAAGCCCGCAGGAAAGCCATCGACGAGAGCGAGGAGGGCGGGGCCGTGCGATTCGCCGGCGGTCCAGTAACGCAGCATGGGGCAGGGGGGGGTTTGAGACCCGTGGGAGGGCCTGCGGAAAAAGGGGGACGAAGCGACGATTCTAGTTTCGCCCCAGCCGCATCCCTAGGGCATTGTCAGGCTGTGGAAACGGGGCCGATCACGAGCGCCCTCCGGCGCCGACGGTCAAGCGACGCCGTCGGGGTAGCTACCGGTCAGGAACCGGCAGGCCTCGAGATATTTCCCCCGAGTCTTCGTGACCACCTCGTCGGGGAGCTGTGGCGGCGGACTGGCCTTGTCCCAGCCGCTCGACTCGAGCCAGTCGCGGACGAACTGCTTGTCGAACGAATCGGGCACCCGTCCGCTGCCGACCGCCGCCGCCGGCCAGAACCGCGACGAATCGGGGGTCAGGACCTCGTCGACGAGGATCACCCCCCCGTCGGCCCCCCGCCCCCATTCGAACTTCGTGTCGGCAAGGACGATCCCGTGGGCGGCCGCATGGGCGGCGCCGCGGCGGAAGACGTCGAGGCTCCGTGCCTTGAGTTCCAGCGCCAATTCGGCGCCGATCGCGTCGGCCATCACGGCGAAGGAGACGTTTTCGTCGTGGCCGGTCGTGGCCTTCGTGGCCGGCGTGAAGATCGGCTCGGGGAGTTCGTCACCGGCCGCGAGGCCGGCCGGCAACGGCTCGCCGCAGACCGTGCCGCTGCGACGATACTCGGCCCATCCACTCCCGGCGAGCCGGCCACGGACAACACACTCAAACGGGATCACGCTGGCGGCGCGGACGAGCATCGATCGGCCTCGGAGCGGCGTCGTGTCGACCGCCGCCGGCAAGTCCATCCGATCGACATCGGTGGTGATGAGGTGATGCGCGACCGGATGCGGTCCCTGCGAGAGCCATTCGAACCAATGGCGGGAGATGGCAGTGAGGACGCGCCCCTTGTCGGGGATGGGGGTGGGGAGGATCCAGTCGAAGGCACTGATGCGATCCGTGGAGACGATCAACATCCGCGCCTCGCCGCCCGGATTCTCCGGGGCGAGCCGGTAACAGTCGCGGACCTTGCCGCGGTGAACGGGCCCGAGGGGCAGATCGGTGCTGACGACGGCGGGAGTGCTCATGAGAAGAGTTGTAGCATCAGCCCCCCCCTGTGACACACGGTCACCGCGCCCGGGGGAGTCGTGTCCGTGGTCGCTCAACAAAAATCCCGCGACATCCGCGGCAGGGCAGGCCGCGCCGGCTGGCCGCCTCCGGCGGCGCCGGGAGGATCGTCCGACACGAGCACCTCCATCCGGGTCGCCAAGAGATGGACAACCCCGCTCCGCCGTTGCACCCGGGCCTCGATCACGACCGCCGCCGCCCGCCGCGCGAGCGCCTCGGCCTGCTGCCACACCTCCGGCCGGACAACGACGTTGGCCGGGCCGGTCTCGTCCTCGACCGACAGGAAGATGATCCCGTGAGCCGTCGACGGCCGCTGCCTCGAGAGCACGATTCCCGCCACCGCCACGAGCCTCCCCTCCGGTGCGTCGTGCGCCTCCGCCACGGTGATCACGCCGCGCCGGGCGAGCCCCGCCCGGTCGAACTGGAGCGGGTGGGCCTCGAGCGACAGGCCCGAGGTTCGATAGTCGGCGATCACCTCGTCGCGGGCCGCCATGAGTGGGAGATCGACCGGGTCTGCCCCCTCGTCGTCGGCGAGCACATCGAGGAGCGGCTGGCTGCCGGGGCGTCCGCGTTCCCGCAGCGCCTCCCACACCGCCCGCCTCCGATCCATCCCCAGCGACGCCAGGGCACCGGCCCTGGCGAGGCCGAGAAGTGCCTCGCGGCCGAGGCACGCCCGCCTGGCCAGATCGTCGATCGTGCCGAACAGCCCGTCGCGCCGCGCCGCCTCGATCCGCTGTCCCTCGGCTTCACCGAGCCCGTGCACCTGCTCGAGCCCCAATCGCAGGCCCATTTCCCGGCCGGATCGCCCGGATCCGCCCCCCGCCGCTTCTCCGTCACGACCACACACGCCCGCATGCCAGTCGCTGGCGTTCACGTCGACGGCCAGCACGCGCACGCCGTGCTGGCGGGCATCCCGCACGAGCTGCGCCGGCGCGTAAAACCCCATCGGCTGGCTTGCCAGGAGCGCCGCGGTGAACGCCGCCGGATGATGGCACTTGAGCCATGCCGACACGTAGACAAGCAGCGCGAAGCTCGCGGCGTGCGACTCTGGAAAGCCGTACTCGCCGAACCCGCGGATCTGGGCGAACACCTGCTCGGCAAACTCCGCCGCCAGGCCGCGCGACGTCATCCCCTCGACGAGCCGGCGGTGGAATTCGTCGATCACGCCCGGCCGCCGCCACGCCCCCATCGCCCGGCGGAGCTGATCGGCCTCCCCCGGGGTGAACCCCGCCGCCACCACCGCCAGTCGCATCGCCTGCTCCTGAAAGAGAGGGACGCCGAGCGTGTTCTCGAGAACGCCGCGGATCGCGTCGTTGGGGTAGCTCACCGGCTCCTCGCCGCAGCGTCTGCGCAGATAGGGATGAACCATCCCCCCCTGGATCGGCCCCGGCCGCACGATCGCCACCTCGATGACGAGGTCGTAGAAGCAGCGCGGCTTGAGCCTCGGCAGCATGCTCATCTGCGCCCGGCTCTCGATCTGGAAAACGCCGACCGTGTCGGCCCGCGACACCATCTCGTAGACGGCCGGATCCTCCGCCGGCACGCTGGCAAGCGTCAGCCTCGGCCCCCCCGCCGCCTCGACCTGATCGAACGCCCGGTGGATGGCGGTCAGCATCCCGAGCGCCAGGCAGTCGACTTTCAGGATCCCCAGTTCGTCGAGGTCGTCCTTGTCCCATTGCACGATCGAGCGGCCCGCCATCGCCGCCGGCTGGATCGGCACGAGGTCGCACAGGTCGCCGCGCGTCATCACCATCCCGCCGACATGCTGGCCGAGATGCCGGGGGAAGCCGACGAGATCACCGACGAGGGCCGTGAGCCGCCGGCAGCTGTCGCCATCGGGATCGAGCCCCGCCTCCGCGAGCCGCTCGGGGAGCCGGTCGACCCGGTCGCCGACATCGAGCACCTCGGCGATCCGCGCCACACGGTCGAGCGACAGGCCGAGGGCCTTTCCCATGTCGCGCACGGCCGACCGCAGGCGGTAGCAGATCACTTCCGCCGTCATCGCCGCCCGGGCGCGGCCGTAGGTGTCGTAGATGTACTGGATCACCTCCTCGCGGCGGTGATGCTCGAAGTCGATGTCGATGTCAGGGGCCTCGCGGCGCTCGCGGCTGATGAAGCGCTCGAAGAGGACCTGCATCCGCGCCGGATCGACCGACGTGATCCCCAGGCAGTAGCAGATCGCCGAATTGGCCGCCGACCCTCGCCCCTGGCAGAGGATCCCGCGGCGGCGGGCGAAGCGCACGATGTCGAAGACGGTGAGGAAATAGGCCTCGTAGCCGAGCTCGGCGACGAGGGCGAGCTCGTGCTCGAGCAGGCCGCGGACCTTCTCGGGGATTCCACCGGGATAGCGTTTCCCAGCCCCCCGCCACACCGTCTCGGCGAGGTATCCGGCCGGCGTCGCGCCGGCCGGGACGACGGCGTCGGGATATTCGTAGCGCAGCTCATCGAGGGAAAACGTGCAGGCCGCGGCCCATTCCACGGAGCGTTCGAGGGCGCCGGGGAGCATGCGGAAGCGATCGGCGATGGTGTGGAGATCGTGGAGATGGCGTTCGCCGTTGCTGAGGAGGCGGTCCCGCACCTCCTCGATCGTGCCGCCATGACGGACCGCCGTGAGGGCATCGAGGAGCATCTGGCGGGCGCGCACGTGGCAGCGGACATCGCCGGCAGCCACGACCTCGACCCCCGCCCGCCGGCAAGCACGGGCGAAATCGGCCAGCCGAACCGCGTCATCCCCCTCGAGCGCCCCTTCCGCCAGACCGCAGAGCCGCTCGTCGAACACCTCGCGCCACGCCGCCAGACGCCGCCAATCTCCCGCCGCGGCCGCGAGCGGCACGCCCCCCCTCAGGCCCGCGGCATGGGCCGCGACACAATCGCGCGAGAGCCGGCAGGTGACGCCCCCCGCCACCGGCCCGGCGGCCTCGGCATGCGTATTCGGGGGCTCCGACGTCGGCACGGCGGGGATCCCGCCATAGCCGATCGACAGCAGTCGGCAGAGGTTCGCATAGCCGGTCCGGTTCTCCGCCCAAACAACGAGCGTCTGGCCATCGATCGTCTCGAGGGTCGCGCCGACGACGAGCGGGAAGGAGAGATCTTTGGCCGCCCCGTGTGCCCGGACGATGCCGGCGAGCGTCGCGTGATCGGTGATCGCGATGGCGGCATACCCGAGGGCGTGGGCAGTGCGGACGAGCTCCTCCGGATGGGATGCGCCTCGGAGAAACGAGAAGTTGCTCGTGACATGGAGCTCCGCATACCGGGGCGGATCGCCTCGGCCTGCAGGCCTGGCCCCCGGCCTTGGGATCGCCGGGCTCGTGATGACAGGGCGTGACGATGGCATGATCGCGACTCCGGAACGTCTTTCCTCAACCAATCACCGACCGTTCAGGCGAAGATGCCATGGACGAACCAGCCCCCGTCCCGTACCTGCCGGAAGATCCACAGCCGTAGGATTCCCTCGACGCTCGCTGTCCGCTCGCCCCCCTCCTCCTGCCGGCTGCCGCCGCCCGACGCGTCATCAGGGACCGCTTCGACAAGGAAATAGTCCCGGCGCACCGAGGGACCGCGCCACCAGGCCGTCTCGATCCGCTCAGGCCCCTGGGCGCAGAGCACGCGATGCACCCGCGACTCGTAGCGGAAGCGGGCCGGCACACCGGAAGCCGGCCCCCCCGACGGCGCCCGCCCCTCCGACGGCTCGCGGGGCACTGCCCGCACGATCGGATCCAAGCGCTCCGGATCCAAGCGCTCCGGAAACAAGCGCTCCGGGCGTGGAAACATCCAAAACGGCCTCCGCTCCGGGGCAGGGTAGGGGCCCCCCTGGCTGCCGATGTGACGCTCGGTTCGCCGGGGAGCCTTGCTGCGGGCATCGGCCGGCGCTGCGGCGAAGCCCCCGGCCGATCGTGGGCTCTGCCCCGGCGGCGCCGCCATCCAGGCATGTTCCGGCTGGGCATCGGCCACCGACCTCGGCTCGTAGACCGCCGCGCGGCCGAGCCTCCCCGCCAAGCGTTCGAGCAGCATGGCGACTTCCCCATCCCCCGCCTCCTCCGCCTCACCGAACAGCATCCGTTGCCGGCTGCCAAGCTCACCGGCGGCCACGACCTCGATCGAAACGCCGTCGATCTCCTTCGGCAGCGCCATGCGCGACATCCGCAGCCGGATCAGCTCCATCAGATGGGCCACCGCCACGCTCGGGCGGAAGAGCCCGACGTCGAGAACGACCGGGGCGATGATGGACGTCGTTCGCTCCGCCGGCATCGGCTTCCCGCCGGCACCGTTGGCACAGCCACGCTCGAGCCTCACCTGCAGCGCCGTCACGCCATGCCCCGCGGCGGAAAGGGGCCGGACGCACGCTTCCAGGAGCGGGCGGAGGCATTGGGCGAACTGTTCCTCCGAGGTGCCGCGAAGCGAGAGGGGGAAATCGAAGGCGTGGCTGGCCTGGGGCAGTTCTCCCCCCGGCAACGGCTCGAGCGGTTCGGCCCGCTCTCCCATGAACTCCGCCAGCCGGCGCACGAGCAACGGGCCGAAACGCGAGGCGAGGCTCTTGCGCGGCAGCCGCATCACCCCACCGATCGAGTCGATCCCGACCTCGCGGAGCTTCTGGAGCGTGCCACCATCCAACCGCAGGCCCGCGGCCGGCAACACGTCGACAAGGCATGGCATCACCTGCCCTGCGGAGGCCTCCTCCGCGGCCGATCGTGCCGCAACGAGCCGATGCCCTCCCGGTGCCACCACCACACTCCGCCGCCGGCCGCGTGCCGGCGGGACTTCTCCGATGCGTGCCAGCCGGTCGGTGTGGTGGGCAACGGCCCAGGCGGCACCGGGGGTGTCGGCGATCGCCCCACGGGCATGGAGGCCACGCGCGGCAAGCGTCCACACCGCCGTGCGTCCCAGCCGCTCTTCGCCACCGAAAAACCCTGCCGTGGCCGTGACGTCGAGGTGGAGACACTCCGGCCGCCGGCTCTCCGCCCCGGTGCTCCCTTCCACCGCCACGGCCGGCGTGAAGCGCCGACACCAACGGGCGATCCCCAGCAGCGCGTCGCGGTCGGCCACCGGATCGTCATGATCGATCCAGGCCCGGCGGCAGCTCCGTGAGCCATGCGCGAGCGCCACCACCGCCATGGCCTCGGCCAGAGGCATGCCGGCATGGATAGCGGGGCCCTCCGCAGCTCTCGCGCCACCGGCATCCTGCGACGGCAGACGGGGAATGGCCCAGGCCACCACCGTCATCAAACCTCGCGGCTGACGCTGGCAGACGAATACCGGCACGTGCCGCAGTTCGGCATTGTTCGAGAAGCGTCGCTGCACCGGCCAGCGCGGGAACCACAGGGTCAGGATGCGCGGCACGACACGCCTCCCGCCCCATTGGCATCAGGAAGTACGCCTGGCGACCAGCGCCGGCCGTCCGGTAGATCGGCGCTCCACGGGCCGGCCTTCCGGAGGGAGCTCCTGTCGGCGTCGCCGATCGCCTCCCGGCCGGTGGCCAGATCGAGGGCGATCTCGACGGTAGGAAGATCGGGGGGCTGTTCACACGCCCACGGCCCCTCCTGGAGCGAAAGCCGGTGCCTCCGCACCGCGAGCGAGCCGACGGCCGGCGCCCAGGGAACATCATCCCCCCCCCTCCAGCGGCCGAGCGCTGCGACCGCCGACACGTTCAGCCGTGCCTCGGCCCACGACGGCTCGCGCCGGGCCCGCACCGGCCTCACCAAAAGCCCCACCGTGCCGCTGCCGCGGGCCGCCAATTGCCAGCGTCGCAGGCTCGTGCTGGAAACGTTCTCCGGCCAGGCCACCACGGCCGTCAGGCCGGGGCAGCGGAGCGCCTGATCGATCGCCCAGATCTCGTCTTCGTCGCGCGACGGGCGGACGACGACGAGCGCGCCCGTGGCCGCCACCTGGGCTTTCGGATTCCCCACCAGATGCCCTTCGAGCCAGGGCATCACCGCCGGCGGATAAAACCGGCCGCGGCGATCGACGACGAGGATCGGCCCGGCGGTGCCCGGCGGTCGGGCTCCACGCAGACCCCCGGCGACCGCGAAGGCGAGCGTCGCCACTCCCGAGGCCGGCTCCCCGATCCACTCGACGAGGCTGCCGCTTCCGATCCCTCCGGCCGGCAGGAGCCGATCGATCCCCCGGAAGCCGCTCGGGAAAATCGCCCGCGGCGCGCGAGCCTCGGTGTCGGCGGGCTCGAGGCACGTCCAGACGCTCTGGCCGAACCGGCCTCCGGCCCGGCTCACGACCTGCCGGGCCACGAGATCAGCCAGACTGCCGGCGGCGTCGGAGGTTGTCGTGTCGTCGGCCACTGTACCCGCCTCCCTCGGAATGTGAACGCGCGTACAGTACCCATCGGCAGGGCGGTCGTCAACGCTCCAGTCGTGAAAGTTTTCCGGATCTCGGTCGAGCGTCGTCTCGACGGCTGACAGGCCGCCCTCAGTGGGAAAGGCGTTGCCAGAGCAGAGACGATCCGCAGCGGGCGGGAGCCTGGGTGCCGCTCCGCTGATCCGGGGGATAGATTGAGGCGGATGGCCGTCGGGCGACGGTTCGCGCCATGGCATCCATTCAGCATCCCCGTCCGCTGATCGCCGGCCGATGAAGCATCACCACGACAGCGAGAGCCTCTCTTCCATGCCCCGCACGCTCGCCACCGACCGCTTCCTGGCAGGGGCACTCGCCCCGTGGCGACGTTTCATGGCGCCGTGGTGCGTGACGATCCTTCTCCATCTCACCATCGGCCTCACCATCGGCGGCTTCGCCCCCGCGGCCGCCCTCGCCGCCGAGCCTGATGCATCGTCAGCCGCTGCCGCTTTCGCCGAGTTTGCCCGCGACGATTCGCCACGGATCCGTGCGAAACTCGACGTCAGCGACCGCGAATACCGGCAGATCGAGCCGACGCTCTGGCACCTCTCGAGGCGCCACGCCGACGCCCTCGCCGGGCTTTCCCCAAAGCAGCGTCTCGACACGCTCGTCGCCCTGGCCGGCTTCATCGAGCGGCAGCGTGACAAACATGCCGACGATGTGGTCCTCGCCGACGGCCGGCACGTGATCGGTCTCCTCGATCCCGACCGCGGCCTCGAACCGAAGGAGGTGACGGCGATCGCCGGCGCTTACGGCGCCGAAGCGACCGTCTGGAAGCAGGGCGCCGGCGGCCCCACCGGCCCCTCCACGAAGGCCGCCACCGCCGAGGGCTTTCTGGAGGTGGTCCACGACGCGGCCCGCTCGGGCGAGCCGACGACGATCGTCGTCCTCGGCCATGGCCTGCCGACCGAAATCCAGAGCTATTCGATTCCCTGCGACCGGCTCGCCGCGGCGCTCCTCGGCGGTGCGGCCACGCGTGATCCCGTGGCCGGGCAGGGGGGCCCGCGGATCGATCTCGGTCACCTCGTGCTCGTCTGCGACGACTGCTTCAGCGCCGACTTCCTCGAGAACCTCGGCGCCGCGATCGAACAGGGGGCCGAGCGGCGCGGCTGCCGGATCGCGGCGCTTCCGGCCTGCATCGCCGGCACCAACCGCGATCGCTACGGGATCGCCGACTTCGGCGAAAAGTTCGTCCCTCACTTCTGGAAGACCTGCATCGAGCTCTATTACATCCGCAAACCGCTCCCCGAATCGATTCTCCTGGCCGATCTCTTCGAGGCGGTCGACAACATGATGTACGGCTACGGCCGGACGCCTGTCGTCGAGGATGGCAAGGTGACCGGCTACCGGCTCGTGAACGCCGACCTCGTCCAGGATCCGGTCGTGTTCGTGTCGCTCGACGA
>Ga0164293_10000573_pt1 | contig 29453 bp, 41 predicted proteins | sample GEODES118metaG_FD_111487 | JGI IMG/M metagenome (GOLD analysis project Ga0164293, IMG submission 111487) | Eutrophic lake water microbial communities from Lake Mendota, Wisconsin, USA - GEODES118 metaG | ecosystem: Environmental > Aquatic > Freshwater > Lake | place: USA: Lake Mendota...
CCTTGAGTACCTTGTACCCCTTGGGTACCTTGCGCTCCAGTAGCTCCAGTGGCTCCTATAGCACCTTGAACCCCTTGGACACCCTGAACTCCTTGAGTGCCTTGTACCCCTTGGGTACCTTGTACCCCTTGGATACCTTGAGCTCCAGTAGCTCCAATTGCTCCAGTAACTCCTTTAGTACCATTAGATATTTCTTCTATACCCCTCAAAAAAGAAAAAAGAATAGATCCATCAGTAGAAATAGAAATAACATTTCCTATTTTCTGTACAACAGCATCTAAAACATTAGATTTAGAATTATTAAAACTTCCAGCGGAGCCTACATAGATAGAATCATTTAAACTATATAATGATGTATCTAATCCATTTAAGAGACCGTAAGATAAAATTCTTGAAGATTCTCCCACTTCTATATCAGCAGTAGTTATACCTATAGCAGGCATATAAGCTGAAATACTTGATTCTGATAAATCAATATTTATAGATCCGTTTTCATTCAGACCTTTAGAATATACTATAGAAAAAGCCGGGATTGTATTCTCGGTATTATTTTCTACATTTAAAATTATACTTCCATCAAAAGAGCCTCTTATAATAGAGGCTGACAATTCATTTCTTAAATCTAAGCTATTAAACTGTACATTACTTGAACTTGAAAGATCGAGGGTTTCTCTTGCTGAAAATGCTGTTTCATCATCTAAAAGTGTTGTCGCAAAAGTTGTTATTCTCATAAACCCTTATCTATTTATACACTAGATTAAAAAAAATCCGCCTGTAAAAAAACAAGCGGACTCTTTAATCTTTTATTTACAATCAAATTATGGAATAAGATTAGAACTTGTTGTTCCTTGAGGATCAATAGTTCCCGTTAAAGGTTTTTTTGATGATTTAATTGTAGCGGGAGTTTTAGGCTTTTTAGGCACTAAACTTTGAATACCTTGTATCCCTTGTATCCCTTGTATCCCTTGCACTCCTTGCACTCCTTGCACTCCTTGAATCCCTTGAACTGATGTGATTTTAGTAGGCATAATTATAATTATAGATTAGGGTTTATGAGAATGCATACACTTAATTTTTACAATCTTGAAATACTATTCTCAAAAAAGTAAATAATACTACCTATTTACTAGTTAAGATTTTCGGGTACTCTAAATTTAGAAAGCGAAACATTCCCAACTCCAACTAATATGTTAGGAAATTTTTCATTTACATAATCTAAATCTAAAATTCTAAATGATGTATCATTTACATGTATTAGATTATCTTGATTTGCATTAGTTTGCATTAATGAATTATAATTCCAATAACCCGATTTTAAATCGTTAAGTTCATTAAATGGAGTCAAGCTGAGAGATGGGAAAACTCTATCTGACATATCTCTGACAATTTTCTGAACACCCATTAAATGATGTAAATTATCAGCAAATGCAGCAACCTGAACTGAGAAATTTGTAGACTCCAATCCACCCAATTGAAAAGGTACATTCTCAGTAGAAGTATAAGAAACAAATATACAAGGGGCAATAATCGAGTCCGCCTTTATCGCACTAGTAGGATCTTTTAAATAAGGGGCATATTCAAACTTGTTTTCTAAAAATATCTTCTGGGTAGATGTAGTTGTAACGTAAATATTGAAATCCGGAATGCTTACCGGAATTGATCCCGTAATCGGAACCCCCGAATTAACTAAAACTCTGCCATTTTTAAAATCAATAGAAAGGCCGCTTACACCTCTATTCAATGCTCCAACACCGCTAGGAATATTAGCCCCAGCAATAGAACTATCATAACCCCATTGAGCAAAAGGAGACCCATAAACATCTTTTCCAGCGAACCTTCTAGCCGGAGTAGTTGCATATAAAGGCACATTGACATTCCTAAACGCCTCTAAATCTTTCAATAATGAGTAGCTAAGGAATTCTTTAAAACTCGATATAATATCATGATCTATAATTTTTTTCATTAAGAGGCCAGTTCCTTCGTTAGAATTTTAATAAAATGATTTTTAGTATTTCTAAAAATAGTAGACAGATATTTAATTTCGCCTAGATCGCTTCCATTATTTAAAGTATTTTTAGATTGAAAACCTTTTTCTGATCTTCCGTATTCAGATACAAAATAATTAGATAGTCCGGGAATACCTTTCTCGACTACTTCGGGCCAAGCTCTTCCATCTCCCCATCCATCTAATACTATTCCCCCTGCCGCTAAATCTTTATAGGATGGTCCTAATAAATTGCCAGAAATTCTACCAGTAGTTCCTTCTTTAGATAAAGTATATTTTAGTCCGTTTGATCCCTTTAAAAAAGTAAGTAATTCGAATACAGGATTTCTTGAACTTTTAAATCCCATTAAACCGAAAAGTGTCCCATTCGGATTCGCGAAATAAGAAGACGAAGGTGATTGAGATATAAGTTCTACTGAAAGAGGATGACTTAAAACTTGCTTCTCCATATATGACAATGAATTTCTATAAGCTTTTTCCATAGCTTGTTTTACTTTCTTATTCACTACTTTTCTATAATTCCCTTTTGCAGTTTTTAAAAAGTTCTTTTTAGCCATTAGTTTACCTTTTTTAAATCAACTTGATACAAATTAAATGTTCCTAAAACGCCTATCTTTCTGATATCAGATATTCTTGTGTAATTGTCGCCCATAAAAGTAAACCTCACACAATCTTTCAAATATAAATAAGCATCTTCTTCGAATCTTATTTTCAATAATCCTAAATCTTGTTCTCCTTTGACTTGTATATTCGACCCACCTCCTATAAAACTAGAATAAGAATCTCCAGCTTTAGGATATATAACTACACAATAGAAATCTGTATATTGTTGAGTTAATTCTACATTAGGATTACTATATTCTTGTAAATCAGAATTAAAATCAACATCAAAAACAACCACCTCTTCTACAGATGGTTTATAAAATCTAAGAGGAGTATCTCTTTTGAAAGTATCAAAAATATCTTTAAGAGCCCCTTGTATTTCTGCTTGATATTCACTTAGAAGGTTCATTATTTCCAAATAAAGTTGATATCACCTATCCATGCCGGAGGAGGAAGAAGATCGAAATTAGCTCCACCAAATCTTTCTCCGTATAGGACTTGACTAGAAAATATATTTGTGCTTTTAGAGTTGTTGTACCACTCTGTTAATTTATCTAAATTTTCGCGGCAGTCTTTAGACAAAGTTCTAAAGGTTTTGGCCACCTCATTCTTAGAGACTCGCCTAATCGAACCCTGCTCATCTCCATTTATCTCTGTCCAGTCATAACTCGCGGCACCTAAATTTTTACCAGCTTGTTTATTGTAATAATAACAATAATACATTTCAGTATAAATGCCTGAAACATTTTGGGACATATCAGGAATAACACAATCTCCACTTAAAGTAAAAGCCTCTCCTAATCTTAAATTTAATTGTCCTAAATTGGTTTTTAACCAAGTAGATACAGATCCTGTCGGAGTAGTTGTATCCCCAAGCGAGTCAAGAATTAAACCCGCCCAATAATATTGTTCTCCAGAGCATAACATATAATGTTATACACTTCTTTTAACTCAAGGTGCGCAAAAAACCTGCCCGCTCTAAGCTCTTTTTCCTTTGCAATTCCATAGTTTCTATCTGTTCAGCCGTGAACTTTCTGGAAGCCTTAGATGCTTTTCTTTTTGACATAACAGTTTTAAATTGGTTGACAAGAACAGCTTCTAATCTTCTTCTGTCGGGGGAAGGCTTAATACCTTTATCCATAGCATGAGTTTGAAGATCTCCTAGATTCATTTTGGAAATAGTAGAAGCATAAACTTTTACATCTTCTGTTGGATATTCAAATTCTGATTTTGATCTTAAAAAATCGAAAATAGATGGATTTCTACCATTTTCTCCATGTGCTATATTTTTCATTTCTTCTTCTTTCATAACTTGACATACACCTAAAAAACGTAAATGGATTTTTTTTTAAAAAAAAGAAGATAAACGCAAAAAAAACGCAAGCCCAATTGGACTTGCGTTTCTTTAATTACTTATTTCTTATTACAAGACGAGACCGACGATTGCTTTCGAATCAGTGGCGATACGACCTTCTCTACGCTGAGCATAGAAGCCGAGTTTTTCACTTCTGCGAACCCACTGGTCATCTGGCTCAACAACTGTTTCGCTACCTACTTCAGCGTCGCTTTCGACGATTTTAAGGAAGGCAGGAACTGAGAGGTCAAGACCGATGGCGAGTTGTTGTGTAGCAGCTGCGAAGGTGACTTCGGAACCAACAGCAGTGTAATAATCATCAAAGAGATAAGAGTAAGGCTGGCCGACTCCCATTTCATTTAGAGTGATTAGATTGACACCGAACAACTGTGAGATACCTCCATTACGATAAATTTCTTCACGTAAGCTGTCAGGAGCTCCTAGAGCTGTGCTTTCATCACTATTAGGGAAAGCAGCAGTGTTTTGAGGATTGTAACTCATAGCACGAATATCACCTTCAACTTCAGGAGAAATGATAAGGTGAGTTAGACCACGGCCCGGAGCCGAGACAGGAGTACCACCTGACCAAGATGTCCGCAAACGCTTAACTTTAGTCCATAGAGTATTCAAGTCAGCGAGTTTAAATGTACCAGTAGTGCTACCGTCATAAAGCTGAGATGTTCCGACTGAACGTGAATTAGCAAGGGAAGCAAGAAGAGTGGCCCAGTTCAAGTATTCGCTCTTAGCGAGAATTTCTTGGGTCATTCTTTTGATCATTGCGGTCATTACATCGAGACGAGCACTCTGAGCATACTGCTTTAGGCAGGAAACAGCAGAGGTGAGTGAATCGACGGTGAAACGGAAGTCATCCATACCACTCACGTGATTTGTAGCTAAACCGCCAGCTATTGTTTCAGACCATACAGTCAAAAGACCTTCTGTATTCTGTTCGAAAAGATCGAGAGGAATAGAAGGATTGGTTCCTGAATCATAAGTGAACTTTTGATAAACAAGATTGGAAGTAGCAGTTTGATCTAGAACTTGGTCGATGGTAGGACCAACGAAAGCTGCAAAGACTTCCTGTGCGAGCCATGACTCTTCTTTATTGCGTGAGCCCATGGCTTGCAAAATTTCACGAGTCTTAGCTTGTTCTTCTTTAGATAGATTAAGTTTCATTTTAAATTAAATTATATATAGGGTTAGAGTTCGACCTTGAATAGAGCGTAACCATCATAATCAGCAGCGCTCAAGAAACGACCAAAAGATGTTCCTTTGCTATAAACGCCGACAACTCCAGAACCATTAAGGCAATTGTTAATTCCTGAACCAGCAGCAGCAGTTCCAGTAAAACCCTTCAAGGCGATTAGGCCACGGGCTAGAATTGGAAGAGCTTCACCAGATACGACGACTTCTTGTTCAATCCGCTCGTACTTAGGACGTGATAGGAAAGACTCACCGTAAGCATTGTTTTCACGAACATCGTAAAGAGCAACGCCAAGAGGAACAGTACCAGATGGAGCAGCTTGAACTTTCCACTTGACCTCAGAACGATAAGAAGTTACACGAGAAGGACCGTTGCCATAAGCTGGTCCAGCGCCGAGTAGAGGGGTTGGCGGACGATTAGCGTTTTGAATGACATTCAAGTTGCCACTTGCACCCGCAACGATAGAAACGAAAGTACCCTTATTTAAGGATGCTACGTTCGCAGAGAAGAAACCATTATAAACCTCATGTTCGTCATAATCACGATATGGTTTAATATTTGGGGACTGAGTTATATTCATGTGTTATAAATTATTATAGTTTGATTTTGATTGAAGACAAAGCTTGTTTCCAGCTTTCGATTTTATTTCCTTTTTCGTCTTGAGAATTCGGAACAGCCGGATTAATAGCTGAGGCCTCGACCTCTAGAACAGAAACACTCGATTTCGACTTAAATAATGGCTTCATATCTTCGAGCCATTCGCTAAAGTCTTCATCTGATAAACCGAAAATGCGCTTTGCGATTGTTTTAGATGCGGCTGCATCTAGTTCAAATTGCTCCTTGAGAGACTCAATTCTTTCGCTAAATTTAGCTTGATCTTCTTGAGCTTTCAAAGAGGCTTTGAGTTCAGAAACTTCACTGCGAAGCTTTTCTGATTCTTCTTGGAAATTTTCAATATTGGCTAAAGCATCCTGAAGAGCTTGCTCTTTTTCTGCTTTTTCATTTTTAAGAGCAACGAATTGATCGTTGGACTTTTCGACTTGAGAAACGACAAAATCTCTCACATCCGAAGCAGCTGCTTCGTGAAGATGGTCGATCAATTCATCTAGATTATTATACTTCATATGTACAATTACACGTTTTTTGTTATTTGGTGAAATTTTATCAGAAATTATATCAGAAATACTAGATTCAACCTCTTCTACATCCTTTTCTTCTTCTTCTAATTCTTCCATTTCATGTTCCGAATCTTCTTCTGGTTCCTCTTCCTTATCTTCTTCTTTTTCTTGGAAATCTTGGTAGTCCATAGAAAGAACTCCCTTAACAGCCGCAGCTGGATTTGTAGTGAAGGCACAACCTAGAAAACGACAGTCGTCTCCTATAATTCTATAAACTTCTTCTCCAGTGGGAATGAAACCTGTTCCTCCCATTGAAACTAAGTATTTTGAATACTCTTCTACAGAAGCTTCGTCTTCTATTATTCTGGCTTTTCTTAAGTCTTTACTGCCCACAGCGAGCTTATAAGTATTAAAGCCAACTTCCCAACTTGTAGAGACAGTCTTGTAAGATTCGCTGTCTTCATCTTGAGATTCCATAATGAATCTTGCAAATGTTTTGTTAGATATCTTCCAAACAATAGCAGCCAAAGATATGTTAAAGGGATCATTATTTAATTCTTGTTCAGTTAAAGTTTTGTTTTCACCAAAAGTCGAAAAGCCGTAATTAGTGATAACCCCTACTATGTCTTCCCTAGAATGTTCAATATTCATGGGTTTCAATTTAATGGATTGTACTAAAATTTTAGCGCCCTCAGTTGTAATACCATCCCCATTTAAATTTATAGAATTTACAACAGCCGCATTAAAGCATGTGTACAAAAGATCTGGATTATTTTTTATAATCTCCGATTCTGGCAATAAAGATTTTAAATCATCTAACCCCATGTTGGCTTCACTTACATAAGCTCCATTCAATAAATCTTTCTTCCTAAAATCCGCCTTTACTTCAAATCTCGAAATATACTTGTACTCCATAGATGTATTTTACACTCAAAAACTAGGAAACGAAAAATTTTAATAAGTTTTCAGAAGATAGGAAGCCTTGGGTCTTCAGAGTTCCTCTACCAAACTTGTTAAATTTCCTGATATAAATACCATCTCCAGCTCTTTGAAGATTTTGATTTGTAGTTTCTCCAGACGATGTATTCCCTTCTAAAGTGACAAGCATATCGCCCTTTATATCAAGAACTATGCCTGTATGCCCAGAATCTGTTTCTCCAAATTTAGCCAACCATATGCTGCCTAAAGACGGTGTTATAGATAAAATGTTTTTAGACTTAAGTAGTCTAACATTAGTCATTACATGGGCGGTCCAGTTGTTTATAAATTTTGAAGAAGATAATTTGCAATCTTGAAGAGCCATTATAACAAAAGCCCCGACTGCGGCAGAACAATATGGCGCTCCGGGTGTCCAACCTTCTATTTCTCTCATGTAAGAAGATAATTTTAAAGACTGTTCTTTTTGTATACCCTTTATATCAGGATCATCCCATTCAGAGTTAGGTTTTATCTCAACTAAACCCTCAAACTCTTGAGATCTTTTTAATAGATTTATTATAAATTCATTAGTTAATGAGCGGTCAACAGTTGCACCTCTTTCTTCAGAAAAAGAAAAGCTATCTTTTAAAAGAGAGTCAATTGTTTTCTTTCCTATTATTCCATCTGCTTGTAGTCCTTTTAATTTTTGATATTCTATAATATATTTCTGAGTTTCAGTGGAAAACTCCCCATTAGTAGATTTTATAGGATACCCAATTCTTTTTAAAAAAAGTTGAATAAGTCTAACTTCATTTCCCGAGGACCCTAATTTTAATAACATATTATTGTTTGTTTATTCTAGAAAGTTCCATAAATATAGCCATATATTCAGGAGTTAAAATAAAGTTTTTTTCATAAGGCATTAATCCTTCTGAAATTTTAACAGCTGGAACAATTTTATTTCCAAACCTCTCTGTTAATAAAGAGTATCTTTGCGCTGCGGCTGGAGTTATTAAAAAACCAACATTATCAATATATGTAATCAAGCCCGAGTTCTGAGATTGATTATCCCAGCTGGCTTGAGATTCTTTTATAGGGGGAGGAACTATAGTAACCGATTCGTCTTTAATTTTGCAGGAACTCAAAATTAGAGTCATTAAAATAAAATTTAAAGTTTTCATTTAGCTATTATTTTTCTGATTTCTTCTAAACTCATCTCTCTTTGAGCTCCAGCTGTATTAACTACGTCTGCAATAAGTTTTTCATCTTTATCTTTTTCGTTTACTTCCTGTTGATTAACTTCTCTTTCTTGAAAAACTTCTTTATTTTTTATTTCTATTTCCTGTTTTTTTACCTCTTTGTGGATACGGAAAATAGATAATAATTCAGATATTGCTTTGAATATATATTCCATAATTTTTTTCCAGTTCATTCTATTAAGTATTTGTTAGAGGCTATTTTGCAACCAGCCGAGATTTTATTTAATGCTGTAAGTAAAATTCTAGCTTTCGTATTGGCTTCTAATTGATTAGTTTGACTATAAAAATCTGCGTACAAAAGAATTATATTCACGGCAAAATCATTCAAAGAAGAACCCTCGGGAACATATCTCGATATAATAGCTGCAAATGATTCTGGTGTAATATCATCTTCGACTGTAAGATTCTCTATTGTAAAAGATATATCATAAATAACTCGGGCAATTTTAGCTCTTGTTTCTTCAGATTTTTCTTGAGCTAAAACAACTGATGTGATATAGCTAGAAGAAGATTTCAAATAGACAGAAGACCTAGATAGGTTATTATAAAAATCTGTTTGGTTTAAAGATGAGCAGCTAGAGCTAAAAAAAGCTACAAACAAACAAAGAAGTATTACTCTAAAATTTTTCATATTTAATTTTTTCTATTTCCTTCTCTAATGACTTTGCTGTTTTTTCTGATTCTTTTACATCTCTACTATTGCGACCTATTTGAATCATTCCAACGCCGATCAAGAATGCTAATAATTGTCTTATAGTATTCTCCCAATATTCGGGTAATGGATCTAAAATTTCAGGATAGAAAGCTAAAAAAGAACATATACCGGAAACTAATCCGGCTAACGAAGTCCTCCAACTAGATCCTAAAAGTTTTTCCATTAAGGTTTGCATAATTACAATTACACTGCTATGAAAACAAAATGCCAAAAAATTTTTCTATAGAACCGTCTATGTTTTTTATAGGCCAAGCTACTATAGAGATATCTTTATTGTCACTGTTGCTCAAAATTGCATTAAAATGGAATTCCCTTTTTTGTTCCATGCAAGATAACCATTCTTCTTTAGCTTCTTTTCTCATTTCCTTATTAATTATACCTAACCATCCATCTCCTATAGCTTGATCTAAATTAAACTCTGTAATATCTGTCCATTTTTTACTAACAAAAGTATATTCTCCTTTGTTACTAGTTTCAAAATAAGCAACTCCCAAGCAGGAAGATATTAGTCTTATTTTCTGTTCTGTATGGATTAAACTATTTTCCATCCTATTTAAAACGTCTCTTAAAGAACTTCCTCCGTTAGGTTTGAATTCAGAAGTAACTCTTTTAAGCTCTGGTATTAAATCTAAAAATTCAGTAACAGACTTGTTCGCTGCTTTTATGCTTTTATAAAAACTTTTTAAGAATTTGAAAAGTCCAAAAATAAAAACAGATATACCAAGCAATGCAGCTATAACTTCTTCCCAATGAACAAGACTATTATCGAAGTTTTCAAAAAAAGATAGAAACATAATAAATATTACACTGATGTAGAGTTTTTAAGAAACAAAAAATTGAATATACTGTATGTATATATAAATGTTATTATTCTGTGGTAATAAAATACTTAGACATGCGGGAACATTATCAGCTATAATGGTTTCTGTAGGAGATAGAATTGATGAAGAGTGTTATGATGTATTATTCAACGATGGAACGAATGCTATTCTACCTAAAGGAATTAAAATAAGTCTTATTGAACATAAACATCTCCAAATAGATAGAGAAAGAGAAGACTGCTCGTATGGTACAAGGTCCAAATTCAGGTTAAAAAAAGTAATTCCCGAATTTACTAAAACTAATAAAGATGCTTACTTTATAGGATTTTGCATATGCTTACCTATAAAAAATGGAGAAATACAAACTAAAAAGAAATCAATAATAGATATAAATTCTGTTCCTAATCAATACTTTAACATGGACGTGAAAAGTATGCCCAATGATTATTTTAAGATAATCGCCGCAGAAGGATATCCTAATCTCATTAAATTAGAACTCAAAAGAATAAGAAATTTTACTAAGTTAAGAGATAGATTTATTCCAGATGAGTATTTGTTCTCCTCTATCGAAGATAGAATTTCATTGATACGCGGGTGCATGGATGCCTGCGGAAGATTTTGTAAAAGCGAGACGACATTTGAAACATCCTCTAGACAACTTGCCAAAGACTTTTCTTTTTTGATTAAATCAATAGGTGGCTTCTGTAAAATAAGATCTAAGCAATCAAAAAGAGAATATTATATTTTGTCAATTAGTTTCAATAATGATTTTAACCCTTTCTTAACAAAGGCTAATACTTTCCGCCCGAGTAAAAACCCTAGAGTAAGATCTATTATAAAAATAGAAAAAGCGGGAGTTTTACCATGCTTGGAAACCCCGCTCGATTCTGTCATTTTAGAAAATCTTGTAGAAGTTAGCTAACTATACTCTCTTTATTTCTTTCTTGATATTGTTCTACTTTACTGACCACGAATTGCACGAAAGGACTTCTTACAATCTGAGAACTATCTAGTTTAAAGTATCTAAACCCGTGATCTTTAGACTCTTCATCCCCGAATATTTCGATAAACTTTCTAAATCCAGATAGTTTACCTAAATCGTTTTGGAAAACGCTATCTCCAATAACAAAAAGTTTACTATACATACTTAGTCGAGTTGCTATCGTAAAGATAGAATCAAAAGTCATGACTTGAGACTCTTCGCATATAACAGCAGAGTTATGAAAATTATAAGATCTTAACATTGAAGTTGGATAACATTTTATCCTTTCTTGTTCACCTAATCTTTTAATATCATTACCCGGAATGATTTCAGATAGAGTTTGATTTAAGGCCTCATTATAATAGAAGGTCTTTTCATCTAGATCCCCTTTTAGATATCCAGTTTGTCCATCTTTAGCTTGAACTAAAGATCTTAAATATACAATCTGTTTAACTATATGGAGGTCAAGAAGCATAAGAGAAGACAGAATAGTCGTCCAACTTTTTCCCGTCCCCGGCACCCCATCTATAACAACACATTTAACTTCTTTATCCAGAGCGGCTTCTATTATTTGTTTCTGAACCTCAGTTAAATCATTCCTATGCTGTATATTTAAACTGAAATTTAAATTAGGATCTTCTTTAACCTTAGAATTTTTTCTGGTTAAATCCGACAGAGCTTTTGGTTTATTTGCCATGTAATTAAATATACACTCAAATTTTGGTGTATAAAAATAAAGTTACCCCAAGAAAATTATGCCTTTACCTGATAACTTTGCACTTTTAGCTCTAAGTCCCACGATCAGGGAAAACGATGGATTCCTATTCCTACAAACAGGTCAAGCAGGTTATATAGACATAATGGTTCAATCAGCTACGGGCTTGCCAGTCAATATATTAAAAGTTGGGTCTGGCGTTCCGGTTTCTCAATATATATATGTTAATCAGAATGGTAATGATTCTACAGCTAAAAAAGAAACTATAGATTTTCCTTTTAAAACTATAGCAGCAGCTTTAAATACAGCAACTGCAAATGATACTATAGAAGTTTTTCCCGGAGTTTACAATGTGTCTGGAAATATGTATAAGGTTGGAGTTAATTATTATTTAAATAAAAATACTAATATAAATTTTGTAACAAATGGAAAACTTCATATAACAGGTTTGGATACAGGAGATTTTAATATATTTGGAAATGGAGTATTAACTCAAGATTCAGCTGCTAATGATCTATTCCATATTTCAGGTGGAAAAGTTACTTTAGAAGTCGATAGAATTCAAGCTGCTAGTTGCAATTTTCTTATAAATGAAGTCGCGAGTTCTTTGTCTTATTTAGTCATGAAAACAAAAGGGGAGGGGACTGTTGATGATGGTCACTTCTATTTTAGCACTTTAAACATAAAAAACTCTACTACAAAATTTGAAGGGATAAAGTTTAAAGGAACTTCTATATCCGTTCAAGCAAATTCTACCAAAGATATTGAATTCGAAGACTGTTTATTCGATGGGACAGATTCTTCTCCTAGCAATCCTATTTACAGATTAACAGGTAAATATAATTTAACTAATTGTTCTTTCACAAACTCCTTCCCACATTTTACAGCTCTCGGTAAATCAAGAATCAGAAATACTATATTCAATGGGGGGATAGTAGTCTCAGGATCTAACTATTTCGACTCTTGTGTTTTTGATACTAAAGCTTCTACCCTGTATCCCAACTCGTCTTTAATAACTTGTTTAGGCGGAAACTCTTTATTCTCAAATTGTTACGTTAATAATTTTAATAATAACACTAATGTATTCTATACATTCAGGGCATCAGGATCAGCTTCTGGAGCTTCAGACTTTAACATAAATGGGACATTCTCATCTTTTGATCCAGTTTTTTCAGGAACTGTTATTAAATTCGGTACGTTCATTTATGACGTAAATTTAAAATAGACACAATTATTTTAATAATCTGTATAAACTTAACACAATAGGAAAAAAATGCCAAATATTTATTGCCCATCGTGCGGAAGCGGAATTAAATTCCTCTACGAAAAACCAAAATCTTGCAGTAATTGTAAATTTGTTTTCGCCGTACCTATTAAATTAGAAGAAGAAAAAGATTATAATGAAAGTGTATCTTTCAAAAAACTTCCAAAAAATAAAATTTCTCTTAAAGATATAAAAATAACAATAGAAAAAATTACGCCTATTAAATTAAGTTCTGTCTTGGGTTCTGATCCTAACAACGAATCTTTCAAAAGGAAGGGTTTAACAAAGGAAGAATTCAGACAACAGGTATTTAAGTCAGGGCCAATTTCCCTAGATGATGATCAAATTTGAAGATAAAATAAAATGTATAGACTCACTTATACAAAAAAATAGAGGCAGATGGCGTCTATCTGATATATGCGGTTTTGGATTTGAGGATTTAGCCCAAACAATAAGACTTCATATTTATAACAAGTGGGCTCAATGGGATCAGGAAAGACCATTCGAATACTGGTGTAATAAGATAATAATAAACCAGATAAAGAACACAGTAAGAGATAGATATTCAAGAGATGCCCCTCCTTGCTTCAGCTGCCCATTCGATAGAGGTTCAGATTTATGTGGTTATACTAAGAGCGGAGTAAAATGTGATCAGTGCCCGTCTTTCTGCAAGTGGGCAAAAAAGAAACAAAATAAATTCTTACTAAAAACAGCTCTTTCAATTGATAGTGAGAATTTCAAAGAAACTCAAGATTTTTCTGATCCAATATCTTCTATAAAACTTGAATCCTCTGTTATAAAATTCCATAAGTTTATTTGTCAATTCCTTAATCCTAAAATGGTAAATTTTTATGGATTAATATATATAGAGAATTTAAAAGACGAACAAGTAATAGAAAGACTCAAAAATATAAATGGAAAGGGCATAACTAAAAGACAGCTTATAACTATAAGAAAGAATTTGCAGATTATAGCTAAGAAAAAAATAAGCGAATTCGATCCCGAAGAATGAACACTTCAATAAGAACAAACCTAACTGAAAAATTAGGTAAAAAAATAGATAGAAAGAACATAAACTTATGTGATAAAATAATTTGTCAGCATAAATATGAATTAGATTTAAATCAGCAGGACTATCTAAATGATAATAAGAACTGTAAAGAAAGTAATATCCTATCTCTCGCACAAGAGGTTTATAAGAATTCGAAGCTCATAGAGCAGACAGAGGAGTTCAAGAATGTAAGGAAATTTTTACAAAAATTATGGAGAGGCGGAGAGTATGATAATTATACAGATGAGCAATTAGATTTTCTTTTCGAAAATGCGGAACATTTAACTCCTAAAGAAATAGCCAAAACTCTGTTTCCCGATAAAGAATATATAGTCTCTTTAAGAACTATTACATCCTTATTAGATGCGGCAGGTTTTAGAGAAGTTAAAGATGACGAAAAAATAGAAAGAACGAATGCTAGATATAACTCTCCTAGAACAGATTTGCAAGTTATGAATCTCATAAATAGATCAGATCATTCTGCGAAGTATGATTCTGATAAAATGGATATGAGGAAAAAAGATTCTATTGCTGCTGTGAAAAAATTCTTATCAGCTCCTAGATTCGTCGAAATGATTTCTATGATTACGAATGTAAAACATAGAGAAGTTTTTGAAACAGAATTCGTAAAGGCTGTTTATAATAAACCGGATTTAAATTCAGACGAAGTTAATCTTTATATAGGACTAGCTTTAGAATATGTAACTTTAATCGAGATAAGACAGCAGATAACAATCCTAAATGATAGATTAACAGAGTCTATGTCAGATGATGAAGAGGGCAGAAAATTTACGATGTCTTTATCAGAAGCTTTAAAAGATAAGACAGCAGCTTATAATCATTGCCTAGAAAGAACTCTTAAAATGACACGCTCTTTGAGTGGAGATAGAATTAAGAAGCTAGAAAAACAAGCTTTGGCTAATCAGAGTTTAGCTCAGTTCATTGAACTTGTTCAAGATGAGAAAGAAAGAAGAAGGATGATACTAATCGCTAAAGCAGAAGAGTTCAAAGTCAAAGAAAAAATACAAGAGTTAGAAAACTTTTCAGAGCTTTTTGTTGAAGTTTACGGTGTCGGCAAAGAGGAGGTATTCTCTCTTTAATGAAATGTCTAGAATGTTTATCTGATTTTTCTAGTGAAAAGGGATTACATTTACATGTTTCCAAGAAGCATAAATTCTCTTTGCAGGAATATTACAGTAAACATTTTCCTAGATTCGACAAATTCTCTAATGAACCAATAAAGTTTAAAAATTTTGAAGAGTATTTTTTAACTGATTTCAATTCAAAAGAAAACTTAGCTAATTGGTGTTTCAAAGAAGAGAAAACTATTGTAAGAGATTACATTTGTAAGCTTTTTAAAGCAAGATGCAATAAGAAAAAAACGCTTTTCGTTCCATCTAATATAGAATTGAAAAGTTTATTCTTGCCATCTTGGCAGGGTCTTGTTAAAATCTTTGATACTAAAGAAAATATAATAAAGGCATTAACGAAGCAAGGGCTTAGATTCAAATATGATTATATATCTACTCCCACATTTAGTGATATAGAACCAGAGATTTTAATAGACACTAGAGAACAAAACCCATTAGAGTTTAAAGATTCTAAAAAAATGAAATTGAGTTGTGGTGATTATGGAACATCGGGGCCTTTATTTTCTGATGTTTTTGTGGAGAGAAAAAGCTTAGAAGATTTGATATCAACTTTAGTTTCCGGGGCCGAAAGATTCGATAGAGAAATATCAAGAGCTGAAGATCTCGGTTACTATCTAGTAGTTTTAATAGAGAATAAATTTCAGAATGCTTTAAACTATAGTCCAGAAAAAAGTTTCAGTAAATATATAAATGGAAAGTTTGTTTTCCATAAGATTAGAGAAATTTACGCAAAGTACAATAATATACAATTTATCTTTTCTGATTCTAGAGAAAACTCTAAATATATAATGATAAAGATTTTTCAGATGAAAGAAAGTGTAAAGAAATTCGATTTAGAATTTTTGAAAGATTTTAACCAGATATAAACATGTGGAACGAAGGTGCTCATCCTACCCCTTTTAGGAAATCGACTAATGATGAACTTGATAAAGTCAAAGGGATACTTTCTGAGGCGGAAGCTCAACAATGGTTCGCTAGATATTGTTTAGCTAATCCCGCATTCATGGTTTATCTTTTGACTAGAGTCAAGCTAGATCCTGTACAAGATCTAATGTTAAGATCCTTTATTTTAAAAGATTATTGCCTTGTTGTAGCTGGGCGGGGATTTTCAAAATCTTTCGTAATTTCTTTATTCTGTATAATATATGCTCTAGGCAATCCCGGCGTTAAAATAGGTATAGCCTCGGGAACATTTCGTCAGTCTAAATCTATAATGAAGCAGATTGATAGCTTCGCTTCTCATCCTAAGAACGGAACCTTTTTAAGATCCTGCATAACAAAACAATTATCAAAATCAAGTGACGCTTGGTCAATGGAAATTGGTTATTCGTCTATAACAGCTATCCCTCTAGGTAAAGTTAGAGGTTACAGATTCAATGTTCTTATTGTTGACGAGCTTTTAGTAGTGAGTAAAGAAATCATAGATTCGATTCTTAAGCCGTTCTTGATGGTTAGACAAGATGGCCCTCAGCACGAAGAAATCACAAACGCTCAAAAACTTTTAGTTGCAAATGGAGTTTTAAACCCAGAAGATGTACAACAGTTTTCATCTAACAATAAAATTATTGGTTTATCTTCTGCAAGTTACAAATTTGAATCTCTTTATAGAGATAATTATGTGCCTTATGTAAAAACAATTCTAGACCCAGAAGCTGAGAATGTTAATCATTGCGTTTTCAGAATGTCTTACAGAGCTGCCCCTAAAGGCTTCATGGAAGAATCGGCTATTGAAGACATGAGAAGAACAATGTCTAAGTCCATGTTCGACAGAGAGTTAGAAGCTATATTCGGAGATGATACAGGTGGTTATTTTTCAGCTCAAGCTATCGAAGAAGCAAGTGTAAAACTCGGAGAATATCCTACCGTAAAAATAGTCGGAGATCTAGATAAAAAATACATATTATCAATAGATCCTAACTATAATAATTCTGAAACCTCAGATGACTTTGCAATGGCTGTTCTCGAACTCAATGAAGAGGATGAGTCAGCAACTCTTGTTCATGCTTACGCTTTGCCGAATAGTACCAATGAGAAAAGATGTTTATATTTGAAATACCTTCTTGAAAAGTTCAATGTAGTATACATGATTATAGATAATAGCGGAGGTCCTGCATTCTTGCAGATTGGAAAAGAATTCAAATTGATGCCCAGAGAGTTACATCTTTTTGATCACGATTTCTTGAATTATAATTCCAATGAAGGCATCTTATATTCTAAAAATAATTATGTTCCAAAAGATGGTAAGATAGTTCACTCTCAAGCTTTCGGCGTTGGAGGATGGTTAAGGTTTGCAAATGAAAACTTGCAATGGATGATAGAAAAGAAAAAAATAAGATTTGCCGCTCCAGTATTTAACGATTCAGACTTTCAAAAAGCTATAAATGAAAAATTTCCTATAGAAGATTTACATTATTCTAAGACTCAAGATATTAGTAAAGAAGAAACCAAAGAGATAGCTAAAAATGTTCAAGAGGAAATGAAAGTAGATTTTGTAGAGCATCTAGGAGATGTTATAAATCTAACTAAAAGGGAATGTTCCCTTATAGAAGTCTCCACTAGCCCAAATGGCAATCAACAGTTTGATTTGCCAGCTACAATGAAAAGAGATAGCAATCCTCATAAAGCCCGAAGGGACTCTTACACTGCTCTTCTATTGGGAAGCTGGGGTGTTAAATGTTATTTTGATATGAATAGAGAACAAGAGGTAAATAAATCTTTTGAATTCGTTCCAAGGATGTTTAGATAAATTTTAAGGTTAAAATTAATTTAGTAAGAATTTTTAAGGTTTAAAAGTGTATAGTAGTGTATGGCTCGTAAACCCAAAAGCAACGCTGTAGTTGTAAACTCAGACCCTTTCACTCCAAAGTTCATTTCAGAATCAGCAAGAGACTTAAGAAATAGGGGTACAAATTCTTTCCAGAACCCGTTATCAGGACTTTCAGGGGAAATAGAAAATATTAACAAAGGTGTATCACCTTTCTCAAGAGATAACTCAGGAACTCTAAGTGCTCAACAAGCTATTATCTTGTGTCAAAAAGCTTATTGGAATGTTGCCATATTTAGAAATACTATTGATATTCAAACAGAGTTTGCTAATTCGAAATTACACTTCAGAGGCAAAAATAAAAGATCTGTTAAATTTTACGAGGAATGGTATAAGAAAATAAATGGTTGGTCTTTATCAGAAAGATTTTTTAGAGAATGGTTTAGATCTGGAAATGTTTTTATTTATAAATTCCTGTATAATGTTACGAGTCCTGAAATAAATAAAATGTCTAGAGCTCAAGCTCAGAAAAAAATCCCTTTACGATATACTATTTTAAATCCAGCCGATATGAGAGCTGAGGGGTCAGCAACTTTTGTGAATTTTAATTATTATAAGTTATTGAATACCTACGAGTTAGCTAGACTAAAAACTCCCAAAACAGAAGATGAGAAAAGATTCATGGATTCATTACCTGTTAATATTAGAGAACAAATCAAAAGAGGAGAGTTGCCTGAGATCCCTATAGACACAGAATATCTAACAGCTATATTTTGTGGCAAGCAAGATTATGAAGCTTTGTCTGTGCCAATGTACTATCCTGTTCTTTTTGATATTGATTTAAAGCTAGAGTTCAAGAAGATGGAAAAAGTTATAGCCAGAACCGCTGACTATATGATCCTTTTGATTACAGCTGGTGATAAAGATAGAGATCCTAATACAAATTCAAGAATACTAGCTGCTTTACAAGATTTGTTCGAGATGGAAAGCGTAGGCAGAGTACTAGTGTCTGATTATTCTACTAAAGCAGAATTCATTTTACCAGATTTAAATAAAATCTTGGGACCAGATAAGTATCAAGTAGTTAATCAGGATATTGCTAACGGTTTGATGAATATATTCTGGGGAGATGAGAAGTATGCCAATTCAATGGTAAAAATAAAAGTCTTTCTAGAGAGATTGAATTCAGCTAGACAGGCATTCTTGAATAATTTCTTAATTCCTGAAATGGAGATGATTGCTAATGAACTAGGATTCACTGAAATACCTGAGCCCGTTTTTGATCAAGTAGATTTAAAAGAAGAAATCGAATATATGAAGGTTTATACAAGACTTGCTGAAATTGGCATGTTGACACCAGAAGAACTATTCGAAACTTTAGAAACCCACAGTCTGCCTCTTCCAGAAAACTCAATTGAAGCTCACAATAAATTCAAAGAGCTTAAAGACAAGGGTCTTTATGAGCCAATCATTGGCGGACAGAAAAAAGAGGGAGGCACAGGCCAACCAGCGGGAAGACCAGCAGGAACAAAGGCTCCTCAAACTACTAAAAAGGTTTCACCAATAGGCGCATCTAAATTCAGTTTGCAAAAAATCTCTGAGAATATTAGATTGATTAATGATCTGTCAGAAGCTGTAGAATCGAACTATAGGAAAATGAACAGTATCAAAAGACTCAGTTCCAAGCAGAAAGATTTATGCTGGCATGTAACGGAGTCTATTATCGCCTCTAAAAATGTAAACGATTGGCAATCGGATATTCCTGATTGGATTAAAAATCCCACTATAGTACCGAACGAGGAGACTCTAGAGATCGCAACGGAACACAACGTCTCTATATTCTTGGCTGGACTACTCAAGGAGTCAAAAATTTAGAAAATGAAGAAAAAAGCTTGACTTTCAAAAAAGTGCCGCTACTATAGAAGGACCGCCATACTTCGGCGGCCAAAAACATCAAAATGAAAAATCTAAATAATCCAGAACAAGTAAAACCAGACAATATTATTAATATGGATGAATTCGACATGGAAGATAAAATGTATGTTGAGTTCTTGGAAAAGCAACTCGCGCAATCTATCGTGGAAATGGAAAAGAAGGATAGTGCAATCTCCGCTTTTATAGACTTACTCTCTTTTGTCAAAGAAAATATTGGGGATACTGCGGATTATCCGATTCGGGTCACAGATGATTATTCTATTGCTTCTTTCTCTGAAAAACTTGATATATGCTTGATTAAAGTTGCTGAAGCTGAGAACAAAAATTCAGAACATTACGAATTAGATCCGATTTTCTAGATCTAGGAAAGTTATACATTAAACCTGATTGAAAAATGAGCGGCAAAGACTGTAGTAATAATAGTGAAAAATCAAAGCGTTATGATTACTGGGGTCAAGTAGTAGAAACTTTAGTTAATAAATACAAAGCTTTGAATAAAGCTTGTGAAGCCGCAAGTAAATCAGGTACACTTGATCCGAATGGCCCATTATTTGAGGCCATTTGGTCAAGTTTTGAAAGTTTTTTAAATATACTAGATCAAGAAGGATGGATCTCATGGTATATTTACGATAATGAATGTGGAAAGAAAAAACTTAAAGCATCATATGGTAAAAGGAAACTTGTGAAAATAGACTCGAATTTAAAATTGATTGATCTAATAATAGAAACAGAGGAAAGTAAAAAATGAAAATGCCTAGTATATCTTTATGTGGTTTCTATGGTTATAAAAACTATGGAGACACTTTAATGCTTGATTGTCTCAGTTCTTTTTTAAAGTCCTCGGGCTTAAGCGTTAGTGTTTTCTCTGATAGGAAAAGTGATGAATCTTTTTCTTATAAAAAATTAGACCCTAATAGATCAGACATTATAGCTTTGGGTGGTGGGGGAATTATTACACAAAATTTCTGGTATATAAAAGAGGGCTTATACAAGTCTCTGAGAGAGGATCAAAAGCTAATTTTACTGAATGTAAATCTCACTTCAGAATCAGTGCCAGTACTGGGACTTCTCAAAGATAAAATCTCTCTGGCAGTTGTGAGAGATCGTTTTTCTTATGATCTTGCTTTAAAATTTTTAATGGATGAAAGCAAAGTGATTCTGGCTTCTGATATATCTTACATTTACAATGTAAAAAAGATAGACGAAGGATATACAGATTCTATTTTCAATAAAAAAGAAAAGAAAGTTTCTGTTTGTTTAAATAGTTATATTTTTAAAGATTACTTTTCTAATGATTCTAGACAAAGAATTTACGCTGAAAAATCTCTAATAGAAATTTCTGAATTTCTAAAATGGATGAAAACATTTGACTATAGAGTACAACTTGTTCCATCTCAAGTAGATACAGAAGTAAATGATAATACTATCCATGGTATTCTAAATGGTTATATGGGCGGTGCGAATAATTGGATCTACACAAACGAGCATATAGAACAGAATCTAAAAAATTCTTCTCTGATTGTTTCCTCTAGATATCATACTACTTTATTTGCTATCAAAAATTCTATACCTTTCATTGATATAACTCATCATTCTAAAAATTCTAATTTACTTAAAGACTTAGGGTTACAAGAATTTTCAATTAATTACTGGAAAATTGGTTTAGAAGAATTAAAGAAAAAAGCTTCTGAAGCGCAGAATTCAGATCTAATATCTGAAATAAGTTCTTCTTACGGTGTATCGTCTAGAGAGAATTGGAACAAAGTCCTTGAAAAAATACATGCATTAATTTTATGAAAAAGCATCCCCACTGCTGTAAGCCTCCCGATGATCATTCATCCAAACATAAATGGATGATGGTGACTTTCTACTTAATGATTTTCAAATATAAAATAAAAAAATTCTTTGGTAAACTTTTCAAATGAAAGTTGCTTTCATAGGTAACATAAATTCTAAGTGTGGAGTAGCAGTTTATAACGAATTGCTATTCAATGCTTTAAAAGAATTTACAGAAATTAAATTTTTCTCCGAAAGAAATGGAGAAGAAGATAATAAAGATATTAGTTACTGTTGGGATAGAGAAGAGTTCCCAAAGTTATCTCTTATAGAAAAAATAGATGAGTTTAAGCCGAATGTAATATTATTTAGTCATGAATACGGTATATTTCCTAAAGCTTATTTTTTCACATCTTTAGTATCTTATTTCAAATTAAAAAAATATAAAGTAGTAACAATATTCCACTCTGTATACGAAAATCATCAGGATAAATTAGTAACAGAGTCTATTTGCAAAAACGTAGTAGTCCATACAGACGAAGCTAAAAGGGCTCTAGTCAGAAAAGGTCTAAACGAAGAGGATATCAGTATAGTTCCTCATGGATGCTCATTCGCAAATGAAGAAGAATCTATTCTTCCTAGATTGTGGAACCATAATGGAAATGAACATGTAGTTTTACAAGCAGGATTCCTTTTTTATTATAAATCCCATTTGCATATGCTGGATGTGATCTATGAGCTTAAAAAGAAATACGAAAATGTGCTGTACATAATAGTGGGTTCAGAAAATCCACTATGTAAATCGGAGCATGACAAATTATATAAAGAGATTTGCGATAAAGTAGAAAAATTAGGATTGACGCATAACGTAGTCATAGACAGAGGTTTCGTTTCTAAAAATGTTCTAATGTCTTATATCAGAACTAGTTACGTATGTGTATTGCCTTATAAACCAGATCCAGAATTTGACGTTTTTGCGGCGAGTGGTATGGCGAGAATAGTTTTGCAAACATCGACGCCGCTATTAACATCAAAAGCAAATTTATTTAACAATATGGATGATGTGGCCATCAAGTGTGACACTACTGATACTTGGGTTAAATCTATTTCTGACATCTTTGATAAAAATTACGACGAGAATAAAATGATTGAAAGTAGAAAGACTTTCTTAAAAGAAAATTCTTGGGAAAACTGCTCTAAAAAACTGATAGATATATTTAATATAGCTAAATGAAAAAATGTGGCAAATGCAAAACTTATTTGGAAGACGGCGACTTTTCGTTTCGTAAAGGTCGTTTACAAAGTTTTTGTAAGAACTGCCAGAAAGAATGCTCTAAAAAATATAGAGAGAAAAATAAAAAAAGCTGTAGAAGAAATTTGAAAGAATGGAGAGAAGAGAATAAATCAAATAGGGGATTAGATTCTCAGCAAGTATTGCAAGAAGAATTCAGATCAAAAATGAGGAGGATGCTAAAAAGAAAGAATGATAAAGTCGAAGACTCTTTACTGAAATATTCTTCTGAAGAATTAAAATCTTTTTTGATAAAAACATTTGACACTTTGCCTAAAGAGGGTATATTCTTATCATATAAAAAACCTTTAAAAGAATTTAATTTATCTTTAGAAGAAGAGTGGAGAAAAGCGGGGTCTTTTGAAAATTTGATTTTGAAATTCAAAGAAACTTGATAGAAATCAAAAATGAATATAGAATTAGAAGAAATAATAGTCAAAAAGTACCCAGAAATATGCTGTGGCTATAAAGAAGACTATCCTACAAACTGTTTCCAATATGGATTCGAATTTGGTGACGGATGGTTTGATCTTATAGATGAAACATTGTCAAAGCTAGACGATATATGCAAAAACACAGGAATAAAAATCAAAATAGGTCAAGCTAAATCGAAGTTCTCGGAACTCAGACTTCACATAGATATTTTACCCGGCCAAAGAGGCGCTAAAATACAACAAGCAATTTCCCAAATAGAAAACATTGTCCAGCAATCAGAAATAAAATCAAAAACAATAAAAGAATGAATCAAGAAATAACAAACATAGAAGACGAAGATCTTCGCCTAAAACTAGAGCAGCTAGAAAAGTATAAATACGAAATCAGAAAGCTAAGTGAAGAACAAGATTCGATATACGAAAAAGTTGTAGCATTATTTGTTAATGGAGATAATGATTTCGCTTTTGATTATGTCTTTAATCAAAGTAGCGAAGATTCAGAAGGAAATTGTGATTACGCTGTATTCCTAACTGATAGTATGATAAAGAAATTAAAAGAAAAATGAAAAAGATAACGCAAGAGAAATTAACTCAAACCACTGATTGGATTGAGTATTCTAAAAAATTTGTCGGAGATAGCAATTATAATATGCCTACTAAGAACTGGATTAAACTTGAGTTTAGTCCTTTCTTCATGGGTATACTAAAAAATCTAAGTCTCCCTTATTCTTTTAAATTCGATTGTGATGACTACGCCTCTCTATATAGAGTACTCGCTCAAATTTGCCACAAGAAAAGCGAAGGGAATGGAGAGGGAATTGCAGTTGCAGAAATTATGTATAAGCCGAATTGGGCAGACGGCTTAAATCATGCCATCAACGCCGCTTACACTGATGAAGGTTGGGTCTTCATTGAGCCTCAAGGCGGACAAATAATTAAACTAACCGAAGAAGAGATAAATTCTATATACTATGTACGTTTATAAATCTATTTTAATTTTATTCGTAATGCTATCTAGTGGGTGTATTTCTTTAGACCAAACTTCAACTACAAATGAACCAATTGTAATTATGAAGTCTGGGACTCTAAAGCAAGATTTCCCAAAGGTAGATTATGTTCAATAAAATAAAAACAATCCTTTCTATTCTAAGTTGCGATTGCTATGTGATACCCAAAAAACAAATGGGTATTTGGCTCTATGATTTGGAAAATCTAAAAAAAAGAGTTGATACTTGCAGTAGCAAAAATGTGTGCTATATTCTAATGGGAAGGATAGATTCTCTATCAAACATCACAAGATATATCTTAACTTTTAATCATAAGAAGTAATGGCTCAAATGGTTCTAAATCACAATGTTGATAACCTGAAATGTTTAGTGAGAGTCTCTCACTTGACTCATAATCCAGAAGACCATGACAAATACCATAATGCTTACATATTTGGTATTCAATCTATATCAGGGAAAATCTTAACATTCCATATCATGACTGATTACGGCATGATGAGAAGTAGAGTCCCTATTAGCGAGATATTCCTATCTGAACCAACTAATGATATTCCTTTCCATTTTAAACAATTGTGGGATTGCTTTAGTGAAAACGTATCTGTAATTACCTACGAATATCTATATGAAAAAAGATGTGAAGTATTACTAAAAGATGGATCTAAAATTTGGGCAACTTATCTGTTTACAGTAGATTGGTATAGTAATGCATATTCAGATGAACCTTCTGATTATAAGTGCGGTCATATTTTAGTAGCAGACGACGGCTATTTGTTATGCCAACCAAATAATAGAATATTCTGGAGAGATTCTAACTGGGTTACAAAACCTTTCCCATTCAAAACAAAAAGCATAAAAGTCGATAATAATTTACCTTCTGTAGAAACAGTCTCTGATAAATGGGTCACTGAAGATACTGATTCTTATTATTACGATATAACTAAAAAAGTATAATGCTACTAGTCGAAACATACTTGTTCGAATCGGTTGGTAGAGGTTTAGGTTTATTTTCCAAAAAATTTATTCCAAAAGGTACTTTAATTTGGCAATTTGCGGAAGGTCTTGATATAAAAATTCATAAAGATAAATGTGAATTGTTAAATAGTGTTCAAAAGAAGTTTGTAGATACTTATTTCTGGAGAGAAGGTGATTATTTATATTCTTCTTGTGATCATTCTATTTTTCAAAATCATAGTGACAATCCTAATTGCGTAGAATTAGATGAAGACAAAATAATAGCGGCAAAAGATATTCATCCTGATGAAGAAATATTAACTTGCTATCAGAGTTTCGATGATGATTTTGAGAGTTATCAAAATCTACTAATAGATTAGAAAATATGATTTTAGTAATATCCGATATACATTTAGGTAGCCCAATATGTCAGTCTGATTTGACTCTGAAGATTCTAAAAAGGAATGATTATGATTCTTTGATATTATGCGGTGATTTGCTAGATAGCTATCATATGCATAGACTTTGCAAAAAACAATGGAACATCTTATCTGAATTAAGAAAAATTTCCAAAAAGAAACCTTGCGTTTTTATAAAAGGGAATCATGACAGAGATGCTGAAACTATATCCTCCCTTCTAGGCCTAGAATTCGTTGAAGAATATTCTCAGGTTGTTAATAACAAACGTATTCTTTTCGCCCATGGTGACAAATGGGATAGCTTCACTAATAGTAAACCAATGATAACTGAAATAGCATCTAAGGTTTACTACGTGTTGCAAAAACTAGACAAGAATCAAAAGCTAACTAGAAAGCTTAAAAGAACTATAAAAACTTGGCATGGCGCAGCTCATGAGCTTACAGTAAAGATTGCTAAATATTGTTCTGATAATAAATACGACGCGGTTTGCTTTGGTCATACCCATGTTCCTAAGCATTCTTTTATAGATGGTATAGAGTGCGTTAATTTAGGCTCTCAGTGCGAATTACCTGTCACATATGCTATGATACAGAACGATGGGACGATCAGTATTGAGAAATTAGAATAAATAGTTTTTAGTAAAAAAAAACGGTTGTATTTCAATAAATAGATGTAGTATAAAGTAGATACTATGTCTATTAAAAATATTAAGTTTGGTAAATTTTCTCTATTTACTGCTCGCTGTAGTTATAGCACTCTAGGATATTCATTTGTTAATGATTCTTGGTTTTTATATTTTTCAATAAGAATACTTTTCTTCGAATTCGGTGTAGAGTATGATAAGGATCATATCAAAAAAGATAAAAAAAGATTCTTCAGTAGAAAAGATTTAACCCTATTCTAAATATGAATAAAGATAGAAATTCGAAAGATCTAGTTAGAGACGAAGTAATTTCTCAACTTAGAAATGAAAAATCTAATCTCTTAAAAGAAGTCAAGAAGTTAAGATTAGAACTAGATTTACTGAAAATAGCATTCTCCGAATCTCATACAGGATTCACCCACCGAATACATTGAAATGAAAAAAATACTACTGCTGCTACTGTCATCCTCCAGCCTGCTATTGGCAAAACCAGTAGTAATATGGGATGATCCAAATCCTCCTTCAGCTAATATAGTATCTTATATAATATACGAGCAAGTCACCAGCTTAACTGGCACTACATATAAAGCTATATCGAAAGTATCGGGGAGTAGGGTATTTAATTTACCCACATCGAATACTACAAAAACATATACCGTGTCAGCCGTTAGCGCAGAAGGTTTGCAAAGTCCGATGAGCGAACCATTGACAATTTATGCTCCAATGGCCTTGAAAAATTTAAGACTTCAGGAAGTAAAGTAGAAAACTTAAACTCGGTTGCGAGGTATAAATGGGTATGCACCATTTGACCTTGACGATGATTGTCAAAAATGAATCATCAAATATAGAGAGATGCCTGTCATCCGTCGCGGCTTATATAGATTACTATATTATATGTGATACAGGATCTACCGACGATACAAAAGAAAAGATTGTTAATTTTTTTGATTTAAAAGGCATCAAGGGAGAGGTTCATGATCACAAGTGGGAAGACTTTGGAACCAATAGAACTAAAGCTCTAGAGTTGACATATGGCAAAACTAAGTGGGCTCTGATGATAGATGCAGACGATAGTATTTCGGGTAAACTGCCAGTAGAAAAATTATCAGAAGAATTCGACGCCTATAATGTCATACTATCAAAAGAATCTTTTAGATGGTACAGAACTCAAATATTCAATATATCAAAAAAAGAATGGAAATACGTAGAACCATTGCATGAGTACCCTACATGTGAAGGCCAAGCCAAAATAGGAACATTAGAAGGCAAATATAGTTGGGATGCAAGGGCCGAAGGATGTAGAGCAAAAGAAAGCGCCACAGCTCAAGAGAAATATACAAAGGATTACTGGACATTAAAGTCCTACCTCAAGAAAGATCCTAAACAGCCTAGGAAACAATTCTATGCAGCCCAATCTGCTTTCGACGGCGGGATGTTCAAAGAAGCAGAAGAAGAATATATCAAAAGAATAAATCTAGGAGATTGGATAGAAGAAATATTCTATTCATGGTTTAGAATAGGTGCCTGCCGAGAAAGACTAGGAAGACCGCTAGAACAAATTATAGATGCTTATATGATGGCCTACGAAACATGCCCCCATAGAGTAGAATCTTTAGTTAATATCTCAAGATGCTATAGAGAACATAATAGGCCTAGATCTGCCTACTTAGCTGCTATCCAAGGTGCCAATATTCCATACCCTAAAGACCTACTGTTTATCGAGGCTTCTGATTATTTGTGGCGTATACATGATGAGATAGGTGCTACAGCCTATTATATGGGCGAATGGGTAATCGGGGCTAGAGCGTGTGAGAAACTTTTGAGGGAAAATTATTTTCCACCGAATGAGAAAGAAAGGATTACCGCAAACTACAATTTATATAAAGAAGCTTTGAAGGAACAAAATAAGCTGGCAAATCGTTAAGCTGGTAAACTGTTAAGCTGCCAAATTAGAGAAAGCAATAGAAATAGAGAAAGCAATAGCGCACGCTGCTCTAATAAAACACGCCGCTCAAATAGTGCACGCTTATTATAAACAAAGATACTTGTGAAAGAAAGTATAGTAGAAATGCTTTTATGTGGGTAAGAAGTTAGTGCCACCCTACCCTATATGAGTTTCCATAGTTTCCATAATTTTCATAAATAGGGGGTTCCCCTATGGCCGCTTAAAGTATTTTTTATTTGACACGCAAATGCGCAATAACTGTTACACCATGCGCCATGTTACACCATGCGACACGTTTTTTGTCAAGTAAAAAAAAAGGACACGGGGTGAACCCGTGTCCTTTCGTATTACACCCTAGGCGACTAGTTCAAAAGTTTTTCCCCCATATTTTATGGTTTTTATGGATGAGAATTTAATGGCTTTAAAAGCCACTTGTTTCTTACCGGTGACGCCGACTTCCGCCTGTCTCTTGTTCTCTCCTTTCTTACGTAAGAAAGGGATGACCTTCTCGGCTGGTATAATATACCCACCCGAAAAGTAGAAAGAATGCATCGGTGGAGAATTGCGCCTCACGTGCGCCAAGTACAGTTCTCCCTTGTGCTCGATGATCTTCTTGGACACAAACCACTGACCCCACGGAAGCGGGGCAGACACAAACCCGTCACCTCCCTGCATTCTCACTGCGTTTTGGTAGGATGCACCCACAACTATCCTCCCCGTAGACACTTTGAGCAAGTCACTGGGCCCGCCTTTTTTAACTTCTGGCGAAGTTATTATCTTAAGTCCAACGATGAGAGCGCCCAGTTTTTCACTGAGAAGGGAAATCAATTCTGTAGATGAAATGGTGTTGTTCATAGGACTTCACTATACACCCATTCCTTGAATCACGCAAGCGAATTTTTCTAATTGTTTTCGTTTTTCTTGGCGTGCCAATGCATGTTACACCATGCACTATGTTACACCATGCGCGAGAATCTAGGGTCCATGCCACACTACCATGGCGCGCGCATTTGTCAAAAAGAAAAACGTAGGGAAAAACACTATGCGCGAGAAAAAGTGCACCATACGCTATGTTACACCATACGCTATGTTACACCATGCGGCACGTTTTTCGTCAAGTGAAAAAA
>Ga0164293_10000574_pt1 | contig 29445 bp, 19 predicted proteins | sample GEODES118metaG_FD_111487 | JGI IMG/M metagenome (GOLD analysis project Ga0164293, IMG submission 111487) | Eutrophic lake water microbial communities from Lake Mendota, Wisconsin, USA - GEODES118 metaG | ecosystem: Environmental > Aquatic > Freshwater > Lake | place: USA: Lake Mendota...
ATACGTTCACGGGCGCGGTCACGGGCGCGGTCACGGGCGCGGTCACGGGCGCGGTCACGGGTGGGACGACCGTTGTCCCCGTTTCATCTAGGAACTTCGCCCTATTTTATGCTTTTGTAAATGAACACGCGAGAGATTTCCAATATTGTATTCTTTATGAAATCAGTCAACTTCAATCTCTCGTTCAAGGCGGTATCTATCAGATATTTATACTCCTATTGAATCAAGTTCGTGTTTTGGCGGTGTATATCTTCGCACCGTCCTGGCGGAAAGCATCACCAGCGGCCGCGGCGGTGGCAGCGGCAACGGCGGGCGTCTCTCGGCACGCGACGAAACGGAAACGAACCCGCGGGAACAGGATATCCGAATTACACGATTATATCGCGGAAACATCTACGGCTCTCGTAAAGTATTTACCACCGACTGAACAACCGAAATATGATATTTTTGGAAAGAGGGTGAAGAGACGTAGGGGCGCGACGGACGCCCGTGAAGAACACAAAAACGACCACGGAGGCGACATTGCATTATTATTATCATCCATCCGAGACAAATCACTATGCGATTGCGATACATTTCTGCGCGGGTTTTATATGTCTCTCGCAACCTTTCATCCGTCATTTGTGTGTATCGATACCATTGCGCATAATTATCTGTTGGTTGATGCGATGATTGCGACTTCGGGTGCGACTCTGGTGTCGCGAGAGAAATGGTATTACATTATGTATAATGCCATTATAGAGCGAGAGACGCTGTGTAAGGATATCTTCTTCGCGTAGTTCCGCTACGTCCACCGAAGGCGAAGCCGAGCGTAGCGGCACCGAGGCGAAATCATCGCTGATACCTTCCATACGATGACGCCGTAAACGCTCTACTTCCACGCCCTGCGCTGCCGCCACCAAACATTCCGCCACCACCTCGGCCGCCACCACCCGATGCCGCGCGTGTAAAGGTATCAATGACGAATATGATAAATACGCCTAAAAAGCAATACAAGACCAGTTCTTCGATGACGTGACCCGTCTTTTCATCCTTCTTCTCTTCCAGCATATGAATAATGTAGTTGAGTTTCTCAATAAGTGCGGCATTGGTTCCAGAAACAGCACCGCCACCGCCACCGACGCCACTGCCGCTACCCGCAGCCAACTGATTCGCAAGCGTTTCCGCATACGGCACAAACTGTTCATAATACTGTGAAGCATAGGTGCTTGTTTTACCGGAACCAGCACTGCCAGAAGAAACGCTAAATGGGTCCTTCTTCGGCGCGCTTGGAATACCTGTCAGTTTTTCAAAATAAAGCGAGGATGGTGCCCCTTGCGACGTTGTCGCCGACATTCCTTCCAATAAGGTAGACGAATACGATGACCCAGGGTTTAGGGAATTCATTTGTGTCGTTTTATGGACGCCACCAGTTCCGGCACCGCTACTTCCATTCGCCGCCCCCGCACTGCTAGATACTCCTGGAATCACGGAGGAGTGTGAAACATTTGTCGCATAAACCCCCATTCCTTGGGCGGGATAGGCCGGAAGTATATTGTCATCATCACCTTCTGCGTCACTATCCTCCCCCCCTTTACGATGAATGTTCTCAATATAATCCTTGATTTGTTTGATTTTCTTACCGGCTTGTTGTATGACACCGCTGTTATTCCCATTTTCATCGGATATGCCAGTAATTGCGCCGTTGGGAGATTGTAACAATCCTCTCTCGGTTCCGGTGGTGTCGCTATTGCGCGGTATCTTTAGGGTTCGGTTGCTGCCACCGCCACCGCCACCGCCACCGCCATTACGGCGATTGTAAAGTTTTCCATTTCCATTTCCGTTTCGTGTATTGTCGTTATTGCTATTATCGGCGGAATATTCCGAAAAACCTAAAGATGTCATATTCTTCTATAAAAAAATGAGATTTTAATTCGGTGTGAATTCTCTTAGTTATATACGAAAAATATATTTGTTATGTATATAAGACGAAATGGTGAAATTAAACAAAGGACTCACTTTAGGTGTTTTACTCGTTCTCATCGTTGTGATGATTCTTAAACCCAACCTTCTCGGGTTTTTGTATAACAACGTTTTAGGCAAACTCATTTTTGTGGCCGCCGTTGTGTTTCTCTCGTTGAAGCATACTGCCGCGGGTCTATTGGCTGTCGTATTTGTCGCGATTGTTGCGTCAATGAGCGGCTACCACGGTTTTGAAGGAATGGACGTGCCCGAGGACAAGAAGAAGTCGGAAGAAGAGGAGGAAGGCTTTGATGGCGAGAAGAAGAAGTGTGAAGGCGAAGACTGCAATACCGACAAGGAAGGTGCCGAGATGCAGAAGCCCGATATTGTCAAGGACATTGAGAACCAACTGAAGGCCAAGTAAGCGCACGGTGCTTCGTGCTCGCGCGCTCCGCGCTCCGTAATAGATAAGACACGTGTAGAGACGCGCAGAAGCGTCAGACACGATTCCGTGTCATATCTATTGAATTATATCTCGCATAATAGTAGTAGACGATGAATCTAGAGTATAATATCAAGTATATTCTCTCGTGGGTATATCATAATGTTATTCAAAGTGATGCGACTGGCGCCATCGTGCGAATCTTAATACTCATTGGTCTCGTATCGTTATTGGTGTATCGGGAGTTTATTTTATTCATTCTTCTTTGTATTGTCGTAATTTCGGCTGAGGTGTTTCTCGGGGCGGACGCGGTCACGGACGCAGACTCGGTAATGAAGGGTCTTCCTTCACTGGTCAATGTGTTTCCCCGCCGTTTCGTAGACAAAGACGAACTCACCACCGGCATTTCTGTATATGAAAATGACCATCACGCCGAGGCAGCAGGACGTGAAGGGTTTTCGATTGGAATCATCAAAGGCGATGACTCGGGGGTTGACCACCGACGCTATAATAAATTCGTGGAACAAGACAGTCGCGATTTCACCGATAAATATTTCAGTAGCAAACAATGCTCGATTGGAAATAGCGCAGGAGGCGTCACGATGTTTGGCAGCAATGAACTTCTTGGAGATTCACGCACTGCGCAAATTAGCGGCGGGATTTACAACTTCGCAGGAAAGTGGGTTTCGAATGAGCCAAATGACAACGCCATCAACGGAAAGCGTTATACCTACTTCAAAGAATGTGTTTACGACCCCATTACGCGATACAATTTTCGCGATTTTAAAAAAGACGTCTATAACAATATCAACAAGGACATCATCAATATTCAGCGGTGTCTCAATCGGTTCAATACCAATATACTGTTTGATACACAGACAGATGACGCCGCAGGTTATAGCCGACGGTTGACAAAATTACAGGATTCGACAGTGAAAGGTGCGCTTTCGTCCATTTCATACGTATCCTTGATTGCGGGAGGAAATGACAAGCCAGCAAAATTTTCGAATATTCAACCTCTGAATCGTGGAAATAATGCGGACAACGCAAGTGAAACTACGTATAGCGCGCTTCTGAAAAAAACCATATCCAAAAGCTCAGAAAAACAGCGTGAGATTGAAATCTACGGTAAAGTATACGGATATCGTCAACGTATCGACCAGATACTGGAAATGATGCGCAAACAAGCCAAAAATGATGCCGCCAATATCGATACGATTAACATCTCAGAAGAAGTAGTCGAAGAGTTGCGTTTGATTTTGTCCTATCTCGCAATTATCGAGAGAACCAATGCGGTGATTTTGTTTGAAGAGAAAAATGGTTATTATAATACGACGAATACCGAGGTGACCGGTGGAACGAACAAGCTTGAACCATTATCACAAACGGCTGGTGTAGGAACGATTAAGGGCCACAATAACATATTCCGCGTCCCTCTTCTTGACGACACATATAACACCAATGATGAAAAACGGTATATCTACGGAATCACGTATTATTTTGATAAGGTAGTTAGCACGACACCTTACGCCTAACCAAATACAATTAACACATTGTTCGACACACAGGACGTATTTTATTATATATATAATCTTTAAGGATTATGAAACTACGAACTGTTTTAATATTGATTTTAATGGCGTGTATCGTCCTGGCGACGTCGGCATTTGGCGCATACCAGGACAGTATCGGGAACGCAGACGCCGAGAGAATCGCGAAATCCAGGGCCGTTGCGAAAAGTCAGGTCAACCATGGCGACAAGTCCGTAGTGGGCGCGTCAGGCGCAGGCACCGCGCATAAACAAAGTCTCTCGCACTTGGATATCTCTGAAAAGGCGGACGGGCCCTATGTGAAAGAAGGCACAAATGCGTATCGCGGGAAGGCCGGCGGGTATGACCTTCGCGATACTTACGATAGCGACGACAGCGACAGCGGCGAGAACGGCGACACGGGCGATGGCGCCGAAGGGGGAAGCGAATTCCAACGTAAAATAAAGTATATCACCACAATGTTTGAAGAGATATTTAGTAAGTGGAAATCACAAGATTCGGTATTGGCGCCCACCAGTGTTGAATTGGACCCGGATAATCCTCTCGGGTCAGAAGGATTCCGAATCCGCGAGAAGTTCAAGAAGGGTGCGCGTCAAGGAATGCGTAAACTGAAAAATGCCTTTCGTGGGCGGTTTTAAATCTATGGTATTATTAGTATTCGTATGCCAAGTTCAAAGAAAAATCGTAGTCTTCGTCGGTCGTCGTCGGTGTCGGCAAAAATGCCAGTGGCGGCACCGGCAGCGGCATCTGGGGCGCCTGCGGCACAAAAACAAGTCGGCGGCGCCCCCGGTTCTATCGCATCGTCGCCTCTGATTCCACCCATCACTCTGAAATCATTTACGGATTTGTTCTCTGGAAAAACGAACTTTTTCACACTTCAGTCACCGGCCAACAATATTATGAACTCACGCGTGCTTACCGCGATGCATAACTTCTTCCATAACCTGAATACAAGCACATTTTTCGCCGGTTTTGTGATGATTATCCTGAATATCGGATCGCGATATATTAATTTGGACTTGAATTCATCTACCGAATCGTGGATTAAATACTTGATGAGTAAAGAACTCCTTGTATTCGCAGTGAGCTGGATGGGAACACGTAGTATCTATTACGCACTGGTGATTACCGCGTCCTTTACGATTATCGTTGACCACTTGATGAATATGGATAGCAAGTATTGTGTGATTCCGACGAAATTTAGAGATTTACATACAATGGCACCTGAGAAGCACGGGCCAGAGAAGAAGGTGACGGATTTAGAAATCAGTAATGCGCTTCATACGCTCGAGAAGGCGAAGAAAGAGAAGGAAGAAACCGACCATTTAGAACTCGTGAAGTATCACCAGTTGTTTAAAAGCGACACATTTGAATCGTCGCAACCGGCGAAAGTGGGGGGCGGCGGCGGCAAAGCGTGATTCGGAGTCGGAGTAAGCATGTAGAATGGAAACCCAGAACCAAAAATCGAAGAACCCGGAAATCAGAGGACCCAGAAATCGGAAACCCCGCGGAGCGGAGCGAGTGGAGCCGTAGGCGAAACGAGTAAAGCGACGCGGAATATAATAGAATGAGTATATAACGAATATAGGCATTCTGTATTGATAATAAATACAATGACGCAGCCGTATATTGCCGTTACGGAAATTGTAACGACCATTGATTCAAATATAGACTCTTATATCTCCGATTTGGCCGAACGGGGAGCATTGCCTCAAATTCCCGTAAATGGAGTGGCCGACAATTCGGCGCGACCGAAATACGTCCCCGGTAATGTTTCATCCGCCCTGAAAATCCAATTACTTGAACAAATGGTTTACCATCGCGCAGGTTCAACCAATAAAAATCCACTTGAACTCTTTATTCCTACGCAATACAAAATCAACCATCAAAAAATCGCGGACTATTTCGCGAAGAATGCGGGCAATGATGAGACACGGGCGTTGGTGGCAGATGTCGTCAAGAGTTACGGGAACAACTACAATAGTCTCTTTTATAAGCATACGATTCGGGGGAAACCTGCGGCTGCGGTTTCGGTTGCGGCTACGGCTACGGCGCGCGGAGAGAGCGGCGCGACCGACCTAGATAAGAAAACCGCAGACACCATTCAAGGCAAAATCGATAAATGGCACAAGGATTATACAGAATGGATATTTTATGATAGCGCAAGTACCTTTTTCATTCAAGAACGTGAACTCCCGCGCGATGAAATGTTTACACTGAAAATCAGCGTGGATGACATATTCTCGAGCACGGGCGCGAGCACGGGCGCGGGCGCGGGTGGCATAATAAAACTGGTGGATGAAATTGCGAAGAAATACGATGAACTTAACAAATTGTATGTAACGGAGGGGGAGGAACCAATGAATTTTATTGATAATATAAAGCACTATAAAACATTTCTAGAGAAGGTCTATGATGATATTGGAATACATTTCAATGAGCCGATAGATGTTGAGATTCGTGAACGCAAAGACCGAATTCGTAGATACAAATTTGACGAGGATATCAAAAAAAAATTATATGACATCTACGGTCAAATAAAGGTAATCACCGATGGGTTACAGTTAGATAATCTTCCTTATCTTCAAGTCAATGAAATCATCAATACATTCTTAAAGATAATTTACGGCGAAAATGAAAAATTCAAAGACTTGATTGGAGGACAAGACGTATTTGACAGTTTCGATGAAGCCATTGGTAAGAATAACTCCATTGGAAGAGGCAAAGACGATGAACCGAGAAAATATTACAAGACATACAAACTCATCCAGTATATATACTGGGTACTTGGGAATAAACTAACCGATAAATTTGACCCGTTTAAAAACGATGACACTGTAAACAAGGATAAAGATGAATTGAGAACTCTTGAGAGTTCTCGATCTGCGCCCGGTTATGGAAATAAAATACGCGAATTAGCGAATACTAAATATGTCACAAATCTTATAGAAGAATACAAAACCGGCGGAGATGATAAAATGAAAGAATTCATACAAAATTTTATGAAATTCAATATAGATATACAGAGTTATTTTGACATCAATTTGGAGAAACACATTTATGGCGATATTTTACACGTTCTCGACCGGGATTTTAAAAACAAATCTTCCATCGACCTCTCTTTCGGCATTGACCTCCTTTTCTACGTATTATACGATGTAACCCACGAAGTCATACGTGAAATCCGGAAAAACCAAATCAGTTTCGACAAACTCAACGAAGCCAAGAACCCCGATATCCAGAAATTGCGCCAAGAGATTCAATTGAAAGAGCGCAAACTGAAAAATATATGTAATCTCATCGCGCAAAAGGGGCGGTTTCAACCCAGTGAAGTCATACCAGACAGTGCCCAGTATTATTATCGCGACGCGGGCGGTGCGGGTGGTGCGGGTGGTGCGGGTGGTGCGGGCGGTGCGGACGCACGCAAAGCCGGTCTCGTCAACCCCGACACCTACCGCGCGAACTGGTCCGCGAAGTTGACCTCCAATAAAAAAATCGAATTCACAATTTCTGATATGAAGAAGAAGTTGGACCAATCTCTCGGATTATCGGGTGCGGTGGGTGTGCCTACGCCGAAAGACCAGGCGAATTTGAAAGAAAGTATCACGAAACTAATCAAATACAATACGATTCAAGTGGTCGGGATGTTATTCGCAAAACCGCGGCATATATGGTATTCGCCAAGTATTCGGCAGAGTTTTTTATCCCCTACCTCCAAATGGGCGTTTTTTCAGTTGGCCGCGCCTGAAATCGTGTCGGGGCGCGGGATGAAAGAATTCCTTGCGAAACTCAATGAACCGCCGGCGGCGGTGGCGGCGGCGGCAGTGGCAGGGGGCGGAGGTGCCGGTAGTTCTCGGATAGATTTGATACTCACAAAAAAACCGGTGGACGGAATTTCTCTCGAGGGAGGCGGAGCGCCATTATGCGTATTCAATATTGACGCCGAGAATGGACCTCAAATGTTGCCAAAAGGCGCGAGAGGGGAGGTGGATGGTGACGCGACGACCGACGCGCGGTTTCAGAATCCTGCATTTTCGGATACGACGGCGGCGGGAGCGGCGGCGGGCACGGTGGCGGGTGCGGCAAAAGGAAGCGACGGAACGATACCAGATGGCGCATCATTTACAGATGCGTTAGCACATCAAGCAAAAAAATTATTCCCATTCCAAAAACCCGATGCTGCCAAATGCGCCACCGCGCGAGGACAACTTGGCGAAGCATTTAATGAAATGTCGGAATTGGCCGCGAATTCGTTGAAAGATATCGGGCTGGATATCCGAATGAAAATGGCGCCCGTTCCACCGGTGGTCACGCCGCCAATCCCGCCACCATTGCCTCCTCCACCTCCTTCGGCGGCAGCACAGAGAGCGGCACAAGCGGCGGCAGACGCGGCGGCAGCAAGGGCGGCGGCATTGGCACGGGCTCGTGCGGCGGCACTTGTTGTTCCCCCGGCGCCGGTTCCGCCATTGCCACCACCTCCGGTGCCTCCACTGCTACTTACACACGAACAGATTGTGGCGGCTGCTTGGAAAGAGGTAACGCGAACGAGCGGAAAGTTGAATCGGGCCACTATGACTGATTCGCGACGAGAACCGAATCGTGAATATGCGAAAAAATTATGCGAATACGCTAGGGTGAGTGTGGACCATATTTATAAAGTGAATGCCGCCATTGTCGGACAAGATATGGATGCGATTGACGCGGTGATGAAGAATATAGTCGTATCAAAGAATCCGCCTCCAGGGAACACGGCTGGTTATGTTATAACGCATTCCATTGGAGCGACGATTGGAAAGATTACCGGTAATGATACCCAAAATTATTGCGCTGATTTTAATGACCCAAATAAGTCATATCCTGATATTTTAAAGAGTATATTGGGTAATATACAAAAGACAGTGGAGGTCGATAAGGAATGTGTGGATGTTATCGTAAATAGTGTCAGTGTTATCCGGGCGATTATTAGTGCATACCAGGGAAGTATTACAGACAAAAATATATTGAAACAACTAAATGAAGCGGTTAGACTTATTAATGGATCTAAAGCCAACGTACACTCCCTCAATTTTGATATAACAACTATGAATAAAACCGAATTAGGAATCCTTCCAAGAATTAAAACGCACAGGGATAATTTGAAACGATTATCCGATAATTTACACGAGATAAATAAATACATCGGTGGAATGATGGGATTTTATAAACAAGTGGTGGACATTTATAAGCGCTTGGAGCCGGAGTTTTTACAGATAGAAACAGGCAGAGCTGCGGCGGCTGCGGCTGCGGCTGCTACTGCGGCTGCTACGGCTGCGGGGTTGGCGGCGGCGATAGCGGCAAAACAGAAATACGCCAGTAATCCAATTATAACAACCGCAAGCGCTCAGGCTACCACTGCTTCTGCCGCTGCCGCTGCCGCTGCCGCTGCGGTCGTGGGAGCAACTCTGGCGCAAGCCCTACAACATAAGAAAGATGCTGAAGATGCTTTGAAAAAAGCCGAAGAAGAAAGTCATAAAGCACTACTCACCGAGGCTCGTATGGATGCGACTAATAGCGCTGAAGAAACCCAAGAAATTTATGAAGCAGCCCTCCAACAAATACTGGGTTATGACCAATCTGACACTAATATAACTACACCTCTAAATGATATTAACAAGGCTGTCACCAATTCTAATAAAAACGCAACTGAAGCTTCTACCTATACAAATGTTAGCGACGCACGAAAAAAAGCCAATGAAGCTGAAGAACAAAAAAAAAAAGCAGAAGATGCTTTGAAAAAACTAGAAGATGCGATTAAAAATATTGATGCCGCTTCCGCTCCCTCTTCCGCTGCCGCTCCCGCTCCCTCTTCCGCTGCCGCTCCCGCTCCCTCTTCCGCTGCCGCTCCCGCTCCCGCTCCCGCTCCCGCTCCCGCTCCCGCTCCCGCTCCCGCTCCCGCTCCCGCTGCCGCTGCCGCTCCCGCTCCCTCTTCCGCTGCCGCTCCCGCTCCCGCTGCCGCTCCCGCTCCCGCTGCCGCTCCCGCTCCCTCTTCCGCTGCCGCTCCCGCTCCCGCTGCCGCTGTCGCTTCCGCTTCCGGTCCCGCTACCGCTTCCGCTCCCGCTCCCGCTGCCACTGCCGCTTCCGCTGTTGCCGGTGCCGTTGCTGCTGTCGCTGTGAGTCCATTGATTGTGTTTGGAGGACTAGTCATTGCCGCCGCGAAATCTATAGCAGATATACTTGATACAAAAGGACAACCACCCATTACATTACCACAAACCGGTAATATCAAGGATAAAACTACACAAATCATTGAACCACTATTACACGAAATGGAACAGAAAATAAATGAGGATGTCGCAGAGAATCAACGGTTTACAACCCAATCAAAGATAGAACGCGATGAATTGGATAAATTAAAACAGGCAGCCAATGCTATCCAAGCGCCGCCGCCGCCGCCAGTGCCGATGTCACAGCAATTGAGTAACGATATTCAAGATTTGGAAGGTTTATTACAAGGAGTAAATGAAGATATCGGTAGGTTGAATGATAGTTCTACGTCGTTACAAACGGAAACAACCATATTAATCAATGAAATAAGGCAGGATATCGGAAATATAACATCATCCACGACTCCACTCAATAAAGGAACATTTGACGGTATAAAAAACAAATCGGAGAGATTAACTCAACTATACAGCGAATTGAAAGCAGCGACAGAGCAATTGAAAAACGACATAGATAAAAAGAAAGAACAATACAATTTCGGATTTGATTCCACAAAACAGAAGGTCCTCGCCGGTATTCGACAAAGACTCACCGCAATCGTCGGCACACTCGCCCGGCCACCAACCGACCCCGTTGGCGCCGGATTGATTGAAAAAATCGACACATTGCTTGATTCCGTGAATTAGCACGGATGGTATGAATCATTTAGGTCAGTCGTAACAATTGCTTATATTTATATCGTTTGTAAATATAAGTAGAAATGGCGAGTGGTGCGGTAGCGGTAAAGTTGACGATACCGAAAAGGAATGAACATATAAAAGAAAGAAATATATTATATAAAAAATACGAAGAACTCGGAACACAAATCGGAAAATTGACGACACGACGCGGAGCGTTAGAGACACAAATTACGGATATTAATCTCGATAACGCAATGGACGTTTTGAATCAATTAGAAAATAATGTTCAAACGTTCAATACAGCGTGTCAAGACGCGCAAACCGCAATTGATGCGAATAACGAAGCGCTTCGGGAATTACTAGCCAGTATAACCACCGAAAAAGCGCATGCAAAGGCGACAAAAGCGGCGGCTGATGCTGCCGCACAAACCGCGGCGGAAGAGGCTGCCGCATTACAAAAGGAGAATGATTCATTACAAGCATACATCGCGTCGTTAGAAACTCAACTACAAGGCATCAAAGATATTAAATTAGATGAGATTAATGGTCAGATACAAACCAGCACGACTACTATCAATCAATACGAACCCGCGTTAGATGATTCTGTGTCTAGAGCAGGTGAAGCCATATCGCAGGCGACGAGAGATTTGATTGCCGCATTTAAGAAGGATACCGGGAAAGAAGTGGCAACAAAAAATCAGGAATTTAATGCTTTGAATAAGGAGTTTGTCGACGCAAAGGAAGCGATTGTAACGGGTTTGAATGCGAAAATCCAGGCGCTTCAAAGCGTTGCTAACGATGCGAATGTAACGGCGACACAAATAAATGCCGCCTTGGAAGCCGATAAAAAGAACCCGATTGATGACACATCTCTCGGCGATATCAAGGGACGCGCCGCCGCTCTCGCTGCTGAATTTGGCACGAAGGCGACCGAATTTGCGAACAGAAAGGTGGAGATTGAAGGGAAGATAGGGGAGGATAAGGCGCTCGCAGAAATTCGTAAAGAGATTGAAGGATTGGAAGATACAGATGAAGGTAAAATAAAACGTAGACCTCAAAAACCCGGCAGTACGTATAGCACGATTGATATTGATAACTCTCCGATAAATGCTGTGATAAAAAGTGAATTAAATAAAGCCAGCGAAAAAACCAATTCGTCAATTTTAGACCCGATTATTACACGTATTAATAATTACATAAAACAATTTAACGATAAAATAAATAAGGTTCAAGGTGAATTAAATGAACTAAACAAATCAGAAGAACTCACGAAGTGTCAAGACCGTTTAAACGCACTAAACGAAGCCAAACGCGCGTATGAAAAGCTTATTAACAATGAAAATGACCGGCTCATTATCTTGAAATCCAAAGAGGCAGAAGCAAAAGCTACTGCTGCACAGTCTAGAAGTGCTTCACCTTCGCAACAAAATGAAGTTTCCGACGCAGACGCAGAATCGTCTGTTTCCGAAGAAAAACGAAAACCAGGACGCAAGTATTCCATCTTTATACCTACACCATTTATACCTACACCAATTCAACAAAAAAAACCTACTAGTAGAACCGAAGCTGCTGCTGCTACTAACCCCGAGGAAGATGCCATTGACCCAAATGTATTGGAAATATTTGTATACGAAGACGAGAACGATAAAAAATCGGGAGGTGCGTCTATGGGCGCTAAAGGAGAAGGATTCATTCAACGCGGTGGAGAACCACCCAAGGTTGCGAAAATCATCAAAGTCAAAAAAATCACCCCGGAAATACAAAAACTGTTTTTGTCGTTTGAATCACCAAGCAAAACCCTTACATCTGATTTTTTAGATAAAATAGAGAAAAATACACAGTCAAGGGAGGTAGTTGACGCACCTAAGGAGATAGACGCTGAAATGAAGGAAATTGAAAAAAAAAAGGAGGAATTCATTCAAAGCGATGATACTAGTGATTTTTTTGAAAGTCTCGGTAAGAAAGTAGACCATAAAAGCACAATTATGAAATTGATGAAATGGATGACTACCGAACTAGGTAAGAGTGAAAACAAATACGAAACATTATATGGAGACTTATGGAGGTTTATGTATTACGCAGATTGTGTAATTATATTAAGGGGCGTTATTAGTGACTATGAGAGAAAAATGGATTCCGGCGTAATAAAACAAGGCGTAATAAAACAAACAGAAACTCAAACAAGAAATGATAAAGAAAAAAAAGGATTACAACAAATTTTAGGATGGACCGCTCGGTCGACAAACACTTTATATGATAATCTTTTAATGGAGATTTCAAAATGCGAAGAACAAGTAAATGTTAACGGCAAACTAGAATTAAGAGATACAGGAAAGTATTCTAAATTTATTCATAAACGTTTTGAAGGTAGAGGTTATCGCTTTATGTTAAATTGGCTTATTTTAATCGCATTACACGTTTACAACGCAGAATCAGATACTACAGAAAAATCGACTTTACTTGAGCGTTGTGGAGAATTTATAGAAAAACTTCATAATGTATTCATTCAATGGATGTTAGTTCTAAAAAAAAGTAATCAGAGTAGTTTGGATGAGATGTTTGAAAGTACGAACCCCAAAATAGTATATACTGAAAAGGTTACGGAATTAATAAATAAAGATATATTTGGTGATTCAACGGTTAAGCAGTTTATTAACAAGATGCGTAAATATATGTGTGGTATGGTCAAATCTGGACAACGCCAAATTATTCATCTATCTAGCAGTAAGACACAAAAAGCAGAATCTCCTGACTTTAAGAAATTATTATTACAAAGAGGAAATGCTAAATTACGTACAGACGATGAATTACGTACAGACGAAACCAATGCTAAAGACTTACATGATACCTTAATTGCAAAATTTACCCCCAAAGATAAGGACAAATCTGGACAACGCCAAACGATTCAACCATCTAGCAGTACGAAACAAAATGCAGAAGGTAATTTCCTTGACACATTATTAAAAAGAAGAAATGATTTATTAGTTACGGACCAAACCAGTGCGGAAAAATTACATAATACCTTATTTGATAGAAATAAAGCCAAGTCAATTCAAGGAGGCCACAAACGCACCCGCAAGCACCGCACTCCCGCCTCGTCTACTCCCGCCCCCGCGACCCGGCGGCATCGCGACCAATCGTCTTCCGCTCATAAACGCACAAGACGACGACGCTCACACTAGAACATAACCACCAGCCTGCGTTTATCGTGGCGTGTATCCCCGTATTTCGTCTGGTAATAATCTTCAATGACCTTGGCGTAGTCTACCTCGCGAGTCTCGTTTTTGTCGTCTTCGCCTTCGCCTTCGCCGTCGCCGTCGCTGTCAAATCCTTCGGTTCCGCTCTCGCTCTCGCTCGCGCCGTCGCATGTGTCCATACGTCTTTGTTTTACGACATACAGTGTCATTTGTTCGTGGTTTGCCCACAAATCAATGACGCGCATCACCTCGCACATTATCGTATAAGAGTCCGCGCCCGTTTGGGGCGTGTAATAGCATTCATCCACACGCGGGAAAAACAGTGGTGTGCTTGTATGGTTGGTGTCGTATTGGACGAGGTGGTTCTTGTGTGTCGTTTGCGACGCGCCACATCCGTTCCCGCTACCCCGGTATACCTCGATAACCACATTATTCTTCGTGAGATTCGTGTGGATGATTTCCCGTAGATACGCCGACGCCCCTGTATCTGTGTCCCTGAACACCACCACGACTTTTGACGCCGGGGTCGGTAACGGAACCGTCGTGCGCCATACATCGCGCGACCATTCGCGTTCCGGGCGGTCAACGGTATCATTTCGCGCGAGGATTGCGGGGTAGATTCGCGGCACGAGACGGTGTGCCGTCATTTGGCAGTATAAACTGTGCGTATCTTTCGGGAAACATGTCCCGCCGAATCCGCGTCGACCATCCGGCCCCGGAACCTGGAAATGCGACGTCCCCATCCGCGCATCTTGTTTGGCCAGTGCGACGACCGTATCATAATCCGTGCCAGTGGCGGCGCAAAAGTCGTAGAATTCGTTCATCAGCCCGACCTTTGCGGAAAGAAAGCAATTCTTCATCAGTTTCAGCATTTCTGCTTCATTGGTCGTTGTAAATGTGACCCGGTCCGAAACAATTGCGCCGTTCTCTCGGCTCTCCGTGATGAGCGCTTGGATACGGCGCTTGAATTCGGCATCGCGGGCGTCGTAGCGAGTGTCGCGAGCGCCGTCGTCGTCCACACGCGCAGGTATGCCAACAACCCATTCTTTCGTCCTGCGAAAATCCTCCTCCCAGTTTGCTTCCGTGAGGAATTCTGGCATAAAATAGCATTCGTGTTTCGCTGCGAAACTTACTGGAATCGTGCTTCGGATGATTTTGTATGGATTCGCGGGACACTTCGCAATCGTGTCTTCAAGAATTTGCGTATAACACGATCCATCGTGGTGAAGAGGGGTCGGCACACAGATAAATAAGAGGTCGCATTCGCGGTCAAGGTCTTCTAATGTTATACCTGGGGGGTCACACGCTTCAGGGCGGATATCATAAATTAGGGGGGGTCCGCCCCCCCACGACGGATTTACGGTGGCAATCGGCCCAGAAATGGAGTCAACTCTTTCCCCAATCGCACCCCGTGTCCCGCATTCGCTGGGCATTGAGCGAAGCGTCAATCGTAGGGGGGCGGACCCCCCCCCTGTGAACAACCGTGTCGCTCGCCCCACAAACCCATTTCCAATAATTCCGATTTTCATTAACTGTCGTTCGTTCTCTCAGTGTAGTAATCAATAATAACAATACGTGTTTAATATTGATTTGTTCATTTCAAGACGACTCGGTGTCCTCGTCCGCGTCCTCGTCCGCGTCCTCGTCCGCGTCCTCGTCCGTATCCTCGTCCGTCTGTTTGATATTATACATATCCATAATAATATCTGTCATATGCTGAACGTAGCTCATCTCACTACCAAGTCGTGTCCCAATTGAGTCCATAATCGCAACGGTGATAAATAGACGATACAGCGACCTGCGAAACATCATCCCGTAATTATTCAAGATATAGTTGATTTCGTAGATTTCAGCCACACCGAAGAACTTCACTTGCGGTGTCGTATAATTGATTAAAACGCGCATCAGTTCATCACGTAGTTGGTTGAATTTTTCGGGACCAAGGGTTGCTTTTACTAACGTTGCTTGTCCACCGTATCCACTGATTTTGCCGTTATCCGTCTTCGTCTTACGCGCAGCCTCTTCCGACAATTCGCACGTCATAATCAAGTCGATGATTTTATTGTATCTCCTTTGGTAGGTATATTTTAGCGCCTTGAATAATATTTCTTGGTCGCTTCGTGTCAAATACCCAATAATTCCGAAATCCAGGATTCCAATACGATGGGTTGGTTCCGACGATGGCGCATCTGGTGCCGCTTTAATAAACAAAATATTTCCCGGATGAAGGTCTCCGTGATAAATCGAACTACAGAATGCGGCCTTGCCATTGAATCCCGCGAGCACTTTCGCAAACGTGTCATTATCTGCCGGGTCGATTTCCGTTATCTTCATTCCGTCGATATATTCCATCACAATGATGTCGGGGTGTATCGTTTCTGTATAATCAGGGTATGGTTTCGGAATTTTCACCGTTTCGTAGTCCTTCCACCGGTTGTAGTAAGTCGTTATATTCGCGAGTTCTTTACGAAAACAGACTTGGTCATTGAGAGATACAATATTCTGGAGAATCAGGTTTTCCACGTTTAATGTTTTCATATAAGGGACATACTTCGTGAGTTTGGCAAATACGACGAGATTGTTCATTGATGCATTGAAGTTCTTGCGGATGTTTTTGCGAAGATACTTGACGACCACGCGGTCGCCCACGCCGTCCGTGCCGCTGCCCGAACCCTCCGGAGGCAGTATACGCGCCCGAAATATCAGCGACATCAGCCCCGATTTTATGGGGCGATAGTCATTTTCAATGCGAAGACGTCCGTAAGGCCGACATTCGGGCGACCTCGCCTCTAACTCTTTCAGTTCGTTGATGTCGTATTCTTCATCGGAATACGTTACACTATCGGTATACTCACTAAAGAATTCGTTGAGTTCGTGAGAGACGATATTGCGGTTGGTTGCGAATGCTTGGAATATTTTTACATACATCATATTTTTCGCTGCGAGACGGCGACTTACATCCATAATTGCGTGGTTGCGTGATTTCCATCCCACTTTGTATTTGATGAACTCCGAGAGACCGATATAACATGACGACATCGTGAACCATAATGCGCGGAATAAGTCGCGACACGACATTTTATAATAGTATTCTTCAGTTCGTTTGACGTAGTCATCATATCCTTGTTGGTCGGCTGCGGCTGCGGCGTCGGCATCGGCAGCATCGGCAGCATCGGCAGCATTGGCGTCGTTTGTGTGAGGAACGTCGGTGGCATTCTTTTCACATTCTAAATATTCTTGTAGTAAGTCGTCCATTTTGGTATAATATATATGAGTTATAATTCTAATACATATTACGCTAAATAACGAATACGCGCGTCTGCGTATGCGTGCGAGTGTGCGTGTCCGTGATTATCATCGCAGACTTTCAATGGCGACTTTCAACCGAAAATACATTTTTTTGATAAGAATCCCGATGGCATTTTCCATTGCGACGGTGAGCTCATTTTGTGTGTCCGGTTTCAACTTGAACATATGAAGCACTTGAAGCGTCGCGGTCGTGCCTGCACCCACGCCCGTATCCGAGCATTCATTATAAATATACTTTTGGATATACAAAGGATATTCCAATAATCGGTATTTCAATGCCAGGAGTTCGCTATGAAATTCATAGGGGATACTCTTGCTTGTAAAAATAATCTCAGTATTTCCATTACTCGCATATCGTTTTGCGATTTTGGTGGAGACATACATATACGTCTTGAACCCTCCTAAATCTCCGCCAATATCTTTGAATTTGTATAATATCGTGTGCTCGGATGCGTCATCGGGGCAAGGTTGAATATCAATTGTTTCAATGATGTCTTTATTGACTTCCAGCAACAATTTATGGATATTGATATTGATAAGCGAGAGAATATCGAAGTTTGGATTATGATAGTTGTATTCCAATGTGAATAGTTTCATTTCTGGGTTTTTACCAAGACGCATATCATTTTGTGAACATATGGATTTGAAGTGAGTAGACGACGATGACGACATTTACGTGGAAGTGTGCTTATTTATAATAAGTAGGGATGTTTATATCCCTTTCTCACTCGTTACGGTGTTTCGCTTCGTCGCTCCACACCTTCACTCGTTCGGTTTGTCTCTCTCGCTACGGTGTTTCGCTTCGTCGCTCCACACCTTCACTCGTTCGGTTTGTGGGCGAAATTGTAATTCATATTGTAACTACTGTATAAATAATAAAAAACACGAGGTCGCCAGCCGTCGGAAATACCGGCGAAGCAGCGACGCGAGAGAACGACGCGAAGCGGAGTGAATGAGCGAGCAAGAGTGAATATGGACGGCGGACTATATTCGCAATAAAAAACGAGAATATAGTTCAAGATAGATAGTTCAACATAGAATACCGTATACAAATCCGCCGTCCATATTCACTCTTGCTCGCTTCGCTTCGCTGCTTCGCCGGTATTTCCGACGGCTGGCGACCTCGTGTTTTTTGGTTATGCTCTGGTTATGCTCTCGTTATGCTCGGGATATGCTCTGGTTATGCTCTGGTTATGCTCTCGTTATGCTCTGGTTATGCTCTGGTTATGAACTGGTTATATAACGTAGTTCCGTCGTTGGGGGGCGGAACCCCCTAAGAAATAATTTTTACAAATCGCGGATGTGAGTGGACGAGTGTAACGAGTCTGCGAACGCAGCGATTTGTAAAAATTATTAGAGGTCCATACTCACCGTATTTCTCTCCGACCTTGGTCTACGTTTTGATTTATGAGGGACAGACTCTTGAGGAATATCACCTAAACTGGAAACATTAATCACGGTAGGTTCAAGTGAGATGTCGTCACCGGCGCTATTGCCGCCACTTCCCGTCATTCCAGAAAGAATATTTTGAAGCATTGTGTTGCCGCCATTGCCATTGCCATTGCCTTGGTCAGTCATTGAACTACTGCCACCACCCGGCTGAATATTAATTGTCTTGGTCTTCAATCGCGACATCATATCAGACACATCCGTGCTTGGACCACGCATCTCAGGTCGTCGCGCCCTCTGTTCTTGCGATGGTGCTGACATCGGGGTCGGCATCGCGGTCGCGCCTGGACGAACAGGTGGTGGTGGCGCAACGGGGCCTTTGGTCGCAATGGGAGGAGGAGGCGGGCGATGTTGTGCGTAAGGAGGCGGCTCGTAATTACGGCCACCGCCGCCGCCGCCGCCGCCGCCGCCACCGCCAATGATATCATTCATAAAGTTGCCAAACCCGGACCCGCGCGCACTCGGGCCGCCACCGCCGCCGCCACCGCCGCCTAGGTTACCCGACATCGACGAAACAGCCGCCTGCGTGAATTGCTGCATCAGTTCAGGGTTCTGTCTCATAATATCATCCATACCAGGAAGCGCTGATTTAAACATCGTATTCGTCATATGAAGCATAATTGCGCTGCCACCTAACTGAAAGAGCAACTTCAATTCAGGCGACATCTTGGCCTTGGATTTGTATTTCTCGTGAAGTTCACCGAAGATTTCGTCGTATTCGGTAAGGTTCTCATTGACTTGCTCCGACCATCCCTCCAATTTTAAGTCAAAGGGGTCAAATTTGTTGTTCAGGAATTCGAGACCAGTAATACAAGCAAGAAGCATCTTCCCCTGGAATTTTACACTATTCTTGCGCTCACGCTCCTCCATTTGTGTGTCGTATTCACCCTTCATCTCCGCATACGAAGAATCCATTGAATATCGTTTGGTGAGTCCAACACCCTTCTGTTCCAATTCTTCAAGTTTACGAAGAAGTTTGAATTTCTCTTTCAGCATTTCTTCTTTGGAAAGCTGAGGAGTCGGGTCGATGTTCGCATCAGGGTCAAGGGGGATGTTGTTGAATTTGCCATAACCATCCCACGTGCGATTCTCTGCGTCTGTATTGGATGTGGATTCGCCTAAATGAATCCCGCCTCCTCCGTCGCCGCCGCTACCGCTTCCTTCGTCAGATTTATTCAGATTAAAGATTCCGCTTAGAAAGCCACCACCACCACCACCACCGCCACCACCACCACCACCACCACCACTGTCGCCGCCGTCTCCGTCACTTCCACTCCGTCGCTTTGGCGCTACATTGCTTAAATCATTGAGTTCATTTTCAAGGGCAGTAAGTTCACTTAAATCGATGTCACCACCACCACCGCCGCCGCCGCCGCCCTTACGGTCACTGTCTTTGAATTTATTATTCATCAGAAGTTCAATACCACCTCCGAAACTACTACCGCCACCGCCGCCACCGCCACCTCCCGATTTACCAAACGTAAATGTTGGCATCGTATCCAATGCGCTTAAATCAATCTCTTCTGCCATCGTATGTCAACTATAAAATGGAATATAATACAACTACGAGAAGAATCTTTATACTCAATTTAATATGATTCAAATAGACAATATTATTTCATTTGTTCCGCACTATGAACTCGCCATAACCCTTGTAAAAAACAATCCGCGAGGTCATCCTTTTTCTTATGTTTTTCAAATACGGGCATCCATTTTATGAAATCCGAATTGTGTTTGCGAGATATTTCGCCGAGAGAACGGCATACGATGATACCCGATTTCTTACGGTCTGCGTAAGTGGACGCATCAACACATTCTTCTACTGCGTCGTCGGATGCGCCAGGTGTCACGATCGTAAACAGTTTTAATTTACACGATGCGGAGATGAACTCGATATGTGCGATATCTTTCATAATAAAATACTGCGTAATCATTCCTTGAAGTGTCTTCATCCGAGAGGCGAGTGTGCTGATTTGATTTTCAATAATCATCATATCGATGACCGCCGGTGCCGCCGTATTCGCGGAGAAGAGTATCGCGTCAAGATGCTTCATCATATTGCGTCCATAGGTGATTAAATCCAGGTCGTGAGCGTAGAGATAATTTGCCTTCTTGGGTCGCGCGACGGAGCCGCCATTCGCGCCATCGCCACCGCCGCCCGCAATACGCATCAAATACTTGGCTTCATCAAACGGTTCAAGAAAATCTCTCGCAAGGGTTGTTTTGATATCTTGGACGAGGTCGGCTTTTCTGACTTTTAGATTCTGCGCCGGTGCTTCTGTGTTGACAAATGGTGGCGGCGAGAGATTTGCCTTAATATCCATTAGTTCGGGGAGTTTCTTTTTATCGAGGATGGAGAGATTACGCTGGATGGGAAGAATCTCTCGCGATGGGATTCTGAATTTGGATTTCTCAGCGCATTTGTTGCATAGAATGCTCGTGTTGTTCGTTTCGCTCGCAGAGCGAGCTCCACTCACAACACTCGCACTAGACGATTCGTGTGCGAGGCCGGGCGAGTCTTGGTGCGGTGGACCTTGCGAGTCTTTGTGCGCAGGAATCTTTAAGTTAGCCGAACGTAAAAGGAGCGACACCTCAGGTGAAGCGAGTGGCACGTTCGGCGATATCCACTTGGCCAACTTCCCGTCATTACTACACGTTCTCTTCGGAGCAGGTTCTGCTTCACACGGCGCAGCATTCGGTTCAAATCGTAAATCAATGACATCCCATCTCTCGATTTTGATGTGCTTGACGAGGGTGGATGGACTCGCCCCTGTAAATACGATGTCGTCTGGAATCGTGAATAAACAATACGCGAGATTCTTCATTCCGACATCAAAGCTGATAATTCGCATTTGTAAGAATTAGCATATACCAATGCTTACAAATAAAGGTTTATACTGGTTCGTCGCTCGTTGACACTTACTGTCTCGCCACTGCGCCGCCATTACGCTGCTGCTGCTGCTGCTGCTGCTGCTGCTGCCGTTGGAACGCCAAAACTTGCTCTTGTGTGATTTCTGGCGCAACCATTCGGGATTGAAGCGCCTCTCGCGAGAGATAGACATCTTTTAAATCACTCTGGACATACCCAAACGGTTCTCGTGTATCCATCACAGAGGAATACATAAAGGGTGGATTGCGATGATTTTCTTGTTCATAAGCATTCACGTCAAATGACCCGTGACCTGACATATTTACGGCGTCAACCCTGTTAATCGTGATAATCTGGTCAGCGTTCAGTGTTAAATAACGACGATAGTCCCAATTGGTCTTGATATTTTCTGCGCGGCGAATGGATTCATTTACTGCGTTGCCAGGCTGCCATCCTGAGAAATTGCGCCCATCCGTCATCAACGGCGGGAAGTCAAAATAAACATTATGACTCGAACTATAATTCTTGGACCAATGCGGTTGTGAATGCGACATTGTATCTATATTTGTATATTATGAGAATAAAATACTATTGTAATGCTTGAATCAACTCCGCTTTCTTCATTTTCTGGATTTCCGCGTGTTTTTCGGGGCGATCTTTATGTTTCTCCTTAAGTAAATAGCGTAATTCAGTAACAGACATTCCTGTGAAATGTGAGTGTGCGGCTGTGGCGGGTGCTGCTGCCGTTGTGGCGGGCACTTCTTCGGATATCTCCTTTTTATTAAGCATATCCATTACATCCAATGGTTGGTCTTCCGACGATGGAATTGTGCCTAAATCCACGGTAATCATTTTGGTTTCAGGTGAGGGAACCGAATTTACAGTTTCAACTACAAGTTCTTCTACCAATTCTGACACATTGGATTCTATGCGGTCGGTCGCTTCGCTTGCTTCGCTGGCGGCTTCGCTCGCCTCACTCGCTTCGCTGGCTTCGCTCGCGTCACTAGCTTCGCTTGCTTCGCTATCGCTCGCGTCACTGTCTGTCGTATCCTCGCTATCTGATGATATTTCAATAAGGTTACTATTCCGTTTATTTTGAAAAATCGCCGTATCGAAATGAATGATATGCGGTTCATTATACGCAACCGGTTTTTCTTCATATTCGCGATTCGTATTTTCATTTGCGTATTCAAGTATAATACTGTTTTGTGCGCCATTATGCGACATCGACGACGTATTCATCTGATACAAACGGTGTATGTCCGTCGACGATTCTTCTATAAATTGCTGTAAAATGAGCGCCTGTTCTTTGTGTGATTGTTCCAGTATCGTCAAACGAACCCTCATATATTGAAATATCGCATATGCCAAAAGAGAGCAAACGGCTAAACTAACAATAATGGTCAAAAAACTTAACTCGCCCATTCTCTCGTTGTGTGTTATGTAATATAATAATCTACGATGTTATATTTGAAAATTGAACGGAATAATGAATGAAATAAGGCGGATAGGTTTATGTTGATTTATCTCACCGTGAGGATATACATATTTCAACGTATCTATATCATAGTATTTTGTTGAATACTATGGTATAATGATTTTCTATAGACGCATTTGAAATTTTCCGTTAAAATCAATTATTTTAATTACAAAAGTATAATATCAACAAAATAATTTTATTATTTCTACTAGTTCAGTATTTTCCTCTCGTTCAATTCTAAAAATACATTCTTCCATAGTTTCTATTAATTTATCGAGTTTATCAACAATATCTATTTTACTTATATTAGAATCTGGATTGAAGCGGATAAATATCCACTTTCCACTATGTATCATATAAACATCATCATAACGAATTTCTTCATCTTTAATGTCATATCTTCGATGTGCGAATTCATCTGTTTCAACCGCAAGTATGGTATTGCCTATTAATTTACGATGGTCAATGCGCCTACGATGGACGCAATCACAACCACCGGTATATAATGGGGTATTATGTATAAATCCGTCAAAGTGGATATTAATATGGTTTCTTACCATTATTTCTTTGCTATGAGAGTATATTACTTTACTACGTAAATCATCGGGAAATAATCGTTTGAAACAAGTAGCACAATATCCGTCATAATGAGATGAACCACTACGACTATCTATCCAGTCAATACAATTGGGGCATCTTATTCCGCCGCCGTGTGCTACACATTTATCACTTCCACTTACAGCGCTTTTACCACAACCTTGTTCAATACACCTTTTCCCTCCGCCATGTTTTTTACATCTTTTTGTCAATCCAAGGGCACTTTTATCGCAACCAGGTTCACTACAGCGATAACCACCACCGTGAGCTACACATTTCTTATTTATACTTCGGGCACTTGTATTACAACCAGGTTCACTACAACGATAACCACCACCGTGTAATATACACTTTTCACTGGGTGGAACTGCAAATGTATTACATCCGGGTTCAGTACAATGATTTTTAACACCGTTTCGAAACACGTGAACCGTACATTTATGAGATGGTCCTCTGGCTGTCTTATAGCATCCAGGTTCGGAACATATTTGACCGCCATTATGTATTACGCATTTGTTAGACCTATATTTGACATGAATTTCACATCCGGGTTCATCGCATATATTTCTATCACAGTGTTCCGAACATTTATTACTCAGTTCAGTTCTGACCCTTTTATAACAACCAGACTCAATACACATCTTTCCACCATTATGTGATATACATTTATTTGAACGATATTGAACACGAATATTGCATCCGGGTTCATTGCAAAATTTTAGACCATTATTATGTTCTACACATCTACTTCTTTTATCGACAGCAGGGTTGTAACATCCAGGCTCATTACACATCAGTCCGCCGTTATGAGTTACACATATATTATAACCACGTTGCGAAATGTTATCACATCCAGATACATTACATATTTGCCTGTCTATATGAGATATACATTTATCACTTTTATATGTGGCTCTTTTATCACAACCAGTTTCATTACACATTTTACCGCCTCCGTGTGATACACAGTATTCACTTTTATATGCAGCTCCTTTATGGCAATCAGTTTGATTACATCTTTTACCGCCTCCATGCGATACACAGTATTCATAACCGTTTCGCGCATGGTTTACGCACCCGGATTGAGAACAACGATAACCACCTCCGTGTTCTAAACATTTACATTTTTTTCCAATTCCATATTGATTACAACCAGGTTCAGAGCAAATTTTTTTACTCATTAATATATGTTATAGTAGATATATTTATAAATCATTTTATCTAATTAAAAATTCGTATGTAACTGTAAAAAGTCCAGTTTGTAACCATAGGATATCATTTGAAAGAAACACTTTTCAGACAAAAATATTCCATTCAAATATTGTTTTTTTGATAAAAGTCCGTGGTCGGGCAATTGACAAAGTTATGAAATAAAGGCTTTTCAGCCAAAAATATTCGGTTCAAAAATGAAAAAAATAATAGATTATCGCCATCAATGGCGACCATTCATCGGGTGTTATACCCCCCCAATGGCAGCCTAACATAGAGGCGTAAAATGATGCTTCATACGCAATAATACGCAACATTTTACGTGCTTGGGTAAAACGGGGGTAGGCCAAAATACTTTTGAAACACAAAAAATGCGCGATTTGTGACTGACCAGTCACAACTTTTTTGGTCCGACCGATTTTTTTGTGACGGTAATTTTTTGCGTCCTCCGGCGCGTCTGGCCTCCCGGCCTATTTTCTCCCCCTTGTCTATACGCTCCCGTCATTTAGGCACCATTTTACGCAAGACTGAAATTACGCATATGTTCCATTGCGACACTTGTAACACCACAACCAATAACAAATTTGATTACAAGCGCCATCTTTTTCGTCAAAGCATCAACGGTTATGTTCCGAGAACGCCAAATGTAAAAATATGATTCACAGTCTCATAAGCGGTGTATCGGGGGGTCAGGACGTAAAAAACATCCCCCCAAAACCGAGGTTGGAAATTTGCGAAGTGTCGACCCCCCAAAAAACACCCATCAATGAAATCGTTCATATCGACCTCGGAATGGAAAACGAAGAAGGGGATGTCATTTACGACCCAAAACCACTTGGTCACGTGACCACCCCCGGCGACACTCGCGCCTTTACTTGTAGATATTGTAAACGTATCTATATCAACCGAACTGGATTATGGCGACATAATAAGAAATACGGAACGATGTGTATTACAAATGTCCTGGAAGCACCGCCGAAGATAGAAAACCCGGAAGAACTGAAGAGTATGATACAAACAATGATGCTGATGAATGAAGAGTTCAAGACACAGATTTTGGAATTATACAAAAAGAGCGCGGCTGCGATGGAATTGACGACAACCTATAATAACAATATGATGAACTGTAATAATAATACGTTTAACCTCCAGATGTTCTTAAATGAACATTGTAAGGACGCGATGAATATGAAGGAATTTGTGAATTCTATCCAATTAAACACGGACGACCTAGAAAGTGTGGGGAAACTTGGGTATGTAGAAGGGATGTCGAATATATTGATATCAAACCTGAATAAAACCGAACTTCATAAACGCCCGGTTCATTGTAGCGACGTGAAGCGGGAAATGTTTCTTTTGAAAAACTCGGGTAAGTGGGAACAAGATACACCGGACTGTGAGAAACTGACAAATGCGGTGCTTGCGGTGGAACATAAAAATGTCCAACTCATTGGGGAATGGGCCGCGTTACATCCGAATTGTATGGACAGTAATTCAAACGAGAATATCCAGTATTTGAAACTGTCAAAAACGATAACTGACGGTGCGAAGGATGGGAATATTAGTAAAGTGTTGAAAAAATTGGCGAAAAATGTATATGTGAACAAGGAAGTGGCGATGGCGGCCATTGCGGCCAAGGCGGCGAATTCGGACTTTTTGGACAATGGAATAAATACGGCATAAATACAATGTGGTATATGACGTAATAATGAATACGGCATATGACGAAATAATGAATACGACGGCAAGCGACATCCACGAGACACTAGCGAATTTCTTAAATTATCTAAATGCGTCATTGTATGAAGCACAGTTCACGCAACGCCACGAGCAAGCCCGCGCGAATTTGAACGCGATATACGACGCGGTCGCCGCTTCCACGGAGAAAGAGCCTACATACGAACAACTTGTTTCATTTTATAATGACATTCGTGTTCTTGAAAAAGTTACGGATACAGATGACCCCATTTATTATACGTATAAGCGATTGTTGCGCAGGTATATTGCGTTACTTGAAACGTCGACTACCCCTGAATAATCGCCCTGGCACTCTCCACGATTTCGCTTGGATACTCGAGGTCGCGGAGAACTTTCAACCCCCCCTTGATACTGGATATTCCGTTGGCAATCTTATACAGATACGCGCCCGTATCCGCACATACCGACATATGAAGATTGGTAATCGCTCCCGCGTTCCGCTTCTCGAGAAGTTCACAAAGTTCAATGTAATGTGTGGTGAGGATGAGGTCAACCCGCGGGTTCTTGGAGATGAACGCGATATACCCGTATGCGGCAGCGACGGCTTCGTATGGATTGGTCCCTGAATAAAGCTCGTCAAAAATACAGAAATGACGCGATGTGGGGTTGTCCATAATACATCGGAGAATTTCCATACAGCGGCGTGATTCGGCCTGGAAGAGACTGTCGCGTCCCGACGTATCCGGGATATTCAAGTAACAGTGAAGATAATCATAGGGTGTGATTTCTGCGTGCTTGTAGAACCCATAACCGATTTGTTGCGAGAGAATGATATTGAATAATGTCGACTTGATAACGGTGGTCTTTCCCGCGGCATTTGGGCCGGTGATGACGAGTTGTTTATCCAGGACGATGTCATTGGCGACGACTGCGGTGGCATTTGCGGCCTGAAGTGGTGCGTATACTTGAGAAATCAGTTTTGTAATACCGGATTTTTTTACAAAAGGGGCGGGCGGAGGCGGCAATACGGCCTCGCCATCGCCCTCGCCATCGCCATCGCCCTTGTCTTCGGCTTCTTCCTTAATGGGTGTCAGTGGGCGCACCTCGGTCTCGTCCTCTGCTCCGGCTCCGGTCTCCGCCTTTGTGAACGAACACACGTGGATTCTTCCGTCAATGACGAAGGAACGGCACGCCGTCAAATGCTCCATATACGCATTAAATCCAAAACTATATTCCAGAAGTTCATTTAAATCCGTCTGCGAAAACAGTGAATAATAGTTCTTCATTACATATCCAATCTGGAAGAATTTACTCACGGATACAGAAAACGGCGAAATATCTGCGAGTGCCTGCGTGACTTGGTTCAGTAAAGTATACTTCGCAGTGAGTTCTTCACGAAAGGGTTCGTAGGTCGACAAATGATACGTCTGTATGAGTTGAATCATATACGACATATTGACACCCGTCGCGGTAAGATACCCGTTGATGGTATGAATATGGGTATGAACCAATTTGATATTCTTGTAAAACCGAACACAAGCCATTATGTTCTGGTAGATTTGAAAGATGTAGAACACGACCGACATCATAATATACATCTTCTGTTCCACACTTACTGTCTCGAATTGTGTCATAAATTTACCCACTGCGTGCTGACTGATAATGGTTTTTAAAATATCGATATACTCCGATACCGAAACACTCAGTCCACGCATCATTAATACGAAGAAGGGGATGATTAACACAATCAATGGTGTCAATAGCGCTATCACAGGTGATGAAATATTATACAATGTCAGGAACTGAAGAAATGACGACGACCCGTTCAACTTGGAGAGGAAGGGGGTCTCGACGTAACTGAATTTCTCTTTAAAATCAGTGAGTTTTCCTGTTCCTCGGAAATCTTTCCAGGTCTCCTTCATTGTCGCAAAGGCTTCCACGGGGGTGGCGTGTGCGGTATTTTGCGCGATACAACGTTCCAGAATTTCATTGTCAAACATTTGAAGGAGTGTCTGAGTTTGTTTTAGATACTCGATATCCGTTGTATAATACTTGCTCCAGATGGGGAGGTGTTCGGTTCCGTAGACGGATGTGGGGGTGAACACGTAATGATACAGACCATTTACACTTGCGGATTCGGTATCGTCATCGTCATTGTTCGAACGCTGTTTCGGCTGTATCATTTCTAGGTCATCAATGATGGAAACCGGCAATTCGTGTAATTTCTCGGGGTCGGTATATGAAATTGGATGCTTAAAGACATCGACTGTGCCCGCGCCCGTGCCCGTGCCCGATGTCGATGCCGTCTTCGCGCCACAAAATCCTAAATGTTCCATCAATAATGCTTTAATATCTTCCGGTTCACGTGGTATTTCACCTACGGATTCACGCACATCAGTAATCAGCGAACATACACTAAAAGAACAAGAACCCTCGCTGGTCATCGCTATCGCTATATGATTCTACAGTATAAAATGAAGATAATCCTTCGTTTTAAACCTATTTATTTGAATACTAAACCCCCTCCATAAAATTCACTGGCAACTCGGTGATAATCGTACCATAGTATGTCTCAATCTCTTTCTTGATGCGCATATCGCGACGCGTAATGAAGTTGATGCCGACACCCTTGCGCCCCCAACGTCCCGAACGTCCAATACGATGAAGGTAGATATGAACATCCTGCGGCATATCAAAGTTAATCACCGTGCTAACCTGCTGAATATCAATCCCGCGCGCAGTCACATTGGACGAAATAAGAACACGGTGAACACCCGCCTTGAACTCCTGGTATGCCTTATCACGGTCCCCCTTCTCCATACC
>Ga0164293_10000576_pt1 | contig 29421 bp, 32 predicted proteins | sample GEODES118metaG_FD_111487 | JGI IMG/M metagenome (GOLD analysis project Ga0164293, IMG submission 111487) | Eutrophic lake water microbial communities from Lake Mendota, Wisconsin, USA - GEODES118 metaG | ecosystem: Environmental > Aquatic > Freshwater > Lake | place: USA: Lake Mendota...
AGTTCTCTAGTGTTGCCTCAGCAAAAGCAGTGTTCAGGTTAACCTGCATACCCTGCTTGTATAGCTTTGCAACGTCAAGAACCTGGTCAACCTGTACCTCACCGAAGTCAGGCTGGAACTGTAGCTCTAGACCGTTCATTGTGTAACCAACGTTACGGAAGCCAGCAGTTACGCTTGCTGTATTAGACAGGGTCTCTCTGTAAGTACCTGTTGGGTTACCAACAGTTCCTTCAGCCTGGTAGGCTGGAAGGTTTCCTTCAGCTAGAACACCTGGCTCATATGTAAATAAAGCGGCGGCACCAACGATAATGTTAGTACTCTGTCCTCTTGTATATGCCATGTAATTCACCTCTTTTTCTTTAGAATAGTAGGCGTGTTTCCTCAAAAATAAGTATACCAGCCTATTTTAAATAATTTGTTTTGTAGCTAGTTTTGGCTCAGGAGTCCAGTCTGCACTGGTTAGTTCTGGCATTGCGTGGTAGTCATATTCAATGATAATCTTGTTACCACCGTAAGTTCTGGCAGTTCCAAAGTCAATAATGTCTCTGGACTCTTCTAGCTGATATACCTTAAAATCATGGAAATAAAACATGTTGTCTATTAGGTCTGGAGACTGGACAGTTCCTAGATTTACCTGACGGTTTGAAGCCCAATTGTTAACTTCTTCTGCTGTCTCATTGCCACGATCCATAAGACGCAAAACCTGCTCCTGAATCTGAACCATCTTCTCAATTGGGTTTTCTCCATTAGCATAAAAGTAGTACATAATCTGCTCACATTTTATGTGTGGAAAGTTCTTTTTGTTCATCTTAATTAGTCTATCCCAGGTAGCCATAGTTCCGCCTGTGGGGAAGTATTGGGTTAGATCATTTATAGTTGATGGCAAGGTTGGAAAGAATGGGGTATCTAGTCCAGTGCTATCAGCTATCTTGCTTTGTAAATACTTGTTTATCCAAAGAACTGGTGTATTTAATAATGTATCGTTAGCCAATCTTAGCCACCCCCGCATTTGCTATCCATCGGTATCCAGTTGATACTCCTTTTGAACGGCCCATACGCTTACCTGCCGCTAAATTGTTCTTATAGGCAACTGGGTTTTCAAGGTGTGCAGCTATGCCACTTACTCTCAGAAACGCCTGTGTAAAATATTTATTAAAGAAGTTATCAAAGACTTCCTCGAATTTACCCTGAACATTTCCTCCTGGGTTTTCAATAGTCACTTCTGACTTTACGAAGACCTCTTCTCCATCCTGAACAAATCTTAATGCTTGAGCTTGCTTTGGCCTAATCTTTACTGGAATGCCTTCTTCCATAATCTTAGCCTTATTATAAAATGGTGTGTTAGAGCCATTCTGGATTGTAGTTGACTGTCTAAAAGATGATCTAAAAGAAAGCCCTAAGTTACTGATTGAATAATCAATGTCGTATAGTCTGGCATCTGGGCTGCCTGTTTGGTTCCACTCATATACGTGATGAAGCATTGCTGGATTTGTTCTGGCATTAGAGTCTATGTAGGTCTTTAATACTTCTAGTGTTTGCACCCCCAAAGAATGCATCAACTGTTGCTTGCCCATCTGGACACCATCCAAAAAGCCAGCAGAATAATTCATAATGTTCTTCATGTCTTTAGCAAACTGTCTGCCATCAAATCTAACTCTCACAGATCTACCGCCTGATTCTCTGACCTACGCACAATTACCTTGTAGTATTCAACAGATCCAAAAGGCCCCACAAACGGTTCAACAGTAGCTACTTCAAAAAGAGTTGACTTTCCTGCACGTGGACCAGCCGTTTCTAAATAAATCTCATTAAAAAACTTATCTTTTATATTTGTAACAATAATATTTGTAATTGAGTTTTGGCTGTCTGTGCTTGAAAAACGAATGTCTGACATAACACGACCAAGCATTACGCTGTCTTGAGTAATATTTGCATTTGGTTTTACGTCTTCTTTCCAGGCTGTCCCAGCTGAGTTAAAGTTACAAGCAATAGTCTTGTCGTGAATCCAGTTTTTCTTAACGTTTCCATATGGACCTTGGTCTACAATTGGGTAGTAAACATCTGCAAGCATTGGGAAGATAAAGGTAGTGCTTTCGCAGGTAGGCATTATAGGACCCCAAGTCTAGTAATAGATTTAGCATACTTTGAAAGTATCTTATCTACAACAATGTTTCCTGTTCCCTCAAACATCCTCTTATCAAACTGAAGTCTAAATTGATCAGTATTGTAAGACGTAATGTACCTCTGGTAGTAATCAATTCTTCCACATTTAATGTCATCAATTAGAAGGGTTGCAGCTCTGGCAATATCTGATGGAACAGCTGGGTATCCTGACTCTAAGACAAATCTGTAGTCATATCCATTAGGGAATCCACGCAAAGGTGGAAGATTAGCATCTACTATATCTGACATGGCTGTTGGCATAATTAGAGGGGCCTGCTCATCTCTGTTAACAATGTCTAGCATTGTCTCAGTAATAGCAGTTTTATCTTTTGTAATTTCGTATACACGGTCTGTTACTAAAACGTTATTTTCGTATACCGCCAAAATCTTCTTTGCATCCATCCACAATGGAATGTAGTCTGCCCCTAGGCCTACAGTCTCTAAGACTTTCTTCTTGTAGTAAAAACCTTCTGGGATTACTGAGTCAATAACTGCTCTAGCAATCTCTTCAAATCTAGTGTATTCTGCAATTTGAGATGCAGTTTCTCCCAATGTTGATGGAGTGACGTATGGCCTTACGATGCTAAACACATCATCAAAAATTGTTTCTACCTCGTCTAGATCTGCAGTAATAATGACTTGGTAATCTGTATCATACTTTGAGCTTAATGGGTATTGGATTATATCTCCAGACATTGCTGAATAGGAAAAGGTATCTTGAACCGAAAGATCAGCCAAATCAATTACGGTTACAGTTATGTCCGAATCCAGAGTAACTATACTTGGGACTTCGAAACTAATTGTTAGATTAGAATATGGCTGAGCTCTTAGAATTTCCATTATTTACCAAAACTCCTAGCAACCTCTTCTGGAGTTGCAGACCTGACATGGCTACGTTTTAGCCATTTTTCTGCACTTGCTTTAGTTACAATATTGTAACCTTTTAAAATTTTACCTACGCCTGGCCAAGATACATTCTTGGTAGAGTGAATGGCTACTGTCTCTTTTTCTTCAACATCTGGCGTGTTTCCAGTGTCTGTTTTTCTTACTGAGTTAGAACCAATTACGTCATTGCTGTCAGAGATAACTGACACGTTTTTATTGATTTTAGGTTCAGAAGAAATGACAACATTATTGTCTTCCATTTAATAGCCTCCTAAACTTATATTATAACAGATATTAGAAGAGGGCAGGAGCCGAAACTCCCACCCTCTCTAAAAGGTTAAGCTAAGACTTAGGAGTCTGAGCTATCTGCGTCAGCGAACGCAATTGCGTCCTCTTCCTCCCACTGAATACCGAAACGTACGAATACGGTGTACTCAATGGTGTCCTTCTTTGGTACGTACTGACGGTTTACAGTGATGTCTCTCTGGAAACCCCATACACGGTTCTGAGGGAATGTAAGGTCTACATAACCTGCAGGGTAGTAAGGAACTTCCTGAACATCAACGCCTAGAACACGAGTTGTACGTGCTCCACCGAATGTCTGGCCCTGTCCATCAAGGTAAGCCTGGGTGTTAGCCTGGGTGTTACCGTTCTTTCCAAGTGCCTCAGCAATTGCATCTGACAAGGTACCGTTGTTCTTAACGATTCCCTGGAATGCATCTGTACCAGCATAGAACTTAAGATTGCTCTTAAGTGCACGGTACTTACGTGGCAATGCAGTAATAATCTTCTGCATAACCTCTGGTGTCCATGCGTTGTCAGCTACTGTTACAACAGCTTCGTGTGCATCTCCATTGGTCTTGACCTTGTTAACGAAACCATTCATAATAGATGTAAATGGGTTCGAACCAGCTCCAGTACCATTGATAGCTAGATCCTCAATGTCATTCGCAAAAGCGTTTGTCATCAAACGAACTAGGTGATCTTCAAGAGCACCACCTTCAACGTTGTCTTCTAGTGCTTCTGATGAAACTTCCCAGTCAAGACGAATCTTCTTTGTAGTCAATTCTACCTTGCTGAATGTTGCACCTGTGTTTGTGTACTCTGCGTTAGCCTGAGCTGCAGCACGAATAACACGCTCTCCTACGTTAACTTTCTCAAGTTCCATAGAGTTAGCTCTCATCGTTACACGACGACCATCCTTGGCGAGAACTGTAGCATCCCATACGTAGTCAATAAAACGACGTGCCTGTTCAGGGCGTAGGATACCGCTTGCCGCATCACCCGAAGGATTTACGGCATTAGGACCAGTTGTAGTACCAAAGCTGGCGGTTGGAATGTTTCCGAGTGTGTTAGCACCTGGATCAGCCACTCCACCAATTCCTCCAGACGCAAATGCACCTTCGCCATTAACTTCGTTAGCACCAGCACCTGGATAGTTCTTAATAATCTCTTCCGACATAATTGTCACCTCCTAAGTGATTTGTTTATCTAAATAGATCGGCAGTTTTGAGGAAACGTCCGCCCCATAGGGATTTCTCAATCTTTTCTGACTGAGCTTCCTGTACAATCTCGCCGAGATCGCCAGACTTACGGAAAGCGGTGTCTAGCTCTACAGCGTCGACTCTCTTTCCAAATTCATTAAACTGTCCCTTGGCTTCTGCTACCTCTGTTTTTACAGAATCAATTGACTTGCTTAGTGCAGATACCTGCTCGTGTAGAGCTTTTACGGTATTTGCTAGATCGCTAAAGGCTGATGTTAGAGTACCCTGAATCTCAGTAACTGCATCTACAATTACCTGATTCGACTTAGATACCTCATCTACCTCAGATGCAGCTGCAGCCTTCATCTCGTCTTCAGACTTCATTTCGTCTTCTGACTTGGTTTCGTCTTCATCTTCCATCTTCTCTTCATCCACAGATTTCTCTTTGTCCTCAGAGTAAGACTTCTCTACTGCATCTTCGGTTGGGGCATCTGCCTCTGGAGCGACCTGTGACTCTTCTACTACCTCATCAGACTTCTCAACGATGTCTTCTGTGATTGTTTCTTCATTCATAGGACTTGCCTCCTTCTTAATCTCAATTGTATTAATGCCTTTAGCACTATCAACTAAGAACTTTATCATATCTGTTTTTTCGTTATCGTTCTTCTCAACGAAACCTATATTTTGCATTGGAGCATTTGATGTAGGGCTTACCTCAGAATCGTTCTCTGACAGCATGACTATGCCAGACTCTGCATCCCAAAAAACATTCTCAATTGGGGTATCTAAGCTTTCGCCCTTAATCATATCTACTCCGTCAACTTTTTCGACAGATAATACATTCGCAAACTGATTTGCTGGATTATCTACTAGAGATAATTCTACCAGATCATAGTCTTTAATAATGCGAATTTTTGAATCTATTTTCTCATCATATCCGTCATCCCACTTGTTCATCTTTCCACCGATAGAAAAGCCTGATAGGGTTCCGTCTAGAACCTTTTCCCAAGTGTTCTGAGCACCCTTTGAGATGTATGTTGAAACATAGACTCCAGAGTAAAACTTTTTAGCTTCTGGGTCAAAATACTTATCTTCTTTAAAAGAGATCATTTTTCCAACTGCTGTTGGCTGGTGCATCTCTCGAATGTTCCCACGGAATTTAGCAAAAGCCTTTAGGCTTGCATCTGTGGTGACTATGTCTGCCTGCTTGTCTACGTTGTCAAGTGTGGCAAATCCAGAGACAACACGTCTCTCCTTGTCCACTTTACTGAACGGCATTGATAGGCGAACGTTGTCACCCTCTGTGTCCCAATGGGCCTTTTGTATAGTCATGTTATCTCAATTATACTGGCTTTTTACAAAAAAGTTATAAAATCGTTACTAATTTGAAGATCTACCCTCACCAGCTGGATTTCTTCCAGATATGGTGGCTGGGCTATCTGAAGAGTTATTTGCTCTTTCAGAATCTCTTTCTCTGTTTTGTGCTGTGTTAGCTCTGGCATCTGCAGACTGTCTTGTGGACATTTCGAATGGCTCATCTCCGTCTGGACGCTGTGGCAAGCCTAGCTTTTCACGTGCCTCGTTTGGAACCATGATCTGAGTCTTTACGTAACGCTCCAGAATCTGTGACTGAGCAATCTCATCTGTGAGAGTTAACTCGTTAAACTTAAAGTCTAGAATATCGGTTTTCTCTTTAATAATTTTGCTAAGAATTTTTTCTAGGTTTGCCTGTGCTGGACGGGCTACCTGCTCTTTAAATGTACGGTCTTGAGCAAGTGCTGCTGCAATCTGAGAGGAATCCCCTCCACCAATCTTAGACAATGGAACCTGGTGAGCAACAAGAATATCATCACGGTTTCTAATACGATACTCGTTGAACGATGCCTCTTGAACACCCGCCTCGATTGGCTCCATTTTAAACTCGACCTTGTTGCTGTCTGTGTCTGCTGGAAGAGGGATGTATAGCGTTCTGTGAGATTGTCCTTTTAGGCTTGTCTGCAAGAATCTAAACATCTTATCTTCTGCGTCAGAGGATAGCTTAGCACCCTTTAGAGTTACGATGTATCTTGGAACACCCTTGTTTCCAAAGTAGTCAATATTGTACTGAGATGCTAGCTGGTCTCCGTGCAAAGATGAAACAGCAGACATGATATCTGGAACACCATAGAAAGTATTCAGCGGTGAGTATTCCTTGTAGTGAATAATTTCATTTGGTCTTGGGTCTCCAGTAATTGGATTTGGATTCTTTGCCCCGAAATTTCTAAAGTAAACAACCTTCTGTCCAATAATCTGGACATAACCATCACGCAATCTACGCACACGCATGGTTGTGGCTGGAATGTGTCCAATGTAGCCAATCTCTCCAGCAACGGTTCGTCCAATTTCTAGGTATCCATTTCCAGTAGCCTGAACGTCAGTATAGAACTTTGTCATCACGTTGGTGAAAGAGTCATCACTATTAAGGCTTTCTAGCCATTCCCGCAATTCAACCTTAGCCCTCTCAATACGCTTTCTTGCTTTTTCAACTGCAGAATCGCTACTAGATGCTTCTAGCTGCATCAAAGTTCTCTTGGAAACGTGAAAGTCGTAGCCTAAGCCAACAATGTTTTCGACCTTGGCGTCAATAGCTGCGTGATTAGCAAATGAGGTATCATAGTAGTTTGCAAGCTCATATAAGTTCCAAGGTGGGGTGATGACATCAAACATTCCATAGCCATTGTGGAATACGGATCCTGGGTTTATTTCCTTAGAGGCTGATCCATTAATACCAGTATTTCTTGCTAGAGCACTATTCTGATACCCTTGGTTTGTGGTATCTACTCCAGTAAAATCTAGGCTTTCATAGGACTTAGCAATACGGTCAGAACGCCTCTTAAAGTTTTTCTCTAGGCCTGAAAGGCTCTTTAGGTCTTCCCATTTTTTAGCAAACGGGTCTTGCTTTTTAAATACATTTTCTTCTTGCTCTAGCTCTGGAGCAAAAATTTGAATTGGGTACTGGTAGTCATCTGACATTATTACTCATCTCCGTAAAGTTCTATGGTCTTTTTGGCTGCCATTACTGCACCGATATCATTTAGCGATGGGATTAGGCCCTGCTTCATACGATCAATTTGCTCGCTATACTCTTCGTCGCTAATTCTTGCAGTTCCTGCGAAAAATACTGGAGACCCATTTGGCTCTCCGTGATAAGCAGCTGCCTGCTTTAGCTTAGCAATTTGGTTTTCGTCACCTTTATTAGCTGGGATATTAAGAATGTTTCCGTCGCCATCAGTAAACCACTTACCATTAGCCTTTTTCCAAACATATACCCCCCAAGAGTATCCAGTTGGTTCTACTAGTGTTACCTTGGCCTTACCAAGAGCTTCTGCGAATTTGTCTTCCATAACCACCAGTATACCATACTATACGGCAGTAATCACCTTATTTTGCCAAGCAATGCCCTGATAGTTATTATACTCGTAGCTTGTGACACGTAAAGGCCTGTCATCGTCAATAATGATCTTGTTTGTTCCAGTATAAGTCTTATAGATGTCCGATGGGTTGATTCCAAAATATGTAGATGAAGAGAAAACAAGGACGCCGTTCCAGGTATAATCTTCGTTCCAGAAATCCCAGTCATAGGTGTCTGGGTTATCATATTTAGCTGTATACCAGGATCTAAGGGTTTGCCTCTGTATTTCTTGAAGGTTTGTAGACTGGTACTGAGAAATGTTATTTACTAAAACTGAGCCAGTTATTCTAAAGCCTCCAGCATAAGAGTCAAAGTCTAGAATTCTTGGGAACGATATACCTAAAACCCCCCAGTCGTTTAGGGTAATTACTGGCTCTCTAACAATCTTTCCATTCCAATAAAAGGCAATTCCATTCTCAAATCTTCCAGTTCTAGCATTAATTCCATAAATTCTTGCTCTTTGACCAGTGGTATCATTTGCAACAATAAAGAACTTAATGTACGTATCTTTGCTTTCTATTTCAAAAATTTGTTCTGGAGTTGTAGGAAACTTTTCTTGGCCATACCGAATAAAAGCCTGCAAGGCAATAACTTTATAGCTTTGTGCTAAATTTTGATTAATAGGTATAGACAGACCACGGTCTACCAAGGCATCATAATTACCTACCTTTTGAATTCCGCTATCTTTGGTGAGATACAGGTAAGGGGTGCTACCCTTATAAATTCTAAAAGGATTTCTTGATTTATAATCAAAGTAAGACCCGTACTTAAGGTATGGAAAGACGGACACCCCAAATCTTGTTCCTACTGGATTAGAGGTTCTTTCATTAAATGCCTGCGATGCATATTGCAGCTTCTTTACGATCAGTGGGCTGCTTATGGTGTCTGGAATTGACCACTCTAAATGAGTTACTAGAGATACGTCTGATATCCGAATGCCTTTTGGTGGATAGATAATAGTTCCATTAACTACTTCATACTTAGTTGTAATCCATTCTGATCCTGGAGATATTACTCCGTTTTGAGGAACAGGAGCTTTTGTAAAGTAAGAATCTTTCGATGATGGTTGATTTTTTAAGTATTGAAAAGAAACGTAAGATCTAACTAGATTTTGCTCTGTATTTCTTGTCTTGCCAGAAAAACTTTGAATTGCTGGGTAATCGATGTTAAACTGAATAAAGTCTAAATCGTAATACTTTTTATTGAAAGTATCTGAAACGTATTGAGCAAAATATGTAAGAGGCAAGTAGTCTTCCCAATACCCATCTACAGCAATCCCCATGCTCAAAGAGCTGTCTCCTCTAAATGTTGGAATTAGGGTATAGCTAGCAATAAACTCTTTTATAAAGCTAAGGCTTATTAATGAGTCCGCCCCTGGACTAGGCCCCTCTAAAACTTCGTCATAGTCTGGATCGTCTTCAAAAAGCTCATCTCCAGCATCATACGTAATTTCTTCTGGGTATTCTTCAAAAAAGTCTTCGTAGTTGTAGTAAGTCATAAGACCACTGTTATCGAAAAGCTGTGATATCTTGTCTAGACTATACTTTGAGCAAAAACTAAAGCTGTTTATATCTCCAACAAAAGTGTTATCAAAGGTTTTGTCTCCACCAATTGATAGCGATAATCTATTTTTATTATTAAAAAATGCTGATGTTGCTTGGCCAAAACTTGTTGAAAATTTATCTAAGCTTATGCCAGCAATAACATTTCTGTTTTCTACCACAGCTGACTCAGAGTATATTTCTGTAGACTGCCCATCAACATAAAGCCTATAAATTAAGTTAGCGTCTTCTATATATACTTCTAAAAAGTTTGAGTTAGTTTTGTCTTCTATCTTAAATAATATTTGCTTCTCTTCTTGAAGCTCTGAAACCTTAAATATTCCAAAAAGTGCCTTTAGGTCTTGCCTTAAAATGTTTAATGTTTCAAATGATATGTAAGCATTTTTCCCTAAAAAGTTAAAGTATGTTGGATTGTCTGGAATGTTAGAGCCTATCCCAACTATTAAATTGTCTAAATAGTACTCTTGAAGATCTTTTGCCCATACGTCAGCTGTTGTGCCATCTTCAAATATAGGGGTTGGAAGAGAATATTCTGGTGCGGATAAAGCATCATCCTCTACTATCAAATTTTCAACAATGGCTTGGTCCCAACGACCAATATCTGGATAAGAATAATTGCTAGTGTAATCAGCAAAGGCGTAGTCGATTAAAACAGAGGTTCCTCCGTAAGCACTATTTGCATTTTCTGGGAACTCTACTGCCTGACCGTATGCAAACCTTCTTTTAGCAACGATAGCTGGAACTAGATATGGGTATATGGCAACACAGTCAATATCTAAAATTCCAGAGAGTGGGGCATAAAAACCAAGCCAGTCATTATTTTTTTCTACTCCTCCAACCAATACTGTTTCTTCTGCTAGAGGAACGGTTTGTGTGGAATAGGATATTGTGATAGCCTGCTCTCCGTTAATCAACAATGAGGCTGAGTTTTCCGAAACCTTAAAGTCTAGAAGCATTGGCCTGCCCCATTCTCCAATAGGGTGAGATCCTCTTGATTCACCAACCTGAATTGTTATAAAAGGTCCATAAGCGTATATACCATCTGTAGAGCCAATAGGACCAAATATTTTACTAGCAGTTACATCGTTATAATCGATCCTTGCCCACATTTCTGCGGTATACTCTCTATACCTTCCAGCCTCATTTAAGAATCCTTGCCCAGGAATAATTAGAGATGGTTTGACTACGTTGCTATCAAGGTTACTGATAATCCTTGTCACATTTGAAGAACCATAAACCATTGGTGCTCCAGAATTTTTAGCAAGCATTTTGTTGTCATTAATAAAGTAGTATCCATCTAAATCTTGTAGTCCATAGGACTTTGCATCTATGGCCGAATAAGAGAATGGAACATCCACTGGTAGAGATTGTCCAAAAACTCCAGGGGATGTGGCCAAAAACTCTTCAGACCACTGTCCAAAAGTAATACCATTAACATAAAATTGATACTCGTTTGGCAAGCCACCATTATTAACGTGATTAATTCTTATTACTATTTTTATTGGGTTTACAGTTTGCGGTATGCTAAAGGTTTCTGAAATTAAGCTCCATTTGTTACTAATTTGAGAATCAAATTTTCTAAGAACAGGGCTAGATAATCCGTCGTGGATGTAACCAATTTCATAAGAAAGCACGAATGGATTTGCAGCAAAAATATAAGCACCAATAGAAAAAGTCTCTAGGTCACTGCTCATTAGCAATGGACTAATAACTCCAGAACTGGTTAGGGTTATCTGATTAGTCTGAGATACTCCAATTATTGGCTTTACAGTAGTAGTTGAAGTAGTTGGTAGTGGTTCATTTAGGATATCTAGATTTTGTTCTTTTGTACCGTTCGAAATTGTCCAAGCATTAGCGTCTGGAGAAGATCTGTAGATATCTCTTTTTGCATTAGAGATTAAGGAAATATAGTCAGCCTGATCGTCTAACGCCCACATCGCAATAGGATGCTCGCTAAAAATTTTCTCTGCATATAGGTTAGACGGATTTGCCATAATTTCTCCAGGTATAGTTTATCACAGTTAAGGGATATACGTGCTTTGACTTATAGCCCAAGACGATGTAGATGAATCATAAGTATAAACTAAAGATTCTACCCAGGTAGATGTTGCTGAGTCATATACATGAACTACTCCTTCTTTCCACTCAGAAGTTGCTGTATCGTATATCTGAATAACACCCTTGGCACCACGAACCACTATCTTTAAGTTTGTTGTGGCAGTTCCACCAGCACCAGTAGCCGTTAGAACTAGATTGTAGGTACCTCGACTATTTCTGCTGGGTGTTCCAGATATAGTTCCAGCTGAAGAGTTAAGAGATAATCCAGCTGGCAAGGATCCAGACGTAATTGAATAGCTAGTTGTGTTGCTAGCTGATAAACTTATGCTTTTTGCCTCTAACTCTATTGCATCATCGCTGCTTGGTGGTGTGCCTGAACCCCATATTGGGGCTGGAGTAAAAGATGGAAAGAATGGAAAAAATGGGAAGAATGGAAAATACGGTGGAAAGAAAGGAGGAGGAGCAACAACTGTAAAGCTAAATGATACAGATGCACTTCCAACTAGACCAACAGCATTCCAGTTTGCACTAGCAGTATAGGTTCCAGGAGAAAGGGCTTGAAAGCCTGACACAGTTCTTGGGAAAAATGGACTAGCAACGTTTCCAGAACCAAAATCATAGCTTCTGTTTTGAGCATTTACTACCTGAACCCCTCCAACAGTAGCATCCCACCCAGCACCAGAAGATCCAAAACCAGAAAAATTAGCATTGTTATCAAGAATAGAGACTGACCAGTCTGCACCAGATCCATCGGCTCTTCCATTAACTGTTAAAGTTAATCTGGCACGGGTATTGGAGTCAGAGGTTGCTGAGCTTGCTGATGGCATTTAAGTCACCAACTTTCAATAATAAGACTATAGAGCAACATAGATTAAATCTTTATCCAAATGTCGCCGTTAACCATTCCTATTGTTGGGGTAGCTGTTTGTACAAATAAGGCACGATTATTGTATTTTGATGAGTTTGTTGCAGTTCCACTAAAAGTAGTTGCTGTTACAGTCCCAGTAAAAGTTGGATCAGTCTGAACTGAAAGTGTAGATCCAGTAAGAGACAGTGGCGAGTTCACGGTATAGGTTCCTGCTGGGCCTGTGGGTCCTGCTGGGCCCTGTGGTCCAACACCTCCAGTTTGTGTCCAAGTAATATTATCTGTTCCAATAATTATTGATCCGTCTGGTCCTGTGCCAGAAGAATTCATAATATATACTTTATCTGCAAAGGTTCCAGAAACTACAAAAACAAAATCTCCAACGTTAACATCTTGCGGAGTTGCATTATCATAATCTGTTGCTCTGGTAAATCTCCATTTTGTTGTAGAAGATCCAGCATTTGTAAGAGTATAAATTCCGTTTTCTGAACTATTAGCTCTGCCAGTAAACAATACTCTCTGAGTTGTTGTTGGGGTTACTCCGCTTATAGCTGTAATTGCACCATTTGCATTAGCCTCAATATATGCCCCAACTCCAAAGCCTCCATCAGCTCCGACCGTTCCAGCAAAGTATGTGCTTACTCCCGCACCAGAGTCTTCCGACAAAGTTACTACAGATTGATGAGCATTTGTTATTCCAGCTGGGCCCTGTGGTCCTGCTGGTCCAGTAGCTCCAACTAAAGAGGCTAACCACTGAGATTGGCTACCACTGTATCCGTTAGCAACAGCTAATTCATAAGCAGATTTTCCATCAAGGGATGCTAGCGAATTCCAGGCAGTAAGGCCATCGCCAATCTTAATAACGTTAGTATCAAAGGCAAATCCAACTTCTCCCACAGCCAAAACGGTATTCGCAGTAGACCACTGGAGGGCAGTACCACGTCTCTGAAGCATTCTGTATAGGGTCATAAGTCTATTTTACCACAAGATTATTGATTTTATCGGTTTATTCATGATACAATTAATAGTTAAGGAGATTACTTATGTCAGTTCAAATTATAGACAATTTTATTTCAGATAGTGATGCCAGGACCATTATTGATGACTTATCCCCGCATTTAGTGGATAGTGATAGATTCGGTATGGCTGAAACCCGCTTTGAAGACTATATGGAGATCTTAAGGAATATATATGATGGTAAGCCAATTCTTGATGGCAAGATGTCTGGCCCTGGGCTTGCACTTTTTACGGACACAATAAATCGTGTTGGAAAAGAAATTAATAAATTTTATGATGTAGACGTTGTCCCTATAAACCCAATGATGGCACTAATCTCTAAGGGTGGAGAGAATCGTGGACTTCACTGTGATGCTGTACAGCTAGACGGAAGTCCTTGGGATGACGGAAATACCTTGCTTGAAGACCTAGAATTTTCTGCACTAGTTTACCTAAACAGCTGTGGCACTGACTATACTGGAGGAGAAATATCTTTTCCAAATCAGGAATTAAAAATTAGCCCTAATTCTGGACAAATGATTTTTTTCCGAGGAGATGTAGACCACCCACATGGAGTTGCAGAGGTAACTTCTGGAGAAAGATATGCCCTAATTTTGTTTTATGGTAGATCTGACCGTGTCAGAATTTACCTTCAATATAAAGCTGGCGAGCCTATGGGTGAAGATTTAGACTACATCCATTTACAAAAAACTTCTGACATGCTATAATATTCTAAAGAAATAGTCTAGAGAATAGGATATTATAATGACTAAAAATGAAGTAGTCGACCAGATGGTTGAAATTGCAGAAGACTTTAATCTTTTGGCAATCGAAAACGCTGGCTTACCAGAAGATCAAATTAAGCAAATGATTGAGCAAGTTCGGCCTCAGCTATATACAATCCAGGGTGAGATTTATGACTTCTTGCTTTCACAGGGTATTATTAAAGAAGACGCATAGTGATTTTTAGTTACCGTGCTACCCCAGATTTTGCACTAGCTTTTTATGAAGAAAACGGCCAGACTGTATCTTTTGATGTAGATCTTTTTAATGCCACTCTTAGTATAGAAGCTCCTGACGAGGATACTGCAGATAAAATCAGAATGACAATTACTGATATTAGAATGTGGGAAAGGATTTAATTTCCTTGATAGTAAAACAACTTTCTAAAGATATTTTATACATTGAGAATGTTTTTGAAAAAGCTCAGGAATTTGTGGATAAAATAGAAGAGTTTGAAAAAGATCCTGAAATGTATTCTGTAATTCCTAAATGGGAAAATTGGCATGACGGTGAACCATACCAAGATGAAGATGGAGAATGGCAAACATCTTATCACGACCATGCAAAAGGAAAGCAAAAGCTTTTTGATTGGAACAGGTCTTCTACGCTTTTTAATAACCTTTGGCCAGTTCCAGAAGACAATTTTACAGATTATGCTCATGAAAAAACAGGACCAGTTATTGACCTAATTCATAAACCATATCTCGAAGCCTTAAAAATTTGGTATGCAAAAACTGGTCATAATGAGCTAGCCTATGTTTCAAAAAATTATACATTAAAAAAATATAACACTGGTGGTGCCATTGGAACACATATTGACAAGAATACCGAAGACCCCCTAAGCACTATGGACTATACTTCACTTTTTTATTTAACAGATAACTATGATGGAGGAGAGATTCAATTTCCAGACATAGATCTAACCTTAAAACCATCTGCTGGAAGTGTTTTAATTTTTCCAACCACTCTACCACATACTGCCCTTGAGGTTTTAGGTGGAGACAAGTATTTTATTTTTATGTATATACATACAGAGTTTGGCCATACAACTAGTCTTTATGAAGAAATGGCTGCTTTAAACGGAGCAATATTAGAGTCTCGTAAATCTTCGACCACCCAGTTTTAGGCTAATCTGCTACAAGGTATCCCAGCGAAAAAAGTCTCTGTACTCTGAAAGAGTTACAACATTTGGATCTACCCACCAGTCTTCAAAAATAGACCTACGGACCAAAGAGTATCCTAAAGAGTCTAAGATTTCTCTTTGTGCATCCCGAATGGATGTATTTCTCCAATACATGTTTGCATCATGCTCAAAAGTTATTACACTAAACCTATACTTATTCAGTGGCACTGCTATGAGCCCTTGTAAGGTCCAGTGACTATTTCCAACTGGCCTACCTGCAGGATCATATCCTCCGTCAATATCTACCTGAAGAAAATCTATTTGTTTTGGAAAGTTATTTTCTTCAAAATACTTAACGTAATCAAAAGATAAGGCGTCTCCCATACATGGGTTTTTTCTATTTAGATTAAACTCTGCCCTCATTGAGTCAACTATCTCAAAAGATACACCATTCCAATCATAGTCTTTTTCTAAAAGATAAGTATTATTTCCCTTGCTATAGTGTGCTGCACCAAGCTCAACATAATAACCATTCCTTTTTTCTTTTAAAATGTCAATAATAAACTGCTCTTCATTTGTTTTTTCATGTATCATTTAAATAGCTCTTTTCTTAATGTAGTTGGATCTTTTTCTGTACCACGTACAAAAACAGTTGAAAAATATCTTATGTCATCGCTTGAAACTGGTTTAGAGCCATGCAATATGTGACCACCATGGATATACAAAGAGTTTTTCTTTGGCTTAACCGTTATCCCTAAATCTGGATACTCTAGCTCACCACCATCATAATTGTCATTATAGTATAGACATAACCCATATCCAATATAGTAGTCCAAGTCTGGAATCCACTGATCAGTATGCTGGCCTATAAAATCATCTTTTTTATATCTTTGCAAAAGCATTTTTGGTGGATAGTAGTGATATGATTCAAATAAACTTTCCATCTTGGCATTTACTTTATCAAACACGGTTTCTTCTTTAAACTCTAAATTTTTTCCATACCAAAAACCTTTATCGCCGCTAGCTTCTTCAGAGAACCAAGCTTCTTCTTCTGTGCTGTTGATTATCTTATAAACCTCTTCAAGTTCTTCACCTGTTAAAAAGTCATTAATTTCATAAACATCTTTATGTAGTTTTACAATGTTCATATTATCACATAAACTTACTATTAAAGATATTGCTAACCTCTAAATGGTTAACGTTAAAATGTTTTGGCAAAGAGGCTACCCAACGAATTGCCTCTGCCATGTCTTCTGCAGTTAGCGAGTATGGCTTGCTTTCTTCTTGTGTGTCTATTGTCCCTGGACAAATTTCAGTTACCTTAATCCCATATTCTGGAAACTCCATCCTCATAGTATCAACCAAAGCCATTTCGCCCCTCTTGGCATTGCTATAGTTTCCTCCGCCACGAAAAGGTATCTTACCAGATAGAGATGTCACAAAAATAATTGTTGCTGATTCTGATTTCTTAAGGGCTGGAACAAATAGCTGAGAAAGGTACATTGGTCCAGAAACGTTTATTTCATAAGCAGTCTTAAAATTATCCATTGTTTCATTAATAATGTTTGTTGGACTAGCTCCACCACCTGCATTATTAACAAGAAGATCTATTTCTAGGTGTCCATACTTTTCAAAGAAAAGCTCAATCTCTTTTGGCTGAGTGATGTCAAGCCTGTATGGTTCAATATTTTCAGACTGTAGCTCTGATATTTTAGACAAGTCTCTAGATACTGCAATGACCCTGTATCCATTTTGAGATAGCAGTTTTGTAGTTGCATAGCCAACACCTTTGCTAGCACCAGTTACTATAGCAGTTTTCATAGCTCTAAGGACTCAATCTCTTTTTTGTAGTATTCTTCAAACTCAGTCCAGAATGGAATATTATTAATGGTTGTTACGTTACTGCTATTTCTATTAAACTTAAGCCTTTGGTCTTCTAGCTGCCGCCAAATATCCTCGCCATACTTTTCCTGAAGTTTTAGCCAAAGAGGGTGTCCAGGATATTCGTATCTCCAGTAATTCCTAATTATATACTTTTCTCCACTAGTGATTGCTTTTACACCATGGTAATGTGGCGGTCCAGATGGAAATACTACAATATCGCCTTTTTGTGGTTTGTAGGTATAATCTTCTTTTATTATTGATGGGTCATTCTCGTCAAGGAATCTGAACATAACCTCTCCACCATCATAATCTTCGTTTAAATAACAAACAGCAGTAACACCAAACTTTAATCCAGGATTATAAGAAAACTCTCTCTGAAAGTCAGTATGATGCATCATGGCGTAATCTGGATGATTTTCTAAATTTGGAATATATTTTGCAACGTTCCACCCATCAGAAACCCAATTATCTAATGAAACATTGTTTGCTTCTACATAAAGTTTTGTAGAGTAATAGAATAAATCTTGAATTTGATTTTCAAAGTAATAGTTTTGCCCTAGATCTCTTTCACCATATTGTTTTGAATCTTCCCATTCCTGTGGTGAAGGGAAGCTTTCAAAGGCTTGTATCCCAAGGCTGCTGCCATCAGTCACTTTTCCAAAAGTAAACCAGTCTTTCCATTCTCTATTTTTTTCAAAATGTTCTATAAAAGCTTCACTATTCTTGATGGCATTTTTAAATACCCAAACGCTTTCATTTATTTTTTTGATGTCAAAATCATACACCGCAAGATCCCTTTTTCATGTCCATGTCATTGTGAATCCAGTGACTAGGAATCATATACTTAAATCCAGACTTTACGGTATGTGCAATGTGGTAGTATGGTGCTGACGATGGGAAGATTATAACGCTTCCAGCACTAGGTTTTACTCCAAAATCTATTTGATTATTAGCTACTGCAACATCATAATCTAGATCTGGACTTACTACCTGATTATGATCTTCATACTCAGACAGCTTGAAGGAAATCTCTCCTCCTTCAGGAACGTCATTTAAATACATAACGAGGGAGTATCTAAGAGTCTTATCTCCATCTAACTGGTCGTAGTGGGCTCCCATGGACGCTCCAGTGTCATATTTCTTAATGTTAAAAACTGGGAATAGTCTTGGCTCATCCTTGTCTCCTACTGACTCAGCATAGTCTTTGCAGACAGAATAAAGAGCCTTCATGATATTGATGTAAACATACTCCATCTTGCTTCTATATGGCTCTGCCATTTGGTTAATCTGATTAAGATCAAATGTCTGAGTTTCTCCATAGATAAACTCTTTATCATCTGAAGCTGTCCACTTTCCCCAAAGCTCACCATTTTCTGAATTATTAATTTCAGTAAGTTCGGCAATTGCTTTCATTACCTCTTCAAAGTTTTCAATGGCATCTTCATAGTAATAAACCATCTCATGTAGCATACGCTTTTCCATATTAGTACCGATTCCTCTCGTAGTGTCCAGATTCTTTTATGAAGCCAACTAAAACATATCTAATTGGACCATCAGAAACAGTCTCAACTCCATGCTCGTACTTTTCGTTACCTGGAAAAATTAACAAAGACTTTGGTTTTGGTCTTAGTTTTAAATCTAAATTCTTAAAGAATAGCTCTCCATCATTATAATCGTCGTTTATGTACAAAATGGCAGCATATTTTATCGATGGGTCTGTGTGCTGGTCTGTATGAGGCTTCAGCTCCACGCCAGGCTGCATTCTTTGGATAGTTGCAAAGCCACTCAAAACCAATTCTGGGTCTGTTTCTTTAACTAGGGAGTTAAGTCTATCATGAAGAATGTGGTATTCTGGGGTATTGCCAATGTTAAGGTTTTTGTCAACCCAGTTTTGCGTAATTTCAAACTTACCTTCAGCAACTAGGTTGTCAACATCATCCCTACCAAATTTTTCAAAACAAAACCGTTTTAGGTTTGACATGTACTCGACTTCCCAGTCTGCCTGGCTTGCTTCATTAATCTTGCTCCAGATAAAGTCTAGTTCGCTATCTGTCAAAAAATTTTCAATAGAAATTAGTTCGTCTGTAATTTCTTCAAACGCAACATTATTTTTATTAAGCAAACTTTTTAGACTGTTAATCACTAGAGCCATCCTCAAGCTTGTATGGCTTACCATCCATGTCTAACTTGTATCCATCTTTAAGCAAGTCCTGCCACTCTTTGCGTTCTACTTCTTGGGCATCTCTAATCTTTTTCATTTCCTCTGCCCAGGCATCTCTGACTTCTTGAGGATAGGCATCTTCTTCACGGTCATCCCAGAATGATCCTATAGTATATCTAACTCCAGATTCTATTAAAGTTACTTCGTGCATGTTATTAAAGCCACCATCAAATGCCGCTAACATTCCGACCTTTGGAGCTATCTCTAAATCTTGTTTTGGAAACTTTAATAGGCCTCCAGAAAAATCATCATTTAGGTAAAGGAATGCTGCATATCGACTTCTTGCAAAAGGTCCAGAGTTTCCATGCTCATCTGTATTATCAGAATGAACTCTAGCATATGCTCCTGGCTCCCACTTTTGAGTATGATAACCTATTTCAACAATTGTTTTTGGATCTAGGTCATGAACAGAAGCTACCGCCTCAATAATTTTAGTTTTTATTTGTGCAAAGATATCTAGTGGCAATCCAGACTCTGCTATTTCTGGGTCGCCCTCTTGTGGAAGGGTAGAAGAGTAAGACTCATAAAAAGATATTGGCATCCAGGTAAGAGTGCCATTAGAAGCTACCTTATCTAAAACCTCTATAATCTTTGCAGATTCTTCTGGCGTTAGAAAGTTTTCATAAACTACAATATCCTTTGTAATTCTATTCTTGTTATTTAAGTTTGTCATATTACCTTCTCCTATAAAAATTATATCATGATTTAGCTAGGCTTTTTGTGAGCCAAAATAGTCCAAAAGAATGGGACTGTGTACCTTATGCCAGAAATTATTTCTGATACGCCATGAATATAGTTCTTATCTCCAGGGAAGAAGTACGCTGCACCAGCCTTTGGCTTAAACTGAATTCCTTGATTTGGGAAGTATAGCTCCCCACCCTCATAGTCGTCATTAATATAAAATAGTCCAGCTATATCATAGTGAGGGAAGTCATTTGGTTTTCCAGCATCTGGACCTTCGTGAAGTTCCTTGTCCGCATGTGGCATTTGAAGCTGTCCAGGCAACCATCTAACCATTGCTGGACTAGTTGGGTTTGCGTCAACATTAAAGAAATTATCTACCTCAATTTTTAATCTTTTAACCATACCCTGAATAACCTTAGGAACTTCTGGATCAACTAGGTTGATAGTTGGGTCCGTTGCAACACGGTTAGCCCAATAGCCAGAATCATAAATTACAGTTCCATTTTCATTATAATGAGTTTCTGTAATATCCCAGGCTTCATTATTCCTAATAAAATTATTTAGATATGATAGTTCATGATCAGTCATGAAATTTTCTAGTGTTACGATGTTGTCTGGAGAATCTCCAAAAAATCCAGATGGCGTTATTGAAACCATATCTGTTACACTCTTATTCGTTAAATCATCCATTTCGGGGTTCTCCTATTCATACTTTCGTTTTTCCCAAACATCTTTCAAGTATACACCACCATTTGGAACTCTATACTTTTCAGAGTTTTTTATGTTCTTTTTCATAATTGATAGACCAGATTCTTTTACATACTCAGAGTCCCAGTCTTCTCTTTTGAAAGGCATCATCTGTGCATAAGGAGTGCCTGCTGGCAATACCCCTACCCACTCTTTACTGATAAAGAATGGCATTGTTCCAGGCAGATTTACCTTATCGTTATCGATTACTCCGCTAGTTGTTAAAAACGGTAGGTCATATCTGTCGTATGGCTGAGAGTAAAGGACGCTATACCCCTCTGGGACCTCTACAGCCCAATCTGGATACCACGCAAAATGTTTCTCATGATACCCTAGGGGGCCATCAAACTGAGGCATTTTCTCTCTGTTTTGAATAAAGTCTGCATATTTTAGATCCAAAACTTTAGCAGAAATTTTTTGATTTGAGTCAAGATAGAACTCAATATCACAAGGAGTTTTGTAAACGTATCCAGTGGTTAGTATGTCGTATATTGCTGGACAAGCTTTCCAAGTTGGAACCTTTCCACCATCTGGACCAACGTAGTTTTCCCCGTGTGGATTTTTATAAAACCTGTCTGCTGAAATGTACCATTCTGGCAAACTTTTAGAGGTTGGTTTTGGGGCAGATGGAGCTTCTTCAGAAAGCCATGATCGATTTGATATAAATTTAATTTTTGGCATTATTTTCAACCTTCATTAAAATCTTTTTAGACTCATGGTTTCCGACTGGACACTTCTTATGATCAACTGCGTCTCTATAAAAATGTGTCCATTCTCCTTTTGAGTTCATGGCCTGAGCAACTTCAGCTCGCCCTGCCATATTTTCATACCATGTATCTGTTTCGTATGGCGGCCTGCCCCCCTTAATCTCTAACTGGTATTCTTGAATTTCTAATAAAGATATTGGTAATATTGCTGCAATAGGAGTATTTGCTGGAATTGTTATTTCAATGTTAGGTTCGGTTATCATCCAGGCAATTGGCAACTCGTTTTCTAAGACTGATGTACTTATTAGAGTAGTCATGCACTGTGCACCCCTAATGAATTGATTTGGAACTGGCATTGTTAGCAATGTAAGGTTTTCCTCATTTTCTCCAACAAAAATAAGATCTGTGTGAAAACTAATCGTTCTATTTCCACGCCTTGACATTGCATATTTTTCACCAGATAAAATCTTTACATGGTCTGGAGTTGAATCATTTATACCATCCCAAATAAAAGTAATGTCTTCTGGAAATGATATCCCCCAGCCAAGTCGATTAGATAGAGATACTGGGAAACACTGGTAAGCATGTCTATCAAAAGTTATGTCCATCCAATCACGATGCATTGGCAATTGATCAATAGAGACTAGGTTGTGCTGGGTATAGGCTGTTACTTTTTTCACTAGCTGCCTGATTCTTCATAGAATTTTGGATTATGGTATTTATCAGAGTAGTCAAGCATTGTGACAATAGAATTCTTTGTTCCCGACTGCACTGGCAAAGACTTGTGCGGATACATGTAATTAGATGGGAAAATAAACAAGTCTCCAGCTCTTGGCTTAACCTTTAGCTTTTGCAGTCTAAACTCTAGCTCTCCACCAGTATAATCATCATTAGGATATGCAACTAAAGAAACTACACAGTTATAAGAGTATCCATGATCTGAGTGTTCCTGGAAGTGCTGGCCTGGGCCATACTTAACAAAGTTCATTGCTTCCCAATAACGCAACTCTCCAATATTGAACCTTCTTGCATAATCTTTTACTGCTGCAACTTTTCTATCATAAAGATCTTGCCACAACTCTTGTAGCTTTTGTGACTCTGGAGAAGGATCATGCATTATGTCAGTTTTCTTATACTTAAAGTCATAACAGTCTCTGTACTCTGGCATTTTCATTCCATACCCCACCATAGCTTCCATGTAGTTATAGTAGTTTGAGTTATCGTTAAGTACTTCTTCTAGTCTTTGGGTAATATTCATATCTGTTGGAAGAACATCATGGTATACAAATATTCCAGGAGAAAGCTCTTCTACTGAAGACCATGTCTGTTCAGGAATCGTGTAGTAGTCCTGAATTCTTTTATTTACTACTTCAATATCTTCTGTGTTTTCCATTTTTTTCCAATCAGTATGTTAGCTTGTTAGAGTCTTCTTGCCTATATGGGAAGAAGCGAAGACCACCCCTATCATTGTAGTCTGTCATGACTACAACGGAGTACTTTGTCCCGCTTTTCATTGGCAAAGAAGCGTGTTCATAAATATATGTAGATGGGAAGACAAGAACGTCTCCTTGTTTTGGCTTAATCGTTAAATCAAATCTAGGAAAGTATAGCTCTCCGCCTTCATAGTCATCGTTAAGGTAGGCTACCACAGAAACTGTAGTGACGTATGCTGGACCATGATCAGCGTGAATATTGAAGTGCTTTCCAGCACCTTCATACTTTACAAAGTTAAAAGCTTCATAATAAGAAATTCCTACTCCCCAATAGCGACCGTAATCTTGAACATTTGGATGAATTGCATCAAAAATATCTTTATGCATATCATATAGCTCTGAATTTTCTGGGTCCCGTGGTCCGTAGGCACTGCTGCTAATTTTAAAGTCTACGCAGTCTCTAGCATCAGACATTACAGAATCTGATTCAGTAACCATTGCTCCATGCCACTTATATACTGGGCTAGTGCTATTTGTTAGTTTTGATTCTAAAGTATGTATGGCTGCTTTACAGCTCTCAATAGAGATTCCATTGTTGTATACATTAATCCCTAGTGCTGGATTTGAAACAGTTATGCCATTATGAGTGGTTCGTTCTGACATTCTGTTTTTGTCGGTTTCTGATCGATCTTTTGTCAACCAGTCGTTATTTCCTGAGTCTGTCTGCATAACATAATTATAGCACAAACTCTTTAAAAGTAAAACCTAAGCATTGCTTGTATTTTTAATATAGAGAAAGTCTCAGCATTAAAACTAATTAGCAACGAGGTGGGCAACCGCCAACAAACCTAGGTGGGAAGAATGGGAAGAACGGTGGGAAGAACGGGAACCTAGGTGGGAAGAACGGTGGGAAGAACGGTGGGAAGAACGGTGGGAAGAACGGTGGGAAGAACGGGAAGAACGGGAAGAATGGGAAGTACGGGAAGAATGGTGGGAAGAATGGTGGGAAAAATGGTGGGGTAGTTGTGATGTCGCCAGAATATGGAGACCACTCTCCTAGACCATTTGCATTTTCTGCACGTACACGGTACTTCTGTGTAGTGCCTCCTTCTTGGGTAACTGCAGCAGAGGTACCAGAGGTATTTCCGCTTTTTGCATCATTACTCTCCCAGTAGTAAAGAGTAATAGCACTTCCACCAGCTGATGGAGCAATCCAGCTAATGTTATCCTGATTAACCTGAGTAGATACAGAAGGTGCTGAAGGAGTTCCTGGAACGGTAGTTATTGCTGCAGTTGCAGGTGGAGTAGATGCTGCTGAAGTTCCAGCTGCGTTTGTTGCAGTAACTACAAAAGAATATGTTACATTAGAGTCAAGCTGTGTTATTGTAATTGGAGATGTGGCTCCAGTAGCAGTTCTCTCTGATGCTCCAGAACCTGTAGCTGTTACTGTATAAGAAGTTGCTGCTGGAGAATTTTCTGGTAATTCAAAAGTGACGGAGGCTGCTCCATCATTAAATGGTCTGTTGGTTCCAACGTTAGAAGCTGAAACATTGATTGGGGCCGATGGCTCTAGAAAATCGTTTTGCTGAGATGACCGTCCGCCAACTTCTTTTTTTGCCATTTAATAAAACCCTTCTTTTAATCGGTATTCAAACCTTATCTAATTATAAGGCATTTTTATAATGTTTTAATTATTAAAGGTTTGTTTTTTAACTATTCTGGCACAATCTGGCCATTAACAATTTGTCTTCCTATAAGGTCAAACGGATTACCGTCTATTTCTTCTGCCTGATCTGTAATATCAACAAAAGTTGGATTGCTTCCATAAACAGCAAATATCATCTGCCCCATAGGGTCGTCTATTCTAATAACAGACCTTCCAACAAAAATATTATCAACCACGTAAGCAAAAACCTTAAAAACTTCTGGATTAAGCTCTTGATATGGCTCAAGTGGCATTAAGTCTTCTGGGATATCAAAGCTTTCTCCATTCCAGATAGCACCAAGTGGTGGCATTACGCCAAGGTTTGTTGCTTCTATTACTGTTGGGTTTAACCTAAGAGTTGTATTTAGCTTGCCATTCGAACGTACTTTTAAGATTACGCCAATTTCTTCATCAACAACCGCAGCAAACACTACTTCAGTCACTACATCATTCATTTTTTCTCCTTTATGTTATATATTGTAGCAGATTTAATTTTATAAATATTAGTCATCACAGAAACATGTTCCTGGTACGTAACACCAGTTACAGCTCATATAGAATCCACCATTACCATCAGCAGCCATCGCACAGCAATTACATCCTGAACACGAAGGCTGGAAGGACGGGAAGTACGGGAAATACGGTGGGAAGAACGGTGGGAAGAACGGTGGCGTTGTTGTTATTTCATCAGAATACGGTGACCAGTTGCTCAAAGCAACTGCATTTTCTGCACGAACACGATATGCCTGACTTGTAGAACCTTCTTGTGTAACAGTTACAGAAGTATTAGTCGTAAATCCGCTCTTGCCGTCAGTGCTTTCCCAATAATATGTATCAATTGGACTACCGTTGCCGTCTGGGGCTATCCAACTAACAGTATCCTGGTTAATGTCAGTAGTCACAGTTGGTGCCAGAGGTGTTCCTGGAACAGTTATGCCCTCTGGGGCTGACGAAGCAGGGGAACTATTATCCCCTAGGCTTTTAAATCGCCGTAAGCAATCCAGCTGTTTTCTGCACGTTTTAGAATTGTTGCAGAAGACCAGCGAGTTCTAAGCTTAAGACCTGGTGTTGAGTTTACAGTAACTCCATCAGCTCCAGCAATTGTTACCTCACCAGTACCAGTTCCAAGAATATCCATAGACGCACCTACTGGCCAAGCCAAGGTTGCATTTAGGGGAATTGTAAAGGTAGTTGCTGAAGATGAGTTCATTTCTACAATACCGTCTCTTAGATCTAGGTCATCTAATGTGTAACTTGCAGTCTTTTCTACAAACTCAGTAAGTGATGGAACACCAGCTTTTGTCTGGGTACCGTCAGTAAATACTACTCCAGCAGCCTTAATATTGTTTAGCTCTAGGTCATCTAGAGAACCTTCACCAAAAGCAACTGTAGTTGCTGGCTCTGTCTCTACACCCTTAAATAGCTTCCAAGTGTTTTCAGATACGTCTCTTACGATACCTGCATGTTGAGCTGTTCCGTCATTGTAACCAACTACAAGACCTAGGTCTACAGTATTTACTGCATTTGTGTGAGCAATCTGAACTAGGTTATCTTCAATTGTAATGCTGGTAGCAGATGCTATGAATTCTGTACCGTTTACAGTAAGGTTTCCGTCTACAACTAGATTTCCATCCATCTCTACGTTGCCTGTAAAGGTGGCACCAGCAAGGCTTGCCTTAGCATCCAGAGCTGTCTGAGTAGCTGTAGAAACTGGCTTGTCTGCATCTGAGGTATTGTCTACGTTGGCTAGGCCCACGTGAGTCTTGGTAACACCAGAAACTGTTCCAGTGAAGGTTGGTGATTCAAGTGGAGCCTTGGCATCTAGAGCAGTCTGAGTTGCTGTTGATACAGGCTTTGCTGAATCTGCAGTATTGTCAACATCACCAAGACCAACCATAGCTTTAGTAACACCAACAACAGTTCCCGTAAAGGTAGGGTTGGCAGTTGGAGCTTTAGCATCAATCTGAGTCTGAATTGCTGAAGTTACTCCATTAAGGTGTCCAAGCTCAGCAGATGATACATCTCCGATTGAGGTTGTTGATGGTAGAACTACTGTTCCAGTAAATGTTGGGGCATTAGTAGGTGCCTTTGTTCCAACGTCAGTAGTCAGGTTTCCTAGATCAGAAGTAAGTGTTCCAACATCGGTTGACAGGGTGTTAAAGCTAGAAGTTAGGCTAGTAAGGTCTCCAGCTACATCATTAATTTCCCCAGATAGAGTGGATGTGTTAGTAGCAAGGTCTGTTTCTAAACCGTCAGCCTGTATAACCAAAGCGGCAACAGCATCATCTAAGTCACTAACGGCATTTGTTAGGACTCCATCAGCGGCCTCTAGAGTAGCCGATAATGAGGCTAGCTCTCCATCTACATATCCCTTATTGGCTGCGTGGAAAGTTGTTGTTGGCTCTCCTGAAAGAGTAAGAGCTCCAGTCATGGTGTCTCCAGACTTACTTACCTTTGCTCCAATAGCTGTAGTAACAGTTGATGCATAGCTAGCGTCATCATTAATAGCTGCTGCAAGCTCATTAAGAGTATTTAGAGTTGATGGAGCAGCATCAACAAGTCCAGAAACTGCTGAAGCAATTCTGCTGGTTATAGTATTTCCGCCAACACCAGTTACAGTTGCATCTCCAATAAGAGCAGTAACATATGAGTTATCTGCTTTTGCATCTAAACTTGTTCCAATTGTTGAAATAAAGTTTGGGTCATCACCTAGAGCAGCAGCTACCTCATTTAATGTATTTAAAAGATTTGGGGCACCATCAACAAGGCTAGAAATTGCTTGACCTACATAGGCTTCTGTGGCATAGTCTCCTAGCTCACCTGCTAGGTCATCTGAATTTACGAAGTAAGCGAGGTCGTCCCAAAAGTTGACATCGTCACCTACTTTAAACTTGCCAGTGTCGGTTTCAAATCCGATTTCTCCAGCCGCTAGCCTTGGGTTTGCGTCTGTCCACTGCTGTGCAGTGCCTCGTCTTTGCTGCATTCTAGTTGCCATTAAAAACTCTCCTTCAGGGTGGGTTTACCCAATTGATTCTTGTTTAATTATAACAGGTTTTATTATAATTAATTAAAGTTGTCTATTGCAATTCCGCCAGAAAGTGTGTTTAACCAAACAGTCGTAAGCGGAGTTCCTGCGTCTACACCAGTTCCTTGTGGGCTATTAAAACTTCCGCCATCAAGGAATGTTGTGACAATCAAACCATTTCCATCAATAGATGTGTCGTGGATGTGATCAGGAATACTAAGTGTATCATCAATTGTAGCAATTGTCATCCAACTACCACCATAGTACACGTTAACTCTTTCGACTAATGTGTCGAACCATAGGTCTCCATTAGAAGCATTTTCTGGTGGAGTTAATCCTGTAGGAATACCCCCAGTTGCTGCGTCTACATAGGCTTTTGTTGCTAAATGACCAGATGCCGTAGGAGTGGCTCCAGAAACAGTTCCATTAATGACAGCATCGCCGTTTACCTGTAAACCATTTTTGACCTTAAAGTCTTTATTTACTGTAGCCAATCCTACTCCATCCTATCTTGTTTTAAATTAAGCGACTAGTGTTCCAACAACAGTAACATCTGAGTCATTATTAGCAGTTGTTACACGTAGTCTGACGTCAGTGCCAGAAACATCTGCAGAGATAGTAGATGCAGAACCGTTGGTTCCAACAATTGCATACTCTGTAATTGCTATATTGTCTGATGTGTCTAGTGTTAGCAATACCTTGGAAATTTCTGTGTGAGTTCCGTAAGCAACCTTTACCAAGTATTCTGCTGAACGGTAGTCAGCCTTAGCAAAAGCGTGAGCAGTTACAGTGCTTGCAGTTGCAACAGCAACTGTAGCAGCTACCTGAGTAGCAACAGAGTTAATGTCTATTTCTGTAAAGTTAGGAACTACAGCCTCTAGAGCAGATACAGCACGTGCATCTGTAAAGTAAAGGTTTGTTGCACCCTCTGTAAGGTCATCAGTATCTGAATCTGCAACACCGTTTTCTGCTGTAATTACAAGACCAGTCTCGTCACCAGTAATAGTGATGTTGGTCAGGCTTGCACCAGTTAGAAGGTTAGCTGCAGATGTCTTTGCACGAACGTCAGTGTGGTAAAGGTTGTTTGAACCCTCTTCAATGTCGTCTGTGTCAAGAGCACTAATTGCATTTGTAGCAAAAGATTCAGCATTAGTCTGTGCTGTTGAAGCAGAACCTGCTGCATCGTAGTTGATTGCAAGGCCATCTGCGTAGTCTTCTGCTGCGGCTTGTGCTGCTGCTGCTGCACCATACATATCGTATGCTGCAACTGTTGCTGCAAGTGCTGCTGCATCAAAGTCTGATATGTCTGCTGCATCAAGACCAGTTACGGAAATTGTTGCTCCTGTAATGTCAATGTTTGCACCAGCGGTTAGCTCATCCTGCTTACCAGCAGCAATGTCCTGTAGGTCACCAATAACGTCTGGGTTATCCTGCAGTGCAGCTGCTAGCTCGTTTAGAGTGTCCAGAAGTTCTGGAGCTCCATTAACAAGTGCTGCAATTTCCGCATCTGCATAAGCCTTGGCATCAACCTCTGCCTGGTCAGCGTAAGCTTCGTAAGCAGTTGTAATAGCAGTTTCACGAGTGTCAGTATAAGCCTTGGCATCAACCTCTGCCTGGTCAGCGTAAGCTTCGTAAGCAGTGGTGA